>ENA-OWPA01000068-OWPA01000068.1-bioreactor-metagenome-genome-assembly--contig:-NODE-68-length-192743-cov-11.756693_pt1 | contig 192743 bp, 196 predicted proteins | sample MGYA00238139_ERZ651803 | MGnify/ENA primary metagenome ERZ651803 (study PRJEB26909, sample SAMN07631231) | bioreactor metagenome | isolation source: Switchgrass digestor | place: USA: Dartmouth...
CAAGGGTTGGGCTGTTCGCCCATTAAAGAGGCACGCGAGCTGGGTTCAGAACGTCGTGAGACAGTTCGGTCCCTATCTGTCGTGGGCGCAGGAAATTTGAGAGGAGCTGTTCCTAGTACGAGAGGACCGGAATGGACAGACCGCTGGTGCATCAGTTGTACTGCCAAGTGCATAGCTGAATAGCCAAGTCTGGAAGGGATAAGCGCTGAAGGCATCTAAGCGCGAAGCCCCCCTCAAGATAAGATTTCCCATCTGGCAAACAGAGTAAGACCCCAGGAAGACTAACTGGTAGATAGGTCGTAGGTGTAAGAGCAGCAATGCTTTAAGCTTAACGATACTAATAGGTCGAGGGCTTGACCAGGAATACGCTGTGTAGTTTTCAAGGTATATACCTTGAAAAAGAGAATATGCTTAAAAAGAGCAGATAAATCCAGTGACAATAGCGAAGGGGACACACCTGTACCCATACCGAACACAGAAGTTAAGCCCTTCAGCGCTGATGGTACTTGGTGGGAGACCGCCTGGGAGAGTAGGACGTCGCTGGATTTTTTATTTTTTGTTTATTTTGGGTGAGTACTTTAGTTGGGATGTGTTTGTATTGTTTAATTCTGGGATTTGTGGTATTATTAAAAAAGGTTAGTAGGTAAAATTGATAAAGCTGATTTTAAATGTTATAAATGATAGAGCCCTATTAAGTTTTTAGGAGTGATATTATGGACTCAGAACAAAGGCGAGAAGCTATAGTTCAAGTCTTAAGAGAAAAAGATGGACCTATAAAGGGTACTGAATTATCAAAAATGTTTGGCGTAACTAGGCAGGTAATAGTTCAAGATATAGCTATTCTTAGAGCTAAAGGAGAAGAAATATATGCAACTCCCCAAGGGTATATGATAAGCAAAAAAATACCTAGAAATAGCATATTAAAAACTATAGTGTGTAAGCATAAAGGCTATAAGGAAATAGAAGACGAATTAAAAACTATTATTGACTTAGGTGGAAAAGTCATAGATGTCATAGTAGAGCATCCTATATACGGTGAAATAAAAAGTCCTCTTATGCTGAATTCAAGAATAGAAATAGATGAATTTGTAACTGCATTAGAAAGACAAAAGGCAGAGCCATTATCTACTCTTACTGAAGGTGTTCATATACATACTATAGAGGTTCCTAGTAAGAGAATATATGAAAAAATCTTAAAGGAACTATGGGAAAAAGGATATTTAATAGATGAAAAGTAAAGTCTATCGTCTTTTATCAAGTAGATCTAAACAGGTCTTTGCTAAAATTAAAGGATATTAAAGGATGAAGTGTATGGGCTCATATCTGCCTGATGAAAGAGTGTTTTAGGATTTAAATTTGAATATATAAGCCATAGGTAGTATAATAACTTTATACTACTTATTTTTTTGAAAGGGGTTGGTTTATTGAAAGCAACAAAGTTTGCATTGGCCATGGTTATTTTGGCTGTTATTGTTTTACTAGGTTCTTTTTCAGAAATAGTAGATTTTGTAACAGATTATCAGTGGTTTAATGAGTTAGGATATACAAAAACTTTTTTTACTCAGATGAAGAATCAATTTCTAATTGGTATACCTACTTTTTTTATAGTATTTTTACTAATAATGCTATACATAATTTCCATTAAGAGAAACTATTACAGGCTTGGAAATATTGTTGTTGATAAAAGAGAAGAAAGAAAATTAAATATAGTAATATGTATAATATCTGCTGCCATTTCGTTATTAATGGCCTCAACAGTATCAGGCAGATTATGGTTTGAAATACTTCAATTCAAAAATGCAACAGATTTCAATTTAACTGATCCCATATTCAACAAAGAAATATCATTCTATGTTTTTAAACTTCCTTTGTTAAGTGAGATAATCAGTTTAATTACTTTACTATTATTTGTACTTATAATAGTGACAATATTATTTTATTTAACAATGCTAGCCATTAGGAGACCTTCAAGAGAAGATTTTGATATATTTGAAGATAATCAGTTCATTAATGTAAAAAACAAGTACAAAAATTTAACTAAAAAAATATTAAATACGGCATTAGTTCAAATAAGTTTAATCGGATTAATAATTTTCACTTTAATAGGGATAAGCTATGTACTTAAATCCTACTATCTTCTCTACTCTTCTAGAGGTGTTGTTTACGGAGCAGGATATACAGACATAAGAATTACTTTATGGGTATATAGACTGATGGCATTAGCTTCAATAGTGTCTGCGTTGGGCTTTTTATATGGTGCATTAAAGAAAAAATTAAAAGTAGCGGTAACGGGTCCTATATTGCTAGTAGCTATATCTTTAATAGGAAATATAGCAGGGGGAGTTGTTCAAAAGTATATAGTAGAACCAGATGAAGTATCCAAGGAAGAACAGTATTTAAAATATAATATCGAGTTTACACAAAAAGCTTATGGACTTGACAATGTCATAGAAAAGGAGTTTCCGGTTAGTCAAACATTAACTAAAGAAGATATTTTAGAGAATGAAGAGACTATAAAGAATATAAGGATAAATGATTATTTACCTATAAATCAAGTATATAACCAACTTCAAGGGATAAGACCTTATTATACATTTGCTGATGTTGATATAGATAGATATTATGTCAATGGAGAATATAGACAGGTTTTCCTATCTGCAAGGGAATTAGACCAGCAAAAATTAAGTGGTCAGGCACAAACTTGGATAAATAAACGATTAAGATATACCCATGGATACGGGGTTACAGTTTCTGCAGTTAATGAAACTACGCCAGAAGGTCAGCCTAAGCTGCTAATGAAGAACATACCGCCAACAACAGAAACAGATTTAAAAATAGATAGACCAGAAATATATTTTGGTGAGATTACTAACGAGTATATTATAGTGAATACAGATGAAAAGGAGTTTGATTATCCTAAGGGTGATGACAATGTAGATACTATGTATGAAGGAACTGCTGGAATACAGCTTAATGGTTTAAACAGGCTTTTATATGCTATAAAAAATGGAGACTTTAAGCTTTTGATTTCAAGAAATATTAATTCAGATAGTAGAATAATAATGTATAGAAATATCAATGAAAGAGCAAAGAGATTAGCACCATTTTTGAATTATGATGAGGATCCATATATAGTAATGAATCAAGAGGACGGAAAGCTTTATTGGATAATAGATGCTTATACTACTACAAATAGATATCCATATTCTCAGCCATATAATGAAGTTGGGGATAATTACGTGAGAAACTCAGTTAAAGTAGTAATTGATGCATATAATGGGGATATAAAATTTTATGTTGTAGATGAAAAGGATCCTTTGATAATGACTTACAGTAAAATATTTGAAGATTTATTTACAAGTGTAGATAATATGCCTAATGGGTTGAGAGAGCACATAAGGTATTCACAGGCAATGTTTGATATACAAGCAGAGATATATAGAACATACCATATAGACAATCCTAGAGTACTTTACAACAGAGAAGATATATGGGATATTGCTAATGAAAAGTATATGACAGAAATTCTCGAAGTAGAATCAAACTACGTTATGTTTAAATTGCCAGAGGAAGAAAAGGCTGAGTTTTTAATTACTGTTCCATATACGCCAGCTAATAGGTCTAATATGATATCACTTTTAGTAGGACGTAATGATGGAGATAATTATGGAGAGCTTATAATATACAAATTCCCAAAAAATGAAACCATAGACGGACCTATGCTTATAGAGTCTAGGATTGACCAAGATTCAGAAATATCGCCTCAGCTTACTTTATGGAGCCAAAAAGGTTCAAACGTACTAAGAGGTAATCTTTTAATAATTCCAATAGAAGATTCTCTATTATATGTTGAACCAGTGTATTTACAGGCAGATAATGAAAACAGTCTTCCTGAAATGAAGCGAGTAATAGTAGCATATAAAGATAAAATAGTTATGGAAGAAACACTTGAACGTTCTCTATCTAAGATTTTTGGAGATTTAAGCGTTGAAGAGACAGAAAATGAAGATGACAATAAAGTAGGAGAAAGTATTATAGATATAGAGAACAAAGATGTGGAACAATTGATAAAAGAAGCTAATGAGCTTTTCTTGAATGCTAAAGAAGCTTCTCAAAATGGAGATTGGGCAAAGTATGGAGAATATATCAATCAACTTGAACAAGTACTCCAAAGACTATCAGGTATGGTTTCTTTAGATAGTTTAGATACTGAAAATCAATAATTAAGAAAAGAGGCTGTAATTTAAATTTAAGTCTAAAGGTTACTGAATAATATTTAGAAGGACTAAATCTCAACGAATAAGGTTTATTGGGATTTAGTCTTTTTTTATAGGTTCTTTGTCAATAATTATGATACGATTGGGTTGCAATCTTGCTCTATCATTACATTTAGTTATAATTTTAATATGACGCAAGAAATAGAGTTATATTTGTTTTTTGGTGTACTCAATAAACCTAGCTAAAAATATAGGCTTTTATAGGTATTGTATTTTTTTATATTTAGTTTTCAGGACGAATAATTTTATTGCGAGCCCTATTAAAGTTTTTAATCCAAAATATATTCGTTTTAATTGTTATATAAACCTGTTTTAGGCCAATTAATAAATAAAAAAAGTATTTGAAAACTAAAAAGAAGTATCGCTTTTTATTATTTATTCAATGTCTTGCGACACTTCCTTTTTATAACTAATAGAAAAGCTATACCTTAAAACCCTTAATATAAACTTTCAGTCAATGAATTTTAAGAAGATTTCCCTATACTTAAGTTTCCAAGCCTTTAGATCGATTATATAGCGTATCAAAGAAAGCTGCTTAAATTTTCAGTTCATGATATCAAAGATCTTTATATGAAAGCATTATATTTTAATTTTTAGTAGAAAAAGTTCATCTTAGAGAAGTTAGTATTTAATGAAGACTTTCTCATGGAGTGTATTTCTTCAATTGACATTGAATCTAGTTGTCTAGCTTTTCTAGCAATATCATTTCTACTTATTATTCCTTTTTCAACAAGAATTTCTATTATACTTGCTATTGCTAAAGTATTTCTGTAATCAATATCTTTCATATCACTAAGCTGAGCGATAATATCTATCATGGTCATACCCCCTTGATAATATTTTCATAGGTTAATTATAGACAGAATTGATAAAAGTATACTTTAATGCAAAAAATGAGTCATAATAATTCCTCCATTATACCTAAGAGAATATTTAAGTATTTTTTAGGACATAATTTTTGGGAATATAAAGTACTTGTGTTATTGGAGGGATTTATTTATGGCTGAAACCATTCTAGAAAAAGCCGAAGGAAGAGTAAGCTATCATGATTCTGTAGAAGAAATGTTAAAGCGTATTAGAGAAGATGGCATGTCAAATGTCTTTGACAGATGGACACTACAAGAAAAAATCAGGTGTAAGTTCTGTCTTCAAGGCTTAAGCTGTCAGCTTTGTTCTCAAGGGCCTTGTAGAATAAATGAAAAAGGCGGTCAGGACAAAGGAGTTTGCGGCATCGGCGGAGATGCTATGGCAATGAGGAATATGCTGTTGAGAAATATTATGGGAGCAGGTACATACAGCCATCATGCTTATGAAGCATTTAGGACATTAAAAGCAACTGCAGAAGGAAAAACACCTTTTAAAATTAAAGAAGTAGATAAGTTGAAATGGATGTGCGAAAAAGTAGGTATAGATACTAATCAAAGCGTTGAAAAAATGGCTATAGAATTAGCAGACTTTCTACAAGAAGAAATGGCTAAGGGGCCAGATAAGCCAAGTGTAATGGTAGAAGCATTTGCGCCTAGAAAGAGAAAAGAACTTTGGAAAAAAGCTCATATATATCCAGCTGGAGTTATACATGAGGAGCAAAACTGCGTAGCTAGCTGTTTAACAAACGTTGATGGAGATTATGCTTCATTAGCTAAAAAGGGACTTAGACTAGGATTAGCAACTATATATACTGCTCAAATTGGTTTAGAGATGGTACAGGATATACTATTTGGAACTCCAATGCCTCATGAAGTAGAAGTAGATTTGGGAATAATGGACCCTGACTATGTAAATGTGGTATTTAATGGACATCAGCCTTGGGCAGGAGTAGCCACAATACAAAAAGCTAGAACTAAAGAAGTACAGGATAGAGCTAAAGCAGCAGGTGCAAAGGGGCTTAGAGTAGTAGGTTCCATAGAGACTGGACAGGAACTATTACAAAGGTTTGAAGTAGATAATGTTTTTGTGGGATTAATGGGCAACTGGCTTTCTATAGAACCATTGTTAGCAACAGGTACAGTTGATGTAATGGCAATGGAGGAAAATTGTTCTCCGCCTGTAATTGACCAATATGCAGAAAAGTATCAAGTCACATTAGTAAGTGTAAGTACTATTATTGGAATTCCTGGAATTAAGCATGAGATGCCATATAATCCTGAAGAAGTTGACAAGATGGCTGATATTCTAATAGATTTAGCCATTGAAAACTTTAAAAAGAGAAAAGGAAAAATAGTACCGAAGGTACCGCAAATTAAACAAAAAGCCATAGCTGGTTTTTCAACAGAGGCAATACTAAAAGCATTAGGAGGTAAGCTGGACCCATTAGTAGAGGTTATTGCAAATGGAAGTATAAAAGGAGTAGTAGCCTTAGCTAACTGCTCTACATTGAGGAATGGACCACAGGACTGGGTTACAGTCAGTCTGGTTAAAGAATTGATTAAAAAAGATATCTTAGTTGTAGCAGGAGGCTGCGGAAATCATGCTCTTGAGGTAGCAGGATTATGTAATATGGATGCAGTTGAGCTAGCTGGAGAAGGATTAAAAGGAGTATGTAAATCTCTTGGAATTCCACCAGTATTAAGCTTTGGTACTTGTACAGATACAGGTAGGATTTCCATGCTGGTAACTGCTCTAGCAGACCACTTAGACGTAGATACATCAGATTTACCTATAGCAGTTACTGCACCAGAGTGGATGGAACAAAAAGCTACTATAGATGGAATGTTTGCAGTAGCATATGGAGCATATACACATCTTTCACCAACTCCTTTTGTTACAGGAGCTCCATCTCTAGTTAAATTGCTTACAGAGGATGTGGAAGAGATGACCGGAGGGAAGATTGCATTGGGAGATGACCCAGTTCAAATAGCTAAGGATATAGAAGAGCATATAATGAGAAAGAGAAAACAAATGGGGCTAAAGTAAAATATTTTTAATTGCAAATAAAATTTTTTTCATAAGTATGTTTCAACTGTAAATAAAACAGAGATATTCTTAAAGCTTATGCTCATAATGACACATTATAAAGTTGCTATTGTACGTAAGCAAAGAATTTTTTCATAAGTTTCTTTATAATCAAGGATTTTTCACTATATAAAAGTATAATGGGTTAATATAAAGATAATAATAATAAGCAAAAGATTTAGATAAATTTCCCATAAAAAGTTATTGTATTTTTATACCCATTATGCTATAATACGAGTTAACTTAATATTATACAATGACAGGAAATAGTAAATATTCAAGTATCTTAAGAGAGCCAATGGTTGGTGGGAATTGGTGATATTGAATATTGAATCCATCCTTGAGTATTTTACTGAAAAGGTAAAACCTAGGCAGGGGATAACTGCAAAGAGTGAACTAAATCATTTGATTTAGTTAACTAGGGTGGCAACACGGGAGAAGTCTCTCGTCCCTTATATTTATATAGGGGACGGGAGTTTTTTTTATAACGAATAAGGAGAGTCTTTTCATAATCTTATTTAAATGAGGACTTGAGCTAATGAGTTTTATGCAGATTGCTAAAATTTTTGATTTTGTACAAGTTGCTTATGTGGCTTCAAGAAAAGCTTCATTGGTTTTTAGTGTTTTGATAGAAACTTTTATTATAACTAAAAAGCAGGGAAGCTTCTACAGAAAGTTTAAGTTGATAGAGTACTTAAGCTTACTAACAGAGATTATATTGATAAATATTTTAAGGAGGAATGGAAAATGCTTGATATTAAACGTATTAGGCTGAACACCGAAGAAGTAAAAAAAGGCCTTGCTAAAAGAAATGGAGAATTTGATATTGATAAAATTGTTGAATTAGACGAGAAGAGAAGACAGCTATTAGTTAAAGTTGAAGAGATGAAAGCAAGGCAAAATCAGGTTTCAAAAGAAGTGCCTAAGCTAAAGAAGGAAGGAAAAGATACTACAGAAGTACTAAATGAGATGAAAGAGCTATCTCAAAAAATAAAGGACTATGATGTTGAAGTAAAAGAAATAGAATCACAGCTAAATGATCTACTTCTCAGGATACCTAATGTTCCTAATCCTAATGTTCACGTAGGTGTTAGCGATGAAGATAATGTAGAGATAAGAAGATGGGGAGAACCTAGAAAATTTGATTTTGAAATTAAAGCACATTGGGATATAGGTACAAATCTGGATATATTAGATTTTGAAAGAGCTTCAAAAATTACAGGAGCTAGATTTACTATATTTAAGGGATTAGGAGCTACCTTAGAAAGAGCTATTATAAACTTTATGCTAAATCTTCATACTAATGAGCATGGATATACAGAAATATCACCACCATTTTTAGTAAATAGAGCTAGTATGACTGGTACTGGGCAGCTTCCAAAATTTGAAGAGGATGCATTTAAGATTCCTGATAAAGACTTTTTCTTAGTGCCTACTGCAGAAGTTCCAGTAACAAACATTCACAGAGATGAAATATTAGATGAATCTATGCTCCCAGTATACTATACTGCATATACACCTTGTTTTAGACAAGAGGCTGGTTCAGCAGGAAGAGATACTAGAGGTCTTATAAGAAATCATCAATTTGATAAGGTAGAGCTTGTTAAATTAGTAAAACCACAGACTTCATATGAGGAATTAGAAAAATTAACTAATGATGCAGAAAAAGTTTTACAGTTGTTAAATATCCCATATAGGGTAGTGGAACTATGTACAGGAGACTTAGGTTTTTCCTCAGCTAAAACTTATGATATAGAAGTTTGGATGCCTAGCTATAACAGATATGTTGAGATTTCTTCTTGCAGTAACTTTGAGGACTTCCAAGCAAGGAGAGCTAATCTAAAATATAGAGATAAAGAAACAGGAAAGGCGGAATATGTTCATACATTAAATGGTTCAGGCCTTGCTGTAGGTAGAACATTAGCTGCAATCCTTGAAAACTTTCAACAAGAAGATGGCAGTGTAATTATTCCAGAAGTTTTAAGACCTTATATGGGTGGAATAGAGAGAATTAAAAAATAAGAATTAAGGATAATTCTAACAAGATGAAAGTGAAAAAGAGGTGAACATTATACTTTTTAAGATTTTTGTAAGTATATTATTGATTTTTAATATTTTAAATCCTAATGTGTCATGGAAAATAAAAGGAGGATGGAGCTCTGAAGACAAAGAGCCTAGTGATTCTTATTTAACTATGACTAGAGTATTTTCTTTCATATTATTATTTGTTTTGTGGGTTTTTGTGTAAATTTAAGTAGATATGATTACTTTATAAATATTACCAAGAAAGTGACTTGGTAATATTTATTTTTTCATATACAATATTATTTATGGATAAATTTTTAGAGTCATCTAGGGGGCAGATAGGATAATGAAAAGATTAGTTTGTGTTATTATGGCCTTATTACTTTTAATTCCTAGTATTTCATATGGAGCAGATCTACATGAGAATACTAGGGCAGTTTTACTAGGAGAATTTGAAAGTAGAGAAATATTATATGAATATTCCATAGATACGCAGATAGAAGTAGCTAGCTTGACTAAAATAATGACTTACTTAGTTACAATGGATCAAGTGTCAGCAGGAAAAGCTAGTTTAGATGATATCGTAACTGTAAGCCAGAAAGCGGCCAAGACCCCTGGGTCATCCTTTAAATTAAAAGAAGGAGAAAAATTAAGCCTTAAAGTACTTCTTGAATCCATGATGATAGTTTCTGCAAACGACTCCTGTGTGGCAATAGCGGAGCATATATCTGGCAGTGAAGATGAGTTTGTAAAGCTAATGAATAACAAAGCAAAGGAGATTGGACTAGAAAAGACTAAATATTTTAATTCTAGCGGCTATCCATTGAAAAATGGTGTAGAAAACGTAATGAGCACAAGGGATATATTTAAGCTCACTAGATATGTCATATCAAAATATCCTCAGGTTTTAGAAATCACTAAAGTGAATAAACTATTCTTAGATTATAGGAATTTCAGTGGAGAGAACACAAATCCGCTGCTCAATTTGATTAAGGATGTTGATGGATTTAAAACTGGATTTACTGATAAGGCTGGGAAATGTTTAGTTGCTACTGTTCAAGTTAAAGAAAGCGACACTAATAAGAAGCCTTTTAGATTAATAGGAATTGTAATGGGAACTAAAAATGATGAGGATAGAAAAAATATAAGTAGGAAATTAATAGAATATGGTCTTGAAAATTATTACTACCAACAGGTTTTAAATAAAGAGGTAGCTAAAACGTCAATAGACATTTCGAATGCCAAAAAAGAAAGTATTGAAGTATTTCCAAAAGAAGACTTATATATGTTAGTGAAGAAAGGTCAAAGTATTCGGGAGAATATAATAATTAATGAAAACCTTAAGGCCCCTATTAAAGAAGGTACAGTAGTTGGAAAGGTAGTAGTGTCAGATATAAAGGGACAGGAGCATACTGTAGATTTAGTTGTAAGAGAGAATGTTCAAAAGAAAAACATAATAGATATGCTGTTTGATTTGATATTAAATTTTGTATCAAAGTAAAAACTAAAGCCATGCTAGGAATATTGTATATTTGACAATTAGATAATAATGTTATATAATATTAAGGTATGATATTAAGGTGCACCCGTAGCTCAGTAGGATAGAGCGGCGCCCTCCTAAGGCGTAGGTCGGAGGTTCGACTCCTCTCGGGTGCGCCATTATTGTTTTTTGAAGGTGAAGGTTATGGATGAATATTTCATGAAAATTGCATTAGATGAGGCATATAAAGCTTATAGCATCGGCGAAGTACCTGTCGGTGCTATTATTGTAAAAAATCAGCAAGTCATAGCCTCAGGTTATAATATGAGGGAAACATTAAAAGATCCTACTGCCCATGCAGAAATAATAGCTATAAAAAAAGCTAGCGAGTATCTAGGTGGATGGAGATTAATAGACTGCACTATGTATGTTACCATAGAGCCTTGTGCTATGTGTGCAGGTGCTATTGTGAATTCAAGAATAGGAAGAATAGTCATTGGAGCTAAAGACCCTAAGATGGGTGCTTGTGGTTCTGTAGTTAACATTGCACAGAATCCAAGCTTTAACCATAGAGCTGATATCACTTGGGGCATAATGGAAAAGGAATGTTCTGAAATAATGAAGGATTTCTTCAGAAAGTTAAGAGAAAGATAAGCTATAATAGTATTCATTTTTCTGATAGAATAGGATTATGGAATTACTTATAGGGGGTAGCAGTAGTGATCAAAACTAATGAGCCAAAAGTAAAAAACAATTATCTAGTCATTGCATTTTTATTTGCTATTATGATTCTATCTGCAATAGGTGACAACTTAAGAGGAGTATTTATACCATCGTTTAAAGCTGATTTTTTAGTGAAGGATACTCACATGGGTATTATGTTAAGTATTGGTTCCATAGGATATGTAATCTTTGCTTATTCAGGGGGAATAATATGCGAAACTCTAGGACATAAGAAGGTACTAAGTATGGGAGTAGCTCTTATGTTTATTTCCCTATTCATAATGTATTTTAGCCCCAGCTTTATAGTTTTAATTATAGGTATGTTTCTCATAAACGCTGGATGGGCTTTCATAGGAGTATCCATAAACACAGTAATACCTATAATAGCTGTAAGCTTTCAGGCAATAATTATGAATTTAGTACACTTTAGCTATGGATTAGGTGCTACTATAACTCAAAGAGTTGCAGGATTGCTTTTGTCTAAGGGAATAGGATGGAGAACTATCTATTTAAGTGTATCAATATTGTTTTTAATAGTATTTATTGCATTTATTCCTATAAAAATACCTTTTATAGAAAAGTCTAAGGAAGATAAAAAAATTGATTATAAGTGTGTATTCAAGAATAAACTCATTTATTATTACATGATATCTTTGGGTCTTTATGTAGCGGCTGAAATTGGGACTGGAAACTGGTTTGTCAACTATATGAAGGACACTTATGCATATAGTGAAAATCAGGCAACTTATTTTACAACATTATTCTTTGGAACTTATGCATTGGGAAGGTTTTTAGGTGGTTTTATAGTTGAAAAACTTGGAACAGTTAAGACTGTATTAATATCATCAGTACTAGCCTTTTTACTGTATATTTCAGGATTAGTAATTGGACAGAATGGCTTAGCACTAGTTGGAATATCTGGACTATTCTTTTCAATTATTTTTCCAACACTTATACTATCTGCAAATGAAGTGTTTAAGAAGAATACAACATACGTTATTGGCATTTTAACTACTGCTTCATCTGCTACAAGTATGATAATAAATTTTATTATAGGATGGCTAAATGACCTTATGGGAGTTCATATGGCGTACTACACTATACCAATATGCTTATTTTTCAATATGGTTTTCATATATTTAATTTATAAGAATTTAAATAAGCAGAACAGTACGGTAGAAAATGCGTAATCAGTCTAAATATAACAGGTACTTAGGTTTTCCTAAGTACCTGTTAATAATTTAATTTGATTTTTAAATGCCTCTATTGGAAATTAATGAAGCTTAGAAAGTAAGCTTGTAAGTACTACGATTATTTTGAATCATAGATTTAGTGCTCAAATTAAGGACATTGAATTTATATCATAAACTGTATTTATATTAAGCCATTCTAATTTTTTTAACTTCGTTTCTAACAGTTTCCTCAACTTCATTTTTATTAGGAAATCTGCCTAATTTCTTCTTGGAGAATATTAGTTTATCATCTAAAGTGATTTCAAATACACCACCTGATGAAGGAATTATCTTTACCATTTCGAGGGAATTCTTATGTTCATCAAGTAGATTGCTTGCTAAGGCAACTGCCTTTGGAAGATAGCCTCAAGAAGTGCAGTATTCAATACTGATTATTTTCTTCATAAATTATTCCTCCCTAAATATAGCTAAATATATTTAGTCTAATATTACCCAATTTTTGAACTAATTATCATAAATGATATAATACTCTTTTTATAATATAGGAGACAATAATCTTGAAATAGATTCTTTAAACATAACTACTTTAGAACGGTTTTTGTATTTTTCTATTGTGATTTCACTGCAATCCTTTAAGTCATTTTCAAATATTTTCTTTAGCTTTTCTGAGGTTTTAGTATCGTATATAAAAGCATTTACTTCAAAATTTAATCTGAAGCTTCTTACATCAATATTTGCAGTACCAACTGAAGATATTTTACCATCTATTACCATTGTTTTTGCATGTAGAAATCCTTTTTCATAGGTATAGGCTTTAATGCCATAATTTAACAATTCACCTATATAAGAATAAGATGCCCAATACACAAATATATGATCTGGTTTATTTGGTATCATAATTCTAACGTCTACTCCAGAGAGAGAAGCAATCTTAAGAGCTTCTAGTATACTTTGGTCTGGAACAAAATAAGGAGTTTGTATGTATATGCTTTCTCTTGCAGAGTTTATCATCTTAAGGTAACCAATCTTAATCTGTTCTTGTTCAGAGTCAGGACCGCTAGATACTATTTGTATTCCTGTAGTACCTTTGGAGTCTATGATAGGATAGTATTTATCGCTGAAATCATTTTTTTCTTTTGAAGCATGTCTCCAATCTAAGAAAAATCTAGTCTGCATCATGAGAACTGCACTTCCAGTAATCTTGAGATGTGTATCTCTCCAATATCCGAATTTTTTGCTAAGCCCCAAGTACTCATTTCCTATATTGAAGCCTCCAATAAATCCGCATTTACCATCTATAATGACCAGTTTTCTATGATTTCTATAGTTAATTCTTAAATTTATATAAGGTATTTTAGAAGAAAAAAAAGATGCTACCTTTCCACCTGCTTCAATTAGTTCATTAAAAAAGTTCTTAGGGAGAGTTCTTCCACCTAGTGCATCGTAAAGAAGTCTTACTTCAACACCTTCTTTGGCCTTTTTTGTGAGGGCTTTGACTACTTTTTTGCTTAAGCTGTCGTTTTTAATTATATAATATAGCATATGTATATGGTGTTCTGCACTTTCTATTGAATTTAATAATGCTTCGAATTTTTCATTTCCATCTGTGAATATTTCAACTTTATTATCCTGAGTAAATATAGAGTTATCGCTTATTAGCTGCATTCTTATCATATCTTGATAGTTTACCATTTCTTTATCGTTGAAGAATGCTTCATTATTTTGTATATATGAGATTTGTTCTAGTAAAATTTTCCTTATTATTTGATCTTCCTCAGTTTTTGTATCAAAAATCTTTTGCCTACTGAGATTCTGACCTAATGTCAGATAAAGTATAAAGCCTAAATATGGTACTAAAAGTAAAACCATTAGCCAAGCCCATGTAGCTGATGGGTCTTTTCTTTCTAGAAAAATTAGTATAAATGCCAAAATGACGTTTAGTATGAGGAGCATAGAAAATATAGGTACAGACCAGTCCATATAAACACCTCTTTGTCATATATCATTTAAGGAATGAGTTCAAAACTTCAATGTTAACTATAGTATATTCAATTAATGCAATATATTCAATTAGATAAAAATATATGAACATTATATAAAAGGTATATTAAATAATTATGAAGTTAAGAGAGTTTTAAAATTTTATTTATAGTATAATATGAAAAAACGCTCGGCTGATTTTATTTACTTGGAATTTAGTAATAACTGATAATAAATTGAATAACATAGTAAAATTTGATATAATATTTTTATACTAAAAGCCGGGAGCTGAGCAAATGAAGGATTTGGAATTAGCTAAAAAAGAATTAGAAGAAAAAGAACTTACTTTGGCTATAGCTAAAGAAGGTGAAATAATATTTACTAGTACTGATAAGGGAATAAAGCCTATGTATACTGCTGTGCTAAAGCTTAAAGAAGAGCTTAGAGGGTCAAGTGTAGCAGATAGGGTTATTGGAAGGGCAGCTGCTATACTCTGCAAATATGCAGGTATAAAGGAATTATATACAAAGCTCATCTCAGATGAAGCTATAAAAGTCCTTAAGGATGGTGATATTACTTTTACTTATGATGAAAGCTCACCATATATTAAAAATAGAGATAAAACAGATATGTGCCCTGTAGAGAAGCTATCTCAGAATGTAGATAACCCTGAAGAACTAATTCAGAAAATATCTGAGTTTTTGGATAGGATGAAAAAAAGGGGATAATATGAGAATTGCTGTAATAGATGGAAAAGGTGGAGGCATAGGCTGTCAAATAGTTGAGAGACTGAAGTCTTTAAAAAGAGATGATATTGAAATCATCGTACTGGGAACGAACTCCCAAGCTACAGCTAATATGCTAAAAGCAGGAGGCAATGACGGGGCTACAGGTGAAAATGCAATAGTATGGATGAGCGACAAGGTGGATATTATTATAGGACCAATGGCAATCATTGCAGCCAATTCTATGATGGGAGAAATAAGTCCTAGAATAGCAGAGGCAGTTGCAAGTAGTAGAGCTAAAAAGCTGCTGCTTCCAGTGAGCAAATGTAATTTTGAAATAATAGGTCTTGAGGGATATCAATTAAAACAGCTTTTTGATAAATTGATTGAAAGAGTAAGAGAAATATTAGAAGAAGAATAATACCATGAAGGTTTTTCCAAGAAGGAAACTTTCATGGTTATTTTTTTGAGGAGGGAAAAATGAGTAAAAAATTTACTACAAAGGATTTAGTTTTGACAGGATTATTATTAGCGTTAGGACTAGTGCTTCCAAATATATTTCATCTATTTGGCGGAACAGGTCCAGTATTTTTACCTATGCATATTCCAGTTCTAATAGGAGGATTTGTGCTTCCTCCGTATTTAGCATTATTGCTAGGTATGATGACTCCTTTAGTTAGCAGTGTACTTACTGGAATGCCAGTTATGTTTCCAATGGGTGTAATAATGATTTTTGAATTGGGAGTTTATGGAGCCACTGCTTCTTTAGCTAATAGAAATTTGAGGCTTTCTTATATATCATCACTTATTATAGCCATGATAGCAGGCAGAGTAGCAGCTGGTATAATAGTATTTATACTGTCATTAGGGTTTGGTGTGCAGATGAATGCAATCACTTACGTTAAAGGAGCAATAGTGACAGGGCTGCCAGGAATAGCTATTCAGATAATATTTATACCCTCAATAGTATATGCATTAAAAAAGGCAAGTGGAAAAGCAAATGCAAATGCGTAAATGTGTTTTTCAAGCTTGATTAGACTCCTATAAAGTAACTAGAAGTGATTATAAGCAAAGACTCAAGATGACAATATTGTCATTTTGAGTCTTAAATAGCATATGGAATTAATTATTTCTTTGACTATCGATTTCTTCTTTAATTCTAGGATATGGGTCCTTCCAGCCTTCAGGTTTTATAGTTTTTCCTTCTTCATTATAATGAGGTTTTCCATCACTCCATAGCTTGTCCATATTAGCAGAATGTACTATCTCGAATAATTTATCAGGCTTGACTCCCATTTCAACAAGAGTTCCTAATGCAAAATATATTAAATCTATCATTGCATCGGCTTGCTCGTATATGTCAGTAGCCTCTTTAAATTCATTTATTTCTTCAAGCATCCAGTTATATCTTTTATTTACTCTATCACTATCAAGAACCTTAGGGGTATCTCTATAAGGATGCCCAAATTTCACTTGAAAATCTTTAACCATATACCACCATTTATTACTCATGCTATTACCTCCAAAAGTTTTATATAAAATACTAATGAGATTAATTATAACAAATAGAAAACTTTTACAAAAGTAAATTTTAATTAAAAAACAAAAGAATAAGCCTTATTTTATTAGGGAAAGAAACTTGTACAACTATATATAGTGAATATAGGGAGATATTTTTATAACCAAATATGGTTAACAAATTGACAAAAAGTAATAAATTTAAGTAATATTTATCGGTTTTTTGAAGATCACACTATAATGATAATTAAATCTAAAATAAGATTTTACGTAAATCTTCTTGAATTTAAGTAAAAATATTTTTTGTAGTTAATTTATAAACAATACAAACGTTAATTTTATATCAATTATTGATATTTATAAAAAAATATATTATGATTTAAGACGAATAGAATATTTAACAATTGAATAATGCACCAGATGAAGGTGGCGTGAGATATCTTTTTAGAAGATAGCCGAAGAAGCAATATAGGATAGCCGATTCCTATAGAAACTTTCAGGCAAAAGTAGCGTCATCAGATGGAACTCTGAAGAGTCCGATTTTTCGGCGCCGAAGGAGGAATGTATTACATATAATACAGAAGCTCTCAGGTTAGTAAACAGAGGAATGTAACGGCACTTGGTTTTCTATTACACTTATGCTGTTATATTCCTTTTTTTATTATATAATATTTCGCTGTAAGATTTAGCTATTATTTGGGTATATTATACGTAATACTATGTCATTTTAAAGCGAATATTAAATTTGTTTAGTCATATAATTAACACTAGTAAAAATTATAAAGAAATTAAAGATTGAAAGGAGGAATTATCTTGGCAGAACCAAGAAAAACATCACTTTATAATGCACATCTTAAATATGGCGGCAAAATTGTAGACTATTCAGGATGGGCATTACCAGTACAATATGAGGGTTTAACTCAAGAGCATGAGGCAGTAAGAACACAAGCAGGTATGTTTGATGTTTCACACATGGGAGAAGTAGAAGTTACAGGTCCACAGGCAGAAGATTATGTTCAATACTTAGTAACAAATGATATAAAAGTACTTAATAATAATCAAGTAGCATATAGCTTTATGTGTTATCCTGATGGCGGAATTGTAGATGACCTTTTAGTCTATAAATTCTCAAAAGATCATTTTTTCCTTGTAATTAATGCAGCAAATGTTCAAAAAGACGTAGATTGGATTAAAGAAAATGCAAAAGGTTTTGATGTAAACATTAAAAACTTATCAGATGATATATCTGAAATTGCTATTCAAGGACCTAATGCAGAAAAAATAGTTCAAAAACTTACTGATACAGATCTTTCTGAAATAGGTTTCTTCTACTTAAAGAGAGACGTAAAGATAGCGGGAATAAATTGTCTAATATCTAGAACAGGATATACTGGAGAAGACGGATTTGAATTATATTTTGACCATGAACATGCAGAAGAACTATGGGATAAGCTAATGGAAGCAGGAAAAGAAGAAGGACTTAAACCTGCAGGACTTGGCGCAAGAGATACACTTAGATTTGAAGCGAATTTGCCTCTTTATGGAAATGAACTTAGTAAAGATATCACTCCATTAGAGGCTGGCTATGGCATGTTTGTAAAGCTAAACAAAGAAAATTTTATTGGTAAAGAAGCTTTAGCTAAGCAAAAAGCAGAAGGTTTGAAGAGAAAAATAGTAGGATTTGAGATGGTAGACAAAGGTATTCCTAGACACGGCTACGAAGTCTATGCAGATGGTAAGAAGATTGGCTTTGTAACAACAGGATATCTTTCACCAACTTTAAAGAAAAACATAGGTTTAGCAATGCTTGATATAGACTATGCAAAGCTTGGCACTGAAATTGACATACAAGTAAGAAATAGATTATTAAAAGCAAAAGTAGTAGATAGGAAATTCTATCAAAAGAATTATAAAAAATAGTAATACTTAAAATAAATAATATAAAATAAATTAATTTAAGGAGGAATACGTTTATGAAAATTGTTGAAGGTCTTTTATATTCAAACGATCATGAGTGGGTTAAAGTAGAAGGAAAGGAAGCTTATGTTGGAATTACAGATTATGCACAACATAAATTAGGGGAAATTGTTTATGTTGAATTACCACAAGTAGATGATGAACTTAGCAAAGGCGACGTATTTTCAGTAGTAGAATCAGTTAAAGCAGCTTCAGATTCTTATCTTCCTGTGTCAGGTAAAGTACTTGAAGTAAATGAAGATTTAGAAGGAGAACCAGGACTACTTAATGAAGATCCATATGCAAACTGGATTGTAAAAATTGAACTTACTGATGAGTCAGAACTTGAAGAATTGATGAGTGCTGAGGAATACGAAGACTTCTGCAATAAGGAGGAATAGTATGCACAGATATATACCAAATACGGAGGCTGATAAGAAGCGAATGCTCGAAAGCATTGGCGTAAATTCTATCAGCGATCTGTTTTCAGATATACCAGATGATCTAAAACTGAATAGAAAACTTAACATTAATGATCCAATGTCTGAAATAGAAATTCTAGAACATATGAAAGGCCTTGCTGCTAAAAACAAAAGTACAGATGATTTAATATGCTTTTTAGGAGCAGGAGTATATGATCACTATATTCCATCTATAGTAAAGCATCTTGCAATGAGATCTGAGTTTTACACTGCTTATACTCCTTATCAGCCAGAAATAAGCCAAGGAACAGTACAGGTAATATTCGAATATCAGACTATGTTGACCAATCTTACAGGAATGGATGTAACTAATGCGTCAATGTATGATGGCCCTACTGCAGCAGCAGAGGCAGCTATAATGGCTTGTGAAAATACTAGACGTAAATCTGTAGTAGTATCTAAGACAGTTAACCCAGAAACTAGAAAGGTTCTAAAGACATATTTAACTACTAGAAATATTGAGATAGTAGAAGTAGATATGGCTGATGGAGTTACTGATTTTGAAAAGTTAAAATCTGTAGTAGACAAGAATACTGCAGCAGTTTTAGTCCAAAGCCCAAACTTCTTTGGAATAATTGAAGACGTAACAGAAGTTGAAAAGTTAATCCACGAAAATAAAGGGAACTTAATTATGTATGTTGATCCTATTTCATTAGGAATACTAAAAACTCCTGGAGATTTAGGAGCAGATATAGTAGTAGGCGAAGGCCAATCTCTTGGAAACAGACTTAATTATGGTGGACCACTTTTAGGATTTTTAGCTACTACTTCAAAGCTAGTTAGAAAGCTACCAGGAAGAATAGTTGGTCAATCTGTAGATCAAGATGGCAAAAGAGCATTTGTACTTACTCTTCAAGCAAGAGAGCAGCATATAAGAAGATATAAAGCAACTTCAAATATTTGTTCAAACCAAGGATTAAACATGGTTATGGCAGCTATATATTTAGTTACTATGGGTAGAAAAGGTCTAAGAGAAGTTGCATTACAAAGCACACAAAAAGCTCACTATGCTTACAATGAGATTATTAAATCTGGTAAATTTAAGCCAATGTTTAATCAGCCATTCTTTAAGGAATTTGCTGTTACAAGTGATATAGAAGCTAACAAGGTAAATAAAGAGCTTCTAAACAAAGGAATTCTTGGTGGATATGAGCTTGGAAGAGATTATGCTGAGTTTAATAATGGACTTCTTTTCTGTGTAACAGAAAAGAGAACAAAAGAAGAAATTGATAAACTTGTTAGCGCTTTGGAGGTGATATAGCATGATAAGACAATATGATAGTTTAATATTTGAAATCTCCAAGGAAGGAAGGACTGCTTATAGTCTTCCAAAGCTAGATGTAAATGAGCTTCCATTAGAATCAATTATACCAAGCCAATTTTTAAATGAAAAAGAGGTTGATTTGCCAGAAGTAAGTGAAGTAGATGTAGTAAGACACTTTACTAATCTTTCAAATAAAAACTATGGAGTAGATACAGGATTTTATCCATTGGGCTCATGTACAATGAAATATAATCCAAAGATAAATGAAGACATGGCTGCACTTAGTGGTTTTGCTGACTTGCATCCATACCAGCCTGAAGAAACTGTACAAGGCGCATTAGAGCTTATGTATAATCTTGAGAAGTATCTTTCAGAAATTTCAGGTATGGCAAGAACTACTTTACAGCCTGCAGCAGGAGCACATGGAGAGCTTACAGGCCTTATGATAATAAAGGCTTACCATGCTCACAGAGGAGATACTAAGAGGACTAAGATAATAGTTCCAGATTCAGCTCATGGTACAAATCCTTCAAGCGCACAAGTTGCAGGATTTGATATTGTAGAAATAAAATCAGATAAATATGGTGCTGTAGATATAGAGGCTCTTAAAGCTGTATTAAATGATGAAGTTGCAGGTTTAATGCTTACAAACCCAAGTACTCTTGGATTATTTGAAAAGAATATAAAAGAGATTGCTGATTTAGTACACGAAGCAGGCGGTTTACTATACTATGATGGTGCTAACATGAACGCCATTATGGGAATCACAAGACCTGGAGACATGGGCTTTGACGTTATGCACTATAACCTACACAAAACATTCTCAACACCTCATGGTGGTGGAGGACCTGGAAGTGGACCAGTTTCAGTAAGAGAAGACTTAGTTAGATTCCTTCCATGTCCATGGATTGAGAAAAAAGGTGATAAATACACATTGAATTATGATTGCCCAGATTCAATAGGTAAGGTAAAAGGCTTTTATGGACACTTTGCAGTATTAGTAAGAGCATATACTTATATATTAGCAATGGGTGCAGAAGGGCTTAAAGAAGCAAGTGAAACTGCTGTACTAAATGCAAACTACATGATGAACAAGCTAAAAGATTATTACTATCTACCATTAGATCAGACTTGTAAGCATGAGTTTGTATTAGGTGGATTAAAAGAAGATAACTTAGAAGTGACTACACTAGATATTGCTAAGAGACTACTAGACTATGGATATCATCCACCAACAGTATACTTCCCATTAATAGTTGATCAGGCAATAATGGTAGAGCCAACTGAAACAGAAAGCGTTGAAACACTAGATGGTTTCATAGAAACCATGATTAAGATAGCAGAAGAAGCAGAAAAAGATCCTAAGCTATTAAAAGAAGCACCACACAATACACCTGTTAGAAGAATAGACGAAGCTAAGGCAGCAAAAGACCTTATCTTAAAGTGGAGTAAATAAAGATTATAATGAGTTCAGGTAAGGTCGCTCCTTACCTGAATTTTTATGACGAATATGAAACTTCTTCTTTATATAATTTGACCTAATGAGTTTTAAACAGATACTGAAATCCTTGATTTCGTGTAAGTCGCTTATGCAGTAGTTTAGGAAAAGATTCTTTAGTTTTTTTAATGCCTAGATAGAAGTTTTTCTTATAAATTGACCTGATTTTCTGAGTGTTTTTTCAGAAGATTAAGGGATATCAGAAAGTAAGTTTCTGAGTATTAGAAATGTGCCTGCGGTATTACAGGATATAAAGTTAGCAATTTGAAAAAATATAAATAGGTATAATATTATGATGGAGTTGATAATATGAATCAAAATTTAAAAAAGTTAGTAGATCAAGGATTTATGACAGAAGCATTTGCAAATTATATTGAAGAAGCAGTAGCAAATAAAGACTCTTTTGTTGTTTCAGGACATAAGGGATGGGGAATACTTCCTCTTTTTGCAACAATAGGAGCTGTAGCTAAGACAAACTATACAATAAAGCAAGTTAAAGGCTTTGATGATTTAAATGATGAAGCTGAATACTATTTAATTGGAGACCTTAAGGAAATTGATTATGCACAGCTAATTACTGATGCTATGAAAAAAACAAATGCATCAATGATCTGCTTAAAAGACCCAGATCATCCATATTCTTTTCTTAAATTAATTGGAGATGTCTTTAAGGAAACTGGAGATACTTCAAAGACATATCAAGTGCTTGAATGTGATAAAATCAATGATGAGAAGAAGTTAGTGAAGATTACTAAGATTACATTAAATGAAAAAGGTAGACCTGTAAAGGTTGACTTTAAAGGGTAAAAAACTTTAGACTCGCAGATATCTGCGAGTTTTTATTTGGAAAAAACAGAAGTATATCCTTCTGTTTTTTGTTTTTTTGAGAATTGATTATAATCACATTATTTGCAGCAAAATAAGGATATATTAAAGATATATAATAAGCCTTGGAGGAATATTATGAATAAGATTATTTCTTTAAATGAAACTGTTTATGAACTATGTACTAAATATCCGGAGATAAAAGATATTTTAAAAGAACTAGGTTTTGTAGATATAGCAAATCCAATTATGATGAACACTGCAGGTAGAGTAATGACTATACCTAAAGGAGCAGAAATGAAAAATATTGATATAGAAACCATAAAGGAAAAATTGAAACAAAATGGATTTGAAATAGTTTAAAGGAGGAAAAGGGAATGAGTGAATTAATCAATAACAGAGAAGTATTGGAAGACCTTAATAGAAAAAAAAGACAGGCTATACTCAAAGAGATAATTATGCAGCTTCATGATGGAAAGGACCCTAAAGAAGTTAAGGAGCAATTTGCAAATCTCATAAAAGGAGTATCAGCTAGTGAAATATCTGAGATGGAAGCTGCGTTAATAAATGATGGAATGTCAATTGAAGAAATTCAGAGGCTTTGTGATGTTCATGCTGAAATATTTAAAGGATCAATTGAAGACATTCATAAGGAAGTAAAAGAGGAAGAGAAGCCTGGTCATCCAGTAAGAGTATTTAAAGAAGAGAATTTTGCAATAGAAGACTTAGTAAAGAACAACATACTTCCTAAGGTAAAAGACTTTGTGGCTAATAGAATGGGGAAGGTAAGATTTAGCATTATTGAGGATGTAAATTTATTAATGGACATAGAAAAACACTATGCTAGGAAAGAAAATATATTTTTCCCTTATATGGAGAAGTACGGGATAACTGCTCCACCAAAGGTAATGTGGGGAGTAGATGATGAGATACGTAATGAAATTAGGGAATTTAAAGAATTATTACTTAAAGAAGACATGGATGAAAAGGACATAAAAGAAATAGAGAAAAAAGCAGAAACTATGGCACAAAAAATTTTAGATATGATTTTCAAAGAAGAAAATATAATGATGCCTATGCTGATAGATGTGCTCACTGAAGATGAGTGGTTAAAAATTGCAGAAGATAGTGAAGAAATAGGCTACTGTATAGTAGCTCCTACTGAAAAATGGAAGCCAGAAAGAGTGCCTGTAGAGCAAATAGTCAAGAAGGAGACTTTAGGCGGGCCTGCTGGTTACGTAAAATTTGATACAGGAATATTAAAGGTTGAAGAGCTTGAAGCAATGTTAAACACTCTTCCATTTGACATTACATTTATAGATAAAGACGATTTAGTAAAATATTTTTCACAGTCAACAGAGAGATTTTTCCCAAGAACTAAATCAGTAATTGGACGTACAGTACAAAACTGCCATCCTCATGCCAGTGTAAAAACAGTAGAGAAAATATTAGATGATTTCAAGAGCGGTAAAAAGGACAGTGAAGCATTTTGGATAAAGATAAAAGGAGAATACATCTACATTAGATACTTTGCAGTAAGAGATAAAAATGGTCAGTATATTGGGACACTTGAGGTAACACAAAATATTAAGCCTATACAAGAGATAACAGGAGAGAAAAGGTTGCTGTCAGAGTAAATAATTAAAAACTATCAGTCTTGCATAATTAGCCTTTCTAGAATAATTACGGATACACATAAATTAGTTAAAGACAGGTACATTGATTAAGTGTTTTACATTAATTAGTGTACCTATTTTTTATTTTTTTGAAATTTTCATTTATGTAGGCAATATGTAGGCAAGTGTCTACAAGAAAATATTGACAATTTAATAATTCAGTTATAGAATTATAGTAGGCAATTGATTACTATAGAGGTGATATTATGAATAAAAGAAAAAATGTAAAACTTACAGACACTGAATGGAAAATAATGATGCTTCTGTGGGAGAGGTCTCCTTTGACCTGTAGACAAATAGAGGATTCATTAAAAGAAGAAACTGGCTGGACAAGGCATACTATTATTTCTTTTTTAAAACGCATGATGGCAAAGGGATATATTTATATGGAAGAAGGAAACCCAGCAAAGCTTTATTATCCTTTACTAGATAAAAACGATACAGTATTACAGGAGACTCGCTCATTTGTAGAAAAAATATTTAATGGAAAACTAGGTTTACTTGTTTCGTCTTTGGCTGAAAGCGAAGATATAACAGAGGATGAAATTAATTCTATGATTAATTTCCTTAAACAAGTTTTAGCTGAAAAGGAAGAGAAAAATGAGTGAAATATTGAGTTGCTTAATACATACTTCTATAGCATCTTCTCTATTGATACTATTTATTTTTATACTTCGATTTATTTTTAAAGGCAAGATTAATCCAAGGCTGCAGTATGCATTATGGATAATAGTTGCAGTACGGTTAATAATTCCTTTTAATTTACGATGGACACTTGAGATAAACAACATTTTTCCAAAGGTTAAAACCTATGATTCAGAATTTAATAATATAAACATAAATGAAATAGAGCACATAGAAACTAATTTTTCCTATTTTCAAGCAAATACTAAATTCAAATTTCCAAATAACATAAGCCAAAACTATGATGGAGTATTAGAACCTATAAGTCGGAATACGATTAACATTCTTTTTACAGTTTGGATTGCCGTGACTATTACATTATTTACAATTTTTATAATACGGAATGTCTATTTTTATAAAATTACTATTAAAGGAATAAAGCCATATAACTTCTCAGATAACATTTATGATGAAGCAGCAGAAACAGTTGGATTTAAAAAACATATTCCAGTTTATTTTTCTCAAAGTTTATTATCACCTTGCATAATAGGAGTGATAAATCCAATCATTATACTAACTAATAATGTCATTCAGAATCCCAAAGCATCTAGACTTGCCCTCATACATGAAATGGTTCACTACAAGCAAAAAGATAATATTATTCGTCTTATTGAAAATATTCTTTGTGCAATATACTGGTTTAATCCTCTTGTATGGTTGGCAGCACATTCAGCTAGAAATGACGCGGAACTAGCATGTGATAGTATAGTTCTTAAGAAAATAAACCCTAGTGAGCATTATAACTACTGTCTTACCCTTTTATCCATAGCAACTAACAGTATACAAACATCTACAGCAATGTCTTTTGGTGGTAGTAAAATAAAAAAACGTATTAATATGATTCTAAATCAACCAAAGAGAATAATGACGTCAATTCTTGCTGCTATAGTCAGTATATTATTAGGTCTATTTTCATTTGTTAATATAAGCTTTGCAAATAACTTTGTCTCAGATGAAATCTTTACTATAAAAAGTAGTGCAAGCACTACATCTAAAGTCATTTCACTTGGTAATATACAGGAAGTGTATGAGCTTTTAACTTTGCTGCCTAATCCTAATGATTATTATAAGATCAATACAGTTACCATTGATAACACAAAATACGGATATAGTGTTCCTAATAACTTAGATATTACATATGAACTACGTACCTATTTAACAGAACCAGAAATTAATGAAAGTGATATCCAGACAATGAATAACAACGCTTTACAGCTGTTTAATAATATATATGATTTAGAATATGTGACCTTTACATATATAAACAGAATTGCTAATTCAGGACAAGATATCAAAGAAACACCTATTGCCTATAGTTATAGAAGAAGTCAAATAGAAAATAAATTCGGGAAATCAATGATTATACCACATATATATAAGAGAGTTATGAAAGATTATAAAGGCAATAATGAAATAGTGATAGTAGGATATTCTGATTTATATGCAAAGGCAGGAATTAGTAAGGAAGAATTTAAGAAGAATTCAGAAATAGCTAAAAAGGTATTTTCAAAGTTGGGGACATACTCTTACTCATGGGGTAGTGATGGAAAGTATGTGTATAGATACTCACCTAATCCTATATATAATAATTGGTTTGACCTTGTAGTTATATCTGATGGAAATGGAAATATAGAGAGTCATAGAATTATTTTACAAGCTAGATTTTAGTAAAATTGAGGAATAATATCACTTTAGGTATTGTCTTAAACTGATAGTTAAGTATATGAAATTACTGGAGGGAGTAACTTGAAGAGGTTATTGAGTTTATTTATGGGGATATCTATTTTATTAACTAGCTGTACTTTACCATAAACAGTGCAAATAGAGTCATCAGAACAATTAGGACAACTTAATCATCAAGAAAATATTGAAAATCTTGGACAAGAAAATAATGAGGATCTTGAACAATCTGAAAGTCAAGAGCAATTAGAAGAGTTAGAAAAATATAGGACATTACTTTCACCAGATAATGAACTGAGTATTGTAAGAAAACCTAGCCCAGCGGATTATTCTTATTATCATGGAAAATTGACTGAGCTGCCAAGTGGAATGGAGCAAGGGGATTTAAGAAGTAGTGATTTATCAGGGATCGATTTAAAGGATAAATTTGAATACTTGATTAATTCAGACTTCGATAGCAAAACTAAATGGCCTGATAAATTACCAGATGGCTTTGATCCAGAGCTAATTATAGAACTAGGAAAAAATCCTGGACTTGGAGTAAAAGAGCTTCATAAAAGAGGAATTACTGGTAAGGGAGTTGGCATTGCAATAATAGATCAAGCTTTATTGGTTGATCATGTAGAATATAAAGCCCAATTGAAACTCTATGAAGAAATCCATTGTATCGATAATGAAGCAGCGATGCATGGACCTGCAGTTGCATCCATAGCTGTAGGCAAAACTGTTGGTGTGGCACCTGAAGCTGATCTTTATTACATTGCTGAAACTCATGGAGTATTTGAAAACGGTAAATTTCAGTGGGATCTTACCTGGCTTGCAAAGTCTATAGACCGTATTATAGAAGTTAATAAAAGATTACCAGAAGGAGAAAAAATTCGTGTCATATCAATCTCTCTAGGGATGAGTGATAAAGGATTTAATGGCTACGAAAAAGCACTTGAATCTGCTGAAAAGGCAAGACAGGAAGGCATATATACTGTATATGTTAATACTGACCTTTTTATGGGCCTTGGTCGAGATCCATTAGAAAATCCAGATGATATCAATTCATATTCAAAAGGGAAGTACTGGAGTAGTGATAGATATCCTTATAATAACGATAAACTTTTAGTTCCTATGGATTCCAGATGTACTGCTAGCCCTACAGGTACCGAGGATTATGTATTCTATCGAGAAGGCGGTATAAGTTGGGCAGTTCCATATGTTGCAGGACTATATGCTCTAGCATGCCAAGTTAATCCTGATATTACACCAGAGGTATTCTGGAGGGAAGCATATAATACAAGTGAAACAATAACTATAAATGATAATCAAGAGCTTGGTAAAATAGTTAATCCAGTAAAATTAATTGAAAGGATTGAGGAACTAAAGTAGCGATATTTTTGTGATAGAAAAATCTATTCTTTTTATTTATCTGATAAAATAATGCTGGGGAGGTTTCCCTAGCATTTGATTTTAATTGACTATTTAATAACAACTATTTACTTATTAATTCCTTCAAAGCTTCAATTTGAGGATCCCTATTATTCAAGATATCTTCTATTTTCGTATAAACTAATATGTCAGGATAAAGGGAATCTTCAGAGTTTTTAGATGTATCAGGACGAACCCACTTCTTATATGATACAGAGAAATTTAACTGTGCATTAGGTGTTTGAAACACTAATATATCACCATAGCTAGAAGGTTGATTACCAGTAGGTTCACCAATTATTGTTCCAAGTCCATTATCCTTGAAAATAACTGCAAACCAATTGGCAGAGCTAAATGTTACAGGTGAAGTCAGTATGTATACATGGCCTTTGAACAAAAGATTATCATCAACTTTTTCATTCTTAACTTTTTTCGGAGTGCCTGAAGAATAACCTGAAGTTCTAAATAGCCCATTTCTTTGTTCTTTAGCTTGCTTTGAATACCTTTTATCCCCACCATATGATGTATATTTTGATACATCAAGATATTTTATAAATTCATTAACTACCATAGAGTTCCCACCAGTGTTATTTCTCACATCAACAGCAACATGTTTGATATTGTTGCTTGCTACTTCTTGAAAGAAATTTTTAAGAGTTGTTTTGTATTCATCATTAAAATTACATTGATTTAGTGTAAAAATTCCTAGTGAATTTTCTTTATCAATAGAGTAACTAATCCAGTTTTTATTGTTAGAGTTTAAAGCACCAGTTGTATAAATAAATGGTAGGGATACAGATAATTCTTCTCCATTTCTTTCAACTAATATATCAACTTTATTATCATTTATAAGATTCATATGTTCCAGATACATTTCCATTAGAATGTAATTTTTGCCCATTACTTTTAGCCATTGCTGATTTTCTGCGGGGATAAATTTTGCTAGTTCTGTTAAAATAGTTTTTTCATCCTTACCGCCAATAGATAATATCTTATCTCCTTTTTTTAGTTTATTAATATCATTACCAACATACATTCCATCATTTAACCATAGTATATTTAGAGGCATTGTTCTGTTGCCAACAGTATTAGGATACATAGATGTATGGGCATCCTTCATAGAGCAAATTATTTCATTTGCAATAAAATAAAATTCTTTGACTTTCATAGGTTTTTCAATTTTCTTGTATGCATCTTTTATTATTCTTTCTTGCTCAGCAGAGAAACCAGAATATGTTTTAGGATGGACTTCTCTAAGTGTTGTTACAATAAAATCAATATCTTCTTTCATATATTCAGGAGATATTGTTTCGTTCATTGAAACATTTGATTCTGGTAGTGAAAAGTTAACAGTGTTTGTCCTATAAAAATTAAAAAATCCTACAACAAGCAAAAAAAGAATAATTCCGAAGGCAATATACCATTTTTTCCATTTCATGAGAGTATTCCTCCTAAAAACAATTATAGGGAAATTATAACAGGTTATCATTTTTATTAAAGTTTATAAAATACATTTAAAACTTTAATAAAAATTGTTTGTTAGTCAATATAACTAAATAATACTAAATTATATTTACTCTAACTGGATGTAACCCCACACCCTGTATTCCCTCAGCAAATGCTTTGGGAAATACTTTTCTCATTATCTGATACGCACCATTTAAATCTGCATTTATCAATTTACCTTCATTACTTTTAAATAGTCCTCTATAAATTCTTCTTGTTTTGTTGTAATTCTCTTTGATAGGCAATTCATCATCAAGAAAGCTCGTTCCACTTGTATAACTTTCTTCTGTTAATATTACCTTAATACCAACATTTTCAGCTTTATATATAATCTTATTTATAAATTCTTGATGTGGAATGCCTATAAAAGATTGATTAATTCTTTTACTTAATTCACTTTCCCTTTTCCAATCTTTGTTATTACCTATTACTATTGTATTAACATCTAAGCTCAAAGCATAATCTATAATCCATTTACTAGCTTTGTGTATAAAGTCATTGACCTTGTTATTTCTTTTCATAGTTAATTTGTTCATTCTTTTAGTATAATCAAGATTATTCTTTCTTTTTGCTATTTCTCGATAATGACTAATTTTTTTATTGTAATATTGATTTATTGATTTTAGACCCTTACCATTCAGTATAATAGGTATAGCACCTATATTATTACCTATGGTTGCAAAGTTATCTAAACCTAAATCAATACTTATGTATCTTCCATTATCCTCTTTTACTTCTGGCACTTCAATTTTATATACTACCTCAATCACAATATGATTATATCTAGGTAATATTCTAACTTGTTGTAAATTATTTACCTTTGTGTTTAAAGTAAAACCATTAAAACATTTAGGAAAATATATTGCCCCTTCTTTTAATTTGCAATTACAGTTAGTTAAAATTAATTGATATCTTCCATTTTTAGGTAAATAATTAGGTAATTTAGGTTTACCTGTATATTTATCTTTATGTTTACTCCAATCTTTTATTGCTTTAAAGAAAGATTTCCAATTCTTATCCAGCAATCTTAATATTTGTTGTGCTGATTGAGCTATAGGCATATTTTTATAATCAAAATTCATTCCTTCTTGTTTTAATAGTTTGTCCATTTCATAGTAGGAAATATATTTTCCCTCACTACAAAATTTCTGTCTTATTTGATAATTAGCAAAATTGTATAAGTTTTTAGCTTTGAAGCAATATTCATCTAATAATTTATAATATGGATTTTTAGGATAAATTATATGTTTTTCAACTCTAGCAACTTTCATTTCCTTCTTCCTTTTCTTCAAGAATACATTTTATCTTTTGTATTCTTCTTTTACTATAAAGTTTCATTGAATAACAATGAAGTAAACTAATTATTTCCTCGAACATCTCTTCACTATCTAATTTTTCAGAACCAACTTCATTCATAACTACAATTTCGCAATTACACTTATTAAATAAGTGATAAAATAACTCAAAACCTACTCTACTTAATCTGTCTTTATAACTTATCACCACCCTTTCTACTTTACCTGCTAATACATCATCAAGCATTTTAAAAAAATCTTTTCTCTTTTCAAAACTAATACCACTTGCAATATCAGAGAAAACTTTTGATACACAATAACCATTACTAAAACAAAACTGTTTTAACATTTGTATTTGATTTTCTAAGTCTTTCTTTTGTTTTGAAGTAGACACTCTTGCATAAATGTAAGTTTTTCTTTCTACGCCTTTATTGAATAACTTATAAACACTATCTTTATCATAATCATATCTACCATTAGGTAAAATATTTACTTTTATCCAACCTTCTTTTACATATTTTGTTAAAGTAGGTCTAGTAATTTGTAATAAATCTAATACTTCTTTTGCTTTCATATTATAATCACCTCTTATGTTAATTATAACATAAAGGTTTATTGAATACAATATATTTTATTAAAATTTTTAACAATTTTTATAAAATTTTATTATTATTTGTTACTATATTATTCATCCTTATTATACTATTTTAAAAAAGACCTGATTAGTAATATGAAATTCGTTATATAGTGTTTTTTGTATCATTCATTAAACCCTAAAACATGTTTGAAATGTAGACTGATAATTATATGTAGAGATCTTATAGTGAAACATTAATAAATACTGATAATTTTTCTTAAAATGAACATAGAAAAATTCTAAAAAAATAGGAGTTTTCTATTAGTTTAAAAAGTTAAATCAAATACTAAATAAGTATTATAACACTAGTTGTATAGAGATAAGAATTTATACAATTATATCTAAAAAAATGGTATTATATAGATAAAAAATCATCGATTTTTTACTTTTTTAAATACACAAATAATATCTATAAAGGAGTGCATGCAAGTGGATAAATTCACATTAAAACAAGAAGAAGCAGTATTGATGATAATTGATATTCAAGAGCGATTAGTTCCTGCAATGGAAAATGGAAAAAAAGTTGTTGATAATACTAATATTCTAATAAAAACTGCTCAAAAATTAGATATTCCTATTATAGGTACTGAGCAATATCCAAAAGGATTAGGAAAAACAGTGCCTGAAATAAGAGAAAATATAGACACAGATGGATTTTATGAAAAATTATCTTATTCTGCATATATAGACGAAGTAAGGCAAGCTCTTAGCAAGCTAGGAAGAAAAAAAGTGATAATTACAGGGATGGAAACTCATGTTTGTGTTTTCCAAACAGTAAGAGATTTATTAGAAGATGGATACCAAGTTTTTGTAGCAGGAGATGCAGTATGCTCAAGAACTAGAGATAATTATCTTAATGGCCTTTCATTAATGGATAAAATGGGTGCTGTTATTACAAATACAGAGAGCATAATGTTTGATTTATTAAAAGTAGCAGGTACTCCTGTGTTTAAAGAATTGTCAAAGCTGATTAAATAATATGCTAGTGATTAATAATAGGACTGCAGCTTTTACTTTCTTAGGAACTTTGAAATTCCTTGTAGTTGTTTATTGTTATTAAGTTAAAAAGAACTTAGAGATTTTTATGTTTTGCTGTTAACAAACCAAAGACGTATTTGAATTTTAGTTTTTTATCGTTATTAAATCAAAAGGGGTTTTGGGATTTTTTACAGTTTTGTGCTGTTAAATTAATAGATTTTAAGGATTTTGAGTTTTTTGGAAGAATATACAACTTATGTTTTATTTGCAATAAGTACTAAGGAGAAGATAAATGGAATATAAAAAAACGGTAGATGGAATTTTTTTAAAAAGACCTAATAGATTTATTGCACATGTACTTATAAATGGAGAAGAAGAAATAGTACATGTAAAAAATACTGGAAGGTGTAAGGAGTTATTAATACCTGGTGCAAAAGTTGTATTAGAGGATTATTCTCAGAATCCAAATAGAAAGACAAGATATTCACTTATTGCTGTATGGAAGGGAGAAATGTTAGTCAACATGGATTCCCAAGTGCCAAATGAAGTTGTATTTGAAGCACTTAGGGAAGGCAAGATTAATGAGATTGGAGATATATCTTATCTAAAGAGAGAAGTTGCTTTTGGCAGTTCAAGGTATGATATTTACTATGAATCTAAAGACAAAAAAGCTTTTATGGAAGTTAAAGGAGTTACACTAGAAGACAAAGGTATTGCTATGTTTCCTGATGCACCTACAGAAAGAGGTGCAAAACATGTTCTAGAAATGATAGAAGCAGTTAAAGAAGGCTATGAAGGAACTATATTCTTTCTAATACAAATGAAAGGACCTAAAGAACTTAGACCTAACTGGCAAATGGATGAAAATTTTTCCGAGGCAGTTAAGTTAGCAAGTGAAAATGGTGTACGTATAATTGCTTATGATTCAATCGTATCAGAAAACAGTATTATCATAGATAAACCTGTTAAGATAAATCTTGATAAACAGTAGTTTTTATTAGTCATTTTGAAAATACAGTAGAAATCATTTGCATATTAAGGATAATAAAGGAGACTTTTCCACTAATCATGGATATGTCTCCTTGGTTTGATTATGAGAAGGAGTAGATAAAGAAATGGTTAAGACAAACAATTTGACAGAAGGAAATATATTAAAAGCATTGTTTAGACTTGCTATTCCTATTATGGGGACATCTTTTGTTCAAATGGCATACAATATGACAGATATGTTTTGGGTAGGCAGAATCGGATCTAGAGCTGTTGCTGCAGTAGGTACAGCAGGATTCTTTACATGGCTTGGAAATGCATTTATTTTAATACCTAAAATAGGTGCAGAGGTAGGAGTTGCTCAGTCAGTAGGGAAGAAGGATATGGATGAAGCAAAGGTTTATATAAAGCATAGTATTCAGATGATTGTATGCCTTGCATTGTTTTATGCTTTTACTCTTATTACTTTTAGAAAACCTTTAATAAGGTTTTTCAATCTTGGAGAAGCAGACATTATAAATAATGCAATTATATATCTAGTTATCATATCTTGTGGGTTAGTATTTTACTTTATAAATCCTGTTCTCACTGCAATATTTAATGGTTATGGAGAAAGTAAAACTCCTTTTATTATAAATACAACAGGGCTTGTTATTAATATGGTACTTGACCCATTGTTAATATTAGGGATTGGTCCATTTCCTAGACTAGAGGTAGCAGGAGCTGCATTGGCTACTATAATAGCTCAATTTGTAGTTACTGTTATATTTGTCATAAAAGCTAAGAAGAGGTCAGATCTTTTTTCAGGATTAAATCTATTTAAAGCTCCTGATATAGCACATTTAAAGAGAATAATAAAATTGGGACTTCCAGTAGCTCTTCAAAGTGGACTATTTACCATATTTGCAATGTTTATAGCAAGAATTATTGCACAATGGGGTCCTATACCAATAGCTGTACAAAAAGTAGGTTCTCAGATAGAGGCTGTATCTTGGATGACAGCAGGTGGATTCCAAACAGCAATGAGCGCCTTTGTTGGACAAAACTATGGTGCTAAAAAATGGCCAAGAGTTTTCAGAGGATATTTTACTGGAATGACCATAATGTCTATAATCGGAATATTTACATCCTGTCTATTGTTCTTTGCTGCAAAACCACTATTTTCTACTTTTATTCAAGAGGAAGAGACTATAATATATGGAATAGCTTACTTAAAAATATTGGCATTTTCACAGCTATTTATGTGTATAGAGGCAACTACAGCAGGAGCATTTAACGGATTAGGAAAAACAATTCCTCCATCAATAGTAGGAATATTATTTAATGGACTTAGGATACCAGCAGCTCTTATACTTTCCTCAACCAGTCTTGGACTTAATGGAGTATGGTGGGCAATAAGCATGTCAAGTGTATTTAAGGGTATAGTATTATCTACTTGGTATATGATCATGCTTAAAAGGAATCCTGAGACAAAAGAATTAAGAGAAAGTTAATAGTGATTATTAATTTTGACTCTATAGAATATATGAATTGTTACTTTATTACCTTCAATATTGAATCAAATAATTTAAGAAGCGGGACTGTTGCATAATATTCAATTTGTTTTACAATTGAAGAGATTCTTCGGACTAAAGTCCTCAGAATGACCAGTATTGGCAATCTGTTACTTTAAATATAAATGAAGAATCTCTTTTAATTTAATTATGCAACGGTCCCGTTTTAATGCACACAAAAAGAAAAGTTTATTTTATAAGTGAACCTTTTTCTATTTTCATGACAATATATAGTGAAGTACATTTACAAAGGAGTTAATTTCATTTTTTATGAAAGGAGGATTTAATTGGAGATTACAGAGTTAAGCAATCTTGTAGAATTATATGGGGATGCTGTTTATGGATTTTGCTATAAACTAACCAAAAACATAGCAGATACAGATGATCTATATCAAGAAACATTTTTGAAAGCAATGGAATTATGTCACAAAATTGATGCAAATAAAAATCCTAGAGCATTTTTGATTGGTATTGCAGCAAGATTATGGAAAAATAAGAACAGGAAATACCTTTGGCGTCAAAAAATAGCACCAACAGAAGAATTATATGATAACACTAGTGTTGAGAGCAAATCAACTCCTGAAGATTTTGTTATAGCAAATGAGTTAAGCATTATAATACATAATGCAGTTGATAAATTGAACGATAAGTATAAAATACCTTTGTATATGTACTATACTGCCGGAATGTCAATAGAAGAGATAGCATTAGCATTAAAAATACCACAAGGAACAGTAAAAAGTAGGCTTCATAATGCCAAAAAGGCTTTAAAAAAATTTTTAGGAGGTAATGGGTATGAAGAATGGAGAGAAGCTGGATATACTTTTGAAACAAACTCTTTCATCAACGGTTAAGCCTAGCGAGACTCTAAATCAAAAGGTAATAAGTCAACTAAATACTGAAGCTATAGGAAATGGTGGCTACAAAATAGTTCGTAAAAAACCTATACCAATTATGTTAACTGCTGTTCTACTTATTATTACATTATCAGCAGCGGTATATGCTACTTGGAACTTTCTTACTCCAAATCAAGTTGCAGAGCATGTTGGAGATAAATCTCTTGCTGATGCATTTAAATCAAAAGATGCAATATTGATAAATGAGTCAATTGCTTCAGGTGAATATATTTTTACATTTCATGGAGTAGTTTCTGGCAAGGGTTTAAGTGATTTTGGAGGCTCAGCAGAAGAAACACATCCAGATAGAACATATGCTGTAGTTTCTATAGCAAAACAAGATGGAAGCAATATGCCAGATACCATAGATGAAGAATATGATGATACTCCTTTCTTTATTTCACCTTTGATAAAAGGGCAAAAACCATGGCTGGTAAATATAGCAACTATGAATGGAGGTTATAGTTCATTTGTAATAGATGGTGTTATGTATAGACTAATTGAATGTGATGGAGTTGAAATGTTTGCTGACAGAGGATTGTACCTTTGTATAAGTACAAGTGATTTTTATGACATAAATGCTTTTAACTATGATGAAGAAACAGGGGAAATAAGTGTTAATAAGGAATATGATGGAGCTAATGCACTTTTTGAACTACCTTTAGACAAGTCAAAGGCTGACTATGAAAAAGCAGAAGCTTATTTGAAAGAACTGCTTGGAGAGCCAGTTAAAGAGCCTGAAAAAACAGATTTTTATTGGGATAAAACAACAGTTGAAGGCGATATAATACAAGAATCCATCAAAAATGTTACTTATGATGAAGATGGGAATATATATTATGAATATGGAGATATAAAAGTATCTACTTGTGTAGAAAATCTTTTTGAAGATGGTCAAACTGGCTTATCTGATATTGTATTTATTTTTGAAGAAGATGACAGCTCACTTGCAGTTCAATTCTTTAGAGAGACTGATGGAGTAATTACAGGTAGAGTAATAAAAATGAAATAGTTATACCTAAAAACTAATAAAGTGCATTTAGGTATCTAATTAGAGTTCCTATCATAGTTCGGAATTTTGAACTACGAAGGGACTTCTTTTTTTACCTTCATAAAGCGTGTTCTTATGTTCTATGAATTAAATTATACATAATTACATATAGATAATGTAAAATGATGATTAATTTTCTAATTATAGGGTAAAAATAAGTAAAAGCAAATTTTTAACAAAGGAGTGTGTTTTTTTATGCCATCTTTCGGTAATCCATTTAGTGCAAATGTAGAGAGAAAGATTACAAAAGAGGAGTTAATACAAGCAATACGTTTGGATATAGCAGGAGAATTAGAGGCAATATACATATACGATGCACATGTTCAAGCTACTGATGATCCTATTGCCAAAAAAGTTCTCGCAGATATAAGAGATGAGGAAAAGGCTCATGTAGGTGAACTAATGGCGCTACTTAGGATTTTAGATCCACGCGAGGGAGAGTTATTTGCAGATGGAGAAGAAGAAGTAAGAGAAATGCTAAATGAATTAGGTATTGAAGAAGCTAATCTTGATGAGGTAGCAGGTAATATTAAAACTGTTGGAAGCCTTTTAGAATAATGGGAGGGAAAGATATGGATTTTCTATTAAGAGAAGATGCTCCTTTTTCAGATGAACTATGGGAAAGAATAGATGAAACTATAGTCATGAAAGCTAGAGAACAGTTAATTGGAAGAAGATTCATACCAATTTATGGACCATTAGGTGCAGGTGTTCAAAACATAAATATTGATTTATTAAGTACAGACAATGATACAGCTGTTAGTTCAAACGGAGAAGAAGATACAGAATATGTTAAAGTTCAAAATCGTAGGTATGTTGAAATTCCTATGATATTTAAAGATTGCTTCATTTCTTGGAGGGACTATGAAAACAGTAAACAAACTGGGCTGCCATTAGATCTTTCTCCTGTAGCTATTACAGCTCAAGCTTGTGCTAATAAAGAAGATCAAATTATATTCTTTGGAAATGAAGAATGGGGATATAAAGGTTTAATGAATGTAGATGGAAGGCAAACCGTTGAGAAGAGTGATTGGAGAGAAGGGGAAAATGCTTTTTCTGATATAGTAGCTGGATTAGAAAAGCTTGTGAGAAAAGGTTTTTATGGCCCATATGTATTAGTTGTAAGTCCTGATTTATATGCTCAGCTGCAGAGAATACAGCCTGGTACAGGAAAACTAGAACTTGAAAGAATTAGAGAACTGATAAATGGTAAGGTTTATCAAACACCTATACTAGGAAGCAATAAAGCTGTTCTTCTTGAAAAGGGAATGGAGAATATGGACCTTGTTATAGGTCAAGACCTAGTAGCAGCATATATTGGTCCTGAAAAGCTTAATCATGTACTTAGAATTTTTGAAACAGTATTATTAAGAATAAAACGTCCAGAATCTATAGTTACTTTTGAATAAGTTATAAAAAGATAGAGGCTGCTGCATAATGACGCTATGCAGGAGCCTCTATCTTTTTATAACGAATAGGAAAATCATATTATAATTTTTGATTTAAGCATTCGACCTAATGAGTTATAAGCAGACTGCAGAAATCTTTGATTTCATTTAAGTTATTTATTCAGTAGCTCAAGAAAAGTTTCCTTAATTTTGTAATATTTTGCATAGAAGCTTTTCTTATAACGAAAAGGAAAGCCCTACTTTATAATCCTCATTCTATATGCATTCATAGCAGTAATTCCCAGCTTATCTAATAGTTTAGAGTTAGTGTAAGCTCCTACAACTGCACCTAATCCAGGTACTATTTGCATGAGTTTAGCTAAGTCTATGTAGTCTCTGTATTCCTGCTGAAACTCTCTCCAATTGAAAGAATTTATGTCAGTTGGAAGAGACTTTGAATACCCATCCCAGTTTTCCATTTCATAGAATACTTTATTAACTACAGCTTGACTAGAAAAGGCAAGCTGAAATATTTTTAGTATGTATAACCTTTCCTTATAGTCTGTAATATCAAAACCATAAATAGCTGCCACATCATATAGAAATTTAATTTTTATGCTTAAAAGAAGCGGGAAATCTGCAAGAGCCATTAGAAATCCTCCGGCACCTGTTCCAGCACCTTCTATCATTGCAGTTTTTTTGTAGAAGTCGATTTTTTCTCTAACTAACTTCTCTCTTTCTTGTAGTGATAATATGAGAGGATAAGACTTTTTAGTTATGTACTCAGAACCTGTCAATACTACTTTAACCATATTTTTTATAGCAGAAGTGAGAATTTCATGGTATTTATCAGGCAGTATGCTATTGATTTTGTTCTGAACGCCTTTTGAAGTTTTATCAAATATAGAGGGTTTTTTCTTCATCTTTTTTTTCCAATTATTCAATTCTTTTAAAACATATATATAGTATCCATCCATTTTATCACCAACTATAAATTATTTAAGATGAAACTTTATATATAGACTACATTATTTTACCCTTTAAATACAATAAAAATCATTTATCTATTGACTGTATAGAAAATAGAAGATATAATATCATTAATATATGTAATATATAAAATTATAATACATATTACATATATTAAACTTTCTAGAAATGAGTTTGAAGTAGGGTACCTAATAAGGGAGGAATTCAAATGGAAGGAAAAATTACTTTAATAGGAGACTTTGCAACAGATTGGATAAGATATAGTGATTATGAATATAGAGAAGCTAAATCAGGAGAACTATATTTAGTGCCTGCTGTAGATGCTGCATTTAATATGTATAATCCTTTTGATGTGGCTGAGGAGTTATTCATAGATATTGTTAAGTTGGGTGATAAAGCTTTAGAAGAAGAGGCTTCAGATAATAAATTAAGTGAAGAGTTGAAAAATGAACTATTAATATTTGTCAAAAAATATGGCTTGTTGGGATTTGTCACTGCTAGTGTGTACAACAGAGACATTATTGGAGATGAAAAAGTATTACTTATTAATAAAAACTTTATTACAAAGGAAAAAATTATGGATGAAAGCGACTATATTAAGGAGTTCATTCCTTTTGTAGAAGAAGGAGATATTGTATTTAAAAAATATAGGAATAGTATAGATGTGAGAAAAGCAGAAGATTCTCCAAAGTTTTATGGTAAACGTCCTTTGATTTTAGATATTGTATTTTCACGTTTTTATGCTGAAAAAGTCAAGTGGATTATTGATTTTGCCAAAATGATTGCATCACATTTTAACCAACTAATAATTTACAGAAAATCATCAAAGCATTTAACAGAAAATGTTACTATTATGGCTGGCAGTTTTCATGCTGAGAAAATTGGATTTACTATCAATCAGCTAGATAAAACTTATATTGCTTGGCAGTTTGATTCTTTAAAAACTGCTATTGAAACCATATATGCCTTTGCTGTAACAGATAATACTACTTTAGTGAGCAGATGTCAGCACTGCAATAACGTATTTATTTCTAATAATCTTAGGGCAAAATACTGCAGCCCGTCATGTAGAAACTGTGCTAATGTACAGAAAAGTAGAGAACGAAAATCTTAGAAAAAGAGGTATATACATCATGGATAATAAAAAAGAGTTGAAAATGAAATATAAAAGCTTAAAAACTCCTATGGGAGCAATAATTATAAAGAACAATATCAATGGAAAAGTTTTTATAGATGTAAGCAAGGATACAAAGAGTATAATCAATCGCCATAGATTCCAGCTGAAAACAGGAATGCACATGGTTAAGGAGCTTCAAAAGGAATGGAATGAATACGGTGAAGATGCATTCTCAATTGAGGTACTAGAGGAATTAAAATATGATGAAAAAGAGGAGAACAAGGATTATACTGAGGAATTAGAAATAATGAAAATGGTGTGGGTGGAAAGACTGAAGAAAGAAAAAAATGTGCAGCTATATGAAAAATAAGAATAGATACATTTGAAATTCATAGATTTGCTCAATTCTAAAGAAGATTTAAGTTTTCTTAGGATTGAGCTTTGTTTTTTTATATATTTATTTCCAAAATGTCACAGTATTAGCTATAATATAGTTATATTCTATTAATGCAAATTGGTGGTGTTCGTATGAATGAGAATGTAAATATTTTAGTAGTAGAAGATGATGTAGACATAAATAATCTGTTATGCAAAATATTAAGTAAGGAAGGATATAGTGTAAGACCTGCTTTTTCTGGCTCTGAAGCAAAATTGTGCCTAGAGCATTATGATTTTCAACTTATTATACTGGATTTAATGCTTCCAGCTGTATCAGGAGAGGAGCTTATTTCCCAGATAAGACAAGCTAAAACCATGCCTATTATAGTTATATCTGCAAAGCTGGGACAAGACGCTAAGATAGAGGCATTAAAGCTTGGAGCAGATGATTTTATATCTAAGCCCTTTGATGTAAAAGAAGTTTTAGCAAGAGTAGAAGCGCAGTTGAGAAGATATATGGTATTTTCTAATGTAAAGGAAAAGCAGAAGGTTTTAAAATATAAGGACTTAGTTCTAGATCCTGAAGCAGTTGAAGTCAGAGTCAAAGGACAGCTTATCAATCTTACAGCCAGAGAATTTGCTATATTGGAGCTAATGATGTCTCATCCAAATAAGGTTTTCACAAAGGCTAACTTATTCGAACATGTCTGGAATGAAGAATTTCTAGGCGATGATAATACGATAAATGTTCATATAAGCAACCTTCGTTCAAAATTAGCTAAAATAGACCCTGATACAGAGTATATTCGAACAATATGGGGAATCGGATTTAAGATAGGAGAATAAACTTAAGACTTTCTTAAGCTTTTCTTTATGGTATCTTGTAAACTATGTTTTAGAATATAGTTATACAAGAAAAGGAGGTTGCTTAAATTGGGTGAAATAATATTGAGGACTAAAAATATTACAAAGAAATATAATAACCGTGCAGTTGTGAACAATGTCAGCATGGAAGTCAAGCAAGGAGATATATACGGGCTAATAGGTAAGAATGGAGCAGGTAAAACTACTTTACTTAGGATTATAAGTGGTCTTACTATACCACAAAGTGGAGAGTTAGAATTGTTCAATGAAACATCTGTAGAAGGGTTAAATAGGGCTAGAATGAGAACTGGATGCATAATTGAAGCTCCTAGCTTTTTTCCATATTTATCTGCGAGGAAAAATCTGGAGTATTACAGAATACAGAAGGGCATTATTGAAAAAGACTGTGTAGACGAAGTGCTAAAAGCTGTAGGACTTGAGAATACAGGAAATAAAAAATATAAAAATTTCTCGTTAGGTATGAAGCAGCGATTAGGATTAGCATTTGCTATAATGGGGAATCCGGATTTACTTATATTAGATGAACCTATAAATGGGTTGGACCCAACAGGTATAGTAGAGATTAGAGAGTTATTACAAAAGCTCAATAGAGAAAGAAATATAACTATAATCATATCAAGTCATATATTAGGAGAGCTTTCTCAAATTGCCACAAATTATGGATTTATCCATAACGGTGAGCTTATAGAGCAGATAACTGCAAAGGAACTGGAGGAAAAATGTAAGAGCTGCTTATCTATTAAGGTAGATGATACTGGAAAAGCAGCAGTGATAATAGAAGGTCAGCTAAATTCCAGTAAATTTCAGGTTCTAAATGATAATGAAATAAGATTATATGAGTATGTAGATACTCCGGAAATAGTTACGAAAGCCCTTATAAATGGTGGGGTTATGGTATCTTCAATTAATCAGATTGGAACTAACCTAGAGAATTATTTTATTGAATTAATTGGAGGTGTTCATAATGCGTAACTATATTAAAGCGGAGCTCTACAGAAATCTTCATCGACTGTATTTCTGGAATTTTACATTGATAACATCTGCTTTTGTACTATTTTTTATCATTTTAGGAAAGATGGTTGGTTCTGGAAGTTTACCTATGCTGCTTGAATTGGGAATTGAAATGTTAGGAGTACCAATTTTCTTAGTTTTTATGCCTATTGATATGGTATCAGGAGAAGAGATAAAAAATTTAACACTAAAAAATTCAGTTTCATTTGGTATTCCAAGAAGTAAAATAGTTTTATCAAAGATTATAGTAACTGTAATTCTATCATTTATAGCTGCTATTATTATACTTGCTGTTTTCTTAGGAAGTGGAACGATTTTATTTGGGACAGAAGGGGTAACAACCTTTTTAGTTAAGGAGTTTACATTAAGGTTACTAGGTGCAATTCCGTTATGGATTGGTGCTATATCAGTAGGAACATTTTTAAGTTTCGTTATTTCAAATTATACACTTTGCTCCTTTGCATATGCAGGCTTATTTGTAGTAGTTAGACCAATTATCCGATTACTTGGAACACTAGTTTCAGATAAGTTTATGTATATTAACAATATTCTAATTACTACACGGTTAGATAGCTTAAGTAAGCTTTATCAGCAGAACTTTCAGCCTGTAGATTCTGATACAATGATTTATGCAGTCATAGTAGGAGCAGCATATACTATAGTGTTTACAATTTTAAGCATATTGAATTTTAATAAAAAAGAAGTTAAGTAGGGGTACTGAGAAATAATGCATATAAATGTTATAATTGGAGCTTTACTTATTATAGTTGGTATTATTATCTTTATGTTTGGTGCAGTACAGGAGAATAAAGCCTGAGGTTATCTATATTGTTACTTAAAAGGGATGGTGATTATCATGAAAATTTTAATTATAGTTTTATCATTGGGATTAGCAGGGGTATTTGCCATCCTATATTTTCTTTTAAGGAAGGAAATAAAAGGTATTACTTTACAATTACAAGAAATAAATAGAAACAAAACGAATTCAAAAATTAAAATATCATCAACGAATAGCGGAGTGGAAGAACTAGCTTTAGAGATAAACAAAATGCTAGAAGAAAAGCGCAAGTCAGAAATTGAACATAAAAGAATGGATACTGAACTAAGACAGGCAATTGCAAATATGTCTCATGACTTGCGCACTCCTCTTACTTCCATAATGGGTTATATACAACTCATTGAAGATGACAACTTGTCTAGTGAAGAGAGGAAGGAATATATTGATATAGTCAAAAGGAGAACAGAATCACTACAAGTTTTGATATCCAGCTTTTATGATTTATCCAGACTTGAAGCAAATGAATACAAATTTGAGCTTAAATCTCTTAATTTATCTAACATACTATTTGACTTGATGGCATCATTTTATATGGATTTTTCAAATAAGAATATAGAGCCTATTATTGATGCAGACGAGAAAGCAGCTTTTGTAATTGCAGACGAAAATGCAGTAAGAAGGATTTTTTCAAACCTGATACAGAATATATTAAAATACGGAAATGAGTATGTTTTTATATCTTTAAAGCAGGACAAGGACTACGTAATAACCACATTTACAAATGATGCTCCTGATTTAAGTGAAGAAGACAGCAAGCATTTATTTGAGAGGTTTTTTACAGTTGATAGAACGAGAACTGGAGCCGGCACAGGACTTGGGCTTGCTATAACCAAACAACTAGTTGAGCAAATGGGACATAATATATCTATTGAACTGTCAAATGGCAGACTTAGTATCATAATAAAATGGAAAATGAGTCTAAGCGATAAATAAAAAAGATATATATCTTAAGGGTTGTTGCACAATGAACGAGGTATATTGGCTTTAACCCTTTTTTATGTAAACCAACAAAATTCAGATTACGTATAGCTTGAGGTATTACATGATTAAGTTATACAAATACTAAAAATATGCAACTCTACATTCCTTTAATTATTTTTTTATCTTAATTGAAAAGATATTACAATTCTATTAATTTTAAATAATTCCTATCTTATGACTATTATCTAAAAATTATTATAAAAAATCTTAAATCATTAAAAATTATAGGTAAAGTTTTCATTGAGAAAGACTAATACTAATATGATATTATATAAAATACCGTATATTTAAAAAGTAGATTAGGTATAAAAGGAGAGAGCTAATGGACAAATTAATAATAGATTCCAGCTTAGCAGCAATTCTTGATTCTGTGTCAGAAGGCATTAATATTATAGATACAAATGGAATAATTGTTTTTGGAAATAAAGCATATTGCAAGTTTTTAGGGTTGCCTAGAGAAGAATTAATAGGAAAAAAACTCAAAGATATTAGACCTAACGCTAAATTACCAGATGTAGTTGCAAAAGGAGAAAATCTATTACATGTAGAAAGAAATGAGAATGGAGAATCTTATTTTGTAAATCTATATTCTATATATTCAGATGGAAAAGTAATAGGTGGAATATCTATAGTTACTTTTATAGACGAAGCCTTTAATTTTAAAAAGCAAATAGAGCAATTAGAAAAGAAAATGGAAAAAAGACTTATTAGAATAAATAAGGCAAATAGTGCTAAATATACTTTTGACTCAATAACTGCAATAAGTCCTAAAATGATAGAAATAAAGAATATGGCTATGCAGGTTGCAGAAACTGATATGACTGTATTACTGCAGTCTGAAACAGGAACAGGAAAAGAACTATTTGCAAATGCAATTCACAACGCAAGTTTAAGAAAAAATGAAGTATTTATTGCAATAAATTGTGCAAACTTTAAGGGAGAGATACTTGATTCTGAGTTATTTGGATATGTGGAAGGGGCTTTTACTGGTGCTAAAAAAGGTGGAAAGATGGGACTATTTGAAGCTGCAAATAAAGGAACTCTATTTTTAGATGAAATATCTGAAATGGATATAACTCTCCAAGCAAAATTATTGAGAGCATTACAAGAGAAAAGGATTAGGCCTGTTGGTGGAGTAGAGGATATTCCTGTTGATGTTAGGATAATATGTGCATCAAATGCAAATTTAAAGGAATATATAGCACAAGGTAGGTTTAGAGCTGATTTATATTATAGATTGAATATTTGTACTATAAAAATTCCGCCTTTAAGGGAAAGAGTAGAGGATATAGAAGTTATAGCAAGAGAACGATTAAAACAGATATCGCAGAAATTAAAAAGGGAAATAACCATAGATAAATCAACAATGGAAGTATTAAAAAAATATCATTGGCCTGGAAATGTTAGAGAATTAATAAATGTATTAGAGTTTTCTTCATTCAAAGCAAAAAATGGAGTTATAACAATTGATTGCCTTCCTGAGTTAGTAGATAATTTTACTTATATAGATGAAAAACATACTACTTTAGCTGATAGAGTTAGGGAATTTGAAAAACGAGAAATAATGAAGGAGATACAGAAATACGGAAATAGTACTGAAGCAAAGAAAAAAGCTGCTAAAAATTTAGGAATATCTTTAGCTTCATTATATAATAAGCTGGCAGATTAATTCTAAAATTCTAGAAATTTTCTAGAATTTTAGAACTAGTTTTTTTATGTATTAATCTTATATTTAAATAAAAGAAGGCTAAAACTTTTCTAATTTTTTAGAATAGTTTTGGCCTTTTATTGTACATAAATAAATGAAAATCTCAGAAAATAGCCAAAAGCAATAATTTGAAAGGTTGGCACATTAATTGCTCTATATGAAAATGAAAAACAAAAGGAGGTAAGATAAAATGTTAGCAGTTTTAGGATTTTTAACAGTTATAATCATGCTTGCTTTGGTAATGACAAAAAAAGCATCACCAACAATTGCTCTTATAGGAGTTCCTGTTATAACAGGAGCAATAGCATCATTTTTTTCAACTGGAGAAAAAGCATATAGTATCTTAGACCTTGGTGGTTTTGTCACATCTGGTATAGGTACTGTAGCAGCAACAGGCGTTATGTTTATATTCTCAATTTTATTCTTTGGAATATTGACAGATGCAGGAACATTTAGACCAATTATTGAAAAAGTACTTTCAATAATTGGAGTAGATCCAATTAAAATAGCACTAGGAACAGCAATATTAGCTATGATAGTTCACTTAGATGGATCTGGTGCAGTTACATTTTTAATCTGTATTCCAGCATTACTACCTGTATATGATGCTGTTGGTATGAGAAAAACAACATTAGCAACTATAGTAGCTTTAGCTGCAGGAACTATGAACATAGTACCTTGGGGAGGACCTACAATAAGAGCAGCTACAGCAATGGAAATGAATGTAATGGATTTATTCTCACCAGTTATAATACCATTAGTATTTGGATTAATAACTGTATTAGTGATTGCATTTATACTTGGTAAAAAGGAAAAAGAAAGATTAGGAATCACTAAAGCAAAAGTAGATAAAGTTCAATTACCAGAATTAAAAGATGCAGAAAAGGAACTTTTAAGACCACATTTATTCTTAGTAAATGTAGGATTGATTTTATTAGCAGTAGTAGGATTAATTATTGGTGGAAAATATGGAATAAAACCAGAAGTAGTGTTTATGATTTCATTTGTGTTAGCAATGGTAATAAATTATCCAGAAGTTGCTATTCAAAAAGCAAGAATAGATGCACATGCTAAATCAGCTATATTGATGGCTTCAGTATTATTTGCAGCAGGAGCTTTTACAGGAATAATGAAAGGTTCAGGAATGATTGTAGCAATGTCAGAAGCATTAGTATCAATAATTCCAAGTTCAGTAGCTAAATACTTTGCTTTAATTACAGGAATTATTTCTATGCCAGCTTCATTACTATTTGACCCAGATTCATTCTACTTTGGAGTTTTACCAGTTTTAACATCTACAGCAAAAGGCTTTGGAATTGAAGGAGTAAGTATAGCTAGAGCAGCAATACTTGGACAAATGACAACAGGTTTCCCTGTATCACCTCTTACACCAGCTACATTCTTACTAGTGGGATTAGCAGGAGTTGATTTTGGTGAACATCAAAAGAAAACAATACCATTTGCATTTGCAATTACAATAGTAATGTTAATAGTATCAGTAGCAGTAGGAGCAATTATTATCTAAGGAGGATAGCTATGAAAACAATAAGAATTGGAAGCGGAGCAGGTTATGCAGGAGACAGATTAGAACCAGCTTTAGAGCTTCTAGAAAAAGGTAATCTTGATTATATAAGTTTTGAATGTTTAGCAGAGAGAACAATTGCTATAGCACAGCAAGAAAAACTAAAAAATCCAAATAAAGGATATAATGAGTTATTAGAATACAGAATGGAAAAGGTTTTACCTCTTGCGTGGAAGAATAAAGTTAAAGTGATTACTAATATGGGAGCTGCAAATCCAATAGCAGGAGCAGAAGTAGTATGTAAAATCGCTAAAGAATTAGGTATTGAAGGAATAAAAATAGCAGCAGTTACTGGTGACGATATAATAGGCAATATAGAAAAGTATAAAGATATTACTGTATGGGAAACAGGAGAAAAACTTGAATTATTAGAAGGCGATATAGTATCTGCAAATGCCTATATAGGTGTAGAAGGTATTATAAAAGCCTTAGAATTAGGTGCTGATGTTGTGATTACAGGTAGAGTTTCAGACCCAGCCATATTTATGGCACCTATCATATATGAATTTGGATGGAGTTTAGATGATTATGATTTATTAGGTAAAGGAACTTTAATTGGACATTTGTTAGAATGTGGTGGACAAGCTACTGGTGGATACTATGCAGAACCTACAAAGAAAGATGTAGAGGGACTAGCTAGATTAGGTTTTCCAATAGCAGAAGTTTCAGAAGATGGAAGCTTTATTATCACTAAAGTAGAAGGTTCTGGTGGAATAGTAACAAAAGATACTTTAATTGAACAGCTCCTATATGAAATTCACGATCCTGAAAATTATTATACTCCTGATGTAGTAGCAGATTTTTCAAAAGTGGAATTTAAGGAAATAGAAAAAGATAAAGTATTAGTTACAGGTGCAACTGGTAAAGAAAAAACAGATACTTATAAGGTATCAATAGGATACAAAGACTGCTTTATAGGGGAAGGAGAAATTTCCTACGGCGGTCCTGGATGCTATGAAAGAGCTTTACTTGCTTTAGATATAGTTAAAGAGAGATTGAAAATAAGAAATATAGAAGTTGATGAAATTAAATATGACATTATAGGTGCTAATAGCTTATATTGGAACTCAGATAAACAGCCTACTAACTATGAAGAAGTAAGAATCAGAGTTGCTGCTAGATGTAAAGATAAATCAACTGCTGCAAAAATAGGAGAAGAAGTTGAAACATTATATACAAACGGTCCAGCTGGCGGCGGCGGCGCAACTAAAAAGGTTTCTGAAATAATTTCAGTTGCCTCAATATTAGTTCCTAAAAAGGATATCAATATTGAAGTGCATATGTTGGAGGTAAGATAAATGAAACTATGGGAAATAGCACATTCAAGAACAGGTGATAAAGGAAATATTTCAAATGTTTCTCTTATAGTATATAACATGGAAGACTACGATAAAATAAAAGAAAAAGTAACTGCAGAAGCTGTAAAGGAGCATTTTAAAGATATCGTAAAGGGAGAAGTAGTAAGATATGAATTACCTCAACTAGGTGCATTAAACTTCGTAATGTATGATGCCTTAGGAGGAGGGGTAACTAGAAGTCTTTCTCTAGATAAGCATGGAAAGAGCTTGAGTTCTTTCTTATTAGATATGGAAATATAGTACTGGAAGCTTGGGGCTTAAGCCAATGAGTAAAACTTGTTGGGCTTAAGCCTTTTTATGTAGAAAAACAGAATATAAAGTTTTGACTGGTGGTAAAAAGCAGTTCATTATTAAAGTGTGCCTTAAATTAGTCAATTGAATAGATATAGGTACAGAATATATCAGCTAAAACAGAAAAAAGAAGCATCTCCGACTACTTATTCAGTAGTTTTGTGATGCTTCTTTTTTTAATCTATTGTTTTCACTTAATACATTTCAAGATTTACACTGTATAATTATCGAAATATCCTTGAATATATACAATTGGTGTACCTTTATCTCCACTACCAGATGTTAAGTCGCAAAGTGAGCCTATGAGGTCAGTAAGCCTTCTAGGAGTAGTTCCCTGTGCTTCCATAGCACCTACAAGATTTGATTCTTTGTTTTTAATATGCTCAGAGATGGCTTTTTTCAATTCCTCACCTTTTAAATGTGCAAAGTTATTATCTGCTAAATATTTAAGCTTAACTTCATTAGGAGTACCTTCGAGGCCTTTTGTATAAGCAGGAGATACTACAGGGTCAGCAAGCTCCCAAATCTTGCCTACAGGGTCCTTAAATGCGCCATCACCATAAATCATTACCTCAACAATTTTTCCAGTCTTTTCTTTAATCATGGCTTGAATACCATCAACTATAGGCTGACAATCTCTTGGGAATAACTTGACTTTTTCCTCAGTAGCTTTGTTTGAACCTAAAAGGCCATAAGTTTCATTGTAGCCACTTCCATTGATAGAAGATGTTAGTATGTCGTCAAGACCATAAACTTTCACTCCGCCGTTTGCTTTTAATATTCTCTTTGTCCTAGCTCTTGTATGAATATCACAAGTAAGAACACTTGTTGTATAGTTTAAAATAGTCTTTGGGTTATTCGAGAATATAATTTCACATTCTGTGCCATACTCTTCAATTATTGATCTATAATACTCTATATAATCAACTCCAGTAAATGGATGCTTAGTGTAGCCAAAATAAGTGCGGAACTCACTTTCAGTTAGGACGTCAGTCCAAGGATTTATACCCTTTTCGTCAAGTAAATCTATATCAACTAAATGGTTTCCTACTTCATCTGATGGATATCCAAGCATTAGTACAATTTTTTTAGCCTTTTTAGCAATACCTCGGAGGCATATTGCGAAACGATTACGGCTTAAAATAGGGAATATAACTCCAATAGTATCATCACCAAATTTTGAATATACATCTTCAGCAATTGCATCAATAGTTGCATAGTTTCCTTGAGTACGAGCAACTACTGATTCAGTTATGGCAATTATATCTCTATCTTTTATAGAAAAACCTTCTACTTCTGAAGCTTTCAATACAGTGTCTACAATTATCTCTGGTAAACTGTCTCCTTCTCTAAAAATAGGAGCACGTAAACCTCTCACAATAGTTCCGACCATTCTTTCCATACAAATCTCTCCTTAATATTAAATTTTGAAATAACTTTATCCTTCACTTGTAATATACATTATTTTATAATATAAGTAAAATAAATATACTTGATATTAAATATAAGGAGAACTTATATGTCAATAAAGTTAGATTTGTATAAAGTTTTTTGTGAAGTAGCTAAATATAATAGTTTTTCTAAGGCTGCAAAATCCCTTTATATGACACAGCCTGCTGTCAGCCAAGCAATTTCACAGCTTGAGTCAGAATTAGGTGTGAGACTTTTTACTAGGATGCCAAAGGGAGTTATACTTACAAATGAAGGGAAGCAGTTATTTGAATATGTAAATTCGGCTATTAATCTAATCAATACAGGAGAAAAGAAGCTCATTGAAGCTAAAAATTTAATGTCAGGAGAATTAAATATAGGAGTTGGAGACACTATTTCACGCTATTTTTTACTGCCATATTTAGAAAAGTTTCATACTAATTATCCAAATATTAGATTAAAGATAATCAACCGTACAACCATAGAACTTTGTACCTTAATAAAATCTGGAGAAATAGACATTGCAATATGTAATCTGCCTATTGAAGACTCATCCATAGAAGTAAAAGAATTAATGGTTATTCACGATGTTTTTGTATATGGAGAAGGCTATAAGGATGAGCTTTCTAAACCTATGACTATTGAGGAATTGACTAAGTTTCCGCTGATACTGCTTGAGCCTAGTTCAAATTCCAGGCAGTATGTGGAAAAATTTATGCTTTCAAAGGGGATAAAGATAGAGCCCGAAATAGAATTAGGATCTCATGAGCTGTTGCTAGAGTTCGCGAGGATTAACTTAGGCATTTCTTGTGTAGTTAGAGAATTTTCCTATGAATATTTACAAAAAGGACTTCTTTATGAAGTACAGTTAATCGATGGAATTCCTGAAAGAAGTATAGGAGTATGCTCATTAAAAAGTGTATCTCTCTCACCTTCTTCAACTAAATTTGTGGAGATATTGAAGAGTGAGAGAGGCGTATAGATTAAGCAGAAGTTTTTAGACTATTATCTGAGTTTGGTGTATTAGGATTTTGAGGCGTAAAGCTGTCATTTATTACAAATTTCATGTCTTTAGCTGCATTGAAATACTGGTGCATATTGAAGGGGCTTAGTCTGTTGTATATGACTCCAGCCATTGGATTATGAAGCCTATTGTAGTAATAATATATTTCATTGGCTAGCTTATATGTGGGATATTCTCTACCTTGAAGCTTAAAGCTTGCTGCATAAGGTTCAAAAAGGTATATATATTCTGGAGGAATATATACTAAAGAATCTTTGTCATCATGCTTAATGCAATTTAACTTTTTTGCTTCCTCAGGAGTGCTATACCAATGTTTTTTAGCAACTGTACATTTATAGCAGCAGTAGGAATTTGCTAGTATTGTATAATTGTATTTCTGAGGAAGTTCTTTTAATCTGTCTAATGCTCTATTAAATGGGAAATGGAGTACAATTCTATCATACATTGAATAATCATTTTGAGCTATATCATTTGCACTTAAGGTTTTAGTTATAGAGGCCACTACATTGTAACTAGAGTCTTTATTTTTAATATTAAGTGCAACTTGATCATTATTTACTACAAAATCCCTTATTCCCAGTTTAAAGTAATAATCTAGCTTGTCCATTGGAAAGTATCTAGTCTCTTGAAGTAATACAGCAGGTCTATAACCTCGTTTTTGTATTTCTTCAATTATTTTAGTGTATTCATCTCTAGTTTCAGGTACTCTATAAGTCCAGCCGTTGACATTTACATTTTCCACGTGACTTCTTGCATTTATACCATCTTCTTTAAATGGGGATAAAAATAAAAATTCAATCCAGTTCTTGTCTATATTATCATCTAAGAAGTTTAAGAGTTCTATGTCAAAGTTAAAAGGTATTTCAAACTTTTTCACAATCTCATCCTTCCTAAAAAAGAATAATATTTACATTTAAAAGTTACAGTAACATTTTATTACTTTTTTTTGAATGGTCAATAGTGACTTGGATGCAGATTTTCCTTATTTTGGTCTTTAATTTGAATTAAGTTTAGGGATGAATGGCAATTTATAGTCATATAGTTTTTTTGAACCGTAATCTTTTTGTAACTCATAAATATTCAAAAAGTATTAACATTATATTTAGAGAGAAGAAATATAAGGAGTGATAGAGTTGAAAAGGAAGTTAGTTTACAAAGCAGTAGTTTTAGCATTAACATCAGTAATGGCATTATCAGCTGTCGGGTGTCAGCCTTCTTCCAAAGCGGGAGTCATTGAAGCGACTACAGAAGACATTCAAGTAAAGGAAGAAACTTTAAGTATTTCAGAAGAGTACATAGAAGGAAGTATAAAAATTCCAAGCATAATAAACTTAGCTGATAATAAAGTGCAAGATAGGATAAATGCTACACTTAAAAACGACATTATGGATTTTATTGATCAACAGAAGTCTTTAAGTGAATATTATAAAGATACTGAAAACCCTTCAAAGCTATTGATAAATGTAAGTTCAAAGGTTACTTTTAAGAACCAAGACTTAATAAGTATGTTGATATTAAAAGAAGTCAGTTATGGAGAACACAGTGCATACAAGGTTAAAACTGCATATACATTTGACTTTAATACAGGTAGAAGAATTACTTTAGACAAGTTGGTTAATGGTAAAGAAGACTATAAAGAAACTATCAAAAACTATATAACTGAAAATTACAAAGAAAAAAGCGATATAAGAAAGGCAGATATCATGGATAACCAGTATTATTTAACTGATGGTAAGTTAAATATTTTCTTTGGAGAGTATATCTATGATGAAGTCAATGAAAATAATGAGTATCAGATACCTTTTGATATTTTCAAAGAAGGAGTAAATCTTCAGCCGAAGTTAGAGCATTATGCTGTAGAGATAAGTACGAAAAAAATTAAGGAATCAAATGAATATTTTGATGCTAATGTAAGAATCCCAGTAATTTCAGGCTTAAATAATAATACAGTGCAGGACATTATTAATAAAAGATTTGAAGAAGAGGCATTAGAATTTAAAAATAGGATAGGGAGCTTTGCAATACAAGACCATGAAGAAGCTCTAAAGGAAGAACGTAACTTAAATAAGTATTCTGCATATATAACATTTGAAGAGAAAAGAAATCAAGGAGATATAATCAGTATATATGTTGTATACGAGCAATATACAGGTGGAGCCCATGGAATGTATTATCCTGTAACATATAATATCGATTTAAATACAGGAAATTTAATTGAGCTTAAAGACTTGTTTACTGAAGGAACTGACTATGTAACAATAATTAGCGATAAGATAAGAGAGCAAATCCAAGCAATTAACGAAGAAGAGAAGAATATATTAAAGAAATTAGGACAGGAAGAAGACTTCTATCCTATGTATGAAGAGTATAATGGAATAAAGGAAGATCAACTATACTACTTAACTGATGACAAACTAGGAATATACTTTGAATTATACGAAATTGCTCCTTATGCATGGGGAATACCTACATTTGAAATTCCTTTAGAGGATTTAGATGAGTATCTAAATCCAAATATTAAAAGTAAGCTATAAAGGAACTGTTGAATAACTAAACTTAAGGAGATTCTCCGATTATGTTTAGAATGACACATTATGAATTATGCCATTTTAGATCTTAATCTAGAAGAATCTCTTTTATATTGTTTATTTTTTTAACGAATAGGAAAGCTCTATATTGATAATGTTGCCTTGAAGACTTTTTGTAATGAGTTTTAAGCAGGTTGCCGAAATTTTCGGTTTTTGGCAAATCCCTTATGCAGTAGCTCAAGAAAAGCCCCATTATTTTTTAATGTTTTATATAAGCTTTTCTTATAACGAATAGGAAAGTTCTACTTTAAGATCTTTATAATTAAAATTAAGAACTTTCCGTAATGAGTTTCAAGAAAAGCTTCCTTAGTTTCTTAATGTTTTATATAAGCTTTTCTTATAATAAAAAAAGAAAGCCCTATTTTCATAGTTTAAAAAAGGACTTTCCATATAATTTCTCACTTAGAGAGAGTATTATTTGAGAATTTTCCAGTAAAGCTTGATTTTTATGAGCTTGCTATTGTGATAGATTAAAAGGATTCAATGAGTACGTCTATTATTCCACCGCATACCATTCCTTCGTCTTCGGCTACATTTCCGGTCATATCAACATGCTCTATTGTATATTCTTTATTCAACATTGTACTTCTCGCTATAGTTATTATACTAGCTTCACTGCAGCCGCCGCCAATACTTCCTATGACTCTACCATCCATCCAAACAATCATCTTAGCACCAGCTTTTCTTGGAACTGAACCTTTAGAGGAAATAATAGTAACTAGTGCTCTAGGAACTTCTGCTTCTTTTGACATCTTTTCAATTACAGATTCATCATATTCAGGCCAGTTGAAATTCATATTAGAATCTCTATTTATAGTATTTCTTCTAGTTCTTCTATAGCTTATTACCTGAGCTATTATAGAAATTGCTATTTCTTCAGGGGTAACAGCACCAATATCTAATCCTATAGGTGCATTGACGCTATCTATTAAGTCTTTAGAATACCCTTCATTTAGCAATTCTTCCTTCATAGCTTTTACTCTACGTTTTGAGCCTATCATGCCTATGTAAGCAGGAGAGTAATTTAGAGTATTTCGTAAACAAATTCCATCATGCCTATGACCTCTTGTGACGATTACAATAAAATCAGATTTTTTGATGTCTAAGCGAGTGAAGCAATTTTCAAAGCTGTCACATATGACTTTACTAGCTTCAGGAAATCTGCTAGGATTTGCAAAAGTAGGTCTATCATCTACAACTACAACTGAAAATCCAACTTTAGCACCAAACTCTGCTAAGGGCTTAGCTATATGTCCTCCACCTAAGATAACTAGTCTAGGTTTAGGGAAATATGGTTCTATTAAGACAGTCTCATCTGTGTTATCAACGAGCTGAAGGTTTCCTGAATCAAAAGCAAGTAATATTTTTTGACGAATCTCTTCACTCATGCTATTAAATATTTGATTATTGTCTAAATTATCTTTAGATAATAAGATTTTATTAGATATAGAGCCCTTTTTATTGTTAACAGGTTTCATAAATGTTAATAAGACTGCTTCATTACCAGAGGATATTTCCTCTGCTAGACACTTATAAATTTGTTCAAACATCTTTAGACACCATCCAATTCATATAATTTTATATGTAGCTAAGCTTTGAATAAAAAATGATTTGACTTTTCCAATTTCAAAATCCAAAATCTCATTTTAAATGTTAAATAGAATATTTATTTCCTGAAAATGCAGCTTCATTTATTATTATAAAAATCAAAATTTTTCTTTTAAAACTATTTTATCATATAACTTGTATTTTAAAAGTATTAATAAATAGAATTATTCTACTTGCTGTTAATAGCTATTTCCAGTATTCTTGAATTTTATCTAATTTAATCATCGTATATTTTGCTTGTATCTGTACAAAATAATCTTGAGGTGATATATGTGAAGAAGGTTGGTATAGAAAAAGGATTAGGAAATGTTGCAGAATATCTTAGCAAGCAAGGATATAATGTACAAGAATTGAGTGGTTCAATAGAAGATAACCTTTCAAAACTAGATAATTTAGATGTAATAGTAACATCAGGCTTAAATACTGACATGATGGGTCATAGCAATACACATACTAAAACTCCAGTTGTTAATGCAAATGGATTAACTCCAGAAGAAGTTAAAAGTATGATTGAAAGACAAATAAGATAGATTTGTTTAAAAGTTGAAAAAGAGCTTCTTATTGAGGTAATCAGATTAGGAAGAACTTTGAAAATAAGAATTTTTTATAAAAAGCCTGTAGTGGTTAAACAACCAGTACAGGCTTTAAGTTCTTAAAATATTTTTTAACTATTTAAATAAGGACTTATTCCTACTGCTTTTTTCACATCTATGACAAAAGCAATACCTTTACCAGGTTTATTTATGCCTACTTTATCAGAAATGGCTTGTAGAACTTGTTCTGTTTTATTAGAATCTACAAGAGTTAGTACGATTTCTTTTTCTGGCTCCATAAGAAAACCAAAGAGCTTTGCTACTTCATGTATTCCCGAACCTCTTCCACTAATAACAGTGCCTCCCTCGGCTCTTGCAGATTTAGCAGCATTTATAACTTCAGCTGAATGGCCTTTATTGACTATGGTTATTATTAAATCAAACTTATTCTCACCCATTAGAACCCCCCCTTCTTATCTGTCAATCTTTCCAGCAAGTGAGAAATTCCAAGGTGATTTTTTACATCTATAATAAAGGCAATACCGTTGCCTGGTTTATCTAAATTAACTTCATTTGCAATAGCATTAATTACATCATCAGCAATTTCTTCTTGGACTAATGTAAGCACTATTTCTTTTTCGGGATCAAAATCTATTCCCAAAAGCTCCTGATAAATGGACTCTTCAGCTATTCCTTTCCCCAAAATAATAGTTCCACCACTTGCTCCAGAGCTTTTAGATATGTCTATAACCTTAGGACCTAGACCCTTTTTTACAATAGTTATAATGAGATTGTATTTTCTTTTGTCAGTATTTTCAACTGCCATTATGGATTTCTCCTTCCTCTCACCGTTGAAACAAACAATGTAATATTTATATTATAATTAATATTTTTCAACAAATCAATGTTCCAGAAAATATATCATAATACCAAAACGTAACTTTTTTGTAAAGCTTAAAGATACAAAAAAGTTTATTATTGTAATATAGATACTTATTAATATAGAGTCAAGAGGGAATTATTACAATGGCTAAAGTGTTTTATGTGATCACTAATAAAGTTATAATTGTATATAAAGATAAAATTCTGGAGTGATGATCATGGATGAAATAAAAGCAAAGGTATTAGTAGTTGAAGATGAGGCTTCTATTAGAAAATTCATCTCTATTAATTTAAACAGGGCTGGTTTTGAAGTAATGGAGGCAGAGTCTAGCGAAGAAGCACTAGATATTATTAAAGATTTTAATCCCTTGGTAGCTGTCTTAGATGTCATGCTGCCTGGAGCAGATGGATTTACACTTTGCAGTTATCTGAGAAGTAAATTTCCAAATATGATTATTATAATGCTGACAGCAAAGGACCAAGATATAGATAAGATAAATGGACTTGAGCTTGGTGCAGATGATTATATGGTGAAGCCTTTTAACCCTATGGAACTAATAGCAAGGATAAAAGCAAACTTAAGAAAAATCCAAAATTTAAATAAGTCAAAGTTTAATAATTTAAAGATAAAGGACATGGAAATAGATTTAGACGGACAGAGATTTTTTAGAAAAGGCAAGGAAATAGAGTTAACTCCTACAGAGTTTGCAATAATGAAGATGTTCTTCCAAAATCCAGATAAGGCTTTGAGTAGACACAATATATTAGACTTAGTCTGGGGAGAGAACTATTTTGGAGACATAAAAATAGTAGATGTAAATATTAGGAGAATAAGGGAGAAAATAGAAGACAACCCTTCTGAACCTAATATCATTGAAACTGTATGGGGTGTAGGATATAGGTTAAGGGGAGAGAGATAATATGAAAAGCATAAAAAGAAGGCTAGTAGGATATTTTATGGTTATCATACTAGTTACTGTAGTGGCTTTAGAGATATTTTTAATAAATACTGTAAAGCAAAACTACTATAAAAATTTAGAGGACAGTTTATATAACCAGATAAGAATGTCTTCAGAACTATATCATAAATATTTTTCTGATGCTACTCTTCAAGAAAATGTATTGAATAATGTGGATACCTTTTGGAGGCAAGTAAACGCCCAAGTTCAGATAATTGATTTAGACGGAAATATCATTATGGACTCCATAGGAGTAACAGATTTTGATAAAAGCAAAATGGAGGATGTAAGTAAGGCACTTGAAGGGCAAAAAGGAGTGTGGATTGGAAAGGTAGACTATGATACTGAACAGGTTATGGCAATATCCTATCCTCTTATATCAGGTAGTAATGTGGTAGGAGTTCTCAGATTTATAAGCTCATTAAGAGTAGTAAACAATGATATAAGGGAAATAGCATCAGTATTCATATGGTTTGGATTAGTTGTAATCATTATTTCAGGCTTTTTAAGTTTATTTTTAGCCAATTCAATTATAGGGCCAGTAAAAGAGGTAACTGCTGCTGCAGAGAAAATGGCACTAGGAGATTTTAAGGCTAGAAGCATTAAAAAATATGATGATGAAATAGGGAAATTATCAGATACGCTAAACTATATGGCTAGTGAAGTTTTAAAGAGAGAGCAGTTAAAAACAGATTTCATATCTTCAGTTTCTCATGAACTGCGAACTCCTCTTACATCGATAAAGGGATGGGCTGTTACATTAAAACAGGGATATGAGACTAAGGAATTACTATTGGATGGATTAGATATTATTGAGAAAGAAAGCGATAGGCTTACTAATATGGTGGAAGAGCTGTTAGACTTTTCTAAGTTTGTATCAGGGAAAATAGTTTTAGAGAAGCAGTTAACTGATATAAAAAGCATCTTAGAGCATATTAAGAAGCAGCTGACGCCTAGAGCAACTAGAGACCAAATTGACTTTATAGTATCTTACGAAGAAAACTTACCGAAGACTTATACTGATGGAAACAGATTAAAGCAAGTGTTTATAAATATATTAGATAATGCATTTACATTTACTCCTCCTGGCGGGCAAGTTATATTCAATGCTAAATATGAACATCCAAATTTCATTTTCCATATAAAAGATACTGGCTGTGGGATATCAGAAGAAGACCTTCCAAGAGTAAAAGAAAAGTTTTATAAAGGAAAGACAAGCAAATCTAAGAATGGAATTGGATTGTCTATTTGTAATGAAATAGTCTCACTTATGAATGGCAATTTAGAAATAAAGAGCAAGGTTAATGAAGGAACTACAGTAGTGGTCACAATTCCTTTAGGGGAGCGTGAATAAATGAAAAAGGTTAAATTGATAAGTGTATTGATTCTGATAGTCCTAACATTAGTTGGATGTTCAATATCTCCTAAGGAATCTATTGATATAATTTCAACACCTAATAATAAAAAGATTCCTATATCAGGGACTTGGGGAGTTGTTGGAGCAGTTGAAAGTGATTCAAGTAAAGACAGCACAATTTATGAAGAATGGAAGAATAAAACAGTAGAGTTTTCAGAAGAATTTATGGTCTTAGCAGATTATTATTTGAATAATCCTAGATATCAGATTAAGCTAGTCAATGGAAGAGAATATTTACTATATAACCATAGAGACTTTTTAAAAGAATTTAATATTCCTGATGAAGAAATGGAAGTTATAACTGTAATAGATAAGGACAAATATTTTTGTGAGATTATTATAATCAGTGATAGTGAACTTATTCTGAGTGCTTCTAATTACAGTTTGCATTTGAAAAAAGTTTCAGATGAGGTGAGCAGTAGTTTTCAATATCAGGAGATACAAGAAGAATCAGATAGTAATAATCTTTTAATGAGTAAGAATACCCTTACTCGTTCAGGAATACTACTTGGTTTGCGCTCCGATAATTCTGAGGAATATTCCTATAGAACATTATGGATTGGATTTAAAAACAGAATAATAGGATCTGTTATAGAAACAGAAGAAATAATTTTTCCGAGAAGAAGTGGATTCTGGAAGATGGAGATTTTTACAAGTGAAGCGGATGAAAAAACAGAAGATCATTTATATGCATTTAATATTTCAAAAGAAAATCCTCAAGAATCTAGAAAAGCACCTTTCCTTGATTCCTCTGATTGGGATGGAAGAACAGGAAAAATTCAAAAAAGAATTGACTACATCGGCAATGATTATGTATCTATTGAAGTCATAGGAAGAGGAGGTTATGAATACAGCAATAAAAGTTGGCAGGAAAACATTCTGCAAATTTTACCTGTAGACAGCTTACCTAGTAATAAAAATATCAAAATTACAGATTTATCAGGGGATGAAAGCCTTGGAGTTATTGAGCTTGGAATACAAAAAACCATGCAAAAATTAAATATTAAAGAAGAGAATCTTATAAATAAATATAAGCTTTTAGACAGCTTTGGACTAACTAGAAAAATGGGGCATTGGTTTTTTAAGGGAAGAATTAATTATTTGATAGATGATGAGTTTCATTATGCAGACTACAGTATTAACATAATTCCTCCTTCTAAGCTGGTAATATACGATGACTTGAAAATCTCTTGGACATATATAAAAGATAAGGTGCCTGAAGCAATTGATGCTTTTACTTCTCCCCTTGGTGATATAGCTGTTGTGATGACAAAAAATGAAATAATCATCTATGGAATTATAAGAGGTGAAATGGAAGATATGCCTTTGAGGCGAATAGACTTAAAGGATAATGAAACAGTAATAATGGCGGAATGGGCTACAGGTGATTATGTAGATAATTGGAGTAAGACTTTAAACGGTTTTAAAAATGGTGAATAGATAAAAAACTTACACTTGCTCAAATATAAAAGACAAGAATAGCTTAAAAATTGCTGCTATTCTTGTCTTTTGATTTAGTTATTAAAATGCTTATGGAAGCTGACTAGGATGTTTTTTGAAAAAATCTACTCTAGGTTCTAAGAACTTAAGGGAATGTTCTTGTGGGTCATCCATGAAATCATATATAGTATAGAATATTTTATCCCAGTTCCAAAATTCCTCTCCTAAATTTAGATATTCGAGAATCATTTCTGTTCCTTCTGGGGCAATTGAATGCATTAAGACTGTAGCAGTTCTAAGTCTATGGAAACCATCAATTACAACCTGAGTACGAAGTTCAAGATCATTATTTTCACTTGCTAATTTCATATCCCTAGCCCAAGCTTTATTGATATTGCGAATATAGGTGTCCATAAGGTTCATTATAGTATGAAATTCGTATTTATACATTAATCTTTCAAATTCTAGTATTGTTTCCTGAGACTCATGCAGCACTTCAGCACTGACATTGCCTACTGGTATTTTCCCATTGTAATATTGTTGTACAGTATAAAAACAAGAACGGGCAACTCTATTAAAAACATTAGTTAGTAGATTACCCTCTTTCAATACAGGATCACTATCCTTATCTGATGCTTTGGGATTAAAGGGCTTAGGCTGAAAACTGACGCTTCTAACTCCGAGACTTAATCCTAAAAAGTGAGCTCTTAATTGCTCTGCAGTATAGTAATCGAGCAGTTCTCTTGCTGTAGGAGGTTTTATATTGCCACTGCTGCTTGCTTTTTTATCTAAAAATAGTATATGGTTGTTAGCTATCAGATTAGGTAGCTGAAGCTGACCTTCTGATGGATGTATTGAGGGTTCTCTACCTTGAGTAGCCATAAACATAGCCATTTCAGCAGGTCCGTAAAAATATATATTATCCTCACCTAAAAACTGATATATGCTAGAATCTGGTGAACACCACCAATCTTTCCAAGCATCTTCATCTTTGTTCAATTTCTTAAGATAAGTTTTAGTAAAGGATATAGGTGCCCAAAGAGATTCAGGCCATACCCAAAAGGTAAGGTTATCTATTCCTTCAATAGAAGGGGCAGGAATTCCCCACTCAACATTTCCAGTTAATCTAAATGGAACTAATGTCTTCCCAGTACGATAACGGATTGACTTTTCTCTTAGTAACTTACAAGCTTTATCTCTATCTTCTAAGGAGTTAAATATCAGCGCAAAAGATGACTTGTTACTTTCATCTTGCAGGGTATGTTTAGGCAATTTATCTTTAATAGATTCTAATAGATCAGAATAATCTTTTTTTACATAAATAATAGGGGGCTTTAAAAACTCCTTTATTGTTTTTATTAAAGATGGTCTAGTATTTGGGCTCTTCTCAAGATGATCAATCCAACTTTTTAGTAGGTCGTGAAATTCATTAAGATTGAAATACCAATTGGTTACATCTCTCATTTCTGGTTTCTTTCCTGAAAGAGTGCTCTTAGGATTGATAAGATCTACTGGCATGTATTGATGTCCTAGAGAACATTCATCAGCATATCCTTTTTCAGAAGTACATCCTTCAATAGGACACTGGCCAACTACTTGACGGCCATTAAGAAAAACGCCATAATCAGTATCATAAAATTGAGAGGTAGTCATTTTAGTTAAATATCCATTTGAATAAAGAGTTAGAAAGAATTCTCTAGATACTTGATTATGAATTTCGGCAGAATCTCCGAAACTAGAAGCTGCAAATAGGTTTAAATCAATATTATATTTTTCTAGTACTTCTTTTTGACGTTCATGATAATATTGTACAAAATCGTTAATTGTTCCTTTGAATTCACCACTATCAACTAGTTGACGGTAATTTTCAGATATTGGAGAACCATAACAGTCTGTGCCAGAAACAAAAATTACGTTGTCTTTACCAATTCTATCACGCAAAAATCTAGCAAATGTATCTGCGTGGACAAAAACCCCTCCTATGTGTCCTAAGTGAAGTTCTTTATTACCATAGGGCATTCCAGCAGTAACTACTGCTCGTTTCGGGAATTTTGGTCTGTTAGCATTTTCAATAGGACTGCTCATAAATTATCCTTCCTTTCCTTTATAAATTGGTCAATAAAAGCTTTTAAGATATTGTTGAAATTTACAATAAAAAAGCTCTCATCTCCAAGATTTAAAAATCTTGAGGACGAGAGCTGTTGCTTCGTGTTGCCACCTCAGTTTGCTAATATGTCACCATATTAGCCTCTTCAAGTACGGCATGCTATATTGGACATGCTTATACTCTAGTTCTTTAACGGGAACAACCGTCACAGTATCATTTCATATTAGTAATATGAAAATCCAAAGTGAAGCTCTGAGCCTTGCTTCGATAAACTATTCTTACTCCTTTTCAGCTACCGGAGCTCTCTGTAAAGAACTCGTTTATCTACTCTTCTCTTCATAGCTTTTTTATTATATATTATTATTGTTCTAAATGTTATCATAATATTCAATAATTGTAAATATTGATTTTATAATTATAATAGCTCATAAGTAAGTCTATTATTGAAACTTCATAATAGTTCTATGTCCTTTTTGTATTCAAATGATAAAGATTATATATATATAATTATTATAAGGAAAAGTGTAAACGTTTTTTAAAGAATGAAGTTAAATTTTCTTGTGGTAGGTGATAAATTGTGAGTATAAAAAAAGAAGGTTTCATATTAGAGGAAGCCACCATATCATCAGTGCATGAAGCTATGAGACGAGGAGAAATAACTTGTCGACAGTTAGTAGAAATGTATTTAAAAAGAATAGAAGCATATGACAAAAAAGGACCTAGTATTAACTCAGTAATTACTATAAACCCAAATGCTTTAGAAATAGCTGATGAACTAGACAGGAAGTTTAAAGAATCAGGATTTGTAGGACCACTTCATGGTATACCAGTACTTTTAAAGGACAACGTAGATACAGGCGATATGCCAACTACAGCAGGTTCGCTAAGTTTAGAAGGGGTAATTCCAGAGGATGATGCCTTTATTACTAAAAAGCTTAAAGAAGCAGGAGCTATTATAATAGCAAAAGTAAATCTACATGAATTTGCAATATGGGGAGAAACAGTTAGCTCAATATTAGGACAGACTTTAAACCCATATGATTTAACTAGAACACCAGGTGGCTCTAGTGGAGGGACAGGTGCAGGAATTGCTGCTAATTTTGGAATCATTGGAATAGGAACTGATACAATTAATTCAGTTCGTTCTCCAGCTTCAGCTTGCAGCCTTGTTGGACTTAGACCAACTGTTGGATTAGTTAGCAGAGACGGTATAGTACCTTATTCAATGACTCAAGATACGGCTGGTCCAATTGTGCGTACAGTAGAGGATGCTGCTAGAGTGCTAGATGTTATAGCTGGATATGATCCTGCTGATCCTCAAACAGCTTGGTCTATAGGACATATTCCTGAAACCTATACTGCATTTTTGAATAGAGATGGATTAAAAGGAAAGAGAATAGGAGTATTAAAGAGCTTCTTTGGTACTAAGGATATACATCAGGAAGTAAATGAATTGATAAATAACAGTCTAGAAGTGATGAAGGAAAATGGAGCTGTAATAGTACCTATTGAAGAAGAAATAGATGCAGATAAGCTTGTTAAAGAGGTAAGTGTGCATCTTTACGACCTAAAGGCTCATTTAAATGTTTACTTACAGAGCCTAGGCGCACGTGCAAAGGTGAATTCTCTCGAAGATGTTATTGCTTCAGGTAAATACCATGAGGGAATAGAAGAAAATATTAAGCTTGCAGAGACTTTGGATATAAATACCCCCGAATATAATGAACGCCTTATAAAGAGAATAGAACTTAGAGACCTTGTAATGAAAATCATGGCAGAATACGATTTAGATGCAATAGTTTATCCTCATCAAAAAAGGCCAGTAGTTAAAGTGGGAGAACCACAAGCAGAGAGAAATGGAGTAATTGGGTCAGTGACAGGATTCCCTTCATGTGTAGTACCTGCAGGTTTTACAAAGCCAACTGACACAGCTCCTATTGGAGTACCAGTAGGATTAGAAATTTTATGCAGAGAATGGGATGAAGGAAGATTAATAGAAATTGCATATGCATTTGAACAGGCTACACATTTTAGGAAAGCTCCAGTTAGTGTGCCTTGCTTAAAATGATAATTTAATATTAACTAATAGTTTATTCATTAACCCTACTAAATAGTAATTTTTTAGTAGGGTTTTTTGTGCTTAATTCGACAAATATTGATTAGCTTCCTATGCTGTTAATAAAAAAACAATGTAAATAGAAGGAGATAAGTTAAAGTTAGGACTCAAATGTTGTAATAAACTGGATAAAAAAAATTAAATTTTTGCAACAGTTTTTGGCAATTTTAGTTAGAGTTAATTGATATAATTTTACTCGTTAAAAACAAAAGATAGCAGAAACTTTACTTGAAATTCATTATTTAAAAGTTCTTTGAAAATAGAATTTTCTATTATGAAAATGGATACGATGAAATACATTCTGTATATGGGCACCTGGAATGTATTGAGTAAGTGGTGCAACCGGCCAATTATGATTTTTGGTCGTTTTTTTGTTTAAATTTATTGTATACTTATTAGAAATCTGGGAATATTTCTATTTAATAGAATATAAACCATTTTCTTGATATAGATTTATATATGATATGGACATAGTCATAAAGTTATGGAGCTATATTCTAAATATTTTTATATAAGTTATGGAAAGAAAGAAGGGTTTGTTTTGGCAACTGAAGTTTCAGTGAAATGGTTCACCTTCTTAAGAAACAGGTTAGAAGAATCTCGAATTTTATTATTATACAGATACATATCATTATTTATTACTTCTACTTTTTATTTTTTAAATAATCTAGAACATTCAGTTATTAAGAAGATATTTATAATAAGCTGTCTTACAATATCTGCTATAATTCTATCTTATCTTTATCTTATATTTGAAAAGTCAACTAAAAATATAAAGCTTTTGCTATTTATAGAGACTATAGGAAATTCTATTTTGCTAATTCCATCTGGGGGAGTCAATAGCCCATTTATATGGTATACACTTAATACTATTTTAATATGCTCTATATTTCTGAAGAAGAGATATTGCTGGCTAAATCTTTTAATATATTTGTTGTCTTCAAATATTATGGAATACTTTGTCAGCGGTAAGGAGTTGGACATACTTAAATTTATAAGTAATGAATCAAATCTAATACTCAGCTTTTTACTTATAACTGCAGCAGTTCAAGTTTGGTCAATATTTGTGAAGAAGACTAGAGATAAAAGTAGAAAGCTAGAGGAAGCAAATGCACAGCTTGAATTGGCAAACAGCATGAATATAGAATTTATGGATCATATAATGGCATTATATCAATCAGTGAATTTACTGACTAATCAAGGCAACAAAGAAGGCCTGATAAAACTATTATTCCAATATACTAAAAAAGTAACTAAAAGCAAAACAGTTTTTTATTATGATATATCTTCAGAGCAAAATAGAATATGTTTAGATGGTAATAGTGAATTGATAAAACCTTTAGAAGAATGTATATCAAAGGACTTGAAAAAAATAATTGAATATAAGGCCCCTTTAGAGATAAATGTACTAAATAGAGAATTTAAGATTATGCTAGTAAAGTCAACTTATAAGGATTATGGAATATTAGGATTTGAGTTAGCAGATAGTAGAGAAAGTATCTTGTATAAAAACAATATACATCAGCTTCAATTTCTATCAGAACTATTATCAATAGCGTTTGAAAGATTTTATTTAGAAGAAATAAATGAAAGACTGTTGATTACAGAAGAGCAGAATAGAATAGCAAATGAAATACATGACAGTGTACTCCAGAGACTCTTTAGTATGTCTTGTGGAATATTTTCTCTGATGAAAAAGCTAGATGAATATTCTCTGGAAGAAATAGAAAAAGAATTAGATCTTATTAGAAAGGCTACTAATACTGTAATGAAAGAGCTTAGAGCAAAAATATATGGTTATAGTTGGAAAAAATCAGGCTCTAGCAGTTTTGCCATGGATATTAAAAAATATATTGATGACATAAAGAAGTTAAGCAATGTCATTATTCCATTTAGTATAGCTGGAAGTGATGAGCTATTATCCTGTAACCAGAAGAAAGCCATTTATAGAATGATATGTGAAGGAATAGGTAATGCAGTTCGCCATGGAGAAGCAAAGGTAATTGAAGTCTGTTTAGCTATTAATCAACGAGATACTACATTGGTCATAATTGATAATGGCAAGGGATTTGACCTTAATAAAGTAAGAGCAAGCAATACGAGGGGATTAGGCCTTGAAAATCTTTATCAAATCACTGAATCTTTACAGGGAAAGATAAAAATAGAAAGCAAATTAGGCAGTGGAACTAAAATAGAAGTTATAGTGCCTAATAGTGCTTTAATAGATAAAGGAAAGGAAGTTATTGTATGAAGATACTTATTGTTGATGACCACCCATTAGTAAGAAGGGGAATAGCTTCTACTTTGTCCTTTGAGAAAGATATAGGGGAAATATTTGAAGCCTCTAATATAGAAGAGGCTATGAGGCTTATACGAGATAAAAAGCCTGATTTAGCTATAGTAGATCTTTATCTTGGGAATAAGGATGGTCTACAAATAGTATCAGATTCTAAAAAGGAGGGATTAAGAACTAAGTTTGTTATACTGACATCATCTATAAAAAAAGAAGATTATATAAGGGCAAAAGAAATAGGAATAGATGGCTACATACTTAAGGAAGCATATGCAGAGGATATATTATATGCATTGAATGTGGTTTTAAGGGGCAAGCAGTTTATTGATCCAGAGATTATCAGATATGAGATTTCAAGTGCTCAAGAAAACAAATATTTAGCTGAATTAACACCAAGAGAACGAGATGTACTTATTGAGCTAGGCAAAGGACTTAGTAATCAAGAAATAGCAAAGAATTTATTCATATCAGAGCATACAGTAAAGAAACATGTAAGCAATATACTTTTGAAGTTGGAATTATCTCATAGGACTCAAGCTGCATTATTAGCGAATAATTTAAGCAATTTTTGACAATGAATAATGCATAGGCGTAAACCATGTTTTGAGAGAAAGGAGTGTGATATAATTGCGAAGAAGAAAAATTAGAAAGAGATTTAAGATTAGGTCTATTTTATACATTTCAACAATAGCGGCATTGAATCTAATTGGTTTTGGGTATGCGATGTGGGAAGATAATCTTAATGTGAATTTTTCGTTAGCTACTGGTAATGCCAGTGTAAATTTTGTGGATGGGTCTACTGTATCAGGATATGGTAAAATAGACACATATTTATTAGATGACAAGAAGACATTATTTATAGAAGGAGAATATTATCCAAGTTCTAATATAGATATTAGTATAAGTGTAGAAGACTGCGGAACTGTACCAGTTGTCTTAGATAAAGTTATATCGTCTGATACAGACATAAGCACTTTGCAAGAACTACAAGAACTATCGGATAAAGATTTTATTGTTAACATTCAATCTAATAGAGAATCTATATTACTGTATACTTATGAGCCTCAAGAATTAGATAATGCTATTCAAACTGCTCCAGCTGTAAGCTTTGATGATAGTGAAAAGTATCAAGAATATCAAAATAGTATATATATAGGTGATATTTTGGCATGCGAAGTTGACATTAGGAGTCTTGAGAATTCAATAAGAGAAACTCAAGAAAGAATTTTTATGCTAGAAGAACTAGTTAATGAAGCAGAAAGCTTTGAAGAGCAGCATTCGTTTAAGTATATTATTGATTATATACAAATACATTAATATAAACTCTATTAATTTATGGGGGAATAAAATTGAAGAAAACAATAGTTATACTTTTGAGTTTGATAACTAGTTTTATAATTATGACTGCAGGGTATGGATATTGGACTGAGGAATTAACCATTATTGGAGATTTAAAACTAAAAGAGGATCCCAAAGTAATTGCTAAGTTAAAGGAAGCTTTATCTAAGGAACAAGATATACTGGCTGAGCAAAATCGACAATTGAGTGCAATTCAGAGTAGGCTTCAAGCACTATACCAATTAGCTTTAGAAGAAAAACAGCAACAGGCTACAGAAACAGTAGAAGCTCCTGATAATAATGAAACTCAGAACACAGATAATTTAGATACTGTCCAAATAGATGTACCAGAAGAGAAAAACAAAGAACCTTCTATAGAAGAGAATACTGACAGCTATGAAACTGTTACTGAAGCACCGGTACATAATGAAGATATGGATTATAATGACATTGATGTAGATACTGATAATTCTACTAACAATATTATTGATGAAATTACAGATACTCAGCCAGAACAAGATACTAGTATTGAACAAGGTATTATTAATACTGATAACGATTAAACCATACCAACAAAGGTTTCTATATCTTACATAGCTTATAAGAAGCCTTTGTTTAAATTTAACTGTATGGGGGACAAGTATCATGATTAAGAGTAAGGAATTTATGCCCACTAGAAAATCTAAATCAAAGTCTCTTTTTTTTATTTTTTTACTCCTTTGTGTTTATATTATTGAGAATTCATATATAGTAAAAACCATAGGTAGTTCTACATTTAATTATATTTTAAGACCTATTATCTGGTTATCAATTATTTATGTAGCCTGGAGATTACCAAGGGTTAATCCTGCTGGAAAGCTAAAATTAAAGGGAGCTTTAAAGTTTTGGGCATTTTACTTTGGATTAATCTATGTGATGATTTCTTTTATAGCAGGACTAATAGATGGGTTAGGCCGAAGCCCATATAATCACACACCAAAGGGTATTTTAACTAATGTATTTTTTGTTGGTACTGCATTGATAGGAAGGGAAATCATAAGAAGCTATTTAGTTAATAATTCTACTGATGAAGAAAACTATCTAGTTTTTGTATTGATTTCCTTTTTCATGACTGTAACTAATATACAGCTAAGCAGAATTACTAGTCTAACTGGATATTTTAATATAGTAAAATTCATTGCACAATATTTAGCTCCTGAATTTGCACAAAATCTTCTAGCAACATATCTAGTATTTTTAGGTGGTCCATCAATTTCCATAATTTTTCTAGGTATAATACAAGGATTTCATTGGCTGTCGCCTATACTTCCTGATCTAAAATGGATAACTGCAGCCCTGATTGGAGTGCTGTGCCCAATTTTTTGTCTAATGTCTATGCAGGCTATATATAATAATGCAGCAAAAAACTCCAGAAGAAAGTATGAAGATGAAGAAAGCACTGTTGGATGGATGATAACAAGTGTAGTATCAATAGCTGTTATATGGTTTGCCTTAGGGGTATTTCCCATATATCCATCAGTAATTGCCACTGGGAGCATGGAGCCAATGATAAAGCCAGGCGACATTGTATTAGTAAGAAAGATAGTTGATACGGATGGAATTAAGGCTTTAAAAGTTGGAGATGTTATACAGTTTAAAAGAGATAATATATTGATATCCCATAGGATTATGGAAATAGTGAAAGATGAAGAAGAAGGTATTAGTTTTAGAACTAAGGGAGATAATAATTCAAGTACTGATATAGAGTTAGTAAAACCTCAGGATGTAAAAGGGATTATAGTTTACAACATACCTAAGATAGGCTGGCCAACGCTTTTAATAAAGAGTGACAAGGATATACCGTTAGAAGAAATAGTATTTTGATGGAGATATTGCAGGGGTAATGCCCTGCTATTTTTATGCTACTTTTTTCTTACTTATGGTACAAAAGTAGTAGTCTTATGGGCCATATGTACTAGAATATTACTACTAAGTTATAAGGTAAAAGTATTCTTCTGTATGGCGTAATAAGCTTACGAAGAGTCTATAATCGTATTGGATAGGCTCTATAAATGCCTAAGTAAAATATAAATGGTAAAGGAGAGATAAAAATGAAAAAAACTAAATTTATTGCACTTGCACTCATTGTAGCAATGGCACTTACAGGTGCAGGATATGCTTATTGGACAGAAACTTTAAAAGTTGAGGCTACAGTTAAAACAGGACAGTTGGATTTCCAATTTAGAGATGCGTCTATACCTGAAGGTGAGATGATTCGTGATATCAAAGTAGAATCTATAACTACAGATAATAATGGTAACAATCAAGACAATACTCAATTAAACCTAAGTTTAGCTGACGTATATCCAGGAGCATATGCAACTATTAGATTCAAAGTATTTAATAATAGTACAATGCAAACTCAGCTTACTGGTTTTAATTTAAATGAAACTGATTATGATGATTACATTTTCATTTCAAGACTAATAGTTGATGGTACAAACCTTGTTGGAGAAAATCCAATAAATATTTCTGAGTTAGATGAAACTTTAAATAATCACAGTATAGTATTAGATCCATTTACAGAAGTTCCATTTGAATTAAAGTTAGAAGTAGCTGGTGAAGATGCTACAGAAGAAACATTCCCTGAAAATCTTGGAAGACTAGAAGGATTAGCACCTATTGTATATACTCTAGAAGCAACTGGTAGACAATGGAATGATAACAGAGGACAACAACCAGTTGATCCAGAGCCTCAAGAGCCAGTAAAAACACCATTAGATAAAGTTACAATAACTTCAAGAAAAATTGGTAACCTCAATACAGAATTTACTGCACATGTAATGCCCAAGGAAGCAGAAGATACTGCTAGTTATCAATGGAAGCTTTGGTGTATTACAGATATACGTACAAGGGAAGGAGAATGGATTGATGTAACTGGTGCAAATAGTAAGAATTATGTACTTAAGTTAATAGATATTATTGAACACAATGTAGTAAAGGTAAAAGTAGTTGTGACAGGTAGTGGAGACTACGAGGGTACAGTTGAAGCTGAAGTTTCTTTAACTAGATAATATTAATTTAATAAAGGCAAAATATATTGTTTAAACGATGATTTTTGATTTCTCGTAAACATGAATTGAGATTTATTAGTGATACTTGTATACCAGTCTGTTGATTTATTAGTAAAGAAATATAAAAGAAAGCTAGATACTTTAGAGCAACCTTAAGTATCTAGCCCTTTTTATTTATAAAATGTATTTTGTTAACAATGTTTATCAGAATAGCCATGTATTTCGATATTTCAATGTTATAACAAGTAAGTCTTTGTAGCATTTTAGCCTAATTAGTCGGAAGAAAAATAAAGGGAATTTTTAACATATATAGAATAAATAGTACAAAAGACCTATTAGGAGTGTGGAGGATGAAAGTAAAGATTAACAAGAAATTAAAAATTGGATTAATAGCTATTTTAGTGATTTCTATTATAACTAGTTCTTTTTTATTATATAAAACAGTAAAATACCCGGGCTATAAAAATTATAAGGTTCCACTATATAGCTATAATAATAAAGGCACTGTAAATTATAAAGTTTTCCTTAGACCAAATATTTTATATGAAGCTAACTCATTAGATGAAGGGATGCTCTATATAACAGAATTAATAGATTATATTAAAGCTACCTTTAATTATGAATTTAGTGGAAATAAAGTAGCTGATATAAAAGGAACTTACGATATAATGGCAAAGGTACAAGGCTTTAATACTGAGAAAGAAAAAATCGTAAATATATGGGAGAAGAATTATACATTAGTTCCTAAGAAAAGCTTTACTGTAGATGATAAAACTAAGTCTATAAAAGAAGAGATAAACATAAGGCTTAATGAATACAATGATTTCGTTAAACAAGTAATAGAAGCTACTAAAATCAATTGTGAAACTAATTTAAATATTGTTATGAATATCAATCTCAGCGGAAATATAGATAATAATCAAATAGATGAAACTATTATACCTAGCATAGTAATACCATTGAATGTTAAGATGTTCCAAGTAACTGGAAATACAAATATTGAAAAGTCAGGTGCTATAGAAGAAACAAAACAAGTTCAGCTGCCAGTTAATAGGAAACAAGTAATTTTGTATGGAATCATTCTTGGGATATTAGTTATAATATTATCTTTATTAATATTTCTTACAGAGCCTGTTGAAGCTATGAAGGATCCTCACGAAAAGCTTTTAAAACAAATCTTTAAGAAGCATGGTGATAGACTAGTAGCTTTAAATGGCGACTTAGCTTTTAATACAGATGGTGCAGCTATGGTTAAGTCAATAGACGACCTAGTAAGAATTGCAGACGAAGTAGCTAAACCAATTATGTATAAATATAGCCCTGAATATAAAGAAATAGACAAGTTTTACCTAGCTAATGGTAATGAAGTATATATATTAGATGTTAATCATATGTTAGAGGAAATAGAATTAAGGGAAAAGAATAACGGTGCTACTGACGAAGCAGAAGAGCTTATAGATAAAGTAAAAAAGTTTAAGGCTATATCAAAAGACAATGAAGAAGAAAGTAAAATGGAATCTTGATTTTGAAAAGTAGAGCTGAATAGACTCTACTTTTTTAGTTAAATACATCTTTTGTATTATTTAAATCATTAAAAAGTAGTATTTGAAAGTAGCCTCAAGTATGGGGAAAAGAACCCTATAAATGGATACAATGATTATGGATAAATATATTGGCTATTTATGGGGTGAGTAAATTGAGGAAAAGAAGAAAAATGTTCATAACTATACTAGAGCTTCTAGCGCTTTTATTAGTTGTAGGTTACTTTTCTGTTAGTTTAATACAGTCTGTTTTTGCATCTAATATAGATAGGAAACCAAATGTTATTATTACCATTAAAAGTGATGGGAGTTTTATTCAGGAGGGAAGTTTATTTGGAAACAGTTTCCTATATCCAAGTACAATAGAAGATGCGGAAAAGGGAATAGGCAGCATTAGTGGAATAATTAGAATTAATAATCAATTTGGTCAAATAAAAGTTAGTAGTTTAGGGCTAGGAATCAAAAAGGATGAATTGGTATTTGACAACAGTTATTCAAGAGATTTTGTATATAAGTCCTTCTTAGACAATATAAAGATTAAAATAGAAAAAGGCATATTATTTTCTTTTGATAAAACATTAGTAGATTATACTAGTCTCAGGAATCTTTTATATGAACCAAACAGTGAAAACTATAGAGGATTTACACTAGATAGTAATGATAGCTTTATTATAAGAAAGGAAGAAAGCATAGATTTAAAATATACACTATATATGGTAGAAAATACAGGAGAAGAGCTAGAGGCAGCCACAGCCCCTATGGCAATATATATTAATGCTCATGAAAATCCAGTTATAGATGATGGTAGCAATGACGATGATAAATACCACAATGATGATAAAGAAACTGCAGCTAGATTTACAAAGAGTACAGGAACCCATTGGGCACATGATTGCATAATAACCTTATTGAATCATGGAGTAATAGTAGGATACCCACATGAGTCAATGACTATAGAGGACTATAGAAATGGCACAGTAGATCCAGAAGTTTTTGTTAAGGAAGCAGTGCAGCCTGATAAATTTATAACTAGAGCAGAGGTAGCTGTATTAGTATGTAAAGCCTTAGGGCTTGAAGAAGATGATTCATTAATTACAGGATACTTAGACTCTATTCCAAGCTGGGCTAGAGGATATATAATCACTACTACAAAGGAAAATATATTTAAAGGATATCCATTTAAGCTATTTAAGGCTAATAATTATATTACTAGAGAAGAAATGATAGCAGTATTAGCAAGAGCATATGAAATAAAGCTAGAAAGAGGGGATTTAGATTTACCATTCAAAGACAAAGATGAAATCTCTAGTTGGGCATTAGAGAGCGTAAAGGCAGGATTTGAAAAAGAAGTGATAGTAGGTTATCCTGATAACACATATAAGCCTAAAAATTATATTACAAGAGGAGAAGCATTTACAATAATTTGTAAGTTAATGGGGCTACATGAAGAACATACTGAAAGGCTACAAGAAAATCAACAGTAATTAATCCAGTGGGACAAGGAAGCGGGACAAGGAAGCAAAACCTTGTCCCATTATAAGTTTTATAAGAAATAGAGTTGTGAAACCTATCTGTAATATTATCATTTCCATTTTATCTTTATGAGTATATATTTTATTAAGCATATCAAGAGTTTTAGCTTTAGCAAAAGCTAGATGTTCATATAACATTTTTTCAGTTTCTTTTTTGACTAGTTCTGCTGCAATGGTAAGATATCTGTTAGTAATTTTTCAAACATTGTGGTAATTATATTACCATAGAAAAGCTTAAAGGTTTTTGAAAAATCAGTTAGATTTCGAGAAAGTCGTTTAATTATAAAACTTTCGTCTAGCAAATTAAAAATAATGTTCATGGTTATCATTTATGTCTAAGCATCATGCTGCTTTTATAACATGTGGAGATGAATATTAAGCTTATAGAAGATTTAGTTATGTAGTTGTAAATATGGGACATATTATGTTTCATCTTTATAATCTTATTAATACATAATACATTAAGTGAAAAATAAGGCTAAATGAGCAATATATAAGTTTTTTTGGTTTACATACTTAAATTGCATTTATTTATTCTAGATGCCTGTTTTTTAAAAATGTTAGTTATTGTGATAATATTTAAGAAAATAAACGAACTTTTTATTGTCTCGCGCGTAAAACATATATGAGAGGGTGAAGTGCATGGATGATTATGAAGCTATAAAAATATATTCAATCAATCCTGATGAAGGAATAGATCTTATAATTTCAAAATATAAGACAACCTTATATAGCTTTTGCATTCATCTTTCTCGAGACAGACAGGCTGCCGATGATTTGTTTCAAGATACATGGGTTAAAGTATTTAGCAATATTGATAAATTTGATACTAGTAAGAGCTTTGAAAACTGGTTGTTTGCAATTGCCATAAACACCTATCGTGACAGGTATAGGAAAGCAAAACGATGGCTAAATCGGATTGTAGACTTTACAGACACAGAAGCAAAGTATGAAATATTTAATAATGTGACATCAAGTTATGGAGAGCCAGAAGAGGCTGTATTACGGCAAGAAAGTAGAACAGCACTAAAAAAAGCAATTAATAATCTTAATGATAAATATAAGATTCCACTTTTATTATACTATTTCAAATCATTTTCATATAAACAGATTGCGGAGATATTAAATATTCCAGAAGGTACTGTTAAATCAAGAATTAATACAGCAAAATTACAATTGAAAGTTTTTATGGAGGAGAATGGACATGGATGATAAACAATTAGAGCAAATGTTATACGATCTAGGTAAGGAAGAGATACAACCTTCGAAAGAATTAATATATCAAACTAAAGCTGCAATTCGCAACAAAACTATATATTTTGCTGTTTTGGCCTCTATGTTATTAAATGCATTAATGATTGTAGGATTAATATTGTTAGACAAAAAATATCCAATTTTAAAGTACATAATTTCAGGTGGACTTTGTATACAACTTCTAATGAGCGTTTTATCAGTATGCGGACTTTTAGTTATCGAAAATCAATTTCAAACAAACAAAGATTAGGAGGGGGTTATTTTGAAAAATAAAAGAGTTTTTTGGGCTTTAACATTAATGCTTGGAGTACCTGTTATAGCAGCTTTAGCCTTTGCTACAGGTACAATTATTATGAATGATTTTCCTGCTTGGCAAGTATTCATAATAATTATACCAGTTATTATAGTTATTACGATAATGTTTTTTGTGGGACGTTTTGTATATGAAGATGCAAAATACAGGGGCCTAGATCCGTGGCTTTGGACTACTATTGCAGTATTTGTTCCTAACTTAATTGGATTAATTATTTATCTTGTTTTTAGAAGTCAGCACAGCATAGAAAATAAAATATGTAGGAATTGTCATAAAAATGTAAATAAAGAGTATAATATATGTCCCTATTGTGGCAACAATTTATCTGCAAGATGTGAAAATTGTGGAGAGGCTATAGAGGAAGATTGGATAGTATGTCCTAAATGTGCTAAACCTTTGAAAGCAAAAGATAGTATAGAGAAAGTATGTTAAACAGTAAAGTTGAATAATATGTTCATTAATTAGGAAAAAGGTTATACAATACTATTTGAAAACTATTTAATCAATGAAAAACTTAAATATATATAGACTTAAGGAAATCTGCAAAAGCATATGGATTTTTACTATGAGTACAAAGGAATTAGGGATACTGATAAATGTAGAATAGGTACTGTGGAAGATTATTCAGATATTATCAAGGCTATATACTACAAAGAGATTTAACTTTAGAATAATTATAATAAAAAATTGAACATATTAATACATAAACAAGCATATCTATTATTAAATAATATATGGACGCAATGTATAACAATTGAATAATATTTGGAGAATTGGAGAACCGCACTATTTAACCTATGGAAACATAAGGCTAAATAAGTGCGGTTTTTTGTAGGAGAAACATATAGTTAAAAAAATTAAAAGGCTTGTCATAAATTAAATCCAGACAAATATATATGTAATACAATCATTAAGTCCTAGATTACAGCTAATAGGTACTGACTTTTAAACTATAACAGTGATTATTGATAAATTAAAATATTTGAAAGGAAGTGAAATTATGAAGAAGATTATCAACAGTAGAGAAAATGTTGTGGAGGAAATGCTTCAAGGTATAGTAGCAGCACATCCAGAGTATGTAAAGAGAGTAGAAGGTTGCAATGTGTTAGTCAGAAAGGATTCACCAGTAAAAGGTAAAGTGGGCTTAGTAAGTGGTGGAGGCAGCGGACATGAGCCATCTCATGGGGGATATGTAGGAACAGGTATGCTAGATGGAGCAGTAGCAGGAGAAGTATTTACATCACCTACACCAGATCAGGTTTATGAAGCTATCAAAGCTGTAGACGGAGGAGCAGGAGTACTATTAATTATTAAAAACTACACAGGAGATGTTATGAACTTTGAAATGGCAGCAGAAATGGCCCAAGCAGAAGGCATAACTGTAGATAGCGTTGTAGTAAATGATGATGTAGCAGTTGAAAATAGTACTTATACTACAGGAAGAAGAGGTATAGCAGGTACAGTATTTGTTCACAAAATAGCTGGTGCAGCAGCTGAAAAAGGCCTAGAACTTAGTGAAGTAAAAAGAATTGCTGAAAAAGTAATTAAAAATGTTAGATCCATGGGAATGTCTTTAACTCCATGTACAGTTCCTGCAGTAGGAAAGCCAAGCTTTGAAATTGGCGAGGATGAAATGGAAGTAGGATTAGGTATACATGGTGAACCAGGTACTCATAGAGAAAAAATTCAGCCTGCTAATGAGATAGCAGACCACTTATTAGAAAAGATACTTAACGATATTGAAATAAAAGAAGATGAAGAAGTAGCAGTTATGATTAATGGATTAGGTGGTACACCACTAATGGAGCTTTATATATTAAACAGAGAAGTTCATAGAAAGTTAAATGAAAGAAATATAAAAGTGTATAAGACTCTTGTGGGCAACTTTATGACATCTATAGAAATGGCAGGAGCATCTATAAGTATACTTAAGCTAGACGACGAGATTAAAGAGCTATTAGATGCAAAAGCTGATACTCCAGCATTCAGACAACTATAAGCTGATTGAAAAATATTTTATCTTTCACCAGTGAAGGATGTAGTTAATTAAGGATAGTAAAACTAAATTCAACAAGTTCAATGTTTGTTTAGATACTGTACTGCTATGAAGGCAATATTATTAAAGCCTTAGTCTATGGGGGGAAATAACTATGATCACAACAGATGAACTATTGACAATGATTAAAAATATAGGAGAGGCTATAAAAGAAAATAAGGAGTTCTTAACAGATCTAGATACTGCCATAGGAGATTCTGATCATGGAATAAATATGAGTAAAGGATTTAATACAGTATTAGAAAAGTTAGATAGTTTAGCAGATAAAGACTGCGGAACTATATTAAAAACAACAGCTATGACACTTATATCTACTGTGGGGGGAGCATCAGGACCACTATATGGTACAGCATTTTTAAAAGCTGCTTTGGTGGTCAATGGGAAAGTTTATATAGATAGAAAAGATACAGTTCAAATGTTTTATGAAGCCATAGAAGGAATAAAAACAAGAGGAAAATCTGATAAAGGAGATAAGACAATGTTAGATGCTTTGATCCCTGCTTATGAAGCACTTAAGGAATCTATAGAAAATGGAGAAGAAATAACTACTGCTTTTGAAAAAGCTGAAATTGCTGCAAAGAATGGAGTAGAGTATACCAAAACAATCATTGCTAAAAAGGGAAGAGCGAGCTATTTAGGAGAAAGGAGTATAGGTCATCAAGATCCTGGAGCCACTTCTAGCTATATCATCATAAGAGCTATAAAGGATACCTTAAAGGAGGTCATATAATGGCAAAACAAAAAAGAATTGTAGTATTAGCAGAGGATGGCTATGAGGATTTAGAGCTTTGGTATCCAGCCATAAGGTTGAGAGAAGAAGGGCATCATGTCGATATAGTAGGCAGTGGAAGCAAAAAGAAATATACAGGTAAGTATGGAACATCTGTAGACGTAGATTTGGACTACGATTCCATTTCATCAAAGGACTATGATGGGATAATCGTACCAGGAGGCTGGGCACCTGATAAATTGAGAAGATATCCTGGGATATTAAAATTAGTTAAGGACTTTGCAGATGAAGGAAAGCTTCTGGCTACAATCTGCCATGGTGGATGGGTATTTATATCTGCCAAAGTAGTTAAGGGATATAAGATGACCTGCGTAAATGCCATAATAGATGACATAGTAAATGCTGGGGCTATTTATATAGATGATGAAGTGGTTGTAGATAGAAATATGATAACATCTAGAACTCCTAAAGATTTACCAAGCTTCATGAAAGCCATAATCGATTTTCTAGAGCAGTAGGGGGCTTTCAAATGATTGGAATAGTTATAGTATCTCACAGTAAGAAAATTTCTGATGGGATAGTAGAGATGTGTAAGGAAATGACAAAGGATGATATTAGGATAATATCTGCTGGAGGAACTAGAGATGGGAGGCTAGGGACAGATGCTACTTTAATTGTGGAAGCCATTTGTGAAGCAAATAGCGGTGATGGAGTAGTTATATTAGCAGATATAGGAAGTTCTATAATGAGTTCAGAAATGGCTATAGAGATGGTGCCAGATGAAATAAGAGAAAAAACTATTATCCTTGACACACCCATAGTTGAAGGAAGTCTTGCAGCAGCTATACAGGCATGTATTTCAAATGATTTAGAAGAAATAAAAAGATCTGCATTAGAAGCTAAGTACATGAACAAGGTCAGCAAATAATCGCCTCCAGCATTATTAAATAATCCAAACGAAAAAGGGGTGTGTTAAATGGGAGAGGGATTTTTTAGGAACATAATCAATAATCCAATAATTGCAGCTATAAATGATTTGGATAAAGTAGAGGCTGCTATTAACTCACCTTGTAAAATTATCTTTTTATTAACTGGAGATATATTTAACATAAAAAGCATTGTGAATAGAGCAAAGGAAAATCACAAGCTCATCTATGTTCATATAGATTTGATGGAAGGATTTTCAAAAGATATTATAGCCCTAAAATTCATCAATGATAACATAGGTCCAGATGGGATAATTACCACAAGAGGAAACATTGTAAAGGCTGCAAAGGAAATGAATATTTTTACTATACAAAGGCTATTTGCCTTAGATTCTCTATCTTTGGATACTGGTGTAAAGTCCGTAAGGAGTACTAGACCAGATGCTATCGAAATATTACCGGGGATTATGCCAAGAATAACTAAGCTAATACACAGTGAAACTAGGATTCCTGTTATTACGGGAGGATTAATAAGCGAAAAAGACGATGTAATTCAAAACCTAAAGTCTGGTGCCATTGGCATATCTACCAGTAAGGAAGATATTTGGTATATGTAGGGGTTGACATCCTAGGCTACTGACCTAGTTTTATAAATAAATTAATTAAAGGGGGTGCAATAATGAAACATTTAGGTACAATTATAGGAGCTGCCATTGCAGGTATGTTTGTTATGAGTGTTTGGGGAGCATTTGTTAATGCTTATGGAATTGCTGGGGGTTGGTTTGCAGGATTTCTTATTATAGGTACTATGTGGTTTATGAACCATTCTCTAGGTCTAATAAACAATGATGGAGCTTTTGTAGACATGGCAGTAGGTATAGGGATGGCAGGAACAATGAGAGATGTATTTATGAACGGAGGACAGGTATTTGTAGACGCACTGCCAACATTAATACTAGTACTTCTAGGTGGTATAGTTGGGGGTTTTGCTGCTGCAAAATTTGAAAAATATTTGGCTTCAAAATAGGAAGTAAAGCTGCAGAATTGTAAATTTTAAATGAAAATATATAAAAGGGGGGGTTAGGATGACAGTTAAGTTAGCCATTGCAACATTTGCAGGAGGTTTTATATTCCCATTTCTAATCAGATTGCTATGGGGTAAAATGGTTGAAAACTGGGGAAATATCGGTGGCTGGATGGCAGCATCATTTATAGTCGGTCTTACTTGGACATTAAATCACGGTGTTGGTATGATATATCAAACAGGTGCATGGATAGACATGGCATGGGCTGCAGGAATCGGATTATTTACAGCTTCATTAGTCAGCGGAGATAAGTTTGGAAAAGGAGCTGTTAACTATATAGTAGCACTAATCGGTGGGACGTTAGGCGGATTTATTCTATCTTGTTTCCTATAAAAACCTTCATTTTATAGATTTTTGAAAATTTTATCTAGAAAGTTAAGGTTTTCTAAGCTCATAAAATACACTTGAATATTTATCATCTAAGAACTAAACTAAAATAAGGAGGTAACGGCATGGAAAAGAAATATGTATTAGCATTTGACCAAGGAACTACTAGTTCAAGAGCAGTATTATTTGACCATGATGGGAAAATAGTAGGTGTTGCTCAAAAAGAATTTACCCAGATATACCCAAAAGCTGGATGGGTAGAGCATGATCCTATGGAAATATGGGGTACTCAAAGCGGAGTTGCTAGAGAGGTTCTAGAAACTGCAGGAGTTAGACCTGATGAAGTTGCTGCCATAGGTATTACAAACCAAAGAGAAACAACAGTTGTATGGGATAGAAATACTGGAAAGCCAATATATAATGCAATAGTATGGCAATGCAGAAGAACTGCTCCTATATGCGATGAATTAAAGGCAAGAGGGCTTGAAGATTATATTAGAGAAAATACAGGACTTGTTATAGATGCATACTTCTCTGGCACTAAAGTAAAATGGATACTAGACAATGTAGAAGGTGCTAGAGAGAAAGCTGAAAAAGGCGAGTTATTATTTGGTACTATTGATACTTGGCTAGTCTGGAATCTGACAAGAGGAAAAGTTCACGTAACTGATTACTCAAATGCTTCTAGAACTATGCTATACAACATCAAAGAACTTAAATGGGATGAGAGAATTCTTGAAGAATTAAACATTCCAAAATCAATGCTTCCAGAAGTTAAGCCATCAAGTGAAATCTATGGCTATACAGATGAGGGAACTTTTGGTGGAGCTATGATACCAATAGCTGGTATAGCTGGAGACCAACAAGCTGCACTGTTTGGTCAGACTTGCTTTGAGGCTGGTATGGCTAAGAATACTTATGGTACTGGCTGCTTCATGCTGATGAATACAGGAGAAGAAATGGTTCCATCTAAGAACGGTCTTCTAACTACAATAGCTTGGGGAGTAGATGGAAAAGTAGAATATGCTTTAGAGGGAAGTATATTCATAGCTGGTGCAGTAGTACAATGGCTAAGAGATGAGTTAAAGCTAATAGATAGTGCGAAGGATAGCGAATACTTCGCAACAAAAGTAGAAGACAACAATGGAGTTTACTTAGTACCAGCATTTGTTGGATTAGGAGCTCCATACTGGGATATGTATGCAAGAGGAACTATTGTAGGACTAACTAGAGGAGCAAATAGAAACCACATCATAAGAGCAGCATTAGAATCTATTTGCTATCAGACTAGAGACGTTCTAGAAGCTATGCAAGAAGACTCTGGCATAAACCTTCAAGCTCTAAAGGTAGATGGCGGTGCAGTAGCTAATAACTTCTTAATGCAATTCCAGTCAGATATACTTGGTGTTCCTGTTCACAGACCACAAGTAATAGAGACTACAGCTCTTGGAGCTGCATATTTAGCTGGCTTAGCAGTTGAATTCTGGGAAAGCAAAGAAGAAATAGCTAAGAAGTGGAATGTTGACAGAGTATTTAATCCTGAAATGGATGAAGATAAGAAAGCTAAACTATACAATGGCTGGAAGAAGGCTGTAGACAGAGCGCTTAAGTGGGAAGAGGCATAAGAACAGGTCATTTCCTATAAAAAGTATATAAATTAGACTAGAGTAAGAGAGCCGTACAATCTATACCTATGAAAAATAGGTTAGGTTAGTGCGGCTTTTTTTCTATGAGCTAATAGATTTTTACTGATGTGGATAGGTGGATAACTTCTATTTTACAGGAATTTTTCATATTTTAAAGAAAAAGGGGTGAAATAAAAGTGTATGATGTTGCGATTATAGGTGCTGGTGTAATAGGAGCATTTATTGCAAGAGAGCTTTCCAGATACGAGCTGAAAATAGCATTGATAGATAAGGAAAATGACGTGTCGAATGGGGCATCTAAGGCTAACAGTGCAATAATACACGCTGGATATGATGCTAAGCCTGGCACTAATATGGCAAAATTCAATTCATTAGGGAACCCTATGTTTGATAAAGTATGCGAAGAGCTGGATGTGGAATTTAAGAGAATAGGTTCTTTAGTACTGGCTTTCGATGATGATGAAATGGAAACTGTAAAAGAGCTTTATAAACGTGGGTTAGAAAATAATGTTAAAGGATTAGAAATAATTGATGGAGATAAGGTGAGAGAAAAGGAACCTAATTTAAACGATACAGTAAAAGGAGCATTATATGCACCTACCTGTGGAATCATTAGTCCATGGGAGTTAACCATAGCACTAGCTGAAAATGCAGTAGATAATGAAGTGGAATTGCTGTTAAATAATGAGGTTCAGGATATAAATAAAACTGAAACAGGATATAAGGTAATAACAAGCAAAGGTGAAATAGTTTCTAAGTATGTAATAAACTGTGCAGGTGTCTATGCAGATAAAATAAATGATATGGTGTCTAGAGAATCTTTTGTAATAACTCCTAGGAAAGGACAATATTTCGTATTAGATAGAAGTGTGGGCGACTTTGTAAATACAGTAGTATTTCAATGTCCTTCAAGAGTAGGAAAAGGTATACTTATAACTCCTACAATTCACGGTAATCTTTTAGTTGGTCCTGATGCAGAAGATATAGAGGACAAGGACGATACAGCAACTACAGCTAAAAATCTAGAATATGTTGAAAAGATTGCTAGAAGGTCAGCTCCTAATGTTCCAATAAATAAAGTTATAACCACATATTCAGGACTAAGGGCAGAGGCAAATACAGGAGATTTCATAATAGGAGAGGCAAAGGATGCAAAGGGATTCATAAATGTGGCTGGTATTAAATCACCTGGATTATCCTCAGCACCAGCTATAGCAGAATATGTAGTTGACATAATGAGGAATATAACTGGAGGACTTAAGGAAAAAGAAGACTTTAATCCTAGGAGAAGAAGAGTTATTAGATTCAACAAATTAAGTGATGAAGAAAAGGCTGAATTAATTAAAAAAGACCCTAGATTCGGAAGGATAATATGCAGATGTGAAAGCGTTACAGAAGGAGAAATAGTAGATATTATCAATAGAAATGTAGGTGCAACTACAGTAGATGGAGTTAAGAGAAGGGCAAGACCGGGAACAGGAAGGTGCCAAGGAGGTTTTTGCGGTCCTAGGGTAGTTGAGATATTGGCTAGAGAGCTTAATAAAGATATGGATGAAATAGTGAAGGATAGGGAAGGTTCATATATATTGATAGGCAAGACTGATAAAGGCAATAAATAAGGGGGGTGATGGTGTGAATTATGACATTGTAGTTATAGGAGGAGGACCAGCAGGCTTAGCAGCTGCAGTAGAGGCCAAAAAGAACGGAGCAGATAGTATTCTTATAATAGAAAGAGATAGAGAGTTGGGAGGTATACTTCAGCAGTGTATTCATAATGGATTTGGGCTTCATGAATTTAAAGAAGAATTAACTGGCCCTGAATATGCTGAAAGGTTTATAGACCAAGTGAGAGAGCTTGAAATAGAATACAAACTTGATACTATGGTTCTTAATATTTCCGAGGACAAGACTGTTACTGCAGTAAATTCAAAGGATGGACTGATTAACATAAAGGCAAAATCAATTATACTTTCAATGGGCTGCAGAGAACGAACTAGAGGGGCTATAAATATTCCAGGTACAAGACCTTCAGGAATATTTACGGCGGGAACAGCTCAAAGATATATAAATATGGAAGGATATATGGTCGGCAAGAAAATATTTATACTAGGTTCTGGAGATATTGGGCTTATAATGGCAAGAAGGCTTACATTAGAAGGAGCAGAGGTCATAGGGGTAGCAGAGATTATGCCTTATTCCAGTGGGCTTACAAGAAATATAGTTCAATGTCTTCACGATTATAATATACCTCTATTATTGAATCACACTGTAACGAGAATTGATGGAAAAGACAGGCTTCAAGGAGTTCAAGTATCTGAAGTAGATGAAAACAAGAAGCCTATTCCAGGTACAGAAAAATATTTTGAATGTGACACATTACTGCTGTCAGTAGGGCTGATACCTGAAAATGAGCTTTCAAAGAGTGCTAATTTGAAGCTTGACAATGTAACAGGAGGCCCTATAGTAAATGAGTCTATGGAAACTACAGTAGGAGGTATATTTGCCTGCGGAAATGTAGTTCATGTCCATGATTTAGTTGATTATGTAAGTGAAGAAGGGCGTAGAGCAGGGAAAAACGCTGCTAAATATGTATTAGAAGGCTTTAGTAAATCAGAGAGAGTTATTCATACCAAAGCAGGAAAGGGAATCAGATATATAGTTCCTCATATAATAAGATTAGAAAACTTAGATAATTCTATAACTCTTTTCATGAGGTCAGACAATGTATATTCTAATGTAATTATGAATGTGAAGCTAGGTGAAGAAATAATTAAAAGAATTAAGAAGAGAACTCTCACCCCAGGAGAAATGGAAAGAGTAAATATAGATATTAGCCTCCTAAAAGATACTACAGGAGAAATTCTAACTGTAGAAATAGAAAAGGAGGGACAATAGTATGGAAACTATTTGCATAGTTTGTCCGATTGGATGTAGATTAACTATAACCAAAGACCCTACTAGTCCTGATGGTTACGTAGTTACTGGGAACCAATGTAGGAGGGGAGAACGCTATGGAATACTGGAGATGACAAATCCTACTAGAGTGATTACATCAACTATTAAGATTAACAATTCACATTTAAAGAGACTGCCTGTAAAGACCAATGGAGCTATACCAAAAAATCTGAACTTTAAATGTATGGAGCTTATAAATTCCCTTGAAGTTGATGCACCTGTTAAAGTAGGTCAAGTAATAGTAAAAGACATATTAGGTACAGGAGTAGACTTAGTTGCTTCAAGAACTATGGAGAGGGTTTCTGACTAAAAAATATGTAAAATCCTAGGCACCTGCTTATAGATTGTAGGTGCTTTTTTGTGACCTAGCTCGATTTTCTGAATGTTTTTATCAAGGAATTATACTATCATATGTATTTTAAATTTTAAACAACAATGTGATAGTATTTTCTACAAAGCAACCAAATTTGATTTTTTAGACTGTGAAAGATTTAATACCCTATTAGGGTATATTTTTGTTTGTTTTAGAAAAAACTGGGTAAATTAATATTAACAGGTTTAAAAACTAAATTGGTATCAGATACTATTATCGTTAATAATAAGTGAATTGTTGAAAGGAGAAATATAAATGGAAAAGGTTAAATTAGCGGTTATTTATTATAGTATGACAGGAACAAACTATCAGTTAGCAAAATGGGCTGAAGAAGCAGCGGTAGAAGCAGGAGCAGAAGTTAGAGTTTTGAAGGTACAAGAATTAGCGCCGGAGTCAGTAATAGAAAGGAATCCAGTATGGAAGGCTCATGTGGAAGCTACAAAGGATGTACCAGTAGCATCATCTGAGGACCTAGAATGGGCAGACGCAATAATAATCAGTTCTCCAACACGTTTTGGAAATGTAGCATCCCAAATTAAGCAATTTTTAGATTTACAAGGTGGAATGTGGGCTCAAGGAAAATTAATGAATAAAGTAGTATCAGCTATGTCATCAGCACAGAATTCACATGGCGGTCAAGAGGCTACAATCCATGCTATATATACATCTATGATGCACTGGGGAGCTATAATAGTGCCACCAGGATATACAGATAACTCCATATTTAAAGCAGGAGGAAATCCTTACGGAACTTCAGTGACAGTAAATGGAGAAGGTAAGATGATAGAAGATGTAAAGGAAGCAGTGAAACACCAGACAAGACGTACATTAGAGGTAGCATCTTGGGTTAAGAAGGGTAGACAATAGATTTGCAAAATTGTCCTTAAATTGAGTTAAAATAAATAAAGAGATTCTTCCAACTTGGGTATTCAAAATGACGTGCTTTGTAAGCTGTCATTCTGCGGGTAGTGGAAGAATCTCTTTTAGTTTTATTATGCATATGCCTTTTTAAATTGTTTTTTATTATATGTTGTAATAACATATAATAAAGTAATATGTAGAAATAACGTATATTCAAAAATAACTTAAGACAATAAAAGGCAGTGATAATATGATGTGGGGAGATAAAAGATATCGTTCATTTAATTATGAAATGAAAAGAATATTTGATTCTAAGATAATAAAATTATCTTTAGATGGAGGATTTACTTGCCCTAATAGAGATGGAACATTAGGGAATAGAGGATGTATATTTTGTGGCGAAGAGGGATCAGGAGAGTTTGCTGCTTCGAGATGTTTAGATATAGGTAAGCAAGTTGAAAGCCAAAAACAGCTCTTATCTAAAAAATGGGATAGTGGGAAATATATAGCCTATTTTCAGAATTTTACTAATACCTATTCTACCTGTGAGGATTTAAGAGAAAAATATTATTCTGCAATATCTCAAGAAGGAGTAGTGGGTCTTGCCATAGCTACAAGGCCAGATTGCTTATCAGAGGAAATATTAGATTTACTTGAAGAAATCAATGAAAAAACTTTTCTTTGGATTGAGCTTGGGTTGCAGACTATTCATGAGAGAACTGCTAGATTTATAAGAAGAGGATATAAATTAGACTGCTATGACGAAGCTATTAAACAGCTAAAGAAAAGAAATATTAGGGTAGTGACTCACTTAATATTTGGGTTACCTAATGAATCAAGGGAAGATATATTAACTTCTGTAAAATATGTAGCCAACACTAATACTTGGGGTATAAAATTCCACTTACTATATATCCAAAAAGGTACTGATATTCATCAATACTACAAGAAGTCACCTTTTCACATATTATCTATGGAAGAATATATATCTCTTATCGCAGATAGCATAGAGCTTTTACCACCTGATATGGTCATTCATAGATTAACTGGAGACGGTAAAAGAGCTTTGCTGGTAGAGCCATTATGGAGTTTAGATAAGCTTAGAGTATTATCGGAGATTGATATGGAGCTAAAGAGAAGAGGAAGCTATCAGGGAATAAAGTATCGGAAGAATTAGGTTTTCAATGAAACATAATAATATTTATTGATAGTGATATCATCATTGACATTGTACCACCAAGAAAGATATACAGATATTTAATAAGCTTAGTAAAAAACAGATTATTATATAGTGTTGTTTGAGAAAAGCAGCATGTCAATAATACATGCTGTTTTTTTAATGTATTTCAAAAATTTAACAAAAAATATTTCGATACTCTAACAAAAATTAAAGGGATTTATAGTAACATATAGAATAATAATACTTATCTTCAATAAAAAAGCTTAGGTTGCTGTGTATCTTAAGTTTTTTGTATAAGTATTAGACAGTAAATAGAAATTTGGAGATGAATATACAAAAAAGAGGTGGTCCAGATGATAAGTTATAAAAGATGTACAGATGTAAACAAGGACCTTATATTCCAAGCTTTTCAAATTGGTTTTTCTGACTATATTATAAAAACTGAGATGCCAAAGGATTTCTTTTTTAAGCGATTTTTTGGACCAGAAGGAAATAGTTTAGAGTATTCTGTTATTGCTCTTGATGGAGATAAACCAGTTGGGCTTAACTTAGGAGGCATTAAGGTATATGAGGGACTAAAAACACTTAGGTGTGGAGCATTATGTGTTCACCCAGAATATAGAGGAACTGAAGTTAGCAAGAGACTTTTCGAGTTGCATAAGGAAATAGCCTTAGAGAATAATTGTAAGCAGATGTTCTTAGAGGTAATAGTAGGAAATGATAGAGCTATTAATTTTTACAAGAAAAATGGCTATGAAAAGGTTTATGACTTAGTATACTATTCACATAACAATCCTGCTGAGATTAAGGGAGTCTTACCTAGTGATTTAAGTGTAGAAAAAATTGACATTGAGACTATAAGAATTTTAAGTAATGAATTAGCAGATATGCACATTAACTGGCAAAATGATTTTGACTACATTAGTCAAATTGATGGACAAGTATATTATGGATTATTTAAAGAAAATAAATTGATGGGAGGATTGAGCATACATCCTAAGGGAAAGATTAGCTTTTTATGGATTAGTCCAGATCTTCGCTATCAAGGCATAGGAAGGGGCATTATAAGTTATGCGGTGAAAGACCTTGGCATAGAGAAGCTAGTAATTAATTTTCCTAACAATGCGAGTATTTTAGGCTTTGTAAAGCGTTTAAGATTTACTAAAGATTCAATTTCCCAGTATGAAATGTATCTGACATTATAAAGTTTCATATGAAAGATTTAAAAATATTTTTTCTGTTAGTTAATGAACATTAGGATTACTTACTTATATGGATGATATTATAGTTAATTTAAATAAAGACTCCTAAAATTGATAACTTTCCACTCATTGAGCCTCATCAATTATCTAGGAAATTTTATTCGATTTTCTGTAATTTCTCCATAGTTTGAAAGTATAATCTGGAATGTTCTAAAAAATTATTATAGGAGGAACTTATGAGAATTGAAACAGAAAGATTGTATCTAAGACATTTTGACATTGAGAAAGACTTAAAAGCCTATGCAGATATTATGGGAGAATATGAAGTTGGAAAATGGCTTCCAAAAGGAGAGGGGCATACAGTAGAAGAGACAGAAAGATTTATGAAATATATTTTGGCCCATTGGGAGAAATATAATTATGGAATATGGGCTGTTGTAGACAAGGAAACAGACTGTTTATTAGGACATTGTGGACTAAACTACGTTAAAGACCTTTCAGAAATAGAAGTACTATATGCATTTGGCAAACATGCCAGAGGAAAGGGATATGCTACAGAAGCAGCAAGAGCATCTCTTGAATACGCTTTTGAGCAAGTAGGCTTAAGTTCAATAATAGGTCTTACAAAGCAAGGAAATACTGCTTCTATGAATGTTTTGCAAAAAATAGGACTTAAGTATATTAAAGATATAGAAGTATTTAATATGGATTGTAAATATTTTAAGGTCACTAAAGATGAATATGAAAGCCTAAATAATAAATAGCGACCATTATAGGATTTAAAAAATATTATTATAAAATTTTGCATAATGTCGTTCTAAATATATAGAGCTCTTATATAGGGCTCTTTTTTAATGTATAGAAAATGCCTGTTTTCATATCTTAAAAAAAGACTGATTTTTATGGTTTTCAAGAAAAGATTATAATAAATACATTAAATTATATATTAGGTAGTTGAAGTATAACTTAGATTTCATAAAAACTAAACTAATAGAAATTAGTCAAGTAAAATATATTCAATAAAATTGGAGAAAAAGTGAAAATAAAATGAACCTTTTTTGTAGTGATATACTCTTATATATGAAAGAAGGTGGTAAGGTGGATATAGAGTTGCTTGTGAAAAAGGCTAAGAATGGCCATAAGGATGCATTAGTTCAGTTAGTTATGGAAAAAAAGCAGGACTATTATAAACTGGCCTATATATATATGAAAAATAAAGAAGATTCACTAGATGCAATGTCAGATATGATTGTGATTTTATATGAGAAAATTCACCAATTAAAAAAACCAGAGTCTTTTTACAGTTGGAGTAAAACAATTCTAGTAAACTGCTGCAAAAAACTTTTAAAAGAAAAAAACAAGATAGTTTCATTGGATATTGTTGAGAAGCAGGGGTATGAGGATGAATTAGGAGTTAAGCATGAGCAAATTGCAATTGAAGAACATTTATCGAAATTAAATGAAAAGCACCAAGAGGTCATTAAGTTAAGATATTTTTTAGATTTAGATTATCAGACTATATCAGATATACTAAAGATACCCGTTGGAACAGTAAAGTCGCGTATTTCTATTGGCCTTAAGAATTTGAAAGAAAGCCTTGGAGGTGATGAGTTTGAAAGAGATTGAAAAATTATTAGCTGAAAAAAAGAAGGAGATAGATAATATAGAAGTTCCAGAAGAGCTGGAATCAAGACTATATGCGGCGTTAGAAAATAGGTCATCAGCTAAAACAAAGAAGAAAAATTGGAAGACAGCAGTTACGGTGGCTTTTATTGTATTTTTACTTATTGGATACAACTTTAATGCACTGGCATACTATGGGAAAAAGCTTCTTGGATATGACAATATAATGAATGGAACCTTAAAACATTTAAACGAGTTAGGGAAAGGTCAGCCTATTGGAAAAAGCTATACATTTAATAACGGAGTAACTGTAATACTTGATGGTATAATGATTGATGAAAATCAGCTTTTAGCTTTTTATACAGTAAGGGATCCAGATGGAGCTGTTGATGAGAAAGACCATTTTATTATGACTATTAGGGGATTTATTAAAGAATACAGTCCTAAGAGTGGTCAAGGAGAAATGAATGAAGATAAAACGGAGATAAAATGGATTCATAGTTTTGAAAAGCCTTCTGTATTTGACAAGACATTGAAGTTGGAACTTATGCATTTTGATGGAAATAACTATGAAAAGGGAGAAATAAGCTTTAGTATCGATCCTAATAAGGCAATGGGACATACGTTAAAGCAGGCTATAAATAAGACAGTAAAGGAAGGAGATACAAAGCTCCATTTAGAATCTATCTTAGCCTCTCCAACAAAGACTGTGATTCAAGGGAAAATACAAAACATTATTGAGCTTGCAAAGGACAAAATACTTGGAGAAAGGCTTAGACCTATTGATATAGAAATGAAGTTAATAGCCAATGGTGAGGAGGTTGAACACCAGGGGGGAGATCTAAGCACGGATATGAAAGGAATTAAATTTCATAAGGAGTATGATGCATTGCCAGATGATTTAACCTCACTTCAGATTAAGATAGAAAGCTTTTCAGTAGACCGTGATGTAAATACAAAGGTAGAAGTAAAAAAGGACTTAAAAAACCTAACAATTGAGGTTCTAGGGCAAGATATTGTGATAAATCAGGTTTATGAATTAGGAGGCAGCACGTATATTGCATTTACTACAAGAGATGATGTAGTGCTTACGAAAGTAGAACTTATAGTAGATGGAGAAAGAATAGGTCTTAAAGAAACTATCAATAGTGATTTGAAAAAGTTAGAAGATGGAACAATACTTCATACTAGAACAATGTGCTTTCCAAAAACAGGCAGCAAATATGAATTAACCATAGAAAAAATGACCTATAAACAAGATTATAATAAGATTATTAATATTCCATTAGATTAGAAAACAATATTTAATTTGCAACAATTAATGCGGTAGGATAAGGATTTATCTTATCGCATTTTTAACTTCTATATTTAAAAATATTTACTTAAGAAGGAGAAAAAAAGCTTTCATAGAAATAATGGTTAGATAAGTCCTTTTATTTTCTATGAAAGGCTTTGAATGAAACAATGACAAATCAATCAGGTTTTGTCTATGAGTTATTAAAAGAAATGAGATTTTAGAAATAGTACAAAGTAGTAAATGGGAGTGAGTATAATTGAATAAAAGAAAATTTTACAAAATAGTTTTTAGAATTACTATTATAACTGGTATTGTTACAATTATTATGCTAGGATTAAATTTTCTATTGCCTATATTTTTATTATTTAGATTGAAAAGAAATATAAATTCTGCAAGTTCTATAGGAATTATAGGTGGTGCAGATGGGCCAACATCTATTTTTATTGCAGGCCAACCATCATCATACCTTATTACTGGTGCCTTTGGACTGCTTACAATAGCAGGAATTATTGTTTTAATTGCCATTAGAAAATCAGCAAAATAAATATTTTTTTAAATAGGTGAATAGATATATGAAGGATTGGAAAAAGGCATTAAATATTTTTTTAGAGGATTGGAAAAAGCAAGATTGTGTAATAGGAGCTATGGTTTGCGGAAGCTATGTTACAGGTAAGCCTTCACCACATTCGGATATAGATGTACATATTATCTTATCAGATGATGTTGATTGGAGAGAAAGAGGAAATGTAATTGTTGAAGGGTATTTGATAGAATATTTTGCAAATCCTCCAAAGCAAATAGTAGAATATTTTGAAGAAGACTATTATGATTTAAGACCACATTCAATGGTTCAATTCTTAACAGGTAAAATAATATTTGATGACTATGGTGAAATAAAGAGGCTAAAAGAAGTGGCTAGGACATGGTTTAATAAAAAACATAGTGAGTTAAGTAATATTTCTATAGAATTAATGAAATATCATCTATGGGACATTTTAGATAATTTGTTAGACTGTTATGAGCAGAATAGGGAAGACTTTGAATTTGCTTATTATAACTCTCTAAGAGTATTATTTGAAGAGTATTCAAGATATTTGAGAATTGAAGTTGTACCTTTTAATCAAGTTTTTGCTTATATAACAGATCCTCATTACAAGGAAAAATATTTATCTAATGATTTTCCAGACAGATTTTTTAGTGAAAGGTTTCTACAGGCTATAAGTGAAAAAGAAAAAGATAAGAAAATGAAATTACTAAAGGAGCTTATATATTATGTATTAGATAAAATGGGAGGATTCAACATAGACGGATGGAAAATTAGAAGTTCTATGTAATTTTTTTTATAGTCTAATAGTATATAGAGGTTGAATCAGAATAAGGGGTATATATGAAGTAGACCAGTTAAAATTTAGTTTAAAGAAATAAAAAGACAGAAAAATTTAGAGGTGATACTATGAACTCCTTAAATACTTCTTATCCAAAAGATTTGGGAAAACTTCTTGTTGGAATGACCTGTGAAGAGAACAATATTGGCTGTTCAATTGCAGGAGTTTATAAGTATTATAATGATAAAGCTTCATATTATTTAAAAATTCAACCAGCTTTACAAGGATTAGAAAGAGAGTATAAAATATTGTTCTGGTTAAAAGATAAATTACCTGTTCCGGAAATACTATATTTTGATTCCTATAATGGTTTTGATTATCTTCTTATGACTGAAATTGATGGAGAAATGCTTTGCTCTGATAATTCGTTATCTAAACCAGAGGAAACAGTTAAACTATTAGCTGATGGTATAAAAATGCTTAGTTCTATTCCAATAGATGAGTGCCCTTTTGATAATAGTTTGGAGATAAAATTAAAAGATGCTTTGTATAATATAGAAAATAATTTAGTAGATATATCTAATTGGGAGAAGAACAATAATTTTAGTACCCCAAAAAAATTACTGGATTATCTAAAAAACAATAAACCTAGAACTTACACGCCAGTATTTACCCATGGAGATTACTGCCTTCCGAATATTTTCTGTAAGGGCGATAAAATTAGCGGCTTTATAGACTTAGGACGAGGCGGTATATCAGACATATATCAAGACATAGCTATATGCGTTAGGTCTTTAAGACATAACTTTAGGACAGACAATTATACTGAATTGCTCTTCAAATATTTAGATATGGAACCAGATTGGGAAAGAATAGATTATTATATACTTCTTGATGAACTTTTTTAGTTAGAGAAGGCTTTCGTTTCGTTGAAAATTAGTTTGATATTATTGGGGGTAAAAGATGGAAATAGAGCAATTAAAACGTAAGTTAAGGGAGATGAAGAAGGCAGAAAAGCGAATACGATTTAATTATGATTCGCCTTCAACTTCAAAGAAATATATCTGGGATGATTATTTTTCTACAAAAGAAATTAATAAGTCAACTGTGAAATATCCATTGTGTGATCTTATGAAATTAAGCAAAGAAAAATTAGAAGAAGTATTTGAAGAATACTTTTATAGTGTATATTTTCAGCACTGTAAAGAAAATGGACTGAATTTTGTTGATATTTATGACGTGGATGTTCTATCATTTTTGGGATTGAATCCAATGGCTTCTGCTGATGATATTAAGAAAAGGTTTAGAGAGCTAGCCAAAAAATATCACCCTGATCGTGGAGGAGACAAAGACAAAATGATTGAACTGATAGAAGCATACAATAAGCTAATTAATAAGGAATAATTAAGTAGGATACATTAGATAGAGTGGAATAGAAGGAGTGGTGCTAGATGAGTATTGAAAAACTAAAGGCTATAATAAAGGAAAGTAATAACATTGTTTTTTTTGGAGGTGCGGGAGTATCAACTGAAAGCAATATACCTGATTTTAGATCTAGTTCAGGGATTTACTCAACAGAAAGAAATCTAAAATATCCACCAGAAATGATACTAAGTCACAGCTTTTTTATGACTCACCCTGAAGATTTCTATGATTTCTATAAAACAAAAATGATATACAAGGATGCTAAACCCAATGATGCACATATTGCTCTTGCAGAGCTAGAAAGACGAGGTAAGGTCAAAGCAGTAATAACTCAAAACATAGACGGACTTCATCAAATGGCGGGTTCAAAAAATGTGCTTGAGTTGCACGGTTCTGTTTACAGAAACTATTGTACAGAGTGTGGTAAATTTTTTGATCTAAATTACATACTAGAATCTACTGGTGTGCCAAAGTGCGATGAGTGCAGTGGCATAGTAAAGCCAGACGTAGTTTTATATGAGGAAACTTTGGACATGAATGTACTAAATAAATCTTTAAAATATATTTATGAAGCAGATGTATTAATTGTCGGAGGGACATCTTTAACTGTTTATCCAGCAGCAGGATTAATAGAGTATTATAGAGGAGATAAGCTGATTCTGATAAATAAATCACATACCCAATATGATAGAAGAGCTGCTCTAACATTCAATGAGAGTATTGGCAAAGTATTAAAGCAAGTCATCTAAAACAAACATCTATTTCTTGCCGTATTGAAGCCGTTTTGCATTTGGGATTTAATTTTGCGTATATTATAAAGAATTATACACAAATGAATAGGAAAGGAAATTAGTATGAACCTTATAAGTATAGAAAATATTAAAAAAAGCTATAGTGAAAAACCGCTACTTAATAACATAAATCTTGGAATAAATGAAGGAGACAAAATAGGTGTTATTGGCATAAACGGCACTGGTAAGTCTACGCTATTGAAAATAATCGCAGGAGTAGAAGAGCCAGATGAAGGCAGAATTATAAAAGGAAATTCTATTAGAATTGAATACTTATCACAAAGCCCTGACTTCGCTCCAGAAGCTACAGTGATTGAACAGGTCTTTAGAGGTAACTCAGAGGTTATGAAAGTAATAAGAGATTATGAAAAAGCTATCCAAAATCCAAACACACCATCTGAAGAGATTACAAGAATTACAAGTACAATGGATGTAGTGAATGCTTGGCAAATAGAAAGTGAAGCTAAAACAGTATTGACAAGACTTGGAATAACAGAATTTAGTGCAAAGGTAGGTACATTATCAGGCGGATAAAGAAAGAGAATTGCATTAGCATCAGCACTTATTATGTTTTCAGAATTGCTTATTTTAGACGAGCCTACTAATGACCTTGATATAGAGACGCTTACTATTTTAGAGGATTATCTGGATGATTTTCAAGGAGCTGTCATAGCTGTTTCTCATGACAGATACTTTTTAGATAAAATGGCAGAGAAAATATTTGTATTTGAAGGAAACGGAAAAATAAGGCAGTATACTGGCAATTATTTATTATTATTTAAAGAAAATGAAACTGTAAATGAAGAGTATGATTAGCATGATACTTCAAGCAAAAGTAAGAATATGAGTAATAAGACCCCAAATAATAAAGATGAACCAAAAAATGAAAAGAAAAAACCTCTTAAGTTTTCCTTCAAGGAGCAAAAAGAGTTTGATGAAATATATGACATAATTGCTGAACTTGAGCAAAAATTACAGGAAATAGAGATTAAATTAAATGAGGCAGCTACAGATTATGTATTATTACAAGAGCTTTTAGTTCAAAAAGAAGAGCTAGAAGTACAATTAGATGAAAAGATGCAGAGATGGGTTTATCTAAACGAATTAGCTGAAGAAATTGAAAGGAATAAGGAGAGCTAACTTTTTTTATTTACTAATAATATAGAAAATAGTTTTAATAATATAGAAAATAGTTTATAGATGACGAAAATAAAAGGAAATTTATGCAAAACTTGATAAAATATTATATTCTATTGGAATCAAGTTATGTATAGACAATGCTATAATGTTAGATAGAGAAGTATGACGGCTATGGGAATGTCAAGTCATCAAAAATCGTGGCAGCTTAACAGGACAAATGTCTGGGAGGTAAGCCTATAAAGATATTCTATAGCGGTATTTATGAGGTTACCAATGATGAAGTAGTAAATAAAATATTCAAATAGAGAAAGAGTAAGGCGAATACTATGACAAATAAAATATTAGTTTCAGATATTATTATAGAGGTACAGAAAAAGAATATTAAAAACATGTATTTATCGGTATTACCACCTGATGGAAAAGTGCGAATATCAGCACCTTTAAGTACTAGAGATGAGCTAATTAGGAATTTTGCTATTTCCAAAATTGGCTGGATTAAAAAGCAAATAGATAAATTTGAAAACCAGCGAAAACAAATAGAGAAAGAGTATGTTTCTGGTGAAAGTCATTACGTCTGGGGAAGACGATATAAGATGGAGATAAGATATAATCATAGAAATAATGTGGAGATTGAAGGTAATAAGTTGATTTTAACTGTTCGAAAGTCCAGCACAATTCAGCAAAGAGAAAAAGTTATGACGGAGTGGTATCGTAAACAACTTAAGGATAAGCTTCCAGAACTGGTTAAGAAATGGGAAGAAATAATTGGTGTACAAGCTGAATCTATTAGAGTAAAAAATATGCTGACCAGATGGGGAACATGTAATGTAAAAGATAAGCGCATTTGGATTAATTTGCAGCTGGCGAAGAAACCAATAGAATGTCTTGAATATATAATAGTACATGAATTGGTGCATCTATTGGAAAAAAGCCATAATTCGGTTTTTAAAGGCTATATGGATAAGTTTCTTCCAGATTGGCGTATTACTAAGAAAATACTTAATGGTTTAATAGAGGACAAATATGTGGAAGAATAGTGAGTCTTGCCATTTATTAAGTTATCGAATACTATTGGTCGTGCTAAAAGTGTGCAAAGGGACGATTCTTTTGACATTGTTTTCTAATTATAATTTGAGAAAATATTAGGGATAAATAGAGAAAGAGTAATAAAAATAATCGTAATGTAATAAATAAATGTCAGAGTACATATATTATGTACTCTAACATTTATTATAAAATCAATTTTTTTAGGCACTTAAAAGTAACTATTTAAATATATTCATTATTTTTTCCTTATTTTGAATTATAAACTTCAGCATCTGTCTATTTGTTTTGGCAAGTTCCTTATAGTTATCATGCTTTTCAAAATATGAAATGCAGATCATCTGAATAGAGCAAATTATATAAAATACTGCCTGTTTTTCTTCAGGTGTAAGTTTACCTTCAAGGTCATAACCATGTAGAATTCCTTCCAGTATATCTAGCCATTTCTCATATTTATCTTCACTGCTTTCAGATAGAATTCCAGTTGCACAGTAGCATACATCCCATAAGCGTATATTAACTTCACTCAAGTCAAAATCAATAAAACCACTTACTTTGCTATCATCAAACAGAATATTTCCGGGATTTGGGTCCCTATGGATAAGTTGTTTAGGTAACTTATCATACAGTTTCCCAAAGCATTCTATAAAGTCGTCAAAAAAGCTATCATCAATTTCCATGTTCCATTGTATATTTTGTTTCTTAATATTTGGCAATACCCAGCTTGTAACATTTTCATAGAGATTTACTTCGTCAGGTAAAATATCTTTTTGGATAGATTTTAATGCCTTGTGAAGTCGTGCTATGCTTCTGCCATATTCTTCACCAAATTTGACGCGATTGTCTCCGAATCTGTCAGACTTGGGGAGTGGACTACCTTTTAATCTTCTTGTAAGAACAAAAGGTTTTTGCTGGTCAAGATATTCTTCTCCTGTTTTTGTGAGGACAGGCAGTGAAGAATCAAATCCTTGTCTGTGGAGTGCATTAGAAATTTTAATGTTTTTTATCAGCTTTTCACGACTAGCAGTTTTTAAAATATAATCATTTCCTACAGTCCAAGCAGTTCCAGATACTTTTGATCCGCCCCTGACATAGACATCAGCGATGGGAAGTTTTTTTTCAATATTCCAGTTTTCTAAAATTGTACGTAGTTCTTTTTCGGTATACATAATTTTCACCTCCGGTTTTTTTGGTTTATGTTCTTTATAAATGCTAAGATATTTTTTCGGAGAACAACCATACATCTTTACAAATGCCTTATAAAAACCTGCATAGGTATCAAAGCCATATTCAAGCACAACATCAATAGCCTTACGACCGCTGGCAATTTCAGCAAGGGCATGATCAAGACGTCGCTTTAAAATATAGCTAGAAACAGAAGAACCCATAACAGATGAAAATAGGCGATAATAATGATAAGTTGAGTAATTTGCCATCTGCGCTAGTTCTTCAGATGTAATGTTGGTTTTTAGGTTTTCCTCAATATAGTCCAATGCAGTTTTGATTAATTCAGTGTATTGCATGGTATCCTCCTTCCGTACTGTGGTTTTAGTATACACTACGTATGATATAAAAACATTTCCTGCATAGCTATTATATAAAATTTCAAAGGATAATCATATCTTAATTGCTTCATAAGCGATTATACTTCAAGTGCTTGGTATTATATGCAATGTGACTTTACATATATAGTTCATAGGTATTAGGGATATTAATTGAATTTCAGTATCATTCACAGATTCATGTTCACGAATAAATGTAATAGTTCAGCGATTATATTATTATATTCGTAAAGAGTTCAATAAATAAGGTCAAAATGAAGTACAGCAACAGATTATAGTAGTCAAAAATTATATACTTATTGAAAGAACAAAAAATGATCTAATAATTAATTCAGCTCTTACTGGCACATTATCTGAGATTAAACTAAAATAAAATTGGAGGAACTATGAGATATTTTAGAGAGATTACCATATGGAAGATTTTGTTACTAAATATTGTTGTGGGTATGCTTATGTCAGGGCCTTTTATGATGGGAATAGTACTATTAAATGGTATGTTTACAGCATCAACTGTAGATGACAAAATAGCAGGCGTATTCATATTTTTGCTTATAATATCTGTAATAATATTTTCTAATTATTTATTATGGAAATATGGTAGGAAAAAATATGATGTAGATATAGAAAATGAAGGTAAGCGTAAAAATATTATTCTATTTAAAGTAATGCTTATTGTAATCATATTACTCATAGCATTAGGAAGCTTTTTTATATTGCCGAATATTTGGAGTATATTTAATAGTTGGTGGTTTTAATTATATTAAGGATTATACTGTGATAGATATAGGGATTTGGTGGACATGAGATAGGTGAAACTTATCTATGATAATGGAAATAGAAGAAAAGCGGTGCTATAAAGTTATATTTAATACTTAAAAGATATTAAATAGAGGTGCTATTATGTATAAAATAATGGTAATCGAAGATGATAAAAAACTTCAGGATTTAATAATGAAACATCTTGAAAAATATGGTTATGTGACTTGTTCAGTGGATGACTTTTCACAGATAAAAAAGGAGTTCATTCATCATAATCCTCATTTAGTCCTAATGGATATTAACCTGCCGTACTATGATGGCTTCTACTGGTGTAGAGAAATAAGGACTGTTTCAAAGGTTCCTATAATATTCATTTCTGCAAGGGGATCAGATATGGATCAGGTTATGGCAATTGAAAATGGAGGCGATGATTACATTACTAAGCCCTTTTCATATGATTTACTCATAGTCAAGATAAAGGGAGTTATTAGAAGAGTATATGGAGAGTATTCTGAAAGCAGTCATAGTGAGGTTTATGAAGTAGATGGACTATATTTGCATATTCATCAGAATATAGTTGAGTACAATGGTAAAAAGATTGAATTAAGCACTAAGGAATTTTTACTATTATATACGCTATTAAAAAATGTAAATAAAATAGTTTCAAGAGAAGAACTTTTAGAAATATTGTGGAATGATATTGATTTTGTGGATGATAACACCCTTTCAGTAAATATTACGAGACTTAGAAAGAGACTAGAAGATATAGGCATAGAAAATGCTATAGAAACTAAAAGGGGACAAGGGTATAAGCTAGTCAACAACTGGAGTAGATAGTAATGAGTATAGAGGTGTGTAGAGAGTGAACTTTAGGAACTACCTTAAAGATAGAATCAGTTATATGCTAGTATACTTTGTCAATACATTTCTAGTAATTTTAGTAATGTATCTGACGATAATCATTAAGCAAAAGAGATTTCCAAAGGAAAACGTATTTTATGCTTTTATGATATCTTTAGTATTGTTTTCATTTTTCATTGCATATGACTATTTAAGAAATAGACCTTACTATAAATACCTTAACAAAGCAGCTAGTTCGTCTAACGACTTAGAAGCTATTTTAAATATGACAGAAGCCAAAACTAATGAGCAGTTAATGTACAATAAAATTCTTAATGAAACTTACAAGATATATAATGGCAAGCTTGCTAAATATGAGGAAAATCAAAAAAACTATATATATTTCGTTAATCAGTGGGTACATCAGATGAAAACACCTGTATCTGTAATCAATCTTTTACTTCAGGATAATAGCCTAGAGAATTATAAGGAGACACTTGAAAGTATTTCTGAGGAGAACGAAAAAATAAATCGCGGACTAGAGCTGATGCTTTTTAATGCAAGATTGAGTCAGTTCAATCTTGATTTTAAAGTTGAAAAAGTAGACCTAAAAGTAGCTATTAGAAAAGTCATAAATGATAATAAAAAGTCATTAATAAGGAATTCTATATTTCCTAAGGTCATTTGTGAAGAAGATATAGCAGTAGAGACAGACTATAAATGGATATCTTTTGTGATAAATCAAATACTGGTAAATGCAATAAAATACTCAAAGGATGTCCCTTTAAATGAAAAGTATATTATTTTTAAAGTAGAGGATGAGGGTTCAAGGACTGTTTTGTCTATTGAGGACCAAGGTATAGGTATACCTAAGGAAGATAGAAGCAGAGTGTTTAATGCATTTTTTACAGGTACAAATGGAAGAAAGACTTCTGAATCCACAGGAATGGGAATGTATCTATCTAAGAAAATATGTGATGAGCTAGGTCATGGATTGACCTTTGAATCAGAGGTAGGAAAAGGGACTACGTTTTTTATAATTTTTTATAAGGGGAAAAATATATTTAAATTATAGCCTAAATAATAGATAATAAATTCAAGAAGGGCTTTTTTACGCCCTTCTTTATATTGGAATTGAAATGCAGCTATTCTTTTATTTCAGGTGTAGGGATAATATCTACCATAAGCTTATCTTCTTCCTCATAAGCCAAAATAGTAACAGATTTATTATTTTTCTCAACTATTAAACCATTTGGCTTTAAATCCCTTGAGGTTAACCAATTATTTTCATTTAAATATTTTTCATATTCAAATAAAAATGAGTTCAGAGATCCATTTTCAACTATATAAGTAGAGACTTCAACAATTGAATCATCTACAGTACTTTCATAAGTCGATTCAAGAGTCATATTTTCCATTATTGGGAAATTCAAGGACTCTACGGATTCAATATTTGGAGAACTGCACCCAACCATAACAATAATTAAAAAAAATAAAAAAGATAGAGTACTATATTTTTTCAATAATAACACCTCACCAATATTTTTGATAATATTATTTTCAGTAATTATAGAATTTATGTAGACAGCAGGTTCTATATTGAGAAATCATTAATGAACCTTTTATCAGATTTTGTTTTTTTCATCTGATATTTTAAGTATTATATTATGTTATAAATTGATAATTAAGGGAATATTTCAGTTGTGAGTATTTCAAATAATATATAAAATACTTTCAAAATTGTAAGAGATCTAATTAAAATGAAAGGAAAATCGATACTAGATTTTTCTTTTTTTCTTTATAATAAAGATATAAACTGACCCATGGGACGGTAGTGGAATGTTTGCTGAGCAAAGTACACGTTCAACGTTTCGAACATGAGTAATTCTAAAGCTCATTCCAATGAAAAATCTTAAAATTTGCAAACTCGCTTTGCTCAGACATGCAAATTTCTTAACAGATTTTTCATTTACATTCGCTAAGAATTACAGTTATGTTTTGCAAATGTTTCTCTTTGTACTTTGCTCAGCAAGCAATAACAATAATATTAATAATTGGAGGTATTGGAATGTCAGTCTTAAAAGCAGAAAATATAACTAAAATATATGGGAATAAAAAGGGCGGCCTAACAGTAAAGGCTTTAGATAAATTCAGTATCAGTATAGAAAATGGAGAATTTGTTGGGGTAATGGGGCCTTCAGGTAGTGGGAAAACTACCTTATTAAATATATTGGCTACGATAGATACGCCTTCTTCTGGAGAGCTTTATATAAATGGGACAAATCCTATGAAATTAGACGAGAAGCATACCGCACTGTTTAGAAGAAAAGAATTGGGCTTTATTTTCCAAGATTATAATCTTCTAGATACATTGACCTTAAAAGAAAATATTATACTTCCTTTAGTATTAGAAAAGGTAAAAAATAAGGAAATAGAGGAAAGGGTTAATGATATAGCAGAGCTATTGAATATAAAAGAAATACTCAATAAAAGACCTTATGAAGTATCTGGAGGACAGCAGCAAAGAGCAGCCTGTGCAAGGGCACTGATTCATAATCCTTCTATAATACTTGCAGATGAGCCTACAGGCAATTTAGATTCCAAATCTTCTCAGGAAGTCATGGAGTCCTTAAAGAATCTAAACGAAAAAAGAAATGCTACCATAATGATGGTAACTCATGATCCCTTTGCAGCTAGTTTTTGCCACAGAATAATTATGATAAAGGATGGCAAGTTTTTCTTAGAGATAGTAAGGGGTGGTAATAGACAGACATTTTTCCACCAAATATTAGATTCACTTTCTCTGTTAGGGGGAAACTACAATGACATTGCGTGATATTGCTTATAAGAATATAAAAGGGAATTTTAATAGATACGTAATGTATTATTTAAGTAATACTCTAGTGGTTATGGTTTTCTTTATATTTGCTAATTTTATTTTTAATCCTACTGTAGCAAATGTAAAAACACTAGGGACAAAAGGAGTACTAGCAGCAAATACTATGATAGTATGTGAAATTCTAATACTAGTATTTACTTTCTTATTTACTTTCTATTCTATCTCTAACTTCCTAAAGTCTAGAGAAAAAGAGTTTGGACTTCTGTCTATGTTTGGACTTACTAAGGCAGAGATAAGAAGATATATAATATATGAAAATCTCATTGTTTCAATTGTTTCAATTATTTCAGGGCTATTATTAGGGATACTTTTTTCAAAATTATTTTTTATGGCAATAACAGTAATAATGGTATTAGATGAAGAAGTACCATTTCTAATATCTATTAAAGCTGTAGTTATTACTGCAATAAGCTTTATTGTACTATTTCAGGGAATAAGTTTTATAGTCACACTTAAAATAAAGAATAATAATATAGTAGAGTTACTTAAAGGAGCTAGAGTTGCTCAACCTGTACCTAAATTTTCTAAAGCCAAGACAATTTTAGCAATCTTATTTATTGCTATAGGCTACGGGTTAGCAGTGATTTCAGGCACGATGATAATTTTAACCATGTTTCCGATATTATTTTTTACTGTTACAGGAACTTACTTTCTCTTTTCACAATTTAGCGTATATATAACTACTAAGCTCAAGAGGAACAGAAGGGTATTTTACAATGGCACAAATATGATTACGTTGTCTCAGATAATATACAAGCTAAAGGACAACGCAAAGGTATTATTCATTGTATCTATCCTTGGAGCCATTACACTGACTGCTTCAGCTAGTGTATATTCTACTCAGCAAAGTATAAAGGCGAAATTACAGATGAGTTATCCTCACGATATTAGCTTTATGGAATTTGGCGCAGGTTTAAATGATATGTCTATTTTGCAAAAAGCAGAAGAGATTCTAGAAAAGTATGGAAATGAGTTGAGATATAAAAACCAGATTATATTACTAAAAGCTAAAAATCCAGATAAACCAGTTGGAGAAGTGAACCCTTATCTAAACACAAAAGATTTTTATGTAATGTCAAACTCTGATTATAATTTTTTAGCAGAGCAGTTTAATAAGGAAAGGATAACGTTAACTGAGGGAAAAGTATACGTCAATTCCTACGGTTTTAATGTAATTGGAGTTAAGGATAAGTATTTATTTAATAATATAGAGCATTTAAATCTAGTAATAAATGGAGAGACAAATAAATTTAAGCTTTCAGGAGAAGCAATTGGTGGTGTAGTAAATACTGATAGAAATAGAACTAATATTGCAGTAGTAAGTGATGTTGATTTTGAAAAATTTAAAGCTAATACACCAATAGAAGAACAGATAATGTACTATGGATACACTACAAAAGACTGGCAAAAATCATCTAATGCAGTAAAAGAAATAGCATCAATAGTTCCTCAGAATGATAATATATATTTTTCAGAAAAGTTATCAGATTTTGCTGATATAATGCAGACATTTTCCTTGTTCTTGTTTATAGGAACATTTATATCAATATTATTCTTTATAGCAACTGGCAGTATTATATATTTTAAAATGTTTAATGAAATTCAAAGAGATAGACAGGAATTCTTATCTCTAAGAAAAATGGGTATGACTGATGCTGAGACAAAGAAAATAGTATCAACTCAAACTTTTATAGTATTCTTTTTACCGTTCATAGTGACATTTAGCCATGCTTCTTTCGCATTAATTGCTTTAGGTAACCTGATTGCAGATAATGTAACTATATATTTTCTAACTGTAGCTTTAATATATCTAGTATTTCAGACATTTTATTATGTGTTTGCTAAAACTATGTATATTAAACAAATACGCAACCTAGGAATTTAAAAATGCCGAGTTAATGCTCGGCGTTTTTTTGTCTTAATCCAACGAGAATAAATTAACTTATCAAAGTGGATAATATAAACTAACTGATGTTTTGTTAAGACTGGAATTTAAAATCTTGGAAAAGAAATTTGAGCGGAGAATTAATATAGATTTTGTCTGAAGCTTGGGAGGGATATTGTTTGCTTAGAAAAATTACTGGTAGTGTAGAAAGTATTGATATCAATAAAACTATAATAGGTAAAGAAGCTAGAGTAATAGGAAATATAATAGCAAAGGATATAGATATACTCGGAACGATAGAAGGGAATGTAGAGTCAACAGGAAAGGCGACTATTGTTGGTACAGTTAAAGGGAATATAACTGGTGTGGATATAGCTATAAACGGAAGAATAGAAGGAAATATTATATCATCAGGTTTAGTTTATGCTGACAAGGAAGCAATAGTTACGGGGGATATAGAATTTGGAAGTATACTAGTAGAGGAAGGAGCAGTATTGAAGGGTACATTTAAAGCTTCTGAAAAAGGATACCTTGGAGGAGCAGATACAGGTGGTATTAAGATAAAGTGGGGAAAGGACTTAAATCCAACAAGTGAAGCAAAATTAAGATTAAAAAATCTAATGGATAGATTAGGACAGTAGATAACAGTTAAACTTATATATTTAAAAAGAGAATATCTTATGAATATGGCTGCCAAGTAGAGATACTTGGTTTTTTTGTTTGTTAAATTAAGCTTTTATGTGGTATACATAAAGGTAGAAGGAAAAAGTAAAAACATGTAGAATTATACAAGACTTATATAATATTCATAAAAATAGAAAATTAAATAAGGAGGCGATGGAACATAGTGATCAATTAATGAGTCTAATGAAGGAATTAACTGTTTCATTCAAATGCAACATAGAAAGAATGAACAAGATAAATCGGATTTCATACTGCACGTTTTAGTAAAATTTCTAAAGGGTTTCCAAAGAGATGATAAAGAAAGATTATAACTAGATTGTAATTGTTGAAAGTATGAAGCAAAATATGAAGGTACTGAACTTTTGTCAAGGAGGGTTAAAATGTATCGTTTAGGTATTATTGAGGAAAGTTTAGACAATCATGACGTATTGAATGAAATTAAAAATTTCTTTTATTCACAACGAATAGTAGAAGTGCCAGAAGATGAGGAACCAATTTGGCATATAAATGAGTATCATGTTCCTGATAACGAATTAATTGACTTATTGCCATTTCTAGAGAAACATATTAAACCTGCTTGGTATATTCATGCATTTAATGAAGAAAAGCTTTATGTTATTTTACAAGGTAAATCATTTTGTATCTCAAAAGAAAAAGACGATACTTGGAATGAGATGATTGAATATGGAGTGAAAAATGCTAAGGTGGAAAGACATTTTCTTGAGAATATTCCACTTCATATATAATAATATTTTTATAAAAGAGGGGATTGTGAACCATATATTTTCACTTGAAATGAAGTTCTGTTAAGAGGTCTAGATGCTTCATTACTGGAGTAAGATTCCGATGATTTTACTTTGCTTACTTATGACATTGTATTTTTATATATGGAGGGGTTTAATTTGAATATTTATGAAAAAAGTTTACAAGTTATGAATGAGTTGTTTGGGAGAGATTATCAATTTGCTTTAGCAACATCATACAACAATATACCATCAGTCAGGTTTGTAGATACATTCTATTATGACAATTGTTTTTACATTGTATCATATGCTAATACTAAAAAAGTGCAGGAGTTAGAAATTAATCCAAGAGTGTCTCTCTGCTATAAACTATATAGGTTTGATGGTATTGCCCATAATTTAGGACATCCATTAAAGCCAGATAATAGCGAAATCAGAAAAAAATTAATAGAAGTATTCAAACCATGGTATTTTGAACATAATGATGAAAGCAATGAAAATATGTGCTATGTAAAAATAGAATTAACTAATGGCTTTTTCTATAAAGATGGAGTGGGTTATAAAGTGGATTTTAGAGCAGGAAAAGCAGAAAAATTTCCATTTGATACCGATATTAAGCTAATTGATTGATATAATTATACAGTTGATGAATAATATTTTTATGTGATTGGATTTGTAGAATTAGCTGCCAGTTATGTAACCTGTTATTTATGCAAAGGTGCTAGGACACAATCTAAAGGCATTGTAAACTACATTTCTTAGCCAAGAACAAAGCTTAGACAAAGGTCAATTCTAGAGTTCTAGTCCAACGTAAATACAGGATATTAGCAGTTAGTGCAATATTAAGACAGTACCCTAAGACCACTTATCAAGGCAGCTAATTTTTTATTTTTAATAAAAAGCTTAAAGAAATATAAAAAATTAGAGAGCAAAATTGTGTTGGTGAGGGAAGTAGCGTTGAAAGCAATTATATTAAAATATTTGAAAGGTAGATTTTTACCAGTTACTGTGTTTGTTGTTCTTATATCCATATTTACTAAATTTCTGAATATAAAAGAAATTGTATATGCAGTAGTGATATTAACTTCCATCTTATTATTCCATAGTTTTTTACATGAGCTAGGACATGCAATTGCTGCGATTTTACTTAACTGTAAAATAGAGAAGTTTTCAATTAACAGGGTATTTTTAGAAGAAGATCCATCTTCAGCTGAAGAGATAATAAATAGCAAAAATAGAGTTAAATATGGGATTATTGCTATTTCAGGTAGCACAATGACTATTTTATTTGGGTACATATTATTGTATTTTGCACATAACTTAAGACATTCTATGAAACTATTTGATTTTCTATGCTGGATTTTTACCCTTATAATTTTTTTAATTGGAGACTGCGGATATTTAGTTACCGGAAGTATATCAATGGAGGGGGATCCTATTGGAATTTCAGCTGGATTTAATATTTCAAAATGGGTTGTTTTTTGCTCTGGGCTAATTATTGCGGCAGTTAATGCTTTTCTAATTTGGCGTTTTTTTTGGAATATTTAGTTTAAGTAATTGTTATGTAATACTTCTTTACTGGAAGTAAAGCTGTTCTATAGAGTTTATTTTTGGGAATACCTTAGAGATGTTATGCATATGGGTGTTGTAAGCCATTCTTAAGTAAACTTTTAATTACTTAGATATATTATTTTTTCTTTATAGGGGAGAGGACTATGGAGAAATATATTCTTACGGAATTATCAGAAGATAATGCTAAAGAAATTTGTAGCTGGAGATATGAAGGAGAATATTCAGTATATAACTTTTCAGATTGGGATACTGTGATGAAAAATAAATGGGATTTGGCAATAGAAGAGAAGCGAAAGTTAGAGTTTTTAGCAATTTATTTAAATAATGAATTAATCTCTTATGGTAGAATATTCTTAAAGGAGGGCAAAGTATTTATTGGAATTGGAGTAAAACCATCTTTATGTGGAAAAGGTCATGGAAAAAATATTATGAATTTATTAATAGAAGAATGTAAAAGAAGATTTCCAAATAATGCAATAGGACTTGAAGTAAGAAGTTTTAATAAAAGGGCCATCAACTGTTATAAAAAAGTTGGTTTTGTGATTAAGGAAAAATATATTAAGAAAACCTTTGATAATTCAAAAGATGAATTTTATTATATGGAGTATATAAATTGAGATAGTCTGATTACTTATCTTAAGAAAGGAGGTATGACGTGATTTTATTAGTATTATCTATAATGCTAATAGGATTAGCAGGATTAGAAAGAAGTATATATGCAAAAAAGAATAAAGAGTTGGGCAGAGTGAGATTGCTTGTAGATGTGCTGATTGCTTGTTTATTGTTTTTGATATCTTATATTATAACTGATACGGCTGTTGGAGTTTTTTATGTTTTTTTGAGTACTGTTACTTTTATTTTAATAGGTATAGTTAATTTCAGAAGCAATGCAGAATGGCTTAAGTATTCATCATATATAATAGGGCTACCTATTATGGTGTATTTATTAATTAAGGCTGCCCAAAATATGCTTATCAATCTGCAGTGTTTTCTTATATTATTACTCATAATAAATGTGATTTTAAGCTACTCCCTTGAAAGAAAAGGGACTGTAAAGGAAAATATTTCACTTGCAATAGGAATTGTAATTGCAGCAGCATTTATGTTTTCTTATTATAAACTATCTGGTTCTGAATCTAGAATCTTGAGTAAGCAAGAGTTAGTAGCACAAAATTATTTAGAAGAAGAATTAGGTATGCAGGGATTGGACGTTTATACCGATAACTTTATTGGGAGTATAAGAGGACAAGAAACAAAGGTAAAGGCATATGACTCAGAAGGGAACTATATAATAATGATGACATATAAAAATAATGAAATTGTAAGTTATGAAATGAAAGAGAGATAATGGGGAAACTTTAACATGTTATCAAGCAATACTATCAGTGAAAGATTAATACTTCACGATGTGGTAGAAGATGATGCTAAAGATGTTTAGGAGATATGGAGTAATGGTGAAAACGAAAAGTATATGAGTGACCCTGTTGAATCTTTAGAAGAAGTTATTTCTATATGAAGCGTTAAAGATAGAAAAGGGCACACTCAGGAACAATCTTAGGACTTTGTGTACCACATCCCTTTACCGGGAGCAAAGCTCATTTATATAACAGAAAGAGGTGTATTTATGAAGAAACCTAAATATAAGAGCGACCTATTAGCATTTATATTTTTGCATTTAGGATTGGCATTTATTATATTTGGTTGTTTGAGCTTTGTAAATATAATAAAACCGACATCTCATTCACTTGTGCAAGACCAGATTTTATTAGGACAAATATTTTGTTTTTTAGGAATAACTTTTTGTGTTATACAAACAGTATTCAGAATTTTTAGCTATAAAAAAGCAAAGTTACATAGTGAGCTAATTTCAACAGGAACTAAAATTGATGGTGCAATAGAAAAAATATCTCTACAAAGATGGATGCAGTTTGGGAAAAAGTCACCATTCATAGTTTACTATACATATTCATATAAAGACAAGACTTACCATAAAAAAAGTTGCTTGTTATGGGATAAACCAAATTTAAGTAACGGAGATAAGATTGATATTTTTGTTAATGACATTGGGCAATCAACAGTTGAATTATAGTATTTATTATGAGCATAATAAGAAGTTGCTAAAAGATAAAATTAAATTATGCTGGACAGAAAAATGGCTTATATTTGCTCTACATATAACAACATGTTCACGCAAGGAGAATTTTTAGGCTCATCAATTCCCCGAGTGTCGATAATGATAGAAATGTTAACTGAAATAGCAGCTATTATAACACTGCTGCTAGTTTTTCAAAAAATGGGGGGACATTTATGGGAAATATAAAGAATTTACTTAAAGCTGAATTTAATGAAGAAGATATACAAGCTATGAAGCCATTAGATGGTATACTTGCATTATTATATTATTTATATTATATGATTTTACTGTATTGCTTTGGATTAATTATGTTTAATACGGATTTATATATTAGATGGGGAAAATATTTTGGTAATATGGTTATGTATAAATTTATTTTTTATATTCCTATTACTGTATTAAGTATATTGCCCGCTATACTAATAACTTATTTTAGGAAACAAAGCCTCAGTTCTTTAGGGATTAGAAAAACAAAAGTAATGAAATCAATAATTCTTGGAATTATATTTGGCTTACCTTTTCTTATTCCTAATATCATAAGTGGGATATTAAGTAATCATAACTTTAGAGATATAGAATCTTTAACTTGGGAATTCTTATACTTTTTAATATGTATAGGATTAGTTGAGGAAATTATATTTAGAGGATTTATTCAAACAAGAATAAAAGGAATAATTAAGAATAAGTGGTTAAGTATTTTTGTAGTAGGGCTCATGTTCAGCATACTGCATATTCCTTTTCAAATGATGCAAACAAATCTGCCATTAATTCAGTTTATAATGTATGATATGGTACATCTTATAATTACGATAATTTTACATGTTTATTTTGTTTACATATATACTCGAGATAATAATATAATTGCTCCTGTTATTACGCATACAATAATAAACTTTAGCAATTATCTGTTTATGTAAGGATATGGGTATATTATGGCAGTGTGCAACTGTTTTAGCTAATAATATATTTTAGCAAGGGTGCGTTTTTAAGGGAATGTGTGGAGGTTTTCAGATATTTCAGGCTTGGTTAGAGCCTTTATTGGCTATAAAATGGGATTTAGATTTACAAAATAAGATTGGATTATAGTAAGCATTTCACTTATACCTATTGCCATATATTTTTTAATCAAGCTCTTTTAAGATATAGTAAAATTAATTTTAAGTAGTTCAGTTAATTTGCATTCTTTATAAAGTACGTAATAAGTGCTGCAGAAATTATTGAGGTGATTACAATGGATTGTAGTTTTAGAACAGAACAAGGTAGATTCAATTATCGAGTAGGAGCTATTATTATACATGAAAATAAGATATTGATGATGAAAAATAGTAGGGACCCCTACTATTACTCTATTGGAGGTCGTGTACATTTACATGAGACTATGGAACAAGCTATTATAAGAGAAATTTATGAGGAAACTGGTGTTTTATTTGAAATAGATAGGATGGGATATATTCATGAGAATTTTTTCATATTACAGGCAACTGGGGAAAAGTTTCATGAATTATCATTTTACTATTATATGAAACCAATAGAGAATTATAATTTTACCTGCAGAAGTTTAACTGAAGATGGCATTGAGGAAAAGCTAGTTTGGATACCTTTAGAGAATATAGAGAATTATGAGGTATATCCAAAATTCTTTAAAGATAGAACATTAACAACTAATAATGGATTATTACACATAGTGGATATAAGGTATTAAAGGTTATATTTGGTTTTGTAGGAGACAAGACCTCAAGAATTCAAGTTAAGATGTTAATATTTTAAAGTATATGAAATAAAGATTATTTGCTTTCCTGAGAAGGTGAGGATTTGAGTCAAAATACAATAAGTATTGGAACCACAATTATTTGGATAGTTACATATCTTATAGTGTGCGGGATAATTCCCACAGCGTTAGATAAGATGATTTTTAGAGCTATAAAGAATAGAATATCTGCTTGGCTTAACCTTTTGACTTTGATTTCTCTTAATAGCATTTATATTCTTGTTTTAATAACGAGATATCAGTTAAAAGTCAATATTTTTAACAATATATCATTAAAAGGGATATTATTAGCTTTTGGTTGTCCAATTTTATTTTTTCTTTTACTGGATAAGCTCCTAGATCCTTTTTTTGATAGCTTTTTTACTGCTAGTGCAAATGAATATAAGAAAACAATTGCGCAATTACGACAATATCCAATTGTGAGTTTCATTCGTGTATGCTTGCTAGCCCCAGTAGTAGAAGAGATATTAATAAGGGGTTGCATATTAGACTCCTTAAAAATCGAATATGGTATAACTCTTGCTCTTTTGATATCATCTCTCTTATTTGCTGCACTTCATTTTAACTTTGTACAAACACTATCAGCTGTTATATGTGGTCTGATACTAGGATTGCTATATATAAATACGGGATCATTGTTTAGTTGTATTTTATCACATTCCTTGTATAATATCATTTCATATTTCACAAGCATCTTAACTAAAGACTTTACTCACAATATATAATTGGAGCTTATACCATTCATTTTTTATCGGGACGACTAATGTTAAGGAGTTTATTTCTGAACTCTGGTTTAGGGATGTTGTAAATATTGGATATAAGGATGCTCTAAGTCTGAGTCCTAGGGCGTTTTGTGTATGTATGCTGATGAAGCAAGAAACCAAATCAATAAATTTCCTAGGTTTGTAAAGCATGTATTGTTAGTATGTATTTGAGATCTAATTATATAGTGTGGAATATGAGATGGAAAATAGATTAAATTTTAAAGTATATATTATATAATATAACCCTATACTTTATCAGATGGGAGGAAACCATGTGGCTACAGTAGAAGAATTACTAAGAGTAAATATTGATCCTATACCTAAATATCGCCTAATGAGAGATGTTCTTAAATTAAAGTCAGATGACATAGAACTAGTAAATGCTAAAAATGAAGTTTTACAAACTAAATGGGTAAAGGATATTGTAAACCTCCAATGGGATGATGGTTCATGGGGGCAATTTCATAGTATGAGCCAGCTATCAAGCTCATCAATTACAACAGAGTATGCATTACGAAGATTACTTATACTGGGTTTAGATAAGCATGATGAGCCTATTAAAAAAGCTTTTGATTATATGAAGAAATATTTATTAAGGGAATTGGATTTAAGAGATAGAAAAGAAAAAAAGCATGATTGGGATTTATTAACTAGGTTATTTGTAGCAACATGGATGTTAATAATTGACCCATCGAATGAACTGGCCAGCGAAATAGCCAAAGACTGGGCAAAAATCATAACCTATGCATTTTCTAAAGAAGAATATGACCCAGAGTATTATAAAGAAGCTTATTATGAAGTACATAAGTCGCCAAAGAATAAATTTATGTGGGGATTTCAGAATTTTTATGTTGTATCCATATTATCAAAGTTCTTATCCAGTGATATAGAGTCTAAGTTTCTAGACTATATTATTAATTCAGAAAAAGGGATTTATTATATTTATGATGGCAGCTTAAAAAGCTTGCCAAGTAATTTTTGTTCAAAACAAGCAAGTAGGTACATAAGTGCATTCGAGCTATTAAGCGGGTATAATTTGATTTCAACTAAATGTAGGCATGTAGTTAAATGGATTAATGAAAATTTATCGGAAGATGGATTTTGGGATATGGGAAAAACGGTTAAAGATAATGTGTATTTTCCACTATCTAATTCATGGAGAAAAGATATAAATAGAAAGATAGACTGCACTGTGAGGATGCAAATTGTTCTATCAAAATTACAGAGTTGAACTATTAGAGAGTAAGTACAAATAACCTTGCTAACAACATATTTATACTATATCCTTTCATCATTTTCATTGTATACAGAAATTAGATATTAAGCAGCGAAGATTTACATAAAAGGAAGGTGATTGTAATGGAAGTTATACGTTTACAATATAATGATCAGTATTGGAATAAGACAATAGAATTTGCTGAAAATTCTTCATGGGTTGCAGGTAAACATCTTGCTCGTATGATGAGGGATAATAGATTTACTGATTGGGAATCTGTTTTTATTGCAAAAGATAATGATAATATATATGGATATTGTACTTTTTTAAAAGAAGATTATTATCCAGAAAACAGATATACGCCTTGGATTAGTAGTATCTTTGTAACTGAAAGTGTACGAGGAAAAAGGATAAGTTACAAAATGATTGAACATGTTATTGGTTATGCGAAAGAAATTGGCTTTTCAAAAGTTTATATTCCTTCAGATATGAAAGGATTCTATGGAAAATGTGGATTTAAGGCTATAGATACGCTTAAAAACTATGGTGGAGATTATGATACTATTTTTATGAAGGAAATATAAGTGGAGGATAGAAATGGATGAAGGTAGAATAAAAGAAATTTAAGATTATGCTGAAATTATTAAATGGTTTTTAAAAGCAGAAGAACCAAACAACATGGCTGTTCAAAGATTTTCTGAAAAGAAGTTGGTGTATCTATGAAATATAAAGGGAAAACATATAAAAAAATAATTTTAGTTGGAAGTCCTGGAAGCGGAAAAAGTTACTTATCTAAAATAATTGCAAAATATACAGGTTATACCCTTATTCACTTAGACAACGAATATTGGAAACCTGGTTGGACTGAAACGCCAAAAACTGAATGGATAAATAGACAGAAGGAATTGATTTCTGGCGAGAGTTGGATTATTGATGGAAATTACAATAGCACGTTGGAGATACGTTTTGCTGCAGCTGATTGTGTAATATTTTTAGATATAAATCGTCTTATATGTATTTATGGAGCATGGAAAAGACATGGTAAGAATCGGTCAGATCTTCCAGAGTATTTGGAAGAAAAGAAAGATAAGGAATTTCTTGAATTTATCAAATGGATTTGGGATTTTCCTAAAAATCATCGAAAAAAGATATTGGATTTACATAATCAATATCCTGATAAGCAGTTTATCGTACTCAAAAGCAGACGGGAAGTAAATAGATTTGTAAAGGAATTAGAAGAAAATTTGAATTGAAAATTATGAATATAATTATAATGTATTCTGCCACATATCCAAAGATATAGTGAATACAGGACGTTAATTGAAGTATTGTAGAGGTAACTTTGTATTGGTTAAATAATAAGAGTTTATTTTATGAGAGTCTTGCAAAGTCATTTGTGTACTATCAAATCAAATACAATGAGTATTGGGTAATATAGAAGAGAGTATTTGGGGGATGAAAATGAAACGATTTAAGACAAAAAAGGGAGCTGTTGTAACAATTAGAAAAGCAAAAGTATCTGATGCTAAGGCAATATTAGAATATACTAATACAATTAGCAAAGAGTCTGATTTTTTGACTTTTGGGGAAGGAGAATTTAATAAAACTGTAGAAGAGGAAGAGTTATTTATTGAAAATGTTTCAAAGAGAAACAATGCACTGTTTATTATTGCAGAAATAGAAGGAAAAATAGTTGGAACTTTGAATTTTTCAGGAGGTGCAAGACCAAGGACAATGCACACTGGAGAGTTTGGAGTAAGTGTATTAAAAGAATATTGGGGGAATGGAATAGGAACAGAGCTTATTAAATATTTAATCGAATGGTGTAAGAATTCAAATGTAATAAGGAAAATCAATTTAAGGGTTAGAAGAGATAATTATTCAGCAATCCATGTTTATAAAAAGCTCGGATTTATTGAGGAAGGTGTTATTACAAGAGACTTTAGAATAAATGATATTTTTTATGATTCCATATTTATGGGATTGCAGATTGATTAGCATTTGGGGATAGGCTATTTATACTTTTTTGTTATATTAACAGAGTATATTACTGTAATTCTTAAAGGATTTTCTCAAAACAAAAAATATAATAGTTATAGGTAAATCTGCGGCAAGTATTTTATTGTGGTAAAGAATTAGAGATATATATTTGTTTTTAAAAATTACTACGCATTAAAGTTTGGGGTAGTGGGATACTGCTGGATCTATGGTAATAATGATACTACCTTTTTATTTCTGAATATTTCTATTATTCTTATATTAGTTAAAGACAGATACTTTAACAGATATAAGCTTTACTATGGAAAGTAAGCTATGTAATAGAAATATAGAGGTAAAGGAGATGTAAATTTATGAAAAAGTACGCTATTAAACCAAGTAGGTCAATGTCTAGAGTTTCATTTTTTATAGGGCTATTATTTAGCTTTTTTGGTATAATGATGATTATTTTTGCACTATCGACACCACTGCCAACTATATTGTTATTACCATTTGGAATTGCATGGACTGCAATAGCTATATATAACACTTATAGAGCTTACCAAAATGGATTTACAGAAGAAGGAGATGCAATTTACGAAATTAATTATTCAGAAGGCAATATTGGTCAGGGATATGATTTTGAAGAGAAGTTAAGAAAGATAGAAAGATTAAGAAGAGAAGGGCTAATTACAGAAGATGAGTATAATCAGAAAAGATCAGAAGTAATGAAAGAAAAATGGTAGTTGATTAGAAATATGTATAAAGATTATTTGGAGCAAGTTATTTTTCCTAGAGTGCTGAGGAAAGATAAGTTAAAACAAGTCCAAGAACATGATTATTAGAGACATAAATTTTAGGAAAAGAAATGCTGCTTTTGATAAGAGAAGTTTTAGGCAAAAGTTTAAAACCGATATTGAAATTTCTGTAGATTTTGCGCAACAATGACAGACCATAAGGGGGACCCATTAGATGAATAATATGCGATTAGATTTGTGGAAAGGAGAAAAAGAAATAAAAGTAAAAGCCTTATTAAACTTTGAAGAAACTCCAGAGGATGTATTTTCTTTTCATTTAGGCAGTGATTATCATATATATAAGATTGTTGATGGTGCAGGTAAGTTGTTAGAATATGAAAGAGCTGAACATATTACTGAAATGGCTCCATATTGGGCAGATCGTACAAAGTATATAGTTAAGAATGTAAAAGATAAACATATTTGCATTTACTATACTGGTATGTCCAAAGCCCAACATACTATGCTTACTAACGATATTCTATCTGTCAATGGCTCAAGCTTTTGGTATCCATGTTATATGTCTTTTCAACCTAAGTCATGGAACAAGGAAGTATTTGTACATGTTGATAAGGATTATTTAGTGCTGAATTCACGCTTTATAAATGATGAAAATGCATGGCATTATATACCTCAAGAAGGAGAGCTCTTTATTATTGCACTTAAAAACTACAGATATAAAACATCTAATAGTTCAGTTATTTATTATTATTTTGAAGAAGATGATCAAAAAGCGGAGATATGTGTAAACACTGTTGGTAAATTACTTAGTTATTACGAGGAATTATTTGAATATAAGACCGTATCTCAAGTACCTATTGTTTCGCTTCCAATAGATTTTAATGCTGGTGCTTACAATATTGATAGTACAATTATATTAAATCGATTTTTATTTGATTATGAAGACAACATTGAAATTCCTTATGAGAAGATTGTTCATTTTATGGGACATGAAATAGCACATAATTGGTGTTGTGGGGCAGACTTTACTTGGGAAGATTGGTTAAATGAAACTACAGCAGAATGGTCTTCTTTGTTGTTTTTGATTGAAAATGATTACAAGGACTATGTGGAGGATGTTATTAGATTTTATTGTGAAAATGAGAAGCCAGAACCTATTCGTACCACAGATGGAAGCAGGCCTCAACAAGTTCATATCAAGGGAACGCTTTTATTTTATAGTATTTATAAAGAGTTTGGGTTAGATACAATCAAAGGCCTTGTAAAAGCGTTTGTAAAGTTAAAGGGAAAAAATACAGAAAACTGGATAACTGTATTAAAGGACAAATATCCTCATGTTATTCCTCATATAATCAAGGGATTAGATGTTGAACTGTTTAAGGATGTATTATTCGAAAAATTAGCATAATAGATTCATTTGTTAATTTTGCAAGGGTATAGTGGACAAGCTATTGTTATTTTATGTGGAAGTACAACATATTTTAGCAATTTGCTACTATTATGAAAGCTATAATGGAGGTATGAAATGGAACGAAGTGAAAAGGCTATTTTTACAAATATGTGTATGATATATAAAGATGAATATATTTTAGTACAAAACAGACGTGACCCTAATTGGCCAGGAATTACATTTCCAGGAGGGCATGTTGAGCAAGGTGAATCTTTTGTAGAGTCTGTGAAAAGAGAAGTATTTGAAGAAACTGGACTTATTATTGAAAATCCAATTTTATGTGGAATAAAGCAATTTCAGACAATACAAGATGAGAGATATGTTGTTTTGTTTTTTAAAACTAACCAGTTTAAAGGAAACTTGAAGTCTTCAGATGAAGGCGAAGTTTTTTGGATAAAAAAAGAAGATCTAAAACAATATAAGCTTGCAAGTGATTTTCTAGAAATGTTTACTGTGTTTGACTCCGATAATCTTAGTGAATTTTATTACTACAAGGAACAAGATAACTGGAAAAAGAAACTTCTATAATAATGTAAAATGTGATGCTTTATTATTTAGTTTTATTGGGAGCAAGTTCGTTGTAATATAAGAGGAGATGCTTATGAAAAAATCATTTAAGTTAACTATTTCAATCTTAATAGCTATTATTTTTTGCTTGATTATTTATTCGTATTTTAATGTTTCAGGTGACGAAATTGCTGGTATGTCAAGTATTACAACATCAAGCAATATAGTAATCCAGAAGGGCTATAATGGTGATCCAAACCAACAGAAATATGTGCTCAATGCTAATCAAATTGAGATGTTAAAGACATTGATTATGCAATCTAATTTTAGAAGGAGTTTATCAAGTACAGTAAAATTTAATGACAAGGACTTGTATACAATCATTATAAACGATAACGAGGCTGGTGTATGGCTAAATATTCACTGCATTGGGGATGAGTGGATTTCAATTGCAGATCAATTTAACGGAAAACATCTTAAAATAAATAATCCAAATTGGAAGAATGTTCTTGAAGAAATAATTACATTATCAAATTGAAAGCTATAATATAAAAATATGGATAAGTACATATAAGGACAGTTTAATATGGAGGGATTATAATGATTATAAATATAGTAATTTTACATCAAAAGTGATTATGTTTCCTTAGCTGTAGGACTTCACAGTGGGTATGGAACTGCTCAAAGAATGTATATAAAGAGAGGATATATCCCAGACGGTTCAGGTGTTTGGTATAAAGGGAAGCAGTTAGAACAGTATTCAAAATGCGAAAATGATGATGATTTAATACTATACTTTCTCAAATCTTTAAGAGATAGATAATTACAGTATGGAAAGTTGATATTATAATTTATCTATTTATATGGAGGGAAGTATATTGAAACTTATTTTAATTAGGCATGGTGAACCAGATTATTCATATGTTACGGAAAGAAAATTTAAGGGGCAAGGAAGGGACTTAGCAGTTCTTTCAAGTAGAGGTAAAGAGCAAGCAGAAGCTGTATCAAAAGACAAGAGATTAATAGGGGCAGATTTAGTTGTAAGCTCTCCATATACTAGAGCATTACAGACTGCAGCTATAATTTCTAGAAATACAGGATTAAGAATTGAAGTTGAGACAGACTTGCATGAATGGATTGTTGATTTGGACTTTAACTTCGACAATGATGAATATGTTCGGGCAGTGTCAGAAGAAGCTACTTTGATGAAAGGAATTCATACAGAGAACTGTAAGTATAAATGGGAGAGCTTTGATAATATTGCTAAAAGGGCTTATCGAGCATTGTATCCATATTTAAAATATAATAAAGTAATTGTAGTAAGTCACGGTATGGTTATGAGGCAGTTCAAGTTTCAAAAAGAAATACCTTATTGTGGAATTATAGAGTTAGATTTTGATGAAACATATACTTGGCCTGGATTTGTTGAATAATGACTAAAAACTCTGGGGAGATTGTTATGATAATTAATATCAATAAAGATGGGGAATGGTATCACGGATCAAACTTAAAAATAGAGATTTTACGTGCAGGGAGTACTATTACTCAATGGAAAGAGCTTGCTGAAGCATTTTCTCATAAGCCAACTCTATTATCATACGATGATAATTGCAACATTACTCATAATGGCAAAGAAACAGGTTATCTTTATAAAATAGATGAAAAAGTAACTATAGGTGTGGATATTACACAACATCCAACAACTACAATGGATGCCAATGCGGAGTTTATAACCAAGAGGCCATTGAGATTAAAACTGATATCTATTCATGAAATAGAGAACAAGCATAATGAGTAGTTGTAGTGACGTTTGTTTCTAGTGAAGCAATGTTACTAGCATTAACGATGAAAACAATATATGTATAAATATAGATGCATAGAGAATATTGATATAGTTAATATATTCTAATTTATATAGTAAATATAGCCAACTTAAAGAGTTAAATGTATAATAGAATAGAAAATTAACAAATGTACAAAGGAAAGGAGCAAGGCTATGAGTAAAAAAATAATTATTATATCCTTAGTTTTGATTATTTTAGCATTAACAGCATGCAGCAGCAATGTTTCTAAAAATGAAGATAGCATAGATGCAGTAAAAGATGAAGTTATTCAGCAAGAAGACAACATAGAACCAAGTAATGAGGATATAATTGAAACATATCCTGCTGAAAGTGAGCCTGATAATGATGAAGATTATAACAAAGATTATAACGAAGCAATGGATGACATTAGTTTAAATACTCATGAAGACAATCCATTATTTGAATTAGCACGTCAAGGAAAAGTAGATGGTATAGAATTTAAGATAAATACTTCTACTGATGAGGTTATTGAAAAATGGGGACTCCCTGATGTTTATGATTATTTTATGGGAGGACTATTTCTTAGTTATGAAGACAAAAATGTATTATTTTTTACTGATGCAGGACTTGATAATGATGGTGAAATAATACATGGAAATATAAAAGGTATAGGAGTATTTGAAGAAAACAAAGAAGTATTTAATGTAAAAATCGGAATGACTTTTGATGAAATCATTGAAGTTTTAGGTGAGCCTACATATATGAGTACTTTAGAGCAAAATGAAGACTCTGAATTATTAGCAGGCAATTGGACAATAATGTATGATGTAGGAGAATATGATGTTGAATTTGTATCCAAGACTGAAAACGGACCTATAGATACAGTTTATCTTTGGGGGAAAAACTAAGTAATTATCTAAGCTAATTATCTTTGAGAAGCAATATTATGCTGCTCAAAGATTTTTTTATAACGAATAGGAAAGTCCAACTTTGATAATATTGTTTTTAAGGTTTGACCTAACGAGTTTTAAGCAGATTGCGAAGTTTATTCGTGTACATTCGTGCAAGCCGCTTATACAGTAGATCAAGAAAAATTGCTTTTATTTATAATTATGCTTCATTATGAGTTTTATTGTAGTACATGACAAGATTACAAGAAGGTATTGAGAAAATATTGTTGAATATGATAGCAGCAAACCATATGAAATAAAACGAACTATTTTTGATTAAAAATTCATTAAGGATGTGATTTCATGAATTATAGACAGAAAGCTATGATAGAATCTTTATTTGAATCGATAGTTGGTATTGTTATTATAGGTGGAATAATGTTGGGTATAGAATTTCATTATGGATTTTTTGGTATCTCATTTTTGGCTATATTAGCGTTGTTAATATTAAAGAGAAGTAAGAATAAAACCCAAAGAATAACGATGATAAATGAAATTAAGTCACATTGGGGAAAGGAACATAAAGAGAAGAGAGAGTTTGTACATATAGAAAAAATGTATAGGTTTCTCATTGAAAGAGAAGAGTATAGTTTCAATATTGATGACATTACTTGGGAAGATTTAAATATGAATGAAGTGTTTTCTAAAATTGACCATACAAAGTCCTTACCAGGTATGCAGTACTTGTATAATATGCTTAGAAGGCCTGTTTTTGATAATAATGAACTTGAGAAAAGAAATGAAATTATCAGCTCACTACAAGAAAATAAGAATATTTCACAAGGAATTCAATATGAGCTTTCTAAATTAGGTAAAAAAAAGGGAAGCAATATATTCCTATATTTTGAGAATGGAATTAATGTAGATACAAAGCTAGCTATAATATACAAGACCCTTTCCTACATTCCATTTCTAATATTGATATTATTCTTCTTTAGCCTGCCAATTGCTTTTTTTGCTTTAATAACCATTATAGGAGTTAACACTATAATTTATCAGACTAATAAATATAAAATTTACGAAGAAATGGAAACCTTTATGTATCTAGAAAATCTAATAAGTTGTGCTGAAAACATAACCAAACAGGAGATAGATATATTGGATTTAGAACAGTCCGAGATGAAAGCTTTATTAAAAAAATTAAAAAGTATAAAAAGCAACGTTGCCAAAATAAATGCTAATGAAAGATTCGGATCAGAAATAGAAATATTAATACATTATTACAACATGATAGTGCTGAGGGAGCCAAATATATTTTATAAGACTATGAAATTAATGAACAAGTACAAAGAGGATATTTTCAGGCTATATGTTTTAGTTGGGAAAATAGATGCATATATATCCATAGCATCTTATAGAGATAGCTTGAAATACTATTGTAAACCTGATTTAAAAGACACTGGTATGAAATTTTATCTAAAAGCAGACGAGTTATATCATCCGCTACTAGATAATCCTGTACCTTATTCTTTTGAGATGAACAACATAGGTGCGTTGATTACAGGGTCTAATGCTTCAGGGAAATCTACATTTTTGAGGACTATAGGTATAAATTCTATATTTGCTCAAACTATAAATTTAGTATTAGCTGAGAATTATGAATCGTCCTACTTTAAACTATTAACCTCCATAGGTACAGTTGATAATGTAGTTAGAGGAGATAGTTATTTTATGGCTGAGGCTAAATCCTTGAAAAGAATAATTGATACACTTGATGTAAATCAGCCAGTTCTCTGTATATTAGATGAAATTTTTAGAGGTACTAATACAGCAGAGAGAATCAGTGCTGCATTAGAAGCATTGAATTATATGATAGAACGAAATTGCTGTGTTGTAGCTGCAACACATGACTTGGAACTGACAAGCTTAGTTAGTGACAAATACGAAAATTATCACTTCCAAGAATCTATTATAGATGATGATATTATTTTCGATTACATACTGCGTAAGGGTCCATGTACCAGTAGAAATGCAATAGCTATCTTAAAATACCTAAACTACCCTAAAGAAATATATGAAAATGCACTTAGAAGAGCAGAAACATATTTATCATATCGAGGAGATTATATACTTGACTAGTACCTAAGGGAATACCTTAAGCTGAGATCAGGAGGTGTATATATGCAAATAAATGATGTTTGTAAGCAAACAGGCTTAACAAAAAAGGCAGTTGAATACTATCAGCTTAAGGGTTTATTGGCACCTAAAGTTAGCGAGAATGGTTACAGGGAATTTTCTGATTTAGATGTAGAACGTTTGAAAGAAATTGCATTGCTCCGAAAGCTGGACTTGAGTATTGATGAGATTAAGCAGGTACTTGAAAGTAATAATAAGAAACACACACTTGCTTCAATTAAGCAAATAAAAGAGCTTCAGGCTAAGGTAAAATTAGAGCGACTAGAATTAATGGAGCAGCTAATTGAGGGTGTAGATTCTGTAGAGATAATGGATAGAGTAAGTATTCTAGAGCAGCAATCATCTATAAAAGAAAAGCTCTTGCTGGCTTTTCCGGGATATTATGGAAGATATCTTAGTTTTCATTTTGGCAGATTTCTTAATGAACCAATAAAGACTAGTGAGCAGAAACAATTGTTTGACAAATTAGTAGAATTTCTTGACAATATAGAGTCAATAGAAATTCCAGAGGAACTTCAGTCGGTATTAGATGAAGTTGAAGAATATATGGGGGAAGAGGAAATCGAAAAGATGAGCAGTGTCATAAGTGAAGCCATTGAGGATTTTGAGAATTATTGGGAAAAAAACAAGGATATTATTATTCAATATATTAAATACAAGCAAACAAATGAGTACCAAAGTACAGCTGGGGCAAAGATTATGGATTTGTATAGAAGGTTTTCAGAAACGAGCGGTTACTATGATGTGTTTATTCCGACTATGAGAAAGTTGAGTCCAGCATATAATCACTACTACAATAAATTATTGGAAGCAAATGAGAAGCTGTTGAAAAAATTGCCTGATGCATAGTCATTACAAAATGATTATATAAAAAGCGGTTTAAAGTCTTTGAGATACAGTAATTGTATTTCTCAAAGATTTTTATATTTTACCAAGTAATTAAATCCTGCATTAATATAAGCAGTTACTTAAAAATGTAGACTTAGGTATATAGTAAAATAATAAAAAGTTGTAACTATTGAAGGCATTTTGGAAAAATTGTTGAATATTATGAAAAAGAGATTTTATCAGAATCATTTAATATAAAAGTTGATTCTAAAATAGGCTAAACTTGTTAAATAGGAGAGCAAATTATGCATGAAGTAGAGGTAAAGGGTATTCTGTCGGCAAAAAACGGTATGAATATATACAGGGGTTGCACCCATGGATGTATTTATTGTGATTCAAGAAGTAAATGCTATCAGATGAATCATGATTTTGAAGATATAGAAGTAAAGGTAAATGCGCCTAAGCTTTTAGAAGATGCTCTTCGTAGAAAGAGAAAGAAATGCATTATAAGCACGGGAGCTATGACTGATCCATACATTCATTTGGAAGAAAAATTAGGGAATACAAGAAAATGTATAGAACTTATTTATAACTATGGGTTTGGATTAACTATACAGACTAAGTCTGCAAGAATTTTAAGAGATTTGGACTTACTCAAAAAAATCAATGAGAAAACAAAGTGTGTAGTTCAGATGACCCTAACAACTTATGATGAAGACCTTTGCAAAATCATTGAGCCTAATGTAAGTACCACAAAGGAGAGATTCGAAGTACTTAAGATAATGCGTGACAATGGAATTCCTACTGTAGTTTGGCTGAGTCCTATTTTGCCTTTTATAAATGATACAGAGGAAAATATTCGGGGGATTTTGGATTATTGTATAGAAGCTAAGGTAAAAGGTATTATTTGCTTCAATATGGGATTGACCTTAAGAGAAGGGAACAGAGAATACTTTTATAAAAAGTTGGATGAATACTTTCCAGGAATGAAGGCTCGCTATATTAAAAGTTATAAATATGTTTATGAGATTTTAAGCCCTAACAATGACAAGTTGATGAATATATTTAGGAGGACTTGTGAAGCTCATAGTATAATGTATGATATTAAAGAATGTTTTGATTATCTTCATAAATTTGAGGAAAAAAATCAGATTGAGCAGTTAATGCTGCCAGGATTTGATTAGTTAGGCAGTACTTTAGGTAAAAAGAGTATTTTATAATACTAGTTTGATATAAAGGAAAAAATCCGTATGGATGATAATCTATTATCTGACAGAATTGAGAATTTTGAATTAAAATTTCAAGACGATACATATAAGCTATTAAAGGCAAAAAGTGCAAGGCTAATTTTAGATGAAAAAAGGAAATTTATTACCCTTTTTATCCATCAGTTAAAAGATGAATTATATGGTACAGAAATGTTTGGAAAAACTAGTATACAAGATTACTTTAAATGTTAATTCTTTATAGAAAGGTGATGAGGAGCTATGAATTTTAATGGGAAAGTAGTTATAGTAACAGGGGCTAATAGAGGTATTGGGCGTTCTATTGCCATTGCATATGCTGAAAAAGGCGCAAATGTTGTCATAGCAGATTTAGATCAAAGTATAGATAAGGAGCTGGAGAAAACAATTACAACATTAGGAGGAACATTCACATATATACAAACGGATGTCAGCAATCCAAATGATATTGTTGAACTAATTAGAAAGACTGTAGAAATATATGGTACTATAGATATTCTAATAAATAATGCAGGTATTTCTAGATGGAAGTCACCATATGAACTTACTGTTGAAGAATGGGATCAAGTTATAAATACAAATCTAAGAGGTGTCTTTCTATGCTCAAGAGAAGCAGCTAAAGTTATGAGAAAGAATGGAGGAGGCTCAATAGTGAATATTTCGTCTACAAGAGCTTTTATGTCAGAAGAAAATTCTGAGGCATATGCTGCTTCTAAGGGTGGCATCGTTTCTTTGACTCATGCATTAGCTGCATCATTCTCTTCAGATAATATCCAAGTAAACTGCATTAGTCCTGGATGGATAGAGACAGGGGACTATAGTCAGTTAAGAGAAATCGATCATATGCAGCATTTTTCTAAGCGAGTAGGGAAGCCTGAAGACATAGCAGGAGCTTGTCTATATCTAACTAGTGAAGGAAATAATTTTATTAATGGGACTAATATTACTATAGATGGTGGAATGACTAGGAAAATGATTTATGAGCCATAAATGTCGTTAAATCCTGTTTGATAAAATAAAGAAAAGGAGGACAAAAGGTGAAGAGATATTTTATTTTTTTATTAATAATGTTAACTTTTACAGCTACAGCTTGCAGCAATAATATAGCACAAATTGAACCACCCGAAATTTCAGTTAAAATAGGAAATAAAGAAGTAGGATATGTTGCTGGATTGAATAAGTGGAATGGTGCTGTTTATGACAGAGAAGACATATTCCGCACAATTATGAAAGAGGGCTCTGGTATTGAAGTGCCTTATGCTCATTTAGGAGAAACTATTGAAATAGTATTTAAAGGAGCTGTTCCAGATAAATATGAGCTGAGAGATCATATTTTAAGGGAAGATGGATCCGTTAAGTATACAGAAAAAGAAGTAGTAAAAATACCAATTGAATTGGTTAATGGAAAGGCAAGCTTTGAGCTTGATAAGCATTGGGCAGCATTTTTAAGCTCAAATATCAAAGATTACGAACCAGGGAATGTATTTAGAGGGTTTAGACTCATTTGCAGTTGGGGTGAAAATGAGTGTGAATATGGTTTTGTCATCAGAACAGATGTAGGTTATCAAGGGAAATAAGGATAAAAATTAAAATGTGAGAAATGGGAAAATAAGCTTTAGCAAGAGAAATTAAGAAAGTAATGGTTAGCATTGATGCAAATAGCAGTTTACTATTCAACTCAAAAAGAATTGGAAAAGTTTATTGATGATGAGTTTGATATTCGATAGCAGTGTGCTATTTAATTCAATAAAAACAGAAAAATCAATTAATTATTGCTTGAAGAGAATAGCATAAGAACTCTTTGCTTAGAAATATAAAAGCAACAGGAGGGGACATATAAATGATAGATTATAACTTAGCCAAAAAAGAAGATATAAAGCAAATTGCTAGCTTTATAGCAGAGCTTAATAGTAAAGAAGAGAGTCATATTGGTTACTGTGGAACTGATAAAGAAGAAATAGAGAATTCATTGATAGAAGATATAACAGATATTCCTTTTCAAGAAAGTTTCATAGTGGCTAAAGAAGATGAAAAGTTGATTGGAGTATTGGGCTTTGATTCAGATATTGAAAGTAATAGTGCAGAAATATGGGGACCTTTTATCATAGAAAATAAATGGGATATTGCAGTTAAGTTGTGGGAAAGAATGATAGACATTTTACCAAAGGAAATAAATATATTAAGATTATTTGTAAATAAGAAAAATAAAAACTGCATAAGATTTGCAGCCAACTTGAAATTCAACAAAATAAGTGAAGAAACTATACTTGTATTTGAAAGAAAAGATATTACTGACTTGCAGGATATTACTATGATAGAGCTTTCAAGTGATTACTATGAGGATATGAAGTCACTTCATGATAAGATTTTCCCTAATACTTATTACAGCGGAAGCCAGATAATAGATAGAATAAATGATTATCGAAAAGTTTTTATAGATGTTAAAAACAACAGATTATCAGGCTATATATATGCAGAAGTTAGTCCAGAGTTCGGAGAAGGCAGTATAGAATTTTTTGCTGTAGATGAATCAGTAAGGGGCAAAGGCATAGGAAGTAAGCTTTTAACAATGGCATTGAGATGGATATTCTCGTTTGAATCAATAGATAATATTACATTATGCGTCAATTCAGGAAACGAAAAAGCACTTAATTTATATAAGAAAGTTGGATTTAAAGAGAAGCATCAGTTGTGTTATTTTACTATGAAAGAGGTGAGTGAAAAATGAATAATTGCCAAAAGATAGCAGCTGTTATTATATGTATATTTATGGTTGTGAATATTTGGGCAATATTTTCATTAAAAAAACAAGTAAATAATCTAAGAGATGAGCTTGGAAGAATGTATTCTAATTTTGATAATGATATAAATTATGTTAATCGGAGTATCTATGCTATGCAAGATAAACTACTAGATAGAATTGAAAAAGGGGAAAGTCTGTTAATTTCTTTTGAAACAGAGCTAGAATATAAAAACGAGCAGCTTGAAGTCACATTTAAAGTCGTGCCGAAAGAAAAACGTACTGATGAAATAATTTTTCTATCTATAGGAGATGAAAAGAAAGAGGCTGTTATAGTTAATGGTTCGTACTACACTGCAAGCTTTTTAACTAAACCCTCTCAACAAATCATTCCTACTGTTTCATTTGAATCAGCAACTGGAATAAGGCAAGAGGTTTTGCCAGAGACAAATATTGATGAATTATTTACATTAGGATATGAAAGTAGCTGGGGTGATGAGAACACTAATTCAGTAAAAAATACTGAAATTCTCACATTAGTGGTGTATGTTCAAGATAAAAAGTCAAGTTTTCTATTAAAGGGAACCCCTACTGCAACAGCCGTCATAATAGACAATTATACAGGTATAGAGATAGGTCGAAAAGAAATGCAACCAACAGAAAACAAGTCGCAATTTATTAAAGAACCAGATGAAGCTATTTCCTTTAATGTGGATTTAAGTGAATATCGTAGAAAGGAAGGCTCATATTCCATATTGTTAGAGTTAAAAACAGAAGGTGGAGTTTTTTACAGCGAAGAAATTGCTTCTTTTAACAACGAAAAAAATAAAGAATACTCTGCAGGGAGTGGATCAGGTAACTTGCATCCTAAATGGTAACTTTTAATCAACTTACATTATAATCAGAAATATGTAGAATAGGCTTTTTAAGCTGATTATTATTTTTAATGGAAAGAAAAGTGCTACTTTTATATCTTTCAAACAGGACTTTACCAATGAGTTTCAAGAAAAGCAATTTCTATTTTTAATGCTTCTATAGAATTTTTTTATAACTAGTAGATGAATCATATTTATTACTATAGGCTCCATGAACTATCAGGGAGGAAACAGATAATGCGCAGCGAAAAAGAAATGATGGATTTAATTCTAAATACAGCAAGAGAAGATGAACGTATACGTGCAGTTATTATGAATGGCTCTCGTGTGAATCCAAATGTAAAAAAGGATATTTTCCAAGATTATGATATCGTATATATCGTAAAGGATATTGAATCATTCACATGTAATCATAATTGGGTTAAGAGGTTTGGAGAAATTATGATAATGCAGATGCCAGAGGAGATGACTCTCCTAGCACCTGATAAAGACGGGAAATTTGTGTATTTAATGCAGTTTACTGATGGCAACCGTATTGATTTAACTCTAGTACCTGTAGAAAGGGCAGATGAATTCATATATAATGATAGTTTAAGTGTACTGCTTTTAGATAAGGATGGTGTAGTTAAACCATTTCCGCCTGCTAGTGATAAAGATTATATTATAAAGAAACCATCTAAAAAGGAATTTGATGACTGCTGCAATGAGTTTTGGTGGGTATGTCCTTACGTAGCAAAAGGCATTTGGCGTGAAGAGTTACCTTATGCAAAGCATATACTTGAGCAAAATTTGCGTGACATGCTGATGAAGATGCTTGAATGGGATATAGGTATCAGAACTAATTTTACTAAAAGCGCAGGAAAATTTGGGAAGTATTTCAAAAAATATCTAGATGCAGATACATGGAAAGAATTCTTAGAGACATATTCAGATGCTGATTATGAGAATATGTGGAAGTCACTTTTTGCAATGTGTAATCTTTTTAGAAAAACTGCTATTAGAGTAGCAGACTATTTTGGATTTCAATATCCTTATGGTGACGATGAAAGGGTAACTGCACATTTAAAACATGTAAAGTATTTACCTAAGGATGCTGAGAAGATGTATTAATTGAATAATTAAAAAGGAGGAAATAAAAGATGATTGAGTCTAGATGCGGAATTGTTTGTTCAAAATGTGAATACAAGGAGTCAACTGGATGTAAAGGCTGTGCAAATATGGATAAGCCATTTTGGGGAGAAATGTGTCCAGTAAAATCCTGCTGCGAAGGTAAAGAATTACAACATTGTGGTGAATGTGATGCATTTCCTTGCGAATTATTGATTAGCTTTGCATATGATGAGGAGCAAGGTGATAATGGTATGAGAATTGAGCAGTGCAGATTATGGGCAGAAAAAGGGAAGGCATATTAATATTAAGTGAGGCTTTGAATATGAAGCAGATAGAAGCTGTGGAGAGAATATGTGAAGTATTAAAAGATGATGATGCTGTAAGAGCAATATTTCTCAAAGGTTCAATAGCTAGGAATGAGCTAGATGATTATTCAGATGTGGACTTTTACTGTATTGTAAAAGAGGACAAGCTAGATGAATTTCTGATGAGACGTATAGGATATTTAGAGCAATATCGTCCCATTATTTATTGGTCTGAGGCTAATTTCGTCGGTCCTCAAATTGTAGCAGTATTTGATAATGGACTGCATTTTGATTTATATACAGTTACCTTTGATACTTTAAAGAAAACTGATGCGATAAAAGTATTATATGACCCTGAAGGATTACTTGCAGACTATAACCCTGAACCGTTAACAATAAGTGATAAAGAAGTTGTAGAGTTTTTTAATGGATTTACATTTAGTCTGCTTGAGTTTGAAGCAGCATATTGTAGAAATGACTTGATATGGGCAGCAAGATTGGCGAGCCATTTAAGCGGAGATTTATCTATTATTTTAAGATATATATATGACATAGATAATGCAAAGCTTGGGTTTAAGAGGCTTTATAAAAAATTAGATGAAGAGCTTAATATGAAGCTGTCTAAGGCGATGGACTTATCAGGACCATCTTATTTACCAAAAGGAGTTATACTATTAGTAGATATAGCAAGTGAAATAATTGATAAATTGCCAAGTGAAGTTTCAAAGAAAATAAACATCAATTTCTTTAATTTTATGTCAGATAAAATAAAGAGGTTGAAATAATTTAAATTATATAAGAGAATTAAAGCTATAGAAAAGTGTAACTGCATTTACTTATTAGGAAATACTAGTTTTTAAATGTGCTTTTTTCATAAATGAAAATAGGGGGGAACATAATGTTTGAAGTCGATAAAACTTATCATGGCTTTAAATTAATACAAGAAAGCAAAATTGATGAGCTTCAGTCAGTGGGAAGGTTATTTTATCATGAAAAATCAGGCGCTAGACTTCTTCATTTAGAAAATGAAGATGATAACAAAGTGTTTTCTATTGGATTTAGAACACCTCCTTCAAACGATACAGGTGTGCCACATATTATAGAACACTGTGTATTATCTGGCTCTAGAAAATATACTACAAAGGAACCGTTTATGGATATGCTAAAAGGTTCACTGAAGACTTTTATCAATGCTATGACTTTTAGTGACAAGACCATATATCCTGTTGCAAGTAGAAATGAAAAAGACTTCTATAACCTAATGGATGTTTATTTAGATGCAGTATTTTATCCAAGAATATATGAAGTACCTGAGATTTTTATGCAAGAAGGATGGCACTATGAAATATTTAATAAAGAAGATAATATTACATATAAAGGAGTAGTCTATAATGAGATGAAGGGAGCTTATTCATCTCCAGAGACTATATTACAGCATGCTATTTCAAAATCATTACTTCCAGATACATGCTATAGATATTCTTCAGGTGGGGATCCAGACTTTATACCAGAACTGACACGTGAATCATTTTTAAATTTTCATAAGAAGTTCTATCATCCATCTAATAGCTACATATTCCTTTATGGAAATGGAGATATAGACAGACAATTGGCGTTTATTAATGATAACTATCTTTCAAATTTTAATAAGATAGAAGTGGATTCTCATATTAAGAGACAAAAGCCATTTACAGAAAAAGTAGAGTTAAAGGACTACTACAGTATTTCATCAGATGAAAATGATGAGAATAAGGCATATTTAAGCTTGAACTTTGTATTAGGAGAAAATTCAGACTTAGAGTCTTATCTAATGAGTAGTATTATTGCTCAGATATTGATAAATTTTGAAGGTGCTCCTTTAAAGAAAGCTTTGATGGAGGCTGGAATAGGTGAAGATATATTTACAGTTTCTGATGATGGATTACATGGTATTTTAGGAATAGTTGCAAAGAATACTTCCATAGATAAAAAAGAAGAGTTTGAAAATATAATATTCAAAACACTTAATAAGCTAGTTGAAGAAGGTATAGATAAGGAATTAATTAAGGCGTCAATTAATGTAGTAGAGTATGACTTAAGAGAAGCCTCAGGTTTTGCAACAAAGGGCATAGTATATAAGATTTTGGCTATGGGAAGTTGGCTATATGACAAAAATCCAATTGAATATCTGAAATATGGCGAAGTAATTAATAAGTTAAGAGAAAAAGTTAATACCAATTATTTTGAAGAATATATTAAAGAAAAGCTTATAAACAATAATCATAGTTCCTTAGTTATAATAGAGCCTAAGAAAGGTTTAGCTGAAGAGAAGGAAAAAGCTCTTAAGGAGAAACTAAGTGAATTTAAGGAATCATTAAGTGAAGAAGAACTAGATAGACTTATTGAGGATAATACTAAGCTTAGAAACATGCAATTATCTGAAGATACAGAAGAAGCAAAGGCTACAATACCAAAGCTTGCATTATCAGATGTTGATCCAAAGGCTGAAATTATTCCTCAGGAAATAATAAAGGATAACGATTTGATCCTATTATTCCATAATATATTTACAAGTAAAATAGCATATGTAGATTTGTACTTTGACAATTCAATGATTGAAGAAGAATATATTCCATATATGACTTTATTGGCTGCACTATTAGGTAAAATGGATACAAAATATAAGTCTTATGGAGAACTATCAAATAGTATTTATGCAAACACTGGAGGAATCAGATTTGAAGCTGAGGCTCTAATTAAAGAGGATATGAATCAAGAGTTCATACCTAAGTTTGTAGTCAGCGGTAAGGCTATTGGAAATGATAATATAAGAACGCTGCTTAACTTAATTGCTGAAATAATTTTTGATACGAGGTTAGAAGATTACAATAGAATTAAGGAACTATTGCTGCAGATAAAATCAAGAACTGAGATGAATATTTCATATAGAGGAGATTCTGTTGCTGCTTGTAGAGTGGGGTCATATTTCTCTGCACCTTGGAAATACATCGAGAAACTGAAAGGTTTAGACTTTTTCTGGTTTGTATCTGAATTAGTTGAAAACTTTGATAGTAAGAAAGAAGAAATAGTTTCAAATCTAAACTATGTATATAATAAGATATTTAATCTAAATAACTTAATTGTAAGCTTTGTAGGAGATAGTGAAGACTTTTCGATTGTAAGAGACAATCTAAACATAATAACTGAAAGATTGAATAAGGAGAAGTTTTCTCCAGCAGAATTTAGCTTTAAAGAAGAAAAATTGAATGAAGGGATTCTGTCTAATTTCAATGTTCAATATGTAGCTAAAGGATATGACTTCAAGAAGTTAGGCTATGAGTATAATGGTAGTTTGAGAGTTTTGGCTACCATATTAAATGGAGACTATCTGCACAATAGAGTTAGAGCACAGGGAGGTGCCTATGGGGTTGGTATTTCTATAGGGAGGTCTGGATATTTAACAGTATCTTCTTACAGGGATCCAAATCTTAAAGAAACACTGTCAGTATATGACAATATGGCAGATTATATAAGTAAACTAGACTTAAATGAAACTGAGCTTACACAATTTATCATAGGTACAATATCACGCTTAGACCCAGCATTGACTCCATATGATAAAGGTAGTACACAAGCTAACAGATATATAACAAATACAACTATAGAAGATATTCAAAAAATTAGGGATGAGGTACTATCTACAAGCATAGAAAAAATAAAATCCTTTGCGCCATTGTTAAGAGATGTAATGAAACAGGAATATATATGTGTGTTAGGTAATGAGAATAAGATAAAAGAAAATAAAGATGTATTTAACAGGCTTGTTAAGTTGATTAAATAAAGAATGGGCCTTATCATTAATGAAAGTGTCCTATGGAAGATTAATCCCATAGGACACTTTTTTAATGAGTAGGAAATTCTACTTTAGTGTTATTTAAAAAAGACTTGACCTAACAAGTTTTGATAGGATTGATGAAATCTTTGATTTCATTTAAATCACTTATGAAGTGACTCGAGAAAAACAGTATCAATTAATTAATGCTTTAATAGAATTTTTATTTACTTATTATTTCAGCATATACTAATGTTTGGTTTAGTAATTGGTATGCTATTTCTCCAAAAGTAACTGGTCCTGTGAATGGTGGTGTTGCTTTACCATCAAGATTACCATAAAGATAATTGAGGATACAGTTGCAAGAGAAGATAGGCTTAATATTTTTAAATTCTTGTATGTGTTCTGTGAAACTTTCAGCATAATTATTTACAGGATGTGCAAAACGGTACTCCTTACCTGCAAAAACAGGGGCATAAAAATCTACTCTTTTGTTTTCTTTGGAGACAGACTTAATAGATACATTTACCAATACACTGTTGTAATCTGCTACTAATGGTAATTGTGTGTTGATTTTATTTTCAGATAAATAATCTGAAAATATAACTTCTTTTCCATCAACTAAGCATTTTGTTACTGATAAGGAGTCTTCCATGAATTCGATTTTTGTGTCATTTTCGTCAATATTAAAAATGTTTATTATTCCAAGGGATGCCATCTTATTGTCAGGCAAAGAGATATGTAATGCAACTGCCTTGTCTGTATATGACATGCCAGTAACCCCATCGTATACCTTTGCACTAGAGTTAGTAGAGAGATCGAATCCTGAGATCCAGCCGATTGTTGGATTCATTAATATATCAATTGAGTTTGGCGACTCTTTAGCATAAAATGCAGCAACATCGCTTGCAAAAGGCATAATTAAAAAAGATAATCCATTGGGGAAAGAATTCTTTGCTATGTCTAATATATTATTTTTATCGTATACTATAGTTTTATAATCCACTGCATCTACCATTTCATTAACAAATAGTTTATCTTTACAAGTGATACCACCTTGCTTTGTAATAAAATATGGAGTGGTACCTCCAATCCATTTCCCCTTTGGCAATTGTTCCAATAAAGATTCGTCAGCTGCAATATGTAGAATTCTACCTTCTTGAATTAATTTTGTTGCTTCAGCAAGATTAACAAACATGTTTTTTACCTCCTATAGCTTTTTCAATGCTTCAATATCTTTTCCTAGAATTAAAGAGTATTTTTTGAAAAATGCTCTCATTTCCTGTAAGCAGTTGTTCAATTCTTCTGATACCTGATTAGCTGAATACTTTCTTTGCAGCCTAGTAATTAACAGATTTAGGCTTAGATTATCTGACTTATAGTTCACTTTTGCCTTAATTAATTTTTCAAAAACTAAGTCTAGCTCCATATTATTGCCCCTTTCATATATGATTTCTGCTTACCATTTTACTTTATGGTTACAGATTCGACATAATAATCTAAAATATGATAATATTTTCATATCTTATCTAAGATTATATTATCTCATAATAAATTGCAATATATTTTAGATGCTTGTCAGCAGCTTATTTTTATTGCTTTTTATTTTTTGTAAATATAGTATCTCATAGGAGGTATTACAAGATAATAGTAGAATATTACGGTAAGAGGAATTTGTTTATTAGGATTTTAGGATAATGGATGTTTATATAGTTGATAACTGAAAGGAGTTAAATATGAACGTAATTGATACGATATAGTATTACCCTGACTATAAACATAGAGCAAAAAATAAGCCTGTTATAGGACATTATTAAAATGAAGAGGGGGACAACTATGGAGGTATTTACTAAAAATATAAAGGATATACAGCCAAGTCAACTATATATTAGTAAAGCAAAGCTATTAAAAGTAGAAGAATATTTAAATTCAGTAAGTATAGCAGATATAGAGCCGCTGCCAATAAAAAAGATAGGGAAATATACGTTTTTTACTGATGGGCATACTAGAGCATTTGCATTAATGAAAAGAGGAATAGAAGAAATTAAGGTTTATTGGGATGAAGATGACCTTAACTGGATTCAATATTTGATTTGTATTGATTGGTGTAATAAAGAAGGGATTAAGGATATTAGAGACCTTAATAATAGAGTAGTAAACGATGAAGATTACAAGAAATTATGGGATGATAGATGTGACATTATGCAGCAAAGGTCTATGGAAAACTTAGATTATTATTTAAACATTAAAATTGTGCCGCAGGCTAAGGAAAAAAGTGATATCTGTGAGTTAGTACTAAGAGCTCTACCTGATTGGTTTGGCATAGAAGAAGCAATAAAGGAGTATATTGATGGAGTTAAGGACACTACATTTCTTTCTGCCTATATAGGAGAAGTGCCTATTGGTTTTTTATCCATAAAAGAACATAATGAATTTACTAGTGAAATCTATGTAATGGGCATATTGAAAGAGTTCCATAGAAGAGGTATAGGTAAAAGGCTTATGAAAGCTGCTGAAGATGTACTAATTAATCAAAACAAAATATTTTTAACTGTAAAAACCTTGAGCAGTTCTCATCCAGATGAAGGATATAGAAAAATAAGGGAGTTCTATAGAGCTGTAGGCTTTTACCCTCTAGAAGAATTTCCTGAGCTGTGGGGGAAAGAAAATCCTTGTTTACTAATGGCTAAGAAATTGTAGAAAAATCTATGAATGAAATTAAAGTTTTTTAATTATTATGAAAAATAAAGGAGTTGCTATGAAGAATAAAGCTATAGAATATAGAAAAATAAAATTAAAGAACATACTATTACTTTTGATATTAGTCAGCATTTTAGCTGTGATACTCGTATTAGGTATAAATACTCATGTTAAATTATCAGCTAAAGATAAAATAATCACAGTAGCTGATGCTTCTACTTTAGACGCAGATTGCATCCTTGTTCTTGGAGCAGGTGTTTGGGGAAATGGAAGGCCAAGTCCTATGCTTGAAGATAGACTTTTACAAGGTATAGAGCTATACGAAAATGGAGCTTCAGATAGATTATTGATGAGTGGGGATCATGGCCGAAAGGAGTATGATGAAGTTAATACCATGAAGAGATTTGCTATTGATAGGGGCATACCTTCAGAACATATTTTCATGGACCATGCAGGTTTTTCAACATATGAAAGTATATATCGTGCAAGAGATATTTTTAAGGTTAAGAAGCTTATTATTGTAACACAGGAATATCATATGTATCGTGCACTATACATTGCTGAAAAATTAGGAATTGAAGCTTATGGTGTTACGTCAGATCCAAGGCAGTATGTGGGTCAAGAATATAGAGAATTAAGAGAAATATTAGCAAGAGTAAAAGACTTTTTTAATTGTATTTTGAAGCCTAAACCTACTTATCTTGGAGACTCCATACCAATAAGCGGCGATGGTAACTTGACTAATGACTAATTGCTTTTTTAAAGTATGAATGATAATTTAAGGAGGAAAATAAAAATGGAGAGGATAATTTCATATTGTGGTCTAGTCTGCAACGATTGCCCTGCATATATAGCTACAAAGAGTAATAATCAAGAGCAGAAATTAAAGCTTTCTAAAGAATGGTCAAGTCCAGATTATTATGTTAGCCCTGAAGATATAAATTGTCTAGGCTGCAATAAAGATTCAGAAGCTGTATTCAAGTTCTGCAATGAATGTGAAATACGCATATGTGGAATTGAAGAGGGAATAGAGAATTGTGGATATTGTAGTGAATACCCATGTTCTAAGCTCGATATTCCTTTCAAAAACACTCCAGAAAATAAAGAGAGATTAGATCAGATTAATAAAAATTTAAGATAGATATTGGGAGTGTGAATTATGAAATATGAGTGGAGAAAACAAGAAAAGAACTTATATATGCCTAAACAGAAGCCAGAGCTTATAACAGTTCCAGAACAAAAATTTTTGATGATAGAGGGAAAGGGAAATCCTAATAATGAGGAATTTGCTAACAAAATAGAGGTGCTTTATTCATTGTCCTATGCTATTAGAATGATGCCAAAGCAAGGATATACTCCAGAAGGCTATTTTGAGTATACCGTGTATCCACTGGAAGGGGTATGGGACCTGACAGAAGAAGGAAGAAATCTAGATATACTGAATAAGGATGAACTCATATATACTATTATGATTAGGCAACCTGACTTTGTAACAGAAGAAGTTGTAGAGAGGGCGTATGAAAGTGTAAGAAAAAAGAAATCACATCCATTATTAGACGAAGTAACCTTTGGGACAATGGAAGATGGGCTATCAGTTCAAATTCTACACGTAGGTCCATTTGATGATGAGCCTCGAAGCTTCGAGAAAATGAAAGAGTTTATTATAAATAATAACCTTGAAATAGTAACTTTAAGGCATAGAGAAATATATCTTTCAGATATAAGAAAGGTCGAGCCAGAGAAGCTAAAAACTGTCTTAAGATATAGAGTTAAAACAAAGAATAGTCAATAACATATGAAATGAACTATTTTTTAAGATGAAACAGATTAAATGCTAAAAAGTATTTTTATTTATGAGAAATGTAGGTGGCATTTATGTGTGGTAGATTTTTGCTCAATTGTGAATTAAAAGAGATACTTAGTAAATATAATATCAAAAATCAAGAAATCATTGAATATATAAAAGGTGATTTTTATCCTTCAAGCTATGTTCCTGTTGTATTGGAGAATGGAGAAAAAATAATTAAGCTTGCAAAATGGGGATTTTTCTTTACAGCTAAAAAGGGAGTTGTGATTAATGCTAGAGCAGAATCTATTAAGCATAAACCTATGTTTAAGAGTTCCTTTTATAGTGCAAGGTGTTTAATTCCAGCTAACATGTTCTACGAATGGAAGGATGAAGGGAATAAGAAAAAAACTAAGTACAAAATAGGTCTTCAAGATAATGATTTGTTTTTACTTGGAGGAATTTATAAGATAACATTTGACGAAAAACAAAACGAGCAAATTTCAGTTGTTATAATAACTACTGAATCAGAAGGAGATATGAAGGATATACATTCCAGAATACCTCTTATAGTGAAAGATGAACTAATGGATTTGTGGTTAAATAAAGATACATCTATAGAATATATTGAAGATATTCTTAAGTCTAATATTAATAATAAATTTATAATTGAAAAATGTGAGCCTGAAAGCACAAAAAATGCTGACAGTGAAAAATATGAACAATTAAAGTTATTTTAAATTGTAATAAAGTATTATTATCACTAGGGGGAGTCAATTGAAGCTTGAAGAGATATATAAAAAAGGACGTAGTTATCCCCAAAACTTTTTTTATGGCGATATGTTTGGAAATATAAAACTATATGAATTTCAAGAAGGAATATTCTTGTTAGGGAATACCAGTGAAGAGATGGAGCTATTGTGGGGTGTAAATAAACTAGAGGATTTAAAATACGGCATTGAAAAAGTGAAGAACGAGAATTCGGATATAAGCTTCATATTTAGATATGGAGGTAATCTTAAAGATGTTATTGAGAAGAAAGAGATAATAAATAAGTGGGGATATAGAAATAAAGAAATTTATGTTAGGTATAATCTTTCTTTTGATAATACACTAGTTGGAGGAAGCCATAGAGCTTTTAAATATCTAGAAAAGAATGAAACTAAAGAATTTTTTTCTCTTGAAAGAGAAGTATTTGATTCGCTTAATGTATCTGAAGAAGAGCTACAGAATTGGCTAAGCAATGGTGATCATATAATTTTAACTTATAAAGAAAGTGGTAAAATTATAGCATTTATAATAATAGAATTATATGGAACGAATAATCAAAATTGTTTAATAAGAAACCTTGGGATTAGCAAAACAGAGAGAGGTAAAGGAATTGGAAAAGAGTTAATTTTATTTGGATTAGAGGAAGCCAGAAAAAAAGGCGCTTCAAAAGCTATGCTCTGGGTTGGATATGATAATGTTATTGCTAGGAATTTGTACGAAAAAATAGGATTTATTCTGGATGAGGATGAATCAGAAGTAATTTTTCAGGTATAAGAGACAGATATTTTGGTAATGGTTGAAGTTGTTTAGAAAACTAGCCGATAAATTATTAAAAGACATAAAAGTTGAAAAACCTGTAGAGGTAGTTTGAAAAGAATTATTATATTAGGCTTTATATATTATATTTCTAAAACTTTATTTCAAAGTATATAGTAATAATATATAAAGCTTTTTTATAGCGAATTAGGAAAGTTCTACTTTTATAGACTTGACCTAGTGAATTTTAAGCAGGTTATAGTAGTCTTTAATTTCATTTAAGTTGCTTATGCAATGGCATAAGAATCTAATATTTTGATATAAGTTTTTCTTAGAATTTAGAAGGGGGTATTTTTATGTGGACAAGAGCAGAACTTAAACAGAGGGCAAAAATTGTTTTGAAATCTAACTATTGGAAAGCATTTTTAATAAGCCTAGTTATTTCATTAGCAAGTGGTGGTGGATCTAGTGGAGGAAGGAGTAGAGTTAAATCAGATTTGGATTTTTCTAGAACTTTAGATAAAGATACTATCATAGTTTTTATTATTGTATTTTTAGTAATTATATTATTTCTTTTAGCTTTACGAGTTTTATTGGGATATCCTTTAGTGGTTGGAGGTAGGAGATATTTTGTAAAATCTGCTGAAAATAAGGATAATAAAAGATGCTTTAGATTTGCTTTTGAAGGGCAAAACTATGGGGGCATAGTATCAGCAATGCTACTTCGAGAAGTATTTACTTTTTTATGGACTTTATTGTTAATCATACCAGGCATTATAAAATCATATTCGTATAGTATGGTGCCCTATATTCTAGGAGACAATCCAAATATAGGAGCTAAAAGAGCTATAGAATTGAGTAATGAAATGACATATGGGCATAAATTTGACATGTTTGTATTGGATTTATCCTTCTTAGGCTGGTACTTGTTAGGGGTATTGGCATTAGGTTTAGGAGTATTGTTTGTATTGCCATATGATAATGCTACACATGCTGAATTGTATCTAGTTTTACGTCAGAGAGCGTTAGACAGTAATATGTGTACATATGAAGAGCTAATGTTAGATAGACCTGATAATGGCGGATATGACGGATTATATTACTAGAATCAATTCTAATATTGATAAATGTATTTGGAGTGATTTACTTGGATTCAAATATCATATTAGCTATTATATTAGTCATTGCTGTATTTGGAAAGGCAAATTCAGTTGCAATCGCAGTATGTGTATTGCTATTAATTAAGCTGTTGAATCTGGACCAAATTTTCTATCCAGTAATCGAAAAAAATGGAGTGAATTGGGGATTAATATTGCTAATTTCAGCTATATTAATCCCCATTGCAAATGGAAATGTAACAATTATAAATATAAAAAATGCTTTTATGTCTTGGGCTGGAGTAGCTGCGCTGATTCTATCATTTTTTACTACCTATCTAAGTGGACTTGGTGTAGATTATCTAACTGTTCAAGGGAATAGCGATGTAATACCAGCAATGATTTTGGGTTCAGTATTAGCAGCAGTATTTTTAGGGGGAGTACCAGTTGGGCCGCTTATTACATCTGGTATGCTGGCATTATTTTTAAGGATAATTAAAAAGATATAGCCGTAATTATTCATATTGGGAGCTACCAATAAGCCAAATAAAGATTGTTGCAAAAAGCTGAGTGAGCTGGGGCATTTCGAATTGGTGGACATAAAATAGAAGTTAAAATATTTGATGAAATTAAATATGGCTATAAAAGTTTAAGAGAATCAATAGTAATTTGTGGAACAAAATTCTCTGTTAACCCGTCTATAAACTAAAATGACATTATAAGGAGGAATATAATGACGGGTTATAAAAAAATAATATTGCTGGCTTTAAGTATTATGTTACTTGCTCTTATGGGCTGTCAAAAGGAAGAAAAGATAGATATAAGGGGACAAATTACATCAATAGGATTATCTGATAATAATGAAATTGTTAGTATACTAGTTGAAGGAGAATTAGAAGAGGATACAAGTCATGATAAAGCAAATATTAAAATAGACAAGAACACAAATATATATTTAGAGAATTCAAAAAACAAAGTTTCTGTGAATGAACTTCAAGTAGGAATGATTGTAGAAGCTATATTTGATGGACCCATAGCAGAGTCTTATCCAGTACAAGCAAAGGCTAAAGTAATAAGGATTATTGAACAAGATAAAGTAAGTGGAAAATCCGAGATAACAAGTGATTCTGATATATCCTTTGAATTAAAGGAAAGTAACTATTCTTCGATAAATGATTTATTAAGTAAGTATGAGGATGTTGATATAATTAGCTGGTCTCCAGACAAAACATGTGTTGCTTTCTTAATAAATGATACTGATGGGGTTGGCAAAATGTATCTGTGGCATGTAGGCGATCAAAAACCGATAGAGACTCATGCTGAAAAAGATTTGATATGTGAATTTATATGGTCGCCAAACAGTGAATATGTTATTGCTGATATTGGTACTTCAATATCTCGAACTGGTTATGTTGTTAGAGCAAAGGATAATGCACTTCTTTATAGTATTAGTTATATAGCAAATATCCTCTGGTCACCAGATTCTAAATTTATTGCAATGACATTGGAGAGTGAAGAAAAATCTATTGTCGAAACTGAATTGGAAGGAACTACAGACGTTTATCTGTTTAATATAGAAACTGAAGAAATGCAGTTAATTGACAAGGGAGCACCAGAATATTTCCTTTGGATTACAAGCTGGGATGATGATGGGCTTCACTATATAAGATCATATGTTAACGAATCTGACAAAAGTGAGGAATTTATATACAAGTATCAGTAGAAGATAAACTGATGATACGTTGGAGGCGATTTTTATGAACAACGAACGACTTGACTCAAGGATTAAATTAGTTAAAGATGATATAACTAAGATCAAAGTCGATGCAATAGTTAATGCTGCTAATAACAGCCTATTAGGTGGTGGCGGAGTAGATGGAGCTATCCATAGAGCAGGAGGCAGACAGATATTAGACGAGTGTATTGAGATTAGGAGTAGGCAAGGTGGATGTAAAACAGGAGAGGCAGTTATAACATCAGGAGGAAAGCTCCTAGCTAAATACGTAATTCATACAGTAGGTCCTGTATGGCAAGGCGGCAATAATAACGAAGAAGAATTATTGGCAAACTGCTATATAAACAGCTTAAAGCTTGCAGTTGAGAATAATGTGAAGACCATTGCATTTCCTAACATAAGTACAGGAGTATACAGATTTCCTAAAAAACCAGCAGCAGAAATTGCATTAAGAGAAGTCAATAATTTTTTATCAACTAATGATACATTGGAAGAAGTAATATTTGTCTGCTATGATGAAGAAAACTTTGCCATTTACTCAGAGATGATGATGAGATATAATTCTACACAATAAACTAAGGTCTTGTTAAAAGGATGATGGTAAATGAAACCAGTCAAGAGAACTAATGTCAGAATAGCTCTAGGAAAAGTCTACTATACTTGTAGTAGATATCTAGAATGGTATTTTGGAAACACTAAATTTGCAAGGAAAAGAGAAGCTGGTTCATTACCTTATACAGTATTTAAGCATCAAACACCTTTGATAAGGCAACTAAAGGATGTAGATTTATGGCTTCAGCATAATAAGATTGTGAACCTAAAGATAGCAGTTGAGAGGATTAATGGGATAATTATTTATCCAGGCGAAACTTTCTCATATTGGCGTCTGATAGGCAAACCAACGAGAAAAAAAGGCTACGTAGATGGAATGATATTATCACATGGGACATATACGACGGGAATAGGAGGGGGATTGTGTCAGTTGTCTAATCTAATTTACTGGCTTACACTCCATACTCCTTTAGAAGTGACTGAAAGGCATCGACATAGCTACGATGTTTTTCCTGATTCCAATAGAACTCAGCCATTTGGCAGTGGCGCAACTTGCTATTACAATTATTTAGATTTGAGAATATATAATCCAACTCATCAGCCCTATCAGTTAAATGTGTATTTAACTGATGAGCACTTAGTAGGACAATGGAATACGATAGATAAACCGCTGTACAGATATGAGGTTTATGAAAAGGAACATAGTATAGAGCATGAATATTGGGGTGGTTACGTAAGACATAATCTTATTTACAGGCGAGTATTCAATTTAGATGGAGAGTTAATTAATGACGAATATGTAACTGAAAACCATGCTATTATGATGTACCAACCATTTTTAGAATCAGGATATTCTGATAATATTTAAGATTTGTTACACAATAAGTAAATAAAATTCATTGGACTCTAATAACAAATAGGGAAGCCCTACAGTAATATTATTATTTTAACGACTTGGGTTGATGATTTTAAGTAGATTGACTTAAATTGCTTAGCATCAGTTCAAGAAAGTTTTCTTTATTCTTAACACCTAAATAGGAATTCTCTTCAATTACAGAAAAAAAATAAGTATCGCTGACTACTTATTCAGTAGTTTTGCGATACTTCCTTTGTTATCAAGTATCTGAATTAGCATTTTTAAATTTACCTTTTTTCCGCTGTCTAACACATTCAGTTAAGAGATATTCTATTTGTCCGTTTATTGAACGGAAGTCATCTTCTGCCCAAGAAGCTATTTCCTGCCAAAGGGATGATGACAACCTTAAGAGTACCTGCTTTTTTTCGTTATCCTTTTTTTCCACTTTTCATCATCCACCTTAAAAAATCACTAAAAAATTTTTTAATATAAAGAGCCGCTGTTAACTACAGGTTGAGCATCTTTATTTCCACAGAGGACTACTAGCAGATTACTAACCATAGCTGCTTTACGCTCTTCATCTAAATGTATAATATCATTTTCGCTTAACTTTGCAAGAGCCATTTCAACCATTCCTACAGCTCCTTCTACAATCATCTGTCTTGCATCAATAATTGCTGTAGCTTGTTGTCTCTGAAGCATAGCAGCTGCAATTTCAGGAGCATATGCTAAATGAGTAATTCTTGCTTCAATGATTTCTAATCCTGCTATATCAACCTTTGACTGAATTTCAGTCTTCAACTTGTCGGCTACTTCTTGACTGCTACCACGGAGAGATTTCTCATTGTCTTCATTGGCAGAATCATATGGATACATTCTAACGATATTTCTTAGAGCAGCATCAGTTTGAATAGATAAAAATTCTGTATAATTGTCTACATTAAATACAGCTTTGGCTGTATTTACTACTCTCCAGATAACTACCACACCTATTATAATTGGGTTTCCTAAAGCATCATTGATTTTTTGCTTGTCGTTATTTAAAGTCATTGCTTTAAGTGATATTTTTTTGCTTCTCATGGATGGTAGAGTTATAGTATTTGTTGAGGCTGCTGCTTTTTCTTGGACTATTGCACCTATGGCACCAGAAGTAGTAACTGGTGCAGTTGGATTCACAGCACTTGTAAATGGATTAACAAAGAAGAAGCCTTCACCTCTAAGAGTTCCGTAATATTTACCAAATAGAGTTAGTACAAGAGCTTCATTTGGTTTCAATATCTTTAATCCCATAAATATTATTGGGCCTGCGATTAAAAAGTAAACTCCTCCAAGAATAGCAAGTGCAATTCCAATTCTATTATAATCAATAATACTTATTCCATAAATAAATGCTATTACTGAACCAATCATAAATATGATATTTAATACTAGGATAGGCATACCATTTATATGTTTAGCTTTTATTTCTTCAGTGTGTATTTGATTTTGAATTGAATTAACATCGTTAGACATATTGAAACCTCCTTTATCATCAATTATTATGATATTAAAATGATATCTTATTTATATCATATCGATAATTGTAGCAAATGTCAACAATAATTTCCATATAAGGAAAGTATATATTATATATCTGAAGGTATTAGGTTAATTTTATAGAATATATATTTTAAGGGGAAAATTGCATATGATAGCTGTAAATCCTTAAGACGAGGTTATCAAAGTGGAACTTTCCTATTTGTTATAAGGAAAGAAGCTTGAAAAGCATGTTGTGGAAGCTACATAGAGGCGAGACCAGTTAGATAGATAAATAAGTAGAAAATTATATTATGGCAGTTTACTTTAGCTGGTGAACTGCTAAAATATTATATTATTTAGATTCTTGCTAAAAAAGCATTATTTTTCGCAAAAGCACATTATCTAAGCAACTGGATTAACTCGCCATATTTTTTTCTGTACTTTTATTGTGTTTTGCTAAATTGATGTTATAGTTTTTCTTACTTTATATTAATGTTAACTTCTAAAGGACATATGCTGGGATTCCAATTTCTTTCAGTTAATACTTCAACTATTTTGCCTTTATAGAAATATACCTTTGGCACTCTATAAGTAATCATAGAAGGAATTTCTTGAGGAACACTGCCTATGTGATTAGCTAGGTCTTCTAGAGTAATTTCATTATCTCCATCCTTACCTATTAATACTACAGGAGTACCAATAGGATATTTCTTAGGGAGTCTTATCATAAACTGATCCATACAGATTTTACCGACAATAGGCACCTTCTGTCCGTCTACAAGGACATGGAAGCCTTGAAACCATCTAAACCATCCATCTGCATATCCTATAGGGACTGTTCCTATCCATTCAGCCGTACTTGCTTCATAGGCTGTATCATAACCTATAAAACTGCCTTTTTTGACTTGTTTAACATGCAGCAGCTTAGAGTGCAGAGAGAGTGCAGTTTGTAGTTTTAGAGGAGAAGTTTTCCTTATTTCTTCTGATGGATATATTCCAAACATGGCAACCCCTATTCGTACCATATCAAGATGGCTGTTCTTATACTTCAAAGTTGCAGCACTATTTGCGCAGTGGAATATAGAAACATCTACTCCTTTAGACTTTATCCAATTTGCAATATCCAAAAATGCACTAAATTGTTTTTGAAAATAAGATGAATCCTCTCTATTAGCAGTAGCAAAATGTGTATATACTCCTTCTACGACTATATCTTCTTCATTTAGTAGAGGAAGTATTGCTTCCAATTCTTCCTTTCTACTTATGCCGATTCTACCTAATCCAGTATCTATTTTTAAGTGTAATTTTAAAGGCTTTTTACTTGTTTTGTACAACCTCATTTCTTTTAACCAAGAAGGTTGAAAGACAGTAACAGATAAGTTATGTTCAACAGCAATATTTACATCACTAGGCAATATGGGGGTGAGTACTAGAATAGGTGCATTTATTCCATTTTTTCTTAAATATAATGCTTCACTTAATATCGAAACAGCTAATGCATCAGCTCCTGCTTTAAGTGCTATTCTAGCAATTTGCAAGTCTCCATGTCCATATGCATCTGCCTTTACTGCTGCCATGAACTTAACATGAGGAGGGAGGTATTCTCTGATTTGCCTGATGTTATTTTCTATTCTGTCTAAGTGAATTTCCACCCATGTGTCTCTATGGAGTATTGAAGTATCCATTACACAACCTCCTTGCTTTTTATAATATCTTCGCTTTGTAATTCTTCAATTATTTCTTCCAGCTTCAACATACGTGAACCCTTGATTAAGACAATGGATTCGCAGCTAATCAATTTCCTGAGTTTTTGAACTAGCTGAGTTTTATTTCTATAAGAAAACACTCTATTTTTCCCAAATCTTGTTCTTGCAGTCTTAGCTATATGTGCAGCAAGAGGACCAATAGTAAGCAAATAATCAATTTGCTCAGGGTCAATGATTTCGCCAATTTCTCTATGCATACTGATTTCATCAGTACCTAGGCCTATCATATCTCCGATAACAGCAATTTTTTGGCTGTAGTTTTTTAGGGAATAAAGAGTATCCAATGCAGCCAGCAGGCTTGCAGGATTAGATTTATAAGAATCATTTATAATAGTATATTTTTCAGTGCGAATGATTTCATTTCTCATGCCTGTAAGTTCAACATTTAATAATCCATCCTGTATATGTTCAAAGGAAACACCAAAATATCTTGCCACAGCAATAGCAGCAGTTGCATTGAACATTTGATGCTTGCCGAGCATAGGCAGATAAAAGGTTGGACAACTAAACTTATCAATACTAAAAGTAATACCCTTTTCATCAGAAGATACTAATAAAGGAATATAAGTATTAGAAGAGCTTTCACCGAAGGTTATAGTCTTATGTCTAATATCCATATCTTTAATTTTTTCATTCAGTAGCTGATTATCTCCATAATAGACAAATAAGCCATTAGGTTTTAATCCCTTTAATATCTCAAGTTTTGCTTTCACAATATTTTCCTTTGTAATTAGTTCGTCCAAGTGTGCTTCTCCTATACTTGTGATAATAGCCACATCAGGAGATGCTATAGTAGATAATAGCTCAATTTCTCCTAAGTTAGATGTTCCCATTTCAATTACTGCCATTTCAGTATCTTCTTATAGTTCTAAAATTGTGAGTGGCACTCCTAGATGGTTATTTAAGTTGCCAAAAGTTTTTTGAGTTTTGTACTTGGTTTTTAAAAGACTTGCAAGAATGTCTTTTGTAGATGTTTTGCCGTTGCTTCCTGTGATTCCTATTACTTTTGCTTTCAACTGTTCTCTATATGCTTTTGCTAGTTTTTGAATGGCTTTTAAGGTATCATCTACTAATATAATAGGGATATCTAGGTCTGGTAATGGTTCATCTTTATTCCATAGAGCTGCTGCTATTCCTTTACTTACAGCTTCATTTATAAACTTATGTCCATTAAATCTTTCACCTATTATGGGGACAAATAGTTGACCAGGCTTAATTTGTCTAGTATCTATGGATACACACTGTATAACTATTTCATTGCTCTCATTATTTAATCCGTATCCATCAACCATTTTCTGAATTTCTATTAGACTGCGGCAAATCATCTTTCCCACCTCATAGTTAAAATTGAATTCTTTTGCTTATGTTTACAAAAGCCTAGTTTGATTAATTTCTCTATTAGCTCTGAATAAGTAGTACCATCTGTCTTTTCCCACAAAGCAGGAAACATACTGTATGCAGTGAATCCCGGCATAGTATTGACCTCATTTACGTAGAATTTATTTTCTTCGGTGACAAAGTAGTCAACTCTCACGAGGCCACAGCAATTTAAGAGTTTGAAGGCCTGAATAGCAGTTTCTCTCATTGCTTTACTCATTTCTTCAGTTATTCTGGCAGGTATAACAGGAATCAGCTTCCCGTCTATATACTTAGCAGCATAGTCCATAAACTGCCTTTCCTGAATATACTCTCCAACTACAGAAGCGCTAGGATAGTCGTTTCCAACTACTGCAATTTGCATTTCTCTACCTATTATTTCTTCTTCAATTATTACTTTACTGTCATACAGGAAGGCTTCATTAACTGCCTCTCTAAGTTGAGCTGCATTTTTACAGCGATTTATTCCGACACTTGAACCTAGCTTTGCAGGTTTGACAAAGCAAGGGTAGCCAATAGAGTCTTCAATTTGTTTGTAAGCCTTTACTTCATTTGTTTTCCAATCATGGAGTTTAATTGATGTGTACTTTGCTTGAGGGATATTTCCCAGTGAAAATATGTCCTTCATCATAACTTTATCTATACCTACAGCAGAAGATAAAACCCCATTGCCTACATAAGGGATATTGAGCATTTCAAGCAATCCTTGTATTGTGCCATCTTCTCCATTTGTACCATGTAGAACTGGAAATACTATGCTTTTTTTGTTTTCTTTAAAATTTTTAGATATAAATTTTCCTATTGATTCAGTAACCGTAGCTGAACTGCTGACTTGCAGTTGCTCTATATTTTCTAACTTCACATCTAATCTGCCAAGTTCACACCATACGCCGTTTCTTGTGATGTAGACTGGGTAAACATTAAATTTGCTTCTATCTAGTGAATTGATTACAGAAAATGCACTTAAAAGAGATGCATCATGTTCAACTGATTTTCCTCCGTAAATTACATAAATATCTGTCTTCATATTTTCCTCCTAGATGTATTATTGATGAATATATTTTTTTATAGAGAAGACATTACAAATTACTGAATATATTTCTTACAAATTTCTTAAAAAAGGGTGTTTTGCCAAGAAGTTCAATAGTGTTGTGATAATATAAGAAAGATATGTGTTCAGTGAGCTTAATTTTTACTAATTGCAATAATGGAAATATTATCGATATTTGTTTTTTATTGTGATAGAATTAAAATATACTAAGTTACTGAAGCATATCAGTATTGACCTGTCATCAACTATTCAATCCTTTTGGGGGTGATTTCTTGGATAAGAGAAAAAAGAATAATCAGCCGCAGAAAGAGAAACAAGAGACTTTGCCCATAGAGAATAACTCTGCAGATTTAGAAGATGATATATTGAATGAGCAATTAGTATCAATGATGGATGAAATATTTGATCCACTTCCTGTACCTTTCATACTGATAGACAAGAACACAAGGATTAGAATGATTAATAAGGTATTTGCTGATTTTCTTGGATTTTCAAAGAAAGATATAATTGGTAAGCCAGTGTTAGAAGTTGACAAATATTCAAGATTTCCTTATGTATTTAAAACTAAAAAATCAGAGGTTGCTTGGAAACATACCTTTGAAAATGGACATACAGCAATAGTACATAGATTAGTAGTTCTTGATGAAAATGAAGAAATAAAGTATGGTGTAGGAATGGTTCTCTTTGAAGACCTTCAGCAATTTAAAGACATAATAGAGAAAAATAGACTTTTAGAGACAGAGCTTCACTTATATAAGAACCAGCTTAAGGAAATGTACGGAGCAAAATATTCCTGGGATAATATAATTGGGAAAAGTGAAAAAATGGCTCAGGCAAAGTTTATTGGTAAAAGAGCTTCTAGTTCTAATTCAAATGTTTTGATATTAGGAGAAAGTGGTACAGGGAAAGAGCTTTTTGCACATGCAATACACAATGATAGTGTAAGGAGCTTTTCTCCATTTGTAAAAATAAATAGTGCAGCAATACCTTCAGAGTTACTTGAGGCAGAGCTGTTTGGATATGAAGATGGTGCATTTACTGGAGCTAAAAAGGGCGGAAAAATAGGAAAATTTGAATTGGCCAATGGAGGCAGTATTTTTTTAGATGAAATTGGAGACATGCCTCTTAAGATGCAGGCAAAGCTTTTAAGGGTATTACAGGAGAAGGAGTTTGAAAGAGTAGGAGGAAATAAAGTCATTAAAGCAGATGTTAGAGTTATAGCAGCTACAAATAAAGACTTAAAGAAACTGATAGAAGAAGGTAAATTTAGAGAAGATTTGTACTACAGACTCAACGTAATGACTATTGAAATACCGCCTTTGAGAGAAAGACTTGAGGACATAGAGGAGCTTTCCTATATACTGTTAAAAAAATTATCAAATCAATTAGGCAGATATGTGTCTAATATATCTGATAATGCTATGGAATGCCTCATGAGGCACAACTGGCCAGGTAATGTGAGAGAGCTTGAAAATGTGTTGGAAAGAGCTATAAACCTTACAGATTCAGACACTATTTTACCTGTACATCTTCCAGTATATTTGACACAAAGCACTAAGAGGATATTAGGAGGACCTATTAGACCATTAAAAGATATAATAGAAGATACTGAAAAAGAGGCTATAGTAAGGTGCTTAGAATATACTGGAGGCAACAAGCTAAAGACAGCTAAACTCTTAGATATAAGCCGTTCAAGCCTATATGATAAGATGGAGAGATATGGGATAGTATGATATAGAATATAAACCTGCTTATTTCAAGTGAAAGCTGATATGGGCTTTACAGTTCACTGAAACAAATGGCATGGAAGTTGCATTTATTTTCAGTGAGATCTGAAATAAGGGGGTATAAGATGAAAGGGAAAACTATAAATGAAATAAGGGTTGGAGATAAGGAGTTTTTTCAAAAGACAATATCAGAAACAGACGTATATATGTATGCAGGGATTACAGGTGATTTAAATCCAGCTCACATCAATGAGGAATATGCAAAAGGTACAATGTTTAAAGGAAGAATCGTACATGGAATGTTAACTGCTGGATTAATATCTTCAGTTTTGGGAATGAAGCTTCCAGGACCTGGTACTATATACTTGAAGCAAGAGCTTAAATTTACAGCTCCAGTTAGGATAGGAGATACAATTAATGCAGAAGTGGAAGTCATTGAACTACTTCAGGAAAAAAATAGGGTTATTTTAAAAACTACTTGTACAAATCAAGATGGAGTTGTAGTACTTGATGGAATAGCTACAGTGATGCCTCCAAGATGATGTAAAAATAATCCGCAGAATGTGTTGGGTTTTAGGACACTGTATGAAATCAGTACATAGCTTTATAAAACAGCAAATTTTATCATATATTACAAAAATAACTATTGAGTACTAGAAACTACCTTATTTCAAGGTAGTTCTTTTTTTCCAGGATAATCTAATTGTCCAAATACTACACATGTACGAAATTAAGACAGAAAAATTTGAAAATTTAAAAGGCTAATTTTATAAATAATCTTGAAAATACCATGTTTTCAATGGGAAGTAATATTTCAATAATATTGGTATACATATTGCATATAAAATAGATAAGATATTTTGAGTACGATTTTATACAAAGAATGGGAGGATTTATATGAGAGAAATATTATTAAGTTCAGTCAAATTGCCAAATGGTGAAACAATGGGCTACAGAAAATCAGGAAAAGGCAGCAAGGTGCTTGTATTAGTTCACGGTAATATGTCTACATCTAAGCATTGGGATTTAGTTATGGAGAGGCTACCAGAAGAATACACAGCTTATGCCATAGACATGAGGGGCTTTGGAGATTCAAGTTACAATACAAGAGTCAATTCACTAAGAGAATTTTCAGAAGATTTAAAGTTATTTGCTGATGCTATAGGACTGAAAAAATTTAGCTTAGCTGGATGGTCTACTGGTGGAGGAGTAGCTATGTACTTTGCTATAGATCACCCAGAATATGTTGAGAAGTTAATATTAGTTGAATCTGTTGGAATAAAGGGCTATCCAATGTTCAAGAAAGACGCTAATGGTCAGCCAATTATCGGAGAATTCCTAAAGACTAAGGAAGATATTGAATCTGACCCAGTTCAAGTAGTACCTATATTAAATGCTTACAGAGATAGAAATAAGGCTTTACTTAGAGCAATATGGGATGCGTCAATATATGTAAATGCAAAGCCTTCTGAGGAAAGATATGAAGAATACTTAGATGCTATGCTTACTCAGAGGAACTTAGTAGATATTGACTACTCTCTAGTACACTTCAATATATCAGATGAGCATAACGGAGTAGTAGAAGGCTTTGGAGAAGTTCATAAAATTAATGTTCCTACACTAGTTATACAAGGTAAGGATGACTTAGTAGTTCCTATGGAAATGGGAGTTGGAATAGCTAATGCCATTGGGGAAAACGCTAAACTAATGCTGTTAGACAATTGTGGTCATTCACCTATGACTGATGATATAGACAGGTTTATGAACATTGTACTTGATTTTTTAAAATAGTAATGTGTATATAAACATTTAGAATTAGGAGAGATATGACATAAGTAATTGATATGAAGTCATCAGACTAGGCACATGCTTATATGTTTAATGGTGCAGATATAAGTATTGTGCTTAGTATATTTAAATGCTTACAGTTTTCTGATAAAAGCCTTTTGGCAATTAAATTAGGACATATTCATATATTCTGCGGAAGTTTTATAAAATACAAAAGTAAATGACTGGAATTGAGAGGAGAAGGACATGAGCAATCTTTTAGACAGTTTTGTAGCTGTTGCTCCCTACATAAATAAACTCACCAATACTGATTTTGCTGTTTCTGTGTGTGACCTTGAGAAATGCTTGATATATGTGCCTAGCGAAAAGCAAGACCACAAAATAAAAAGCGGTTCTCCACATGTGAAAGGGTCAGTATCCTATGAAAGCATCATAACTGGGAAAAGGATTGTAAGAAGAGTTGGAAGTGAAGTGTTTGGGTTTCCTTATATAGCTATTGCTATACCAATTTTTGATGATGAAGGGAAAGTAATAGGTTCTGTTGGTTTTTTCGAAGCTGTAGATAAGCAGGATTTATTGCTGGCCCTAGCAGATAATCTTTATAGTACAATGCAGCAAATGGTATCTATAACTGAGGTCATTTCTGACAATTCTATTAGACTTAAGGAAGTAGGGAAAAGCTTAAATTCTATTACAAAAGAGTCATTACAGAAAGTAGAAGAAACTGAAAATATATTAGGGTTTATTAAAACTATTTCAAATAAGACTAGTATGCTAGGACTTAATGCTTCTATAGAGTCAGCAAGAGTTGGGAAAGAAGGAAATGGATTCAAGGTAGTAGCTGAGGAAATTAGAAATCTGGCTAATGAAACTGCAGAATATATAAAAAGTGCTAATAGGATAATAGAAGAGCTAAAAAAATCTACTAGCAGAATTACAGAAACATTAGAAGAGCTAGGGGATATTTCATCTCACCAAATAGAGATAAATACCTATATAGAAGGATTAGTTAAGGAAATAAGTGAAAGAACAGAAAAGCTAAAGGAAAGCGCACAATTATTAACTGAACAAATAAACAAGAAATAGCAATCCATATCTACAAAGATATTACTGCAACCTAAGGAGGTAAATAAATGCCTAAAGTGCTTATACAAGGGAAAAACATGTACTATGAAACTCATGGAGAAGGTGAACCATTAGTCATATTAAATGGAATAATGATGAGTACGGGAAGTTGGGCTTCTTTTATAGATATATTTTCAAAGAAAAATAAACTGGTTTTAGTAGACTTTATAGATCAAGGACAGTCAGATAAGGCAGATGGACAGTATTCTCAAGATATGCATGTTGAAATGCTGAGAGAATTATTTGAAGTCCTTGAGTTAGGAAAAGTTCACCTTGCGGGAGTTTCTTATGGAGGTGAAGTAGCTCAGAGGTTTGCACTTAAATATCAAGAACAGCTTCTCAGCTTGATTTTAGCTAATACAACCAGTTATACAAATAAAATACTTAAAGATATAGGTGACGGCTGGATATATGCAGCTAAGACTTATGATGGAAGTACGTTTTTTAAAGTCACTATGCCCTATATCTACTCACCAGAATTTTATGAAGCTAATTTTACTTGGCTAAAGAATAGAGAAAAGGCATTTTCAATTTCTTTAAAACCTGAATGGTATGAAGGATTTATTAGGCTTGTTAGAAGTGCAGAAGACTTAAATATTACTGATGAACTATATAAAATTAAAGTCCCTACATTAATAATAGGTGCAGAGTATGATATCACTACACCCATTAGATATCAGGAAGTAATTCAGAGAAGAATACTTAACTCAAAGTTAGTGGTTATAAAAGGTTCAGGGCATGCAGCTATGTACGAGAAACCACATGAGTTTACTACAGCAATACTTGGTTTTATAGAATGCTGCAGCAAGGAATTTAAAATATTGTAAAAGGGGTGATAGTGATGAGCATATTCATACAGATACTCCTAAATAGTTTAGAAACTGGTGGAATTTATGCACTTGCGGCACTAGGTATCATACTTATTTTCAGAACATCAAATACTACAAATTATGCTCAAGGCTCCATAAGTATGTTCAATGCATTTATTGCTACTTATATACTCATGGGAACAGGGCTTCCAGCATATGCAGTAGCTATACTTGGAATGATAAGTGCATTTCTTGTAGGGGTACTTGTTGACAGAATAGTTATATCCCGAACTCAAAAAATAAATCCTGTATCTAAGCAGATAATAACTCTTGGGCTGATAATGATATTTCTTGGCTTAGCGCCAATGATATTTGGAACTGACCCATTGCAATTCCCTAGATTTGTTTATGGAAGCCATGAAATACTGGGAGCAACAATTTCGTATAATGCTATTGTGAATATATCAGTAGGAATAGTGATAATGTTATTTTTATTCTTTATGCTCCAGAAAAGTAAATGGGGATTGGCAGTAAGAGCTACAGCTTCAAATGATATAGTTGCAAGAATGATGGGGATACCAACTACTTTTGTAACTATGGCATCTTGGGCTATAGCTGCAGCCCTTGGCACCCTTGCAGCTCTTATGCTAGCACCTACTACAAGTGTCAGCATTTCAATGATGGATGGAGTTCAAATAATAGCATTTTTAGCTTGTGTTCTTGGAGGCTTCCAAACATTTCATGGGCCTGTTATAGCTGCTTATATAATAGGGTTTGCAAGTAACTTTATATCGTTCTATATATCTTCTATTTGGAGTGATTCAATACTCTATGTATTGATTTTAATTGCAATACTATTTAAGCCAAATGGACTCTTTGGAAAGAAAATAGTTAAAAAGGTATAGGAGGTAGAGATGTTGAAAGGCAAGGAAAATAAATTAATAGAAAGATATAAGAGATGTAGACCATATTCAGACTATATAGCATTTGGCGTTTTACTAATTATGCTTCCTATACTGGTAGAAATAGGAGTCCTGAAGTATTCCTACCTTACAATAATAGCAGGTATACTTATATACTCAATAGTAGCATTGGGACTTAATCTTCTTTTAGGATATTCAGGATTGATATCCTTAGGTACTGCTGGATTCATGGGCTTAGGAACTTATCTTGCAGCATATTTGACAGCAGATCTTAACCTCCCATTCGAATTGTCTCTATTAATTTCTGTTGCAGTTCCAATGGTTATAGGGATTTTAACAGGGCTTGTATCCCTTAGAATAGAAGGATTTTATCTTGCGATAGCTACACTTGCAATATCAGAGATATTCCGTAAAGTGTTTGTAGAACTTGAAGTTATTACAAACGGCTTTTCTGGAAAAAAGGCTGGATATCCAGAACTTCTAGGATTTATAGAGCTTGGAAGAAATGGTTCATTTATTGTAATAGTAGTTTCTTTAGTTGCTGTCATGATTATAGCTCATAATATAATAAACAGCTATACAGGAAGAGCATTTCAGGCTATGAGAGGTAGTGAAGCAGCAGCTCAGGCTATGGGAGTAAACATATACAAGTATAGGCTCCTTTCCTTTGCAATAGCTGTGGCTTTCTCAGCTCTTGGGGGAGTACTGTATATTCACTTTTTCAAATACACTTATCCTAATGCTTGGACATTAACTCTTTCACTTAATATCCTTGCAGTAATTATAATAGGTGGGATAAGGTCTATACCAGGGACAATACTAGGTTCATTTATAGTTTTTGGAGTACCTGACCTAGTTTTAAAAAGATTGCCTATTATTGGGGATTTTGACGGACTAGCTTACATATTCAATGGAGTACTGATAATTTTAGTCATATTATTTTATCCTACAGGCCTTATTCATATAAAATATGACATTAGAAAGCTGGCTTCAAAAATTAGAAAAGGAAAGGAGAACTACAGTGATCATGGAAGCGTTAGTGCAGAGTGAAAAAATACCTGATAATACAGTATTAAAAATAGAAAACCTGTCCATAGCCTTTGGTGGATTAAAAGCTGTAGATTCATTATCCTTTGATATAAAAGAGAAAGAAATATTCGGCCTCATAGGTCCTAATGGCGCGGGAAAGACTACTGTATTCAATTGCATCACACAGTTTTACAGACCAGATAGTGGAGTAGTTCTCTTTAGAACAAATACAGGTGAAGTAGAAAATTTAGTAGGGAAGAAGCCACACGAAATCATTTCAAAGGGACTCGTAAGGACATTTCAGAATATAGAGCTTATAAGAGAGCTAAGTGTAATTGACAATATATTAATAGGGTCACATATAGAGTTTAAAGCTTCATTATTAAGTCAAATATTAAAACTTCCAAAAGCGAGAAAGGAGGAAGAAAGGCTTAGAAAAAAAGCAGAGGAAGTACTTAAATATATGGGGCTTTATAATATAAAAGACCAACTTGTAGCAGGTCAGCCTTATGGGGTTCTAAAGAAAATAGAGCTTGCTCGTACACTAATGTGTAATCCTAAGCTCATAATACTTGATGAGCCTGCTGCTGGTCTAAATGAAGTAGAGACATTAGAATTGATAGACAAGGTAAGGGAAATAAGAGATAGATATAATTGTGCAATACTTCTTGTGGAGCATGACATGAAATTTGTTACAGATTTATGTGATAGAATATGTGCTATTTCCTTTGGGAAGCTGCTTGCAGTTGGAACTCCTCAGGAGATACAAGCAAATGAACAGGTACAAGCAGCTTATCTTGGAAAGGAGGAGGAATAGCATGACATTGAATATAAGGGACTTAAAGGTTAATTATGGTAGCATAGAAGCTCTTAAAGGCATAAATATAACTGTAAAAGAAGGCAGTATAGTTGCATTACTTGGTTCAAATGGAGCCGGTAAGACTACTACTCTTAGGAAAATTTCAGGTGTATTAGAAGCTGCCGAAGGTCAAATAGAATTTTATGGCCATGACATTACAAAAATGCAGGCCAATAAAATAGCTTCTCTGGGAATAATTCAATCTCCTGAAGGGAGGCAAGTATTTAGAGATCTTACAGTTGAGGAAAACTTATTAACAGGGGCTTATACTGTAAAGGATAGAAAAGAAATTAAAAAGAACTTTGAAAAGGTTTACAGATATTTCCCTGTACTTAAAGAAAGGAAAAATCAAATAGGTTCTACTCTCTCTGGGGGAGAGCAGCAGATGCTTGCAATAGGAAGAGCGCTTATGGGGAGTCCAAAGCTCTTACTATTAGATGAGCCATCCTTAGGGCTTGCACCATTAATAGTAAAAAGTATTTTTGAAATAATTAAGGAAATAAAGAATGATGGCACTACAGTATTGATAGTAGAGCAGAATGCTTTACAGACACTTAAAATTGCAGATTATGCTTATGTATTAGAAGTTGGAAGGATAAGAATGGAAGGCAGTGCAAAGGAGCTTAGTAAGGACCCTAAGCTCATAGAGGCTTATCTTGGAGATAGGAAAGAGCAATAGTTTAACAGTAGTTAAACTGTTTGTTAATTACAGTAAATAAATCAAGGGGGTTATTTAATGAAAAAAATTATATCAGTAATTCTTATATTCACTATAGCCGTCATGTCTTTGTCAGGCTGTGCTACTAAGGAAACTGTTTCACAAGGAGTTACTGAAACTACTATTAAGGTGGGAAACTGTGCTGCAACATCAGGTGCCTTTGCACCAGTTGGAGTACCATTCAATGCAGGTTTACAAGCATATATTAAAAAGGTCAACGATGCAGGTGGAATTGATGGAAGAAAAATTGAATTTGTACACTACGATGATGAGTTTGACCCTGTAAAAGGAAAAGCATTTACAGAGCAATTAATAAATGATGACAAGGTATTTGCAATAGTAGGACACTTTGGAACTCCAACTATAGGAGCTACTCTTGATTTACTAAAGGAAACTGGAATACCTACTGTATATTTTGCAGCTGGTATAGCATCTCTTTACAATGAGGATGCAACTAGCCCTGAAAAAGGAAGAGCGCTTTATCCAGTTCAGCCAATATATGTGACTGAAGGAAGATTAATTGTTGCAAGAGCAATAGAAGAGCATAATGCAAAGAAAATAGGTGTTATCTACACTAATGATGATGCAGGTAAAGACTTACTTGCAGGAGTAGAAAATCAAGTTGCAAAGCTTGGAGGAGAGTATTCAGTTGTTAAGGAGCAAATAAATCCAGGGGCAGCAGACGTATCTTCAGCAGTATTAAAAATGAAAAATGAGAATGTTGATGTAATTGTAGCTGCATCAATCCAAGCAACTCTGCCAACAATAATAAAAGGACTTATAAGCCAAGGTGTAGACAAACCAGTATTTACAACATATTCAAATGCTGATGCTACAACTATAGCTAACTTTGCAGCTGATTATGCAAGTGCAGCAAATAAGTTCCCAATATACTCAAATGCATGGGTTGACTTAAGTGATCCAGAAGAAGTTAATGCTTTTGTTGAAGGAATGACTAATTATGGTGAGCCAGACTATGCTGGTAATGCTTTTGCAATGGCTGGTTGGATAGCTGGACACTTCCTATGCGAAGGACTTAGAAGAACAGAAGGAAAGACCCTCAATTGGGAGAACTTCATGGAAGCTATGGAATCTGCAGAATTTAAAATACCAATGGGTGGAACTGTTAACTATGCAGATGGACAGCGTTTAGGAACTCAGTCAATGTCTTTACTTAAGGTATCTAGTGACGGTACAGCTTGGGAAACTGTAAAACCTGTTGAAAATCTAAATGATATAATTGGTAGAATAAAATAGGTTAATGCAGGATTATAAGTAAGCTTTAATGTCTGAAATATATTTGAATATATCCTAATAAATCAATCATAGTAGAGTGTCGCATGACTACTGAATTAGTAGTCAGCGACACTCATTTTTTCTGTAAACTAAGAAAAGCTTCTAATAAAAATCAAAAATCGGAAATCAAGGAAGCTTTTCTTGAAACTCATAACGGAAAGTCCTTAAAAAAGAATATAAAAGTAAGGACTTTCCTATTCGTTATAAGAAAAGCTTCTAATAAAAATCAAAAATCGAAAAACAAGGAAGCTTTTCTTGAGCTACTGCATAAGCGACTTGCAGGAAATCAAAGATTTCCGCGGCTTGCTTAAGTTTACTGCGGAAAGTCTTTACAACAAAATATTAGAGTAGGACTTTCTTATTTTTTATAAAAAACTTTGAAGTAGCTTAATGATATTTATTTTTTCATTGCACAGCAGTTCTTGACTATATATCTAGCTTAAAACATTTTCAGCACATATTTTTTAAAGTAATATATAGGTCTAAAAGAATCCTTGTAATTATCTGAGATAAATACTGAAACTAAGTTCATATCTGGGATCACAAATATAAACTGACCGCCATTACCCATGGCATAATATCCGAAATCCTTAATCCACCATTGGTACCCATAATGGCCTAGTGATTTTGAAACAAATACTTTAGGCTTTGTAGATTCATCAATCCAGTGTTCTGGAATTAAGGAACTATTTTCTTTTCTTCCTTTATTTAAGTAAAGAGCACCTATCTTAACTAGGTCATATGCAGACATTTCTATTCCAAAACCGCCACTGCTATTACCTTGAGGGTCAGACATCCAAGTAATATTTTCTATGTCTAGAGGTTTAAAAATATGTTTATCTGCATATTCATATGAGTTCATACCTGTAGATCTGCTTATTATAGCAGATAATAAATGTGAAGCACCAGAGTTATAGTTGAAAACCTCACCCGGATTATTAGCTATAGGCCTATCTAAAATGAATTTAACCCAATTGCTGCTATTGACTAGGTTATTGAGGAATTCCCAATTGCCGTATTCAGGCCATGATAAGCCGCTAGTCATAGTTAATAGGTGATGCAGCTTTATATCCTTCTTTTTTTCATAATCAATGGTGTCTTTTAATTCGGGGAAAAAATCAGATATGGGCTGATTGACATTTTCAATTTCATTATTTTCTATTGCTATTCCTATGAGAGCCGATACTATACTCTTAGTACAAGAATTAATCTTAAATAGCTTTCTTTTATATTCTTCTCTTTTATTGTAGTCAACTATAATTTCTCCGTCTTTCATTATAATAAGGTTTAATATATTTTCATCCTTAATTCTATCCGTCATATCTTTAAGTATAGCTTTATTCATATACTCACCTTCTTTTTAAATTGATGATATTTACATTATACTATTTAACTGAATTCCCAAGAAGTTAAAAAATATAACTTTTGTTAAAGTGGGATAGAAATATAAAATATTATAACTAATATACAATATAACTAAGATACAGTGAATATACACCAGACGATTTTGCCATTAAAGCTACAAGAACAAATCTAGTGATTGATAAGCCTAGCTTTGCAAATTATGAAATATTTTCAGAGGAGTTTAACAATAACTATGCTACAGTATAAGTTACTACAAAGGATTTATAAATAAGAATAAAGATTCACTTTAATTAGATTAATTTTGCTGCCCTTGCTAGAAAAGCTAGGGTAGAACAAGCACCTTAAGATACACTAGTATTTTATGCAACCTTGTTTTGCATTTCATTCTTATATTATAATATAAATAACATGGAAGGGGGAACATATGTGGACATACAAAGATTTACTGATTTTAGAAATAAAATTGTAAACAACGTATCAAAAGTCATAGTTGGAAAAGAAAAAGAAATAGATCTTATTATAGTATCTTTTCTATCAGGGGGACATGTTCTATTGGAAGACATACCGGGTATGGGAAAGACTATGATGATAAAAGCTTTCTCAAAGACATTAAATCTGCCTTTTAAGAGGATTCAATTCACACCAGATTTACTGCCTTCTGATATTACAGGAATTAATTATTATAATCAAAAAACTGGAGATTTCCAATTTAGAGAAGGACCACTATTTGCAAATATTGTACTTGCCGATGAAATAAACAGAGCTACACCTAGAACCCAATCATCTCTATTAGAAGCCATGGAAGAAAAACAAGTTACAGCTGATGGAGTTACTAGAAAACTAAATAAACCATTCATGGTATTAGCTACTCAAAACCCTATAGAATCCTTTGGTACATTTCCACTTCCAGAAGCGCAGCTAGACAGGTTTTTTATGCGCATCAAACTCGGATATCCTACAAAAGAAGAGGAAAAGGTCATAATCAAAAAGAATATAAGTAATCCTTTAGATAATATTGAGCCAATTGTTAACTCTGAAGAATTAGATTACTTATTATCAAGTGTAGCTGAGGTTTCAATTCATGATGATGTCATGGATTATCTAGTGAATATAGTAAATGCAACAAGGAATAGAGAAGATATAGTGTTAGGAGTAAGCCCTAGGGGAGCAATAGCTTTATTTAAGGCATGTCAGGCCTATGCGGCAATTAATGGAAGAGATTACATAATACCAGAAGACATAAAGGCTATGGCACCATATGTACTAAACCATAGGATAATAGCCAGAGGTACAAAGAGAATAGAGGATTCAATAGAACTAATTAAGGGAATAGTTGAAACAGTAGAAGTTCCCTTAGAGAATGTGCAGGCATAGCTATGATTTGGTACTTATTTGGTTTAGTAGTATTTATTTTTCTTATAAACAGGCTGACATTATCCTATGGTTTTAACAACCTAACCTATAGGATGGAGATAAAAAAAGAGACAGCTGAAATAGGCGAAGAAATTGAGATAACTTCAATAATTGAAAATAAAAAGCCTTTAACAGTTTCTTTTTTAAAGGTGATTGAAAAATTTCCCCTAGGATTTAGTAAGATAAATAATATTTATACCATATTTGTAATGCCGTATCAGAGAGTTAAAAGAACTTATAAAATGCATATAAAGAAAAGAGGAAGATATTTTATTACAGAGGCAGAGCTAGAAGTAGGTGACTTCATTGGTTTAAAGACAGAGAAGCAGAAAATACCTATGCAAAAAGAAATAATTGTATTTCCAATGCAGATAAACCTAGAGAATAGCCTTGTACCCCTTGGTTCTTTAAACGGAGATGTGTCCGTCAAGAGGTGGATAATAGATGATCCGCTTATGACTATTGGCATAAGAGAATATACAGGTAATGAGCCAGAGAGATTTATTCATTGGCCTTCATCAGTTAGATATGGAAATCTAATGGTTAAGAATTTTGACTTTACTACTGACAATAGCGTCTTAGTAGTTCTGAATGTGGAAACTATGAAACCTTGCTGGAAACCACCAGAAGAGGAGTTAATTGAAAAAGTCATATCATTGGCAAGGGGTGTAATGGAGGAGTTTGAGGCTTTGAGAATTCCTTATGGACTTGCGACTAATGCCTATAATGTTGACTCATCTAACGAGAAAGGATACTTTTTCCACCCCGGCTTAGGACATAGCCACTTAGATAATCTGCTTAGAGTGCTAGGGAGGATAGACTATAGATTACCATCATTCTTTGAGACTACAATTAAGGATATCAGTAAAAGACAGGGGAATTACACTACTGCAGTGATCATCACACCTAGAATACTAGATACTTATATAGAGCCTATAAATTTCTTAAGCAGGAGCGTAAACAGAACGGTAGTCATATCTTTAGAAGAAGAGCATTTGGAAAAACTGAATAACAACATTATAAAGTATAGGGGTAAATAAAATGATAGAGATTATTTTAATTGAGATAGTAGCTATAGTTTCATTTTTATATTCCATATTCTTTTTGTTTAGCAGCTTTACCTCAACTAATGAAGTGGCATTTTTATTTCTTTGGACTGTTGCAGCTTCTACAATTTATGCTGTTGTTCATAGAAGGTCAAGAATATTTGAGGTCAGTATTCTGCTATTATTTCTTCCATTAATACTGTATCGCAGCAGTCAGGCCGTTTTTTTCATAATAGTTACTACTCTTGTAATCTTTCTATACATTAAGAACTCCTTAGCTAGAGGGAATCATTATGCCTATGTAAGTAAGATTAAGACTACTTACCTGTTATACCCACCATTAATTTATTTAAATTATTTTTTTAATAATTTTAAGTTGTCTTTAACCTATGCAGCACCATTTATAATAATTTATCTACTATCTTCGATAATACTTGCAAGGACTATTAGGCACTTAGATACAAATATGGGTCTCAAAGATATTAGAAAAAACAATGTAAAGAATATATTAATAATGTCTGTTGTGTATGGCGTAACAGCATTTGAAAACCTTAGAGATTCCTTACTGGCTTTAGGGGAGAAGATTTTGATAGTTATTTTTTATCCTATTGTTTGGCTAGGCAAACTAAGGGCTATGATATTAAGGAAGCTTTATTCTCTGATAAAAATACCTGAAAGCGTTCTTGAGTATCAAGAGAAAGCAGATGGGGAATTTACTAAAAAACAACTTGAAGCTATAAAAAAGTTTGAAGAAGAATCTCCTCTAGACCTTACAATGCTTAAAAGGATATTAGGGTTATTAGCTGTTATAGTTATTATTTACATTGTCTATAAACTGATCATGAGAGCAGGAAACAGAAGGTATGAAAGCGTTGAGTATGTAGAGGTAAGAGAGTATATAAAGGAGTCTAAAGAAAAGAAGAAAAAAAGATTTAAGAAAGATAAGTTTCCAAAGGAATTAAGAGAACAGATAAGATATTATTATAGAAGATTTTTGGATAAGCTTAAGCAGAATGATATAGAAATTTTGAAAACAGATTCTTCCCTTGAAATAAACCAAAAAGCAGAGGGATTATTTGGGGAAGAGATTAATAGGATTAGAGAAATATATATTAATACCCGATACTCAGACTCACAGGTAGACGAGAACTTAGTGAGAGAAATGGAAAGTTTATATAAAAAGTTGTAAGGAGCCCAATTATCGGGCTCATTTTTTATGGCCTAACACCCGATTTCCAAAAAATTTTTTGGGAAATCCATAGTAGGTCAAAAGCAACGAGCACCAAATTTATGCGAGCAACAGCGAGCAAATAAATTTGTGCTGCGAGACTGTGCAAGATAACCTAACCCGATTTTCTGAGAGCTTTTCTCAAGAAATCAAGGAAGCTCAAAGTACGAGTTTCTGAGTACTGCAATTACACCAAATCGAAGACTCTGGTAATTGTAGTATATGTCAAATGGACTTTTAATAAGTTTATAAAGTCATTCTAATAATATATTGAATATACAGAACTTGTATGATATACTGATTACTATTCGCTATTAATGATTTTTTCTCAGAGTACGCATTCCACAAATTCTCTTCATAATTTAATAACGGAGGTGGTTGTCATTTTTAGAGGATTAGAGATTGCCAAAAAGTCCTTTGAAAGAGACCGTGTCTATCTGCTTAACCACATAGTCAATAATATTGGAAGTACTATATTTGGGTACATTAATGTTAGAATTTGGTTAGCTGTATTAGGCAATACAACTGAGGGCATGGAGGCCGTGACTTATCTTATGGTAAATCAAGCTGGACTATGGCTTGTCATGTTTTTACCCTATGGATGCTACATACCTCAAAAAGTTCGAGATGGTTCAATTGCATTTGAAATGTTAAGACCCTACGGATTATTATATGGCAGTTTTTTTGAAGTACTAGGTCATATTATATACAATTTCTTTTTCCGCACATTGCCCATTTTTCTCTTTGGAGTAATATTCATGAGAGTTTCACTTCCAAATATCCATCAAATACTTCCATACTTAATTACATTATTCAATGGAGTACTTATTTCGTTTTTAATCAATTATTTTATTGGGCTTTGGAGTATCAAGTTCTTATCTATTAATGGCGTTCAAATGCTTTACTATTTTTCAGGAACTTTGTTTAGTGGTGCATTTATTAATTTAAAGTATCTACCTGAGGTTTTTGAAAAAATAGCCTTAAGCCTACCTTTTGCATATACTTCCTATGTGCCTACAGCAGTTTATCAAGGACAATTTAATTTGCTCAAAGCCTGTTTAAATCAATGGTTCTGGATTTCATTTCTATTTGCTATTGCCTACTTATTAACGGCCAGATTGACGAAGAAAATGGCTATTCAAGGAGGTTAGTATGAAGCTTTTTATTACACTTTTCAAAGCTTCTTTTAAAAGTGAAGCTCAGTATAAATTCGATTTTTTTGTAAATATACTTGGGAATATATCCATAGTAGGAGATTTCTTAATAACAGTATTTATATTGATGAGATTTAAAAATATCAATGGGTGGCTGCTTCAAGAAGTTTCTTTAATGTACGCTATTACAGAGTTTGGATTTGGAGTGTATAGATTAATAGGAGACGGATTTAATAATTTTGAGATACTAGTACTTTCAGGTAAGTTTGACACTTTGCTTATTAGACCAGCATCTACGCTTGCACAAGTCATGTTGCAGAAGGTTGACTTAAAGAGGATTGGCATTGTGATACAAGCCTTAGCAGTTGGTATATGGGGGATGCAAAGATGTTCTTTTATTGATAATAGTATTTACTTTTATCTGCCCTTTTTACTAATAGCTTCTGTATTGGTTAATACGCAAGTAGGAATTATACTGGCTGCTGTAGCATTTTGGACTGGAAAAAATGAAGATATAGTGGTTCTAGGGCACTATTCATCTAGGACAGCAGCTCAATATCCCGCATCGATTTATAATAAATTTTTTAGCAGCATTTTGACATACATTATACCTTTCTTTTCTGTAAGCTATTATCCGCTGGTATACTACACTGGAAGAACTGAAAACATATTTTGTCTATTAGCACCTTTACTTGCAGTATCCGTTATGACGCCTATAACTTATTTCATTTGGAGTGCAGGGATCAAGAGGTATTCAAGTACAGGAACCTAGAGAGCTGTATATTAGGATGTCATATGATAATGATTGGAGGGATAGCTGTGGAGTTTATTACAGTAGAAGGATTAGTGAAGGAATATACCATATACGAGAAAAGGAGTTTTCTCAGAAGAAATAAAAGAAAAGTTGAAGCGCTAAAGGGAATAAATTTTACAGTCAAAAAAGGTGAGTTTTTAGGGTATGTAGGACCTAATGGGGCAGGGAAATCTACTACTATAAAGATACTGACAGGGATTATGACTCCAAGCAGCGGTAAGGTAAAAGTAGGAGAGTATATACCCTATAAAGATAGAAAAAAATATGTGAGAAATATAGGGGTAGTCTTTGGACAGAAAACGCAGATGTGGTGGGACCTGCCTGTTATTGACACTTATGAACTTCTAAAGGGGATATATAGAGTTGATGAAAAAAGGTATAAAAAACAGCTAGACTATTTAGTAGATAGGTTATTTCTTCAGGATATTTTAAAACAACCAGTTAGGCAGCTCAGCTTAGGGCAAAGGATGAGAGCAGAACTAGGAGCGAGTATGATTCATGATCCCGAAATACTATTTCTGGACGAGCCTACTATTGGGTTAGATATAGTGTCTAAGCATAAGGTAGTAGATTTTCTTAAGGAAATTAATCAGCAGGGGAAAACCATATTTTTAACTACACATGATATGAGGGACATAGAAAAGCTGTGCAATGAGATGTTAGTTCTCAATCACGGAGATATAGTATATAAGGGCAAGGTAGAAGAACTAAGGACTATAGGAGAATTGCCTATTAGAGTAGTTGCGCAGTTTAAGCGTAATGGCTATGATACATTACTTAATGAGATAATATTAGGGTATTCAGGAACCTACGATTCTGATAGATCACAGCTTGTCCTAAATCTAAAAAGTAAAAAAGAAATATCAGAAATAGCTAAGGTTCTTTTCAATAATTATGATATAGAAGACTTCAAGATTGAAGAACCAGGAATTGAGGAAGTCATAGAGCTCATATATACTAATTAATTCCTGTGTTTTATATAGGGAATATATATGGAATTACAAAAAAGCCTCATTTAGTGTAATTTCTCTAAGGTAGAGTAACTGACTAAATGAGGCTTATATATTTTGATTTAGGATAGCATAAACAGCTATACTATTAATTTCTGAGTTAATGAGTAAACAATTATCTATTTATTTTCCTTTACATTTCCCCAACTGTTGTTATTTCCACTGCTCTTGTATTTTTTCTTTGATTCCTTAGATTTGTTTTTTGTTTCAAATTTTTTAGCTTTTTTTTCAGCCTTTTGAATTGCTTTATTTGCTTTTTTCTCAGCTTTTTTTGCTTCCTTAACAGTCTTATCATTAGTACATTTTTCTTTAGATTCTTTGACAGTTTCTTTAGCTTTCACGTTTATATTAATAATTTTAGAGTATTTGTCATCATCATTTGTGCCTTGCTGTTCTTCATTGATGATAATTAGAGTTCCCCTATTAGTAGAGTTCTGATTAGTAGATTCTTGGCTGCTAGGCTTTTGAATATCTGCTGCTGTGCTATCATTTCCTATGTTATTACTATCTTCTATACTATTATTTTTTGTACTGTTATTTTCTGTACTGTTAGATCTAACTTCTTTTGCTATTTTCTCATTGAATTCTTCTAACTGTTCAAGGGTTATATTTCCACCGTTGCTTTTGATTAAAGCCTTGGCTTGACATTTGTATTTTCTGAATGTTTCATTGATTCCTTTAAGAGCATTTTTTGGTGCTATACCTAAAGCGAGAGCTGTAGAGCCTAATCCTTTATTGTTATCCTTAAATATATCTATAACCTCTTCTATAGACTTACCTGATTGTTGAGCAAGTGAAATTATAGCTATCATCTGTCTGGAATTAAGCTTTTCTGTTTGAGCCTTTTCGATAACAGATTCATCCTTGATTTCTTCCTTAATAATTACTTCTACTGCTACGTTTTCAAGAGAGCCTTTTTCTTCTATTTCTTTCTCTTGAATCTCTCCGTTTTTTTCATCTACTTCTTCTACTAGACTTACAACATCCTTTGTGGCTTCTGCTTTAGTATAGATATTTTCTAATTCCTCTTTAACAGTGTCCTTAATTTCGTTATTCAATTTAATTAATATCTTTTCAATTATCTCTTTATGAGATAAAGTGGCATCTTCAATTTCTTTAGTTATGTCAGAAACTTTTTCACCATTTTCCAGAGCTTCATTAGTAGTATTTATAGCGTTATCTAAGGTAATTTGGTATTCTTTTAAGGCTTTTTCAGCTAAATCATTTTTGCTTTTTATCATCATTGAGTTGCTCTCGTCCAATCTTTCCTGTGCAATTGCTAAAAATAGCTTGGCTTTTTTAACTGAGTCAAATGTAATAGTAATTTTGATATTTTCTGCAAGCTTGTCCAAAATATACAAGAAGCTATCTGGAGTAATTCCTTTACTGACTTCCTCAGTATTACTATTTTCCTTATTAATCTGAACCTCATATGTACTAGTTTCCACTCCGGAATCTGCAAAGGATTGTACTGGTGCCATAAGTAGTGAAGATATTAATAATGCTGCAACTTTTCTTTTCATATTTTTGTCCTCCCTTTAATTTGTTTCTTATGTTATAGACATTCGAAGGGTGAATTTAAATTTTAAGGCATTATGTGCTGGGAATTTATTCCTTGTTATAATAGCTAGTTTATTAGGTTTTTTTGTTTTTGTTATGATATTCAGGGTAACATATTAGAAGTAAGGAGGTGATGTCTTGAAAAATAAGAGCACAATGGTTGAGATTTGGGGAGATGTAATTGAAATAAAGCACTTGATAATTTCTATAATTATCTCTTCATTATCTACAATGACGGGATATTTTTTAGCTCCTTCTAATGACAAAACTAAAGAGCTATTTTATGGATTATCAGGAGCAGTAATAGGCTTCATTATCTCGACTTTCATAATAAAACCTAAGCGAATTATTGTTTTTGAAGAAGACATAATAAATAAAAAGGAGTAATTTCTATGGAGAACTTACCACTACTACAGATGATTTTAGCAGCTCTAGGAGCTGTTGTTATATATATATTTATAGGATTTATTCCTGGGACAGATGAAACTTCGGTTCTTATGCCAATTACACTGACTGTAGTATTAGCAGGCGTACAGCCAATAGTTGTTCTAACGTTTTTCATTGCAGCTATTGTGACACTAAATCTGACTAATGCTATTCCGACGGCATTAGTAGGACTACCTGGTGGAGTAATGTCTAGTCCTATGATGGAGCATTCGCTGTTTTTGAAGGATAAAGGGATGTCAGCCTTAGTGATTAAAAAGATGGCAGTAGGCTCTTTAATAGGTGTTGGGATTTCAATTCCTACGGCTTTGATACTAGCAAATATTCTAGCACCCTATGCAGAGAATATACAAGCATTGGCACCTTTGCTATTTTTCGTGGGAGCAATTTTCCTATCTATTATAGGTAAAAATAAGATATTGTCTTTATTCAGCATAATTCCCTTATCAATACTATTTATGGGATTGAGACATCTATACTGGGGAATAGGAGTCGTACCCCAAAATGCTAATATTACAACTTCATTCTTTTTAGGAATTACTATTGGACCGCTTATAGTGTCTTTGCTTACATTATTAAATAAAAGAAGCCTTCGGCCCATAATAATAGAAGACAAGAAGAGAGTCATAATTCCTAGTGATGCTGTATTGAATAGAACCTTGAATCCATTTAAAATACTGACAAAAAGTGAAATAAAAAAGGCCTCTATTCCTGCTTTAATTGTCAACTTTTTATTTGTACTTAGTCCAGTCGGACTTACAATTTTATTAGGTGAATCTATAGCATCTAGAGAAAAAGACCCTGTTAATAGGGCTGCTACAACTATTACAACTATGAGTGCACTAGCACAAGCAACTTATCTTTCAGGAATTATCATTCCGCTAATTGCATTAGGTATTCCACTGTCGCCTACTTCAATTGGACCAGGCAGTGCATTATTTAATGCACCACCCGTATTTACAGTTGATAACAACTTACATCATATGCTGAGCAAGTGGGAATTTGTAATTGTCATCTTAGTTGGGGCAATTATTGCAGTAGCTATAACTTACTATATTACAAATAGATTTGCAGGTAGAATATCTACATTTGTTCTTAAAAAAATACCTCATGAGGCCATTATAGGTTTGTTTATTTCTCTAATTCTTTTGCTGTCATATATGGATGCAGGATTAATTAATATTTTTGGAGTGCTTTTAATAGGAATAACTTGTGGCACTCTAAATAAAATGGGTGTGAATTATGGGGTACAGTTTATGACTTTATATGCTGCACCTTGGATTATAGAAAAACTTGCGTTATTTTAAACTATAAGATAAGGAGTATAAAATGGATAAAGGAATTTCAATAGGAACTGCGATTGGAAAAATAATTTTAATGGGTGAACATTCAGTAGTTTATGGAGAGCCGGCAATAGCTATGCCTTTTCCTGAAACCATAGTGAAAACTACTGTATATAGAAGAAGTGGACCTGTAATTCTTGAATGTATTTATTATAAGGGAGAATTAACAGATGCTCCTAAAGAATTACTTGGTTTAGTACAAGTTATTAGAAATATTTCTGAAAGTTTTAATGAAGAGTTGAAAGACTTCAGTATTAATATAGAAAGCACTATTCCGCCAGAAAGGGGCATGGGGTCTAGTGCTGCAGTTGCCATTGCCACTATTAGGGCATTGTATGATTTCTTTAATAGACCTCTGGCATATGATGAGCTATTAAAATGGACTAATGTATCTGAAAAAATAGTACATGGAAATCCAAGCGGCATAGATGCTGCAGTTGTCAGTGGAGAAAAGACACTTTACTATATTAAGGGAAAGCCATTTGTGCCTTTTGATTTTAAACTAGATGCATATTTAGTAGTTGGAGATACAGGAAAAAAAGGTCAGACTAAAGCTGCTGTTGAAGGTGTTAGACAGTTTATAGAGTCAAATCCAGAGGAAGGTAGAGCTTTAATTAAAGAATTAGGAGTACTGACTGTGAATGCAAAGAACTTAATAGAGAATAATAATCCTAAAAAGCTTGGTGAAGTAATGACTAGGGCTCATAACATATTAGATAAGCTAGGTGTCAGTGATGATAATCTTAACCTTTTAGTTTCAGAAGCATTAAGCAATGGTGCCTTAGGAGCTAAATTAACTGGTGGCGGCAGAGGCGGATGTATAATAGCATTAGCTTCAAGTGCTGATGAAGCTATCCATATTTCTAATAAGCTGCTCATAAAAGGTGCTAAAAATACTTGGATTAGTAATTTAGGAGTTGATTTAATTGATAAATAGAGGAAAGGCAAAGGCTCATAGCAATATAGCCTTAATTAAATATTGGGGAAAGAGAGATGAAAGATATGTATTGCCAATGAACAGCAGCCTTTCCCTTACTATAGAATGTTTTTATACGGAGACAGAGGTTATATTTGATGACAGCCTTAGAGAAGACTATTTTTACTTAAATGATGAGCTTCAGAATAAGGAAGCTACTGATAAAATAAGCTCATTTTTAGATTTATTCAGGAAATCTGCTGGTATTGATAAGAAGGCAATTGTTAATAGTAAAAATTTTGTACCTACTGCTGCTGGATTAGCTTCGTCAGCTTCTGGCTATGCAGCCTTGGCAGCAGCAGCTAATATTGCAAGTGGTCTAAATCTTGAGAGAAAAGAGTTATCTATGTATGCCAGACAAGGTTCTGGCAGTGCAGCGAGGAGCATTTATGGCGGATTTGTTGAGTGGCAGAGAGGAACATCTGAAAAAGATTCCTATGCAGTACCAATAGATGATGCAAAATGGGATATTGGTATGGTTATAGTTATAGTAAATTCTAAGGAAAAGAAGATATCAAGTCGTGAAGGGATGAAAAGAACTGTAGAAACTTCACCTTTTTATAAAGTATGGGTTCAAAGTGCTGAAGATGATATAAAAGAAATAAAATCAGCAATTAAGGATAGGGATTTTGAAAAATTAGGGCTTATTACAGAGCGAAATGGACTCATGATGCATGCCACTATGCTTGGTGCAGTTCCACCTATATCCTATTGGGAGCCTGATAGCATTTTAGTAATGCAGATTGTAAGAGAATTAAGGAGTGAAGGAATCCTCTGTTATTTTACTATGGATGCTGGTCCCAATGTTAAAATATTGTGCAGATTATCTGAAGCTGATAAAATCAAGGAAAGATTAAGACAAGTATTTGATGAGGAAAAGATAATAATCACAGGACCTGGACCAGGTGTTGTTGCTTTATAAAAGGAGATGGAAAGATGATTATAGTAAAAGTGCCGGGTAAGTTATTTATAGCTGGTGAATATGCAGTAACAGAACCAGGTTTTCCTGCTGTTTTAGCAGCAGTGGATCAGTTTATAACAGTTTTTATAGAAAAGTCTGCTGAAAGGGGAAGTATTAGAATATATGATGATACTATATTTTGGACAAGGGATAATGAAAAGCTTATTCTAGAAAAACAAGACAATCGCCTTAAATATATATTGTCGGCAATTAATATTGTTGAAAGATATATAAAGGAACTTGGGAGAAATCTTTCATATTTTAAATTAAGAGTAGATAGTGACTTAGTGTCTCAAAATGGTGTAAAATATGGATTAGGCTCAAGTGCAGCAGTGACAGTGGGAACTGTAGAGGCACTACTTAAGTTTTATGATATAGAAATTACATTAGACAAACTATTTAAGCTATCTGCTTTAGCCAATATTTCGATTAATGACAAAGGCTCATGTGGAGATATAGCGGCTTGCGTTTATAGTGGATGGACAGCTTATACATCATTTGATAGAAAATGGGCATTGGAAAAACTGAATAGTACTACAATATCTGAGATTTTAAACCTAGAATGGCCTAATCTTTCAATTGAAAGATTGATGCCTCCTGAGAAACTAAACTTGGCTATAGGATGGACAGGACAGCCTTCTAGCACTGTAAATTTATTAGATAGAGTGAATGACAGAAGATTAAAGCAGAGTACAATATATGAAAGATTTTTATATGATAGTAAAAGATGTGTAGAAAAAATAATTAGTGCCTTTAAAGCAGATGATATAGATGAGATTCAAAGACAAATTCAGATTAACAGAGAGCTATTAGTTAAATTAGGTAATGAGCTAGGTGTAGAAATAGAAACTTTAAAGCTTAAAAAGCTGTGCGATATTGCATCAAAGTATAAGGGCAGTGGAAAGTCCTCAGGGGCTGGCGGCGGAGATTGCGGTATTGCTATTTTCAATGGAGATTATAATCTAGCTCAACTAGTTGAGGAGTGGAATGAGTGGGGAATTACCTATTTACCGTTAAGTGTCTATAATAAGGTAAACAGAATAAACTTTAACTGAAGAATAGACTGTTTAATAGTGCTTTTGTGCCATTATAGCCGTTAAGCTGAAAGTGACAAGATTAATTTCTTGATGTTATTCCCTAATTTCATTATCAATAGCTTTAAACTCGGCAGTCTCTGTATTTAATAAGTCTTACTTAGCAATTTTATTTTTAGGGTTTTATATGAAATGGCAGCATTTCTAAGTTAAAATCGATTATTTGCTGTGGATAGAAGCTAAGATCTATAAGTTTTTAAGGTAAAAAGATCAAAATCTCTTGACAATATTACTGAAGAACATTGAATATTAATTGTGGTTTTAATTATTATGAGAAAGGTGAGTATGTTGACAAATAGAAAAGATGAACATGTGAGACTAGCAATGGAGCTTCATAGGGAATTGAGGACTTCAGATTTTGATAATATTCGCTTTGTACATCATTCATTTCCAGAGATAGGTGTAGATGAGGTGGACATTTCAACATCATTTTCCACATTTACTGTGGAGCAGCCGTTTTTTATCAATGCAATGACTGGCGGCAGTGAGAGTACAAAGTCAATAAATGAAAAGTTAGCTACAGTGGCAAGAGAAACAGGGTTGCCAATGGCTTCTGGTTCATTAAGCGCTGCCATTAAGGATCCATCTCTCATTGATAGCTTTACAATCATTAGAAAAGTCAATCCCGAAGGACTTATCTTTGCTAATTTAGGGACAGAGCATACTGTGGAAAATGCTAAAAGAGCTGTGGATATTTTAAAGGCTGATGCTATGCAAATTCACTGTAATGTTGTGCAGGAGATAGTCATGCCTGAAGGGGACAGAGATTTTTCAGGTAGGCTTAGGAATATTGAGAAAATAGTTAAGTACCTAGATGTTCCTGTTATAGTAAAAGAAGTAGGATTTGGTATGAGCAGAGAAACTATAAAAAGCTTAAAGGATATAGGAGTGCAGACAATAGATGTAAGTGGCTCTGGTGGAACTAATTTTGCAAAAATCGAAAATAACCGCAGAAGCATGAATAAGTATGATTACTTAGAAAGCTTTGGGCAATCAACAGTTATTTCCTTATTAGAGGCACAGGAATTTATGAAAGACACTGACATTATTGCATCTGGAGGTATACGAAATCCTTTAGATATAGTTAAAGCATTAGCCCTAGGTGCAAAGGCAGTAGGTATTTCAGGGTTATTTTTAAATATGGTTTTAAATGACGGTGTTGAAAAGACTATAGAGAATATAAATAGCTGGAAAACAGAGATAAGAATGATAATGACACTGCTTGGGAAGAGGAATGTTTCAGAATTAGTTAGTGCTGATTTGGTGATGTTTAACGAAGTTAGAGAATGGTGTCTTGCTAGAGGGATTACATTATCTCGACCTAATGATAAATAGAGTAGCAGAGATTTCTGACATTTTTTAATAGATCTAAGAATATGATTACTCTTTTACAGCATAAGACTTGTCAAAGCGTATTATTGTAGCTGATATATTATTCAAGATATTAACAATATTAGAGATATTAGGATATAGTTCAAAAAAGTGTTGTAGATAAGCGTTGACTTTATATTATAAAATATGATATCTTTATAGTAAATACAGAATATTTAAATAAATCAGCATATTTAAAAAGGTGTGTTACTGATGAATAATCAGGCATAAACCTGTGTATGGGGGACTAATATTTACCATATATAGTTTTATGCCTTTTATTTTACCCTATGTTTTTGAAGGGGGTGTGATTTTGTCTACTGTTAATGAGTATATAATCTCAAAGGTCCTGAATAACAATGTCATATTGGCTGTAGACTATAAGACTAAGCAAGAGCTTATCCTAATAGGAAAAGGTATTGGATTTGGAAAAAAGGAAGGTAAAAGGGTCAATATACAGTCTAAGGATATAGAGAAATCCTTTATAGCTTATGATGAAAAGACTAAGAAAGAGTATTTTCAGTTAATAAGCCAGCTAGATGGTAATGTTATGGGAGTAAGTGAAGAAATTATAGCTATGGCAGAAAAACAGTTAGGGCCACTTAATCCGCACATCCATATTGCACTAACTGACCACATTGGGTTTGCTATTGATCGTTTAAAAATGGGATTAGATATGAATAATCCATTTCTTTATGAAATAAGAGCTCTATATCCAGAAGAGTATCAAGTTGGATTATTGGCAGCTGAAGTTATAAAGGACAGACTCAATGTAGCAATAACAGAATCAGAGGTAGGCTTTATAGCTCTTCATTTCCATTCTGCAAGACAAAATAAAAATATAACTGAAACTGTGAGGGATACAGGCCTTTTAAAAGAGATAGTGGATATGATTCAAAGAGAGCTGTCTGTATCTATTGACAATAAAGATTTAATGTACACTAGATTGATAAATCATTTGAGAGTTACACTGAATAGATTAGAGGAAAAGAAGTATATTGAGAATCCATTGCTAAGCAATATAAAAGAGCAGTTTAAAGAGGCCTATAGTCTATCACAGAAAATAGGAGAATATATCAAGGAGAAAAAACATATCAATGTAACAGAAGATGAATTAGGCTACTTGGCCATTCATATTGAGAGAATCAAAGAAACCTCAAAAACAATACCTAAGCGTGTTACTGAGTAATATCAGGCATGAGCTTATTATACAGATTTTATACGTCTGTAACAGCTTGTGCCTTTTATTATTATAGAGATTATTCTAGATGAAAGGAGGGTAGAATAAATATAGGCATCATAGATATTATTCATACTAAATGAAAAATATAAATTATGAGGAGGTATGGTTAAATGAAGAGTTATCTACAAAGGCTTGGACGTTCATTAATGCTGCCAGTGGCAGTATTGCCAGCTGCAGCCGTATTAATGGGTATAGGATACTGGATTGACCCTTCAGGATGGGGTGGAGGAAGCCCTCTTGCCGCATTTTTGATTAAAGCAGGTTCTTCAATAATTGACAATATGTCAATTCTATTTGCAGTAGGAGTAGCACTAGGTATGGCAAAAGAGAGAGACGGGTCTGCTGGCTTAAGCGGACTAGTAGGATTCCTAGTAGTTACAACTTTACTTTCAACAGGTACAGTATCCATGTTGCAGGGAATTGATGCAAGTGAAGTAAACCCTGCTTTTGCAAAGATAAACAATCAATTTATTGGAATTATATCAGGATTAATAGCGGCTGCAATGTATAACAGATTCAGTCATGTTAAATTGCCAGATGCCTTGGCCTTCTTCAGTGGAAAGAGACTAGTTCCTATAGTTACATCTGCTGCAATGATGGTAGTTTCTGCAATATTATTTTTCATATGGCCAGTTGTATATTCAGGACTAGTAGCATTTGGTAAAGGAATCAGCGGATTAGGATTTATTGGTGCAGGAATATACGGATTCTTCAACAGATTGTTGATACCAATAGGATTACACCATGCTCTAAATTCAGTATTCTGGTTTGACGTTGCAGGTATAAATGATATCGGTAACTTCTGGGCTGGCACTGGAACAAAAGGAATAACAGGAATGTATCAGGCTGGATTCTTCCCAGTAATGATGTTTGGTTTAATAGGAGCAGCCTTTGCAATGTATCAAACAGCTAAACCTGAAAAGAAAAAGCAGGTTGCATCACTAATGATGGCAGCAGGATTTGCTTCATTCTTAACAGGAGTTACTGAACCTCTTGAGTTTGCATTTATGTTTGTTGCACCTTTACTATACCTATTACATGCAATACTTACTGGTATTTCACTAGCTATTTCAGCATTTTTCCATTGGACTGCAGGATTTGGATTTAGTGCAGGATTTATAGACTTCTTCTTAAGTTCTAGACTTCCATTGGCTAATAAACCATATATGCTGCTTGTTCAAGGATTAGTATTTATGGTTCTTTACTATGTAGTATTCAGGTTTGCTATTGTTAAGTTCAACTTAACTACTCCTGGAAGGGAAGATGATGCAGTAGAAGAAGTAGAAGCTGGCGGGGCAGCTGTATTAACTGGTCAAGAAAAACTTGCTGCAATAGCATCTAAGATTCTTCAAGGATTGGGCGGAAATAATAACATAATTTCAATTGAAAACTGTATTACCCGTTTAAGAGTAGAAGTAAAAGATATGGAGCTAGTAAATGAGAAAGTCATTAAAGAAGCACAAGTAGCGGGAGTTAAAATTACTGGCGACAATAGCCTACAAGTAATTGTTGGGCCACAAGTGCAATTTGTTGCAGATGAAATAGAAAAAATACGAAAAGAAAGTCAAAATAGTTAGAGGTTTTCACAGCTGGGTGGTAGTCTCTACCACCCAGTTTCATCAAAAAATTCCTTTTCACGTATGTATTCATAGATGTTGATGGACTGATGTATAGATAAAAATGAGCTTAATAAAAAATCTTATTTTACATCTATATATCAGTGCATAAATATCTAAAATATAGATAGGGAGTGTAGAAATGATAAAAAGAATTTTGGATATAAATGCATCAGATATTAATAATATGACTAAGGAAGAAAAACTTTTAAGTATTAAAAGTGCAGAGGGAAGAACTATAGTGTCTGAGATTATAACTGTTGCACCTCCTATTTTATATGACATCAGCAATGTTGAACTAGCATCAGCCTTTGGAGCAGATATACTTCTTTTAAATTTTTACGATGTAAATCAACCAAAGGTACTAGGGCTTCCTCCTTGTGAAGAAAATGAAGTCATAAGAGAGGTCAAAAGATTAACTGGGAGACTTGTAGGAGTTAATTTAGAACCTGTAGACTTAGAAAGCAATGTAATTGATCAAAGAGAACACATTTCAGAGGGAAGATTAGGTACTGTTCAAAATGTACAAAAAGCCTTAGAGCAGGGTGCAGATATAGTAGTATTTACAGGCAACCCAAAGACTGGAGTTACAAATAAGCAGATAGTCAGCTCCATAAAAAGTGCAAAGGAATCTGTAGGAGATAAAATGATAATTGCGGCTGGCAAAATGCATGCTGCAGGAAGTGGAAGTGAAACAGGAAGCAGTCTTATAACTAAGGACATAGTTAAAGAGTTTATAGAGGCAGGTTGTGATATAATTCTTTTACCAGCTCCAGGTACTGTGCCTGGTATGACAGTTGAATATGTTAGAGAGCTTGTTGAATATGTACATTCCTGTGGGAAGCTAGCAATGACATCCATAGGAACCTCACAGGAGGGGGCTGATGAATATACTATAAGAAACATTGCATTATATGCTAAGATGACAGGCACAGATATTCATCATATAGGAGATTCAGGATTAGCTATGGGTATGGCTACGCCAGAAAATATTATGGTTTATTCAATTGCAATTAAGGGTAAAAGGCATACCTATAGAAGAATGGCTAGATCTGTGAATAGATAGGAGGAATAATATGCTAAACTTTTTCAAGGGCAAAAAAGAAGTATCTATTGCAGCACCTATGACTGGAGAAGTCATAGAAATAGCTAAAGTTCCAGATGAAGTTTTTGCAGAGAAGATGGTAGGAGATGGATTAGCAATAATACCATCAGAGGGAACTGTAGTGGCGCCATGTAATGGAGAGATTATGCAGGTTTTTCCAACTAATCATGCCATAGGGCTTTTAACAAAAGAAGGAGTTGAAATTTTAATACACGTAGGTTTAGATACTGTTAATTTAAAAGGAAATGGTTTTAAAGCATATGTGACTCAAGGAGACAAGGTAAAAAAAGGGGATAAACTTTTAGAGTTTGATATAGATTATATTTCACAAAATGCTAAATCAACTATCAGTCCTATAGTAATTACTAATATGCAAATAGTAGATAAATTTTCTATCAATAAAGGAGCTGTAGAAAAAGGTAAAGATAAAATTATGAATATTACATTGAAATAAGAACATATTCTTTTTTATACGAATTTTGATTCACAGCATAAGCAGTGTATTATTAAAGAGCCTCTAAAAATAGCAAACTGATAATTATATAAAGCACCAGCGGAAATAGTAAGAGAAGCATCGTTTACTACTTATTTAGTAGTTTTGCGATACTTCTTTTTTTATAACGAATAGGAAGGCTTCACTTTATAATCCTTATAATTAAGAACTTGAGGTAATGAGTTTTAAGCAGGTTGATGAAATCTTTGATTTTGTGCAAATCGCTTATGAAGCAAATCAAGAAAAGCTTTCTTAATTAATTTTCAATGTTTACATAAAAGCTTTTTCATATTAAAGTGGAGGACTTAAAAAAAACTTACCAAGATATAATGTTTATGGTAAAATTTTTGGGTGTATATACTATAATATAGATTATATAGAAGAATTTAAATAAGAAAAAGGGGGCTCATTATGAAAGTAAAGAATCTAATCGAAAAATCAAAAAGAGAAAAAGAAAAGAAGATGAAAAAAGAAACTGCTAAAAAGGTAGCAATAGGTACGGCAGTAGGCACCACCTTAGGAGCTATTACAGGTTTACTTTTTGCACCAAAATCAGGAAAAGAAACTAGGGAAAATATAGCTAGAAAGACTAAAGAAACAACAGATGCAGTAAAGGAAACAATAAAAGATTCTACTCAAGTATTAAGAGAAAAAGGAGAAGAAATAGGTAAAAACATAAAAGAAAAGATTGAAGAGGTTAAGTCTAAAAAAGAAATCATTGAAGCTGAATGTTGTGAAGTTGAGTGCTGCGAAGCTGATTGCTGTGAAGAAACTAGCCAATGTACAGATGATTCAATAGAAGATAGTGCCGAAAATAAAGAGGAAAAGGAATAGAGAGTATAGAATAAAAAAACAATGAGTAAAAAAATAAATTAGGGGGAGAAACTATGGATGCAACTATAACTGTTAAGGAACTATTATTAGTAACAGTATCCTTAGTTGTCATAGCATTTGGTATACAATTAATAGTAGTACTGAGAAACTTAAATGGACTAATAAAAAAGGCGAATCAAATGGTAGATGACAATCAAAAATCTTTAAGAGAAGCAATTTCAAAACTTCCAGAGATAAGTGAAAATGTGGAAATAATAAGTACAAAAGCGAAGGATATCATGGTAGAAGTTGAACCTGTAATACCAGAAATAGTAGAAAATGTAAGCTGTATTACGGATAATGTAAACGATGGAATGGAGATAGCTGTAAGTACCATAGAAACTGTTGGTGAAGATATCAGTGATACAATAGAAGCAATAAAAGATAGTACAGTAGATACTGGCACATACATAAAATTAGTTGGAGAAATAATTAAGATAATCAAACAGGCAATTTCAAAAGAGAAGTAAAAATAAAAGCCAGTGGACTAATGATTTTGTTTACTGGCTTTTAATATGCTTAGATTACAATAAATCTAAAATTTGTAATCATAATTTTGCTATGATATAATTTCATATATAAGGGAAGGGAATAGGTGGTATGATTAATATGGATATTGGGTGGAAGATATGGTTAAAAAAAGATGAAGTTAAGATTTTTGGCAAGGGGCCAAAGGAACTGTTAGAGCGAACAGAACAAATGGGGTCACTTAGAAGAGCTGCTGTGTCTATGAATATGTCTTATAGTAAAGCTTGGAATCTCATCACAAACTTAGAAAAGTCATTAGGGATTAAAGTCCTTGATAAAACAATTGGAGGAGTAGATGGGGGAAGTTCTACTCTTACTCAGGAAGGGAAGGAACTGATAAGAAAGTATAATGAGCTAGAAAAAAGAGTAGAGGAGGCTATTTTAAAAGCTTATAAAGAAATATTTTAATTTTTTTGCCATCGTTATATTGTTAGAAATATATCGCAATATAACAATTTTTAACTTGAAGATATTTTTTTATAAATAGGAGGTGTATACATATGAAAAAGATATCAGTATTATTGATACTTATTACATCTATTGCATTTTATGGATGTACAAGAGACCAAAGTCCTGATAAAATACAAAATGCTAATTCTAAGGAGCTTACAATAAGTGCAGCTGCTAGCTTGACAGAGGCCTATGGTGAAATAAAAGAATTATATGAGGCAGAAAAGGGAGTGAAGCTAGTATTTAATTTTGGTGCATCAGGAACTCTTCAGAAGCAAATTGAAGAAGGAGCGGAAGTAGACGTATTTGTATCTGCAGCTGTGAAGCAAATGGATGCTCTTGAAGAACAGAATTTAATAATAAAAGATACTAGAGAAAATATATATAGAAATGAACTAGCTCTTTTAGTAGCTAAGGAATACAAGGATCAAATAAAAACTATAAATGATTTAGTAGGTACTGACCTTAAAATCAGCATAGGTGTACCAGAGACTGTTCCTGCTGGCCAGTATGCAAAGGAATCATTAGTTAACCTGGGAATTTTGGACCAGCTTGAACCTAATATAGTATACGGAAAAGATGTGAGTCAAGTACTTACATATGTAGAAAAGGGTGAGGTGGCAGCAGGTATAGTTTTCAGTTCTGATTCAGTAAGAGCAAAGGAAAGCTATTTAGCAGAGATTCTTTTAGAGGAATCTCATACACCAATTGTATATCCAGCAGCAGTTGTTGTTTCTACTAAAAATAAAGAAGCTGCTTTAGAATTCTTGCAATATTTAAGAACAGATAAGGCAAAAGAAATTTTAGAGAAGTACGGCTTTAAAATATATACAGAATAGGTGAATAAGATGATACTAAGTCCTATAATAATATCAATAAAGGTTGCAGTAATATCTACAATTATTACGTTAATAATAGGTGTGTCTTTGTCAAGATTAACTACAAAATATAACTTTAAGGGAAAAGATATTTTGGAGGTAGTTCTCCTATTACCTATGGTATTACCACCTACTGTTGTTGGATATGGGCTACTAATATTAATAGGAAAAAGAGGAATTATAGGGAAGTTATTGTATGACATTTTTGGGGTAAGGCTTATTTTTACTTGGATAGCAGCTTGTATAGCTGCTACCATAGTTTCGCTTCCTTTAATGTACCAAAGCTGTAAAAGCGCTTTTTTAAAGGTTGATCCAAGCTTAGAAGAAGTAGCTTGTTCATTAGGGGCAAGTAAAAGAAAAGTATTTTGGAAGGTTAGTATTCCTCTTGCTCTACCAGGTATACTAAGTGGAACTGTCCTAGCCTTTGCTAGAGCCTTAGGAGAATTTGGGGCTACTCTTATGGTAGCAGGAAACATACCAGGAAAAACCCAAAATATACCGTTAGCTATATATTTTGCCGTCGAAACAGGAGATACTAAGACTGCAAACTTCTTGTTAGCTGTAGTAGTGATATTTAGTTTCATTGTAGTGTACGGTGTTAACAGATGGACTAAAGCAAGCGGACCAAGGTCATAGATTGACATATATAATTTTTTGAGGTATAATATAAATCTGTTGAATAATATACAATAATAAATGTGGAGAGATGGCCGAGTTTGGCTGAAGGCGCTCGCCTGGAAAGTGGGTAGACGGCTAAACCGTCTCGCGGGTTCGAATCCCGCTCTCTCCGCCAGTATAGATTTTGTCGTGCTAGATGGGGAGGTAGCGGTGCCCTGTAACCTGCAATCCGCTATAGCAGGGTTGAATTCCCAGCCTAGGCATCCTATTGTGAGGTCTGCCCTAAGCAAGTGATGTTGACGATTGGGTCCTGCGCAACAGAAATTCATGAACCCCGTCAGGTCCGGAAGGAAGCAGCGGTAAGTGAACACTTCTGTGTGCCGTAGGGTTGCCTAATCCGAGTTAACTACTTAGGTTACGCTTGTAGTAGTATGTCGAAGCTGGGTGCACGGCTTAAAAAATATAGACTATGTATATACATAGTCTATATTTTTTTGTGACGAATAAGGAAGATTAACCTTGGTTTGTTAAAAGATAGGCTAATTATCAATGAATTTCTACAAAAATTGTCTTAGTTTTTAATGGCTTGATAGAAATCTTATTACATTTGTTACAATTTTAGCATAAAAAAGAGGAATTTTATTTTTATTGTAGAATAAGTAAATAATTTTTTATGTACTCAATTTTATGATAGTAGGTGACATCTATGCTCTTGAGCTCTTATAGAAGAAAGCTAATAGGTATGTTTACACTAATAGCGCTGATTCCTATAATTTTATTTGTTATTAGTGTGTACACTAGAATCAATACTTATGTAATTGAAGAAAACCTGAAAGCTAGAACGAGTCTTATTTTAAATGAAGCGGAAAAGCTTGATATGTGGTTCATGTCTAATGCAGAGAAAGTAAAGGATATATCTGCTAGTTACCCCTTCATAAAAACCCTCATGGATGAAAATGATGGAGATAGGAGAGTTAATGAATATCTAGACTCTCAATTGACCTCTTCTAAAGAAATATTAAATATCAGACTAGTTATGATGGACTCAAAACAGTATTCATCACAAAATATTAATTTCCTTGAAAATCCCAGATTAAAAAATGATTATATAAATGCTATGCAAGAAAAAGAATTAGTATGGACATTACAAGATTATGATAATGCCCAACCAAGTGTTATTACTGCTTCTGTGCCTTTTTTTGGTATCGATGGGAAAATAGAGGGTGTTCTACTAGTAGATTTTAGTTTCGACGGAGTATTAAATAGAATTAATGAAATAAAGAGAGAAGATAAATCTATAAATTATGTTTTGACTAAAGAAGGGAAAATATTGAGTGTATTGTGTGAAGAAAATATAGATTTGGATAAGTTTTATAAGGATTATGAAGAAAAAATATATGAATTAGTGCAGAAAACAATTGACAGTGATACTGGAAGAGAAACTGTTGATTTAGACAAAGAGTATTTAGTGTTTTATAGCACAGTAAATTCAGTGAATTGGAAAATAATGCACTTAATTCCAGCTCATATTGTATACGACAGCTTGAGTGCATTTATAAAATATGTTGTCTTTATAACGGGTGTCAGTTTAATATTAGTAGTTGTACTAGCTATGTTATTTTCAGGTATTTTTTCAGAGCCTCTTTTAAAATTAAAAAATGGGGCTATAGAGATTCAGAACGGCAACTATGATTATAAATTCGAGATAAAGAAGGAAGATGAATTTGGGCAAGTCGCAATGGCGTTCAATGATATGGCAGAAAAATTGAGTAAATCATATAAGGATTTAAGCGATAACAACTCTATGCTAGTAGAAGCTAATGAACGGCTACAGGAGATAAACATTGAGTTAGAGGCTTCTTACGAACAGCTTAAAGCAACTACTGACCAATTAAATGAATCAGAACAGAGATTTAGAACTCTTTTAGGAAATATAGATGATTTAGTATGGATTATGGATAGAGACCTTAATGTGGTATTTGTTAATGACCAAGTAGAATCTGTGCTAAAAGTAAAAAGTGACCGCTTTTTAGGAAGAAATTTAAATGAGTTAGTAAATTATGTAATAGGAGATGGAGAAATATTTTTAAAGGATATATTTGAAATTGATTTAAAAAATAGGCAGGTACAAGTTACATATAGTTCTAGGGATATAGCAATATTAGAAGTAAGCACAAAAAGAGTTTATGAAGATGGAAAGCTTGTTGCCATACATGGGGTTATAAGGGATATCACTGAAAGAAAGCGAATGGAAGAGAGTATAATCAAGAGAAACGAAGAATTAGTAGTAATCAATAGAGTAAGTAGAGGATTAACTACTGCTATGAACATAGATACCCTAATGCAGAGAGCAGTTGATGGTATAAGCAAGATTGTGAATATATCATCGTGTGCAATAGGGTTATTAGAGGATGAAAAACTAGTGTTAAAAGCATTCTCTGGAGAGACTTCAGAACTAGTAGCAAATGAAACTGTTTTACCAGATGATGATGAAATTGGAGAAGTAGTCCAGACAGGAAAGATAAAAATGCTTGAATTAAGTAAATACAATGATAAAAGTGGTAAATTAGTGGGTTTGGTTAATTCAGGTAATGTAAACTATCTTAGCGTGCTGCCAATTAAAGCTAGGGGTAAAACCTCAGGCATAATGTTAATAGGCAGTAAAAACAAATTAGATAAAGGAGAATTTAGCGTCTTAGCTTCCATATCTAATCAAATAGCTTTAATTACAGAGAACATAGACCTGTATCAAGGTTTAAAAAGTAATTATTTAAAAACTATAAAGACACTTGCAGCAGCTATAGAAGCAAAGGACGAGTATACTGAGGGTCATTCAAATAGGGTAGCAAAATATGCACTTGAAATAGCTAAGTATATGGGAATGCCTAAGAAATTCTGTGAAGAAATAGAAGTAGCAGGTATACTCCATGATGTAGGGAAAATAGGAATAAAGGATGGGGTGCTTTCAAAGCCGGGAAGACTAACTGAAAATGAGTATGAAATGATAAGAAGGCATCCAATAATAGGAAGCAAAATACTTGAAAGTGTAGGATTTTCTGAAACAATAATGAATGCTATTAAATTCCACCATAAGAGGTATGATTTAAAAGGATATCCAGAGGAAATATATATTGAAGAGCTTCCGCTAGAGGCTGCTATTATAGGAGTAGCAGATGCTTTTGATGCTATGACTACTAGCAGGGCGTATAGAAAAGCTATTACTGTAGAAGAGGCTCTTAGAGAGCTTGCAAAAAATAAAGGTACTCAATTTAATCCATATATAGTTGATATAATGATAGACATACATAAACGAGATAAAAAAGTAATTGAGATAATCTTAGAAAGTGAAAATTATAAAAAACAAGTTAGTCTAGCTTAAAAGGCTAGGCTTTTTTTCTAAGGAGTTCCTTTTTCAAATCACATGTGGTATAGGGAAGAAAGTTTTGGTATAATATATTTATTAAACACATGAAGGTGATTAAATGGCTTATCAAGCTTTATATAGAAGGTTTAGACCTAAAACCTTTGATGATGTTTTGGGGCAAGAACATATAACTACAGCACTTAAAAATCAAATAAAAAGTAACAACATAGCTCATGCTTATTTATTTTCTGGTACTAGAGGAACAGGGAAAACCTCTACAGCTAAAGTGTTTGCAAGAGCAGTCAATTGTTTAAACAGTCATAATGGGAATCCTTGCAATGAATGTGAAATATGTAAGGGAATACTTGATGAGACTATAATGGATGTTATAGAAATGGATGCTGCTTCAAATACCAGTGTAGAGGACATAAGAGATCTTAGAGAAAAGGCAAAGTATCCACCATCTAAATGTAAGTATAAAGTATACATTATAGACGAAGTTCATATGATATCAAAGGGTGCAGCTAATGCATTACTCAAAATACTAGAGGAGCCGCCAAAACATTTAATATTCATACTTGCTACAACAGAGCCTCAACGACTACCTGCTACTATATTATCTAGATGTCAAAGATTTGATTTTAAGAGAATAACAGTAAAAGATATAATAAATAATTTACAGAGTATATTAGATGAGATAGGAGTAAAGGCAGATGTTAGGGGGCTTAATCTAATAGCCAGAAATTCAGATGGAGCTATGAGGGATGCTCTTAGTTTATTAGATCAGTGCCTTTCATTTTCAGGAAAGGAAATGACATATGAACATGTTCTTTCTGTTTTAGGAATAGTAAATAACGATACATTGTATGAAATGGCCAACTGTATAATTGAAAAAAACCCTGTCAAAGCACTTGAACTTATAGAACAAATAGTTCAGAACGGCAAGGACATTAATCAGTTTATTAAAGACTTAATACTCCATTTTAGAAATCTAATGGTAGTAAAAGTATCCCATAATAATATAGAGGATATAGTTGATGAGACAGAGGAAAGAATAGAAGCATTTAAAAAACAGGCACAGAACATTGACATAAATGATATAATAAATATATTAAAAATATTGTCAGATGCAGAAGCTCAATGTAAGTGGTCATCTCAACCTAGAGTAATACTTGAAGTAAGTATTATTAAGATGTTAAATGAATCTTCTAGTAAGGAATATGAAAATATTCTAGAGAGAATTAAGAATCTGGAAGAAAGATTAGAAAAAGGAGTTATAGTAAATGAGACTACTGCTGTAAAACAGTCTGTACTTAGTACTCATATTAATAACACTACTTCAGAAAAGCTAAAAGAAAGTGAGATAAGACATAATTCAATTGATGTAAACGAAAGCAAAAATATTACATCAAGCGTCTTGGATATAAACAAAATCAAAGAAGAATGGAATAGCATATTAAAGGCTATTAAGGCTGAGAGGATATCTCTTCATGCTTTAATAATGGAAGGAAAGCCTGTAAAATTTAAGAATAATGTGTTAACAATAGCCTTTGAGGATGGGTTCAGATTCCATAAGGAAGCTATTGATAAAAGAGAAAACAAGGAGATTGTTCAAAAAATTATAAATGGATACTTAAACTCAAATATAGAAGTTAATTTTGCAATGACAGAAGACATTGATACTACTAATGAGGAAAAGAAAGAAGTAAAACAAGATGAAGAGCTGATACAAAAGGTTATAGATACTTTTGGTGAAGATTTAGTGAATATTGAAGAATAATAAGGAGGTTTTTTTATGGCAAGAGGCGGATTTCCTGGAATGGGAAATATGGGAAATATGATGAAACAGGTTCAGAAGATGCAGAAGCAAATGGCTGATTTGCAAAAAGAATTAGAAGAAAAAGAAGTAGAGGCAAGTGCAGGCGGAGGTGCTGTAACAGTAAAAGTAAATGGAAAAAAAGAAGTATTAGCTGTTACTATAGATAAGGACGTAGTAGATCCAGACGATGTTGAGATGCTTCAAGACTTAATATTAGCAGCTACAAATGAAGCTTTAAGAAGTGCAGACGAAATGGTAAGCAGAGAAATGCAGAAGATAACTGGAGGCATGAACATACCAGGACTATTTTAAGTTTTAGATACTTAAGAAGTCATAATTAAAATTCGAATAGACATATAATATAAGGTGGAGGTATTCTCCACCTAGTTTCATATATGTGAAAGCAGTTTAGTTGAAAGGATGATGTATATGGAATATTTTTCACCTCCTTTAGCAAACCTCATTGAAGAATTTTCTAAATTACCAGGTATAGGAAGAAAAACAGCTCAGAGACTTGCGTTCTACATATTAAATATGGACGCTAGTGAAGTAAACTCATTGGCAAATGCAATAGTAAATGCAAAGAGAAATACTAAGTATTGCAGCATATGTAGTAATCTTACAGATACAGATCCATGCTCTATTTGCAGTAGTTCACAAAGGGATAAAACTACAATTTGCGTAGTGGAAGACCCAAGAGATGTTATAGCGATAGAAAAGACTAAAGAGTTTCATGGGCTTTATCATGTTCTTCATGGAAGCATATCTCCAATGGAAGGGATAGGTCCAGAGGATATTAAAATTAAGGAATTATTAAAGAGGATTCAAGAAGTAGATGTATCAGAAGTAATATTAGCAACAAATCCTACCATAGAAGGTGAAGCTACAGCAATGTATATATCTAAGCTATTAAAACCTTTTGGTATAAGGACTACAAGAATAGCCCATGGAATACCAGTAGGCGGAGACTTAGAGTACGCTGACGAAGTGACACTTTCAAAGGCATTAGAAGGAAGAAGAGAGATATAGCTTCTTTCTTTTTTTTGTCTACATCAAATAAACTCCTTTCATTTTTCAAATGTTTGAGAAGGAGTAAATAAAGTACTTTTAGAAAACATGGTTTATTAGGGAGAAGAAAAGCCCTGTAGGCCATGTTTTTTGTTTAGAAGTTTTAAGGGATAAGGAACAAGGAATAAGGCTAAAAGCCAGAAAAATCA
>ENA-OWPA01000069-OWPA01000069.1-bioreactor-metagenome-genome-assembly--contig:-NODE-69-length-192711-cov-13.586226_pt1 | contig 192711 bp, 188 predicted proteins | sample MGYA00238139_ERZ651803 | MGnify/ENA primary metagenome ERZ651803 (study PRJEB26909, sample SAMN07631231) | bioreactor metagenome | isolation source: Switchgrass digestor | place: USA: Dartmouth...
ATATGGCAAAGCGTTTGAAAAGGGAGAGATACATTTCAATAACAATCTTGATTTTATTGAGGATGAGAGGGAAAAGAAAAGTATTCAAAGAATTCAGGAACAATTCTTAAAATTAATAAAGGCTGGGGGAGGAATTAAAGTATATACTCCGCAAATGGATTCCTTTGATTATAAATACAGCGCAAAAAATCATCACCTGGCACTTCAATTCGATAGATTTGACATGGATGATTTATCTTCCATTCTTCCAGGTTTGACAGAAGCGCAGGAAAGAGTATTGGATGTTGCAATCAGGTATTGGAAAGCAAAATATAATAATCCGCCTCGTGATATTCAGGATTTAACATATCTCCTTTCTGACGAACAGGGACTTGAGGAACTAAAGAATTGGGAGAATTTGACGGAAGGTGAGGCAAAAGCGCTGAATAATAGAAGCGCAGCAGTGGCTTCCATGAAATTAACCCGAGTAATCAATGAAGCAAAAAGTTTTTATACAAGGGCTATTGGTGAACCGACAGATATTTATAAGATGGTCGGAGAAAAGGGAAATAACGTGGGAAGGCTTGTAATAATAGACTTGCAAGGTTTATCTGATGATGCTAAACAAATTATAACAGCATTGATATCCAGTGAGATTATGAGGGCAGCATCAGATAAGAAAAGACAGATAAGGCCATGTTTTCTTGTTTATGAAGAGGGACACAATTTTGCACCAGCAGGCATTCCGAGTATATCTAAAAAAATTATTAAGAAGATTGCGGCGGAAGGAAGAAAGTTTGGTGTTGGCTTTGCGATTATTTCACAAAGACCGTCAAAACTTGACCCCGATGTTACATCACAGTGCAATACAATTATTACAATGCGGCTAAAGAATCCAGATGACCAGAGGTTTATAGCAAAAACGTCAGATATGTTTTCATCATCTGATATTGAAGAATTGCCATCTTTATCAACGGGAGAAGCGTTGATAAACGGGAGGTCGATACCAGCACCGCTGCTTGTGAAAATAGGAACAAAAGCGTTGATACATGGTGGAGAGTCCCCCGAAGTTATCAAGGAATGGGGTGTATTCAATGAATAAGGAAACAATCATTGATTTCATAAAAAAAGAATTTAAAGAAGGAAAAATTAGAAACGAAATGTTTCCTATGATGACAAAATTCGGGGTAAGGGACTATTCAGAAACTGTTCATACTGTAGGCCTTAATTATATAACCGCAATAGGAAGATTTGTTGATGGGGTTACATCCCTTTCTGAATGTCCTGTGTTTCCATATTCTGAAAGAAGCCACTATGGACAAATGGTTGCAGAGAGCCAGGCCAGTTACGAAATAAAAGTTAACGAAGTAAGACCAGATTCTATTTGGTATTCGAAAGAGGATAATAGCCCTATATTGATTTGTGAATTTGAAAGATATGAAAAGAATAGACGAAAAGATTTAAAAATCAAGGAAAAGATACAAAATCTGCTTCTTGCTTATCACCAATTGGGCGGAAATGTACCTATTATATTGTTTGTATATTGGAGTTATGCTGGGGAGAATCCAGGGGATATTGGAGAATATATATCAATACTGGATAATGGCTTTAAGAAAAATGATGGTACCTATGTACAAGGAATAAATGCTTTGAAAACGACCTATCTGGTTTATCGCTGTGTTGCTTCAGGCAATGCTGATAATCTAACATTAAATCAATGGGTAGAGGTAGGTTAATTATGAAGAGAAAAGCAGTTAATTTTCACCCGCAAGTAGATTTGAGTATAGGGGATAAGTATTTGCTGAAAGAATTTGTTGATGAAGGTTCCTTTGGCTATGTATGGAAAGCAGTAAACCTTGAAAATAGGCAAACAGTGGCACTTAAAATACCCAAGGACCAGGAACGGGGAGACAACACCTTATCGGAAGGAAAAGAATTCATCGGAAGTCATCACCCAAATGTTATTTCTATATACTGGATGGGACGTGTAGATGGAGTTTTTCTAATTGAAATGGAGTATTTTAACGGGCATAAACTATCAGATGAGTTATGTGAAACTGGATTTAAGAGTCCCAGAACTTTTGAAGAAATATATAACTTGTTTTTTCAAATACTAGATGGTGTAGAATATATACATTCGAAGCATATTTGCCATGGAGATATTAAGCCTCAAAATATATTAATAGATGGGAAAATAGCCAAAATAACCGATTTCGGTACAAGTAAACTGATTGAAGATTTATTTATAAAAACAATTGATGGTGGAGGCACCTGGGCTTATATGGCTCCAGAAGTGGCTGGGTCTAACCGCAGGTATCTTAACTCGGATATATATGCATTAGGAGTGCTTTTATACAAGTTTTTAACTGGCAGGACTCCTCATGAAACTGCCAATCAATTAATAAATAATATGCCTTATCCAAAACCAAGAGAGATAAATGATAATATACCTGAATCGGTTGAAGGAATTATCATGAAATTACTTAAAAGAAACCCTGAAGAAAGGTATCAGAATGTGGGGGAAGTAAAAAGGGATTTCGAAAAGGTATTAAGAAAAGGAAATAACAATATTATTTCTTACAATGAGAGAGTTGAAGTAAGATATGAGGATACTGATTGGATAGAAAGAGTAATCCGATACTATAAGAATAAAGAATTTGATAAGGCAGAATTACTGCTAAAAACGGAGTATGAGAATGGAAATAAATCTGCTGACATATTGTATCACATTGCTTATACATATTTTCAGCAGGGAAGATATTTTGAAAGCATGGATGTGTTAAACGGTATAGATATTAAAGAGATAGAGGATGTCAGAAGAGAGGCTTTAGAAGATAACCTTCTATACTTAAAAGGAAAATTATTTTTTGAACTAAAAAGATATGAGGAAGCAGTCAAAGTCTATGAAAAACTTGTATCAAGAAATCCAGACGACTTGAACTATAGATATAAACTGGCATGTGCATATGGCTTAAATAATGAACAGGAAAAATCCATAGAGATTCTGGAGGATATTAATAAAAAGACTCCTGGAATGCTTTATATAGTAAAGAAACTTGGTCACGCATACGACCAGAGAAAAGACTTTAAAAAGGCAAGGGCTTATTTTAATTATGCCATACGCTTAGACCCGAATGATACGCTGATTAGGAGCAGGCTGGAGGAATATAGTAAGTATTTAAGTGCGGCGTCCCCCGTTCAATAGACAGGTAAAACGCAAGGATAACGTTGCTTTTCACAGGATAGCTTAATATTTCTTGATTTCTTGCAATTAGGCAGCCATAGCCGACAAATAATATTCTTCTGGCGTTAGGTATCCGTTTGCGGCATGAAGCCGTTGCCGATTATAAAAGATCTCAACATATTCAAAAACAGCGGCACGCGCCTCATCTCGAGTCTTAAACCTTCGCCCAATTAGCCACTCATACTTCATCTTGCCCCAAAATGCTTCCATTGGTGCATTGTCCCAGCAGTTTCCTTTCCGGGACATGCTGCAAATAAAACCGCGCTTCTTAAGGTAATTTTGATAATCGTTTGAACAATATTGGCTACCACGATCAGAATGAATTAACATCCCTGGGGCAGGTCTATACCGTTTACAGACACTATCCAGAGCGTTGATAACAAGCTCCTTCGTCATTCTATCACTCAGTGAGAGCCCAACTATTTTTTGACCACATAAATCCATCACCCCAGCTATATAAAGCCAGCCTTCTTCTGTCCATAGATAGGTTATGTCGCTGACCATTTTCATATTGGGTTTTTCTGCTGAAAACTGACGGTTTAAAATATTCTCCGCCACTGGCAGGTGATGGTTTGAATTTGTTGTTGCCTTATATTTTTTAGCTACCTTTGATCTCAAGCCTTCCTGTTTCATAAGTCGCTCTACACGCTTATGATTAACCAATTTACCTTTACGTCGGAGTTCCTTGGTCATTTTACGAGAACCATAGGTTTGCTTTGTCTTCTTATGTATCGACTTTATTTCTTCCTTGAGCACTTCATTTTCTGTGTCTCTTGTACTTTTCGGGCGATTCTCCCATGCATAATAACCACTTCGTGAAACACCAAGCATTTCGCATAGCTTCGCCACCCGGAATTTACAGCGGTTAGCTCTGATGAATTCAAACCTCTTTACTTCAGGTTCTTCGCGAAGTAAGCTGCCGCCTTTTTTAAAATCTCATTTTCCTCCCGGAGATCCCGAATCTGGCGCTCAAGCTTTCTGATGCGCTCATCATCCGGACTTAGCCTGCCACTACCGGGAAAAGGTGCATTGGGTTTTTCACGATAGCGTTTAATCCAGCCATACAGTGTATTTTCATTAATGCCTAACTCTGTGGCAACTTTAGATACTGGACCACCGGTGGTTTCTACTCTTTTAACTGCTTCCATTTTAAATTCAGCGCTAAACTGTTTTACCATTTTTAATTTCCCCTCTCTGATTACAGTATACTATGTGTTTATACTGTCCATCAAAAGGGGTACAGGGCAAATTGACCCGCTTTGAAAATGAAAGAATATCTTTCTTCTTACTAAATATTGAATGATAAATTTCCGGTTGTCTCCGCTTTTGAAGCAAATATAACCGTCAATATTTATTTTTTATAAAGAGGACGCTGAAAGTCCGAGTATATGGATCGTCAGTCCCCGTATAGGTTCACGTAAAAACCCCGGACCCCATTTCCCGGGTGTTATATACTTCTGCCAATATATCCATTTGCCACTTTCCGTTTTCTTTGATGAATATATGCGGTGACATGAATGGTGTTGACGTAAAATACAATATTGCCAGGTTTTCGCGTTCCACGATTTTGTAACTGTTATAAATGATTCCGTCATCCGGAATCATACAGAGATTCTATGATGTTCAATGATTACCAGGTGGAATTTTATTGAATATATTTCCACACATTGTTATACTTTCCTGCAGTTTATTGGTGGTGTCCGGATTTCACCGGTTTTTTTTATAAAATTTTCTAATTCAAAGATGATTCAAAGAAAGGTTCTATACAATGATAGTGGGTAGTCTATGGAATTCAGATCATCATGGTGATAAGGAGGGACATCTTGAAAAAGAATCTGGTTTTAACAATGAAGTTATGGCTGTGCGGCGTGATGATAATTTTGGCCGCTTCAAATTGTATGGCTGCTGAAGAAAAAGTAATTACCTTAGATCAAGCCATTCAGATGGCGCTGGAAACGGATCTGGATGTTCAAAATGCAGCCAATGCCCTGGAAGAGGCTAAATTAGCAACCCAACAGGAGAAACTGAAGACGTTACCAAAAGCCACCATTGACGGGCAAATTCAAAAGGATACCGGTTCCGGCGGCGAATCCACCGGGTATCAGGTGGTCCTCCAGCAGACCATTCCTATCGGTTATCAGTTATATGGCCAAAAAGTGGCATCCGACATGGAGCAGGCCCGTTGGGAACAGATCAGGGCTGAAAATAAACTGAAAATGGCCCGGGCGGAAGCGGTATATACCACGTATGAGTATTACATCAATATTTTAAAGTATCAGCAAATGGTGGAAGCCCAAAAACAAGCTGTTGAAGTCTATACGAAGTCCTTAAATTTGGCCAACCAACAATTGAGTTTGGGGAAGATTACCAAACCGGGCCAATTGAAAATCGAAAATTACTTAAATAAAGCGAAGTTTGATTTGGAGAAGGCCCAATCTGATTTGGAGATCGCCATCGCCAAATTGAGTCAGCAGATTGGGAAAGACTTAACCGGTTATCATTTTGCTCCTCTGGACACGGAGCCGGTCGCCGTTGATCTGGATTTGGACGGATTTCGGGAGAAAGCATTACAAAACCGTCTGGAAATTAAAAATCTGGAATTAACATTGGTAAAGAACAACCAGACCAAACTGGCGGCAATGAACGAAAAATTGCCCTCCCTTTCCCTTGGATATTCCGATAAACAGAATTTGCAAAGTTATGGCGTGGAATATAACTTTTTAAGCGGAGAGCTGTCATGGACGGCCGCCAGAAAAGACGAATCATATGATAAAAGCGTTGTTTCCAGTGGGAATTCGGAGCAGTACGGAAATGACAAACAGTATTTCACGCTGGAAATGAGCTGGTCATTAGACTTCGGCATTGCGGCCAATAAGACGAAACAAGCGGAATACACCATCGCCAATACGAAATTGGAAATCGAAAAAACCAAACGGTCGATTTCGCTTGAAGTCAAACAGGCGTATAACAATTATCTGTTGGCCGTCAGAGAAAATGAAGTCAATCAGAAAGCACTGGCATTCTACGATAAAGACCTGGAGATTAAAAGCCTTCAAGCCCAGATGGGGATGATTTCGGAAGCGGACTTGGCTGAGGCTCAACAGGATGCTTTCGAAGCCCGAATTGCCGCCCTCAAGTCAAGTTATGATGTTTATCTGGCGTATCAGCAACTGAAAAAAGTCGGAGGCGAATTGTATTAAGTTTCACAGTATCTTGATTGAAAGGAATGAATGCGCGATATGAAAAAATCGGTTGTGGTGTCAGTTATCGTGTTAGGCATAGGGTTAATCGTCGGTGGAAGTATCTATTACCACCGTCAGCAGGCGGCATCGTCCAAACGGGCTGTAGCTTTGGATACCGTGGACGTCCGCCGGATGGATTTGAGCGAAAAAATTGAGGCCAGCGGAACCGTGGTGATGGAAAGCAGTCCGACGTTAACTCCGCCATACAGTGCTATTGTGAAAAAGATCCTGGTGAAACCGGGCGATTATGTCCGGAAGGGAGACGTGATGTTCATTTTGCAGGTAGACGACAATGAATTGCAGGAACGTTGGGCCGGGTGGAAATCTTCCCTGAGTCAAAGCCGACTGAATCTGGAAACAGCGAAACGGGCATTGGAACGCCAGGAAATTTTATACCGGGTTCAGGGAACGACCATCGATGAGTTGGAGAGCGCACAGAGCAAAGTCCGGCAATATGAGGAACAATGCCGGGAATACGAGTTAAAGCTGGCATCATTAACCCAAAGCGGCGTGGTTTTGTCCGAGGATCAAAGTTGGGATATTCATGTCCGGGCACCCTTTGACGCTATGGTTTCCTGGGTCAATGTCAAGTTGGAGCAAAGCGTGACAACTTCCACAGAACTCATCGAATTTGGCGGGGATGAACATCTTCTCATCGAAGTGGAAGTGGATCAAGGTGATATCAATCAGATTAAAAAAGGCTTACCGGTGTTGATCAGCGCTAATGATAAAGATCGGACCATGATTCCCGGAAAAGTTATTTCATTTGGAAGCACCGGGACGGAAAACTCCAATGTGGTTACGTTCCCGGTTCATATTAAGCCGATATTCACTTCGAAAACGGATGAATTAGGGCAGGCAACTTCCGAAAAAGCTAAACCGGGAAGATCATTTTCGCTAAAACAGAGCGGTGATCAGGCAAAGGCGGGCACCAACCCGGTACGTATGCCTCGAAATCCGCAGAACAGAGAAAAAGTGGATTCTGATTCGTTGAAAAATTTATTGAAGATCGGCATGTCCGTCGATGTGACGATCATCATCGAAAATCACCCGGATGTTTTAGCCATCCCCCGAAAGGCGGTTACGGAGGAAAACGGAAAAGCTACGGTGAAAGTCCTGGTGGACGGGAAACCGGAAATTCGCCAGGTGCAACTGGGATATAAGGGGTCGAAATACGTTGAAGTAATTTCAGGATTGAATGAAGGAGATAAAGTTGTTCTTCCTGGAGAAAACGCCTTAAGAAATGATTTAAACAGAAGCGGGACGATGAGAAACCGGAATCGGATGATGATGATGGGACCGCCGCCCATGTAATATGAAGGCGAAGGTGAGTGAAGATGACGAAAGCAATGATTAAGACGGAAGCGCTTTATAAGATTTATCACATGGGGGACGCGGAAGTCCGGGCATTGGACGGAGTATCGCTTACCGTCACCGAAGGTGAAATGGTGGCGATTATGGGTCCTTCCGGTTCGGGAAAATCCACATTTATGAATACTCTGGGGTGCCTGGACCAGCCGACGTCCGGTTCGTACCAGTTGGACGGCGAGGAAACATCGAAATTAAGTGAAAAGGAAAAGGCCCGGCTCCGGAACCAAAAGATCGGTTTTGTGTTTCAGTCTTTCAATTTGCTGCCGAACCTGACTGCCATTCAAAATGTGGAACTGCCGCTCATCTATGCAGGTGTTCCCGCTTCCAAACGGCAAAAGATCGCTCTGGAAGCGATGGAGCGGTTGGGGCTGGGAAACCGGATTCATCACAAACCGCGAGAACTCTCGGGAGGTCAGCAACAACGGGTGGCCATCGCCCGGGCCCTTGTCAACCGGCCCAGATTGCTTTTGGCGGATGAACCCACCGGAAACCTGGATACTAAATCGAGCCGGGAAATTATGGCCGTTTTTCAGGAATTACACCGAAACGGAATCACTATCGTTTTGGTTACCCATGAGGAAGATATTGCAGCTTATACCGAACGCATTGTCCGTTTTACAGACGGAAAAATCGTTGATGACCGCCGGATCGAACAAAAGGTTATTGGTGAAGGGGTGCTGGTATGAAAGCTATTGAAATTTTGATCATGGCGTTGCGTAATCTATCGGGAAACAAGATCCGGTCCCTGTTGACCATGTTGGGCGTGATTATCGGGGTAGCGGCGGTTATCGTGATGGTGGCTTTGGGAGAAGGCGCCCAGCGGAAAGTGACGGAAAATATTACGGCCATGGGTTCCAATCTGGTAATGGTATTCCCGGGACGGGGCAGCAGCCGGGGAGGGTCTTTTGGAGGCGGAGTGCAGTTAACCAACAGTATTTTATCAGTCATTGAAGATGCTTCGTTTCATATTAAAACGATTGCTCCGGAAGTTCGAAGAAACTTTGTCGTGAGTTACGGAGACAGTAGCATGCAGACTTCAGTGATTGGCTGTACATTGGATTATATTACGCTTCGGAATTATCAGATAGCGGACGGCCGGTTTTTCGATGAAACGGAGATTAATGCCCGCAGTCGGGTGGCTGTCATTGGGTCATATTTAGCGGACGAATTATTCTCCAATACCGATCCGGTGGGCGAGTTTATTAAGATTGGCGTGTTTCGATATGAGATCATTGGGGTTCTTAAAGAGAAAGGGCAAAGCGGTTTCGGGAACAGTGATGACTTGCTGTTGATTCCTTTAACGACTATGCAGCAAAGGATTATGGGTAACCAGAGGTTAAGTACTGTATATATCCAGGCTGATAGTGCGGAAAACGTGAATAAGGTGTACAATCAGGTATATGAAGCATTGCTGGAAGAATTTCAAGATGAAGAAAAATTCAATATCCGAAATCAAGCTGAAATTTTAGAGACCGTCCAAGAAACGTCAAAGACATTTACGTTGCTGTTGGGCGGTATTGCGGCCGTCTCATTGTTGGTGGGCGGTATCGGGATCATGAATATTATGCTGGTATCCGTCACCGAACGGATTAAAGAAATCGGTCTTCGAAAAGCCATTGGTGCAACGAAGTTAGAAATCTTAAGCATGTTTCTCATCGAGGCCGTGGGTTTGAGCGTAACCGGAGGGCTGATTGGTATCGGTCTGGGCTGGGGAGTCAGTTCGGTGGTTTCCCGGGTAACGGATTGGACCACGGTGATCTCTCCGGAATCCATCCTGATTTCCTTTGGGTTTTCCATCATGGTCGGACTTTTCTTTGGAGGATATCCTGCCTATAAAGCGGCCGGCCTTCATCCGATTGAGGCATTACGCCATGAATAATCATTCCGGAAGGGCGATACTCAATGAAAGTATTGTTGGTTGAAGATGAAGTTAAATTGGCCAATGCTTTGGCACAGATTTTAAAACGCCATGGTTATCAGGTAGATGTTGTCTATGATGGCGATCAGGGATTGGAAATGGCGGAGAGCGGGCTTTATGATTTGATCGTCTTGGACCGGATGCTGCCGGGAAAAGACGGGGTGACCATCATTAAGGAACTGCGTCGTCAGGGGATGCACCGGCCGGTATTATTCTTAACGGCCAAAGATGCTCCGGCGGACCGGGTGGAGGGATTGGACGCCGGTGCGGATGACTATTTGATCAAGCCCTTTTCCACCGAAGAGCTTTTGGCTCGGTTAAGGGCTTTAAGCCGCAGAAAAGATAAAGAGTTCGTCGATACGACGCTCCGTGCCGCCGGATTAACGTTGGATCCGTTGAAGGGGGAGGTGTCCAACGGAACGGAAGTGATTCAATTGACCGTGAAAGAAACATTATTATTGGAATTGCTGATGCGCCATCGTGGTCAGGTTGTTCCGAAGGAGCTTATCTTTGAACGGGTCTGGGGTTATGATTCAGACAGCGAGTTGGGCAATATTGACCTTTATATTCATTATCTCCGTAAAAAACTGAAAGTGCCCTGCATCAAAACGGTCCGGGGGATAGGTTATTATTTGCAGGAGGACGCCGATGTTTCGTAAATTAAAACTTCAATTTATTCTGACGAATTTAACGATCATCACTTTTTTGTTTGTCACGTTGACCGGCGGCGCCTATCTGGTGTTGCATTTCAGGATGATGAACCATGCGGAATTTTTTGCGAAGCGGATGGCGGAAGGGATCAATTCCGGAATGTTTCTAATGTTTCTTAAGCAGGAATTGAAACCTCCATCACACCCTCGGACAAGAGAGGATCAGTCTTCGTCATCCTCCGGACTCTTCAAAAAGCCACGGTTTGCACCTCCGGTTGTTTTCTTCGTTAAAGTAGCTCCTAACGGCGAGATTTTTCATAATGCAGGGAATATACCTGTTACTCTCGGGAAATTGAAACCCTTAGTACGTAAAATTTTGAAAAGTTCAAAAGAAAGCGGAACCATACGATTGGCTGATTCCCAATGCTTTTATTATCAGACACCGCTTACGAAAGAATCAGGCACCTTGATCGTTTTTCAAGGTTTAAAGATGGAAAAGGTCAATCAATACTCATTGATAACCACTTTAATCCTGTTGGGAGGTTTCTATCTTATTTTGGCCACTTTTGGCAGCCTTTTCATGGCCAAACGGGCGATTGCCCCGATTCAAAAATCTTGGCAGCAGCAGAAGGATTTTTTGGCCGACGCTTCCCATGAACTCCGAACACCGTTGGCAGTCATCCAGACTAATTTGGAAGTGATCATGGGAAGCCCCGAGGAGACGGTGGCCAGCCAGATGGATTGGCTGACCAATATTAAGGAAGAAACCGAGCAAATGTCGGCGTTGGTATCTTCGTTGATTTTCCTGGCCAGGGCCGATGCCCATCAATATGTGCTTAATAAGCGCCATTTGTATTTGGATAAGCTGATTTCCCGTGTAGCTGAGGCTTTTCGCCCTTTGGCTGATCAATCTCAAGTGGAAATCGTTCTGGATCTTCAGGAAAATACTCTCTGTGACGGAGATGAAGCCAGTCTTCGTCAAATGCTGGAAAACCTTTTGGATAATGCCCTCCGGTATACACCGGCTGGGGGAAAAATTGAAATCGGTCTTCATCAAAGCGAAAAGAAAATTCGACTGACCGTTGCGGATACCGGTTCGGGAATCGGACCTGAGCATCTGGATAAAATATTTGACCGGTTTTATCAGGCGGATAAATCCCGTTCTAAAGGAAAAGCCGGATTGGGGCTTTCGATTGTGAAAAGCATTGTTGAGAATCATCATGGGACCATACGAGTCCAGAGCAAGCCCGGAAAGGGAACCACGTTTACGGTTCAGTTGCCCTTGGTGAAAGAAGTGCATCATGGCTCCACTTAATTAATATTTAAAGTTGAATTACAAAAACTCTCCGAACATTTAATCGGAAACGAATTTCTGATTCCATGGTCCGGAGGGTTTTTCGTTTTGACGTCATTGAAAGAAACGGTGTAATCTTTAGGAATTTCCAGATAACCAAAAGTCTTTGTGAAAGGCTTATCAATATCGTAACAACCTTATTAAAAACAAGATGATAAAACAGGAATAGGGAAAAGTTTGGATAATAACATAAGACACTTACTGTGGGAAAATTCCGTAGTGTACAGTGCATGGTTCACGGTACACAGTTACAGATATGTTGAATCTATATAACAATATACTGTGTACGATGCATTGTGCGCTGTGAACCCTTTTACTTTCTGTGATCATGATGATAAAGGAGAACGATTTTGGAAGCGATCGAGCAACGTCCGATTATTAATGAAACCCTGAAGACCATCGCCCACCGGAGGAGTATCCGGATGTTCAGCGATCAACCGGTGAGCGATGAGGCCATTGGAACCATATTGCAGGCTGCCAACCAGGCGCCGTCAGCCCACAATCAACAGTCTTGGCGGTTTATCGTGATAAGGGGCAATAAGAAACGGGAGCTGGTTGAGCTGGTTAATTCGAAAGCGGCTCAATTTCCCAAGGCATCGTCCGTCCTTCTCAGGATGGCTTCCCGGTCCATTGCCAGTGCACCTGCGGTTATTGCCGTCATTAATACCGGGGAACTGATTGAGCACGGCACTCATTTATTTAATATGGCTTCGGAGCAAGCATATGATTTTTTCCGGACGATGGAGATCCAGAGTTCAGCGGCAGCGGTTCAAAATCTATTGCTGGCTGCCACATCCCTCGGATTGGCAACCGTGTGGTTGGGCATTCTTTTTTTGATCAAAGATGAAGTCTTGGAATTACTGGGGGAACCGAAAGGTGAATTTATGGCCGTCATCCCGGTGGGATATCCGTCTAAAATGACCAAAGGCCCGGAAAAGCGACCGCTGGAGACGATCGTTAAATATCTGGATTAATCGGTTTTTTCCTGAAAGGATTCCTTCAAAGGGAAGTCGAATGATATATCTGGATCGAACACGAAAATTTCAGAATGGCCGAAGCCCCGGCCAACGGAGGAATAGCACCGGATGGAATATGATGTCTTCAAGCAAAAAGTGGGCGAATTATGCGGTATTGATCTCAGGCACTATAAAAGTCAGCAGATGGATCGCCGGATCAATTCCCTGGGACAGGCCTGGGGTGTTAAAGATTATGACGATTATTTAAATCAATTGATGACCAGGCCGGAACGGTTCAAAGAATTTATGAACCGGTTGACCATTAATGTTTCGGAGTTTTTTCGCAATCCTGAACGATTCCATGAATTGTGGCATCAGGTGTTGCCGGATATCTTAAAACACCGTTCCAGGATTACCATTTGGAGCGCCGGTTGTTCGGACGGTTCGGAACCTTATTCGGTGGCCATCATTGTCAATGAGCTAAATGCTGCCGCTAAAGTGCGGATCTTGGCTACCGATATTGACCGGGAGATCATTCGGAAGGCTCAGGAAGGCATTTATACGGCCAATGAAGTGAAAAGTTTGCCGGAGGATTTACGTCTGAAGTATTTTGAGCAGAAAAACCACCTGTTTTATTTGAAGCCTGAGATTAAGCAAATGGTGGAATTCCGTCATCATAATTTGTTGAATGATCCTTTTCCCAGCCCGGTGGATTTGATCATCTGCCGCAATGTGGTTATTTATTTTACCGAAGAAGCAAAAAGTATGTTGTATAAGAAATTCATTGAAGCGCTTCGACCCGGTGGTTATATCTTAGTGGGCGGGACGGAGCCGATCTTGAATTATCGGCAGTTGGGATTGGAACATACATTGACGTCGTTTTATCAGAAACCCCGGAATCCGGTTGTCCTTTAGAAATGCGGTAGATATGTCACGGGAGGATTATTTTCCGAAAGGAGATTCGAGTGATCGTCGGAACCGGTATCGATATTATCGAGATATCCAGAATTGCCAAAGCCATCAGTAACGAGCACTTTGTGAAACGCGTTTATACCGATGACGAATGGGCGGAGAGCAAGGGATTAAGTCACCGTTTGGCCGGGTTTTTTGCAGCGAAGGAAGCGTTGTTGAAGGCCATGGGTACCGGTTTGGCCGGTTTTTCCTGGCGGGAGATGGCGGTTCGGCATGACGCCAACGGGGCTCCGGTGCTGCATACCGACGGGAAGGTTGCCCGATATCTTCAGGAACTTAAGGTAAGAAAAATCCATGTGAGCATTTCCCATTGCCGGGAATATGCAGTCGCTCATGTGGTTTTGGAGGCATTCGAGTAAGATGAGGCTTGCTTTAGCGCTGCAAATGCGGCAGCTGGATGACAGAGCACAGTCCGAATGGCAATTGTCCGGAGACCTATTGATGGAACGGGCGGCGCTGGCAGCTGCCCGGGAAATGAAACGGATCGTCAAGGGGAAACTATCGAAAGTTATCATTTGTTGCGGAAAGGGAAATAACGGCGGTGATGGATTGGCGTTGGCCCGCATTTTGCAGGCAGACGGTTCAAACATTACGGCTGTTTTATTATACCCTCGGGAGGAATATCGGGGGTTGGCTGCGTTAAACTTGGAACGCGCCGAAAAATTCGGAGTAAGAGTGGCGAGTTGGAGCGAAAATACGGCCAGTGAATTGAAAGATGCCGATGTGATCGTCGATGCCATCTTGGGAACGGGTACGTTCGGCGCTCCCCGGGAACCCTTGCCTCGGGTGATCGAAGCCATTAACCGGGCCAACCGGCCGGTGCTGGCCTTGGATATCCCCTCCGGGATCGATGCGGATACGGGGAATGTGCCGGGAACCGCGGTCAAGGCTCATATGACGGTAACCTTTGGCCTGGCGAAGCCGGGGTTGTACATTTATCCCGGAGCGGAGTATGCCGGGGAAGTGGTCATCGATCATATTGGATTTCCGGAGGCTTTGATCGAGGATGAGCAGTTGTTCATCCATTGCCTGACTGTGGCGGATGTCCAAAAGATGTTGCCCCGCCGTGAACCGACGGCCCATAAAGGAACCACCGGCCATCTTCTGGTGATTGGAGGAGCGCCGGGCATGTATGGGGCGCCGGCGTTGGCCGCCCTGGGAGCTTTAAGGACGGGATCCGGATTGGTGACAGTGGCGGTCGACGATTTGGCCCGGTTCGTGGATAAACCTCGGGAAACAATGGCGGTTGAGCTGGAAGACGCGCTGCAACGGCTGGACGATTACCGCGCAGTCGTTGTCGGCCCCGGCCTTGGCGCCGAAAGCGGCCTGGAGGTCATGAAGGCGGTCGTTGCTTCCGCCAACCGGCCGCTGGTTATCGATGCGGATGGTTTAAACGCATTGGCCCAAAACATGGAGTTAATGAAGGAGATTCGGGTGCCGGCCGTGTTGACGCCCCATCCGGGAGAGATGGCCCGGCTGACGGGATTGGAGACCCGGGCGATTCAAAAAGACCGTTTAAATGTGGCCCGATCTTATGCCGAAAAGTGGCAGAAAATCGTCGTTTTGAAAGGGGCCCGGACGGTGATTGCCCTTCCCGACGGACGGATTTATCTCAATCTGACCGGTAATTCCGGGATGGCTACGGCCGGTATGGGAGATGTATTGGCCGGAATGATTGGAAGTTTAATGGCGCAGGGATTGCCGGCGGAAACGGCGGCGGTTCTTGGCCCTTACCTACATGGTCTGGCCGGGGATCTGGCGGCGGGCCAACGGGGGCCGGTGGGAATCGTTGCCGGAGATGTCATATCGGGAATACCGGAAGTATATAAGAAGGTGTGGGCATATGAATCCATATGATGAGATAATTCGCCCGGTTTGGGCGGAAATTGATTTAGGGGCGTTACGCCATAATCTTCAGGAGGTCCGTCGACTGATCGGGCCGGAAGTGGAGATTATGGCGGTTGTTAAAGCGGAAGCTTATGGCCATGGTGCTGTGAAAGTCGCCCAAACGGCCATTGAAAACGGGGCCACCTGGCTCGGGGTATCTTTGCCCGAAGAGGGGATTGCCCTACGGAAAGCCGGATTTACCGTTCCCATCCTGGTTTTTGAAGCATTGCAGCCGGACCAGGCGGAGGCCTTTATCATCCATGACCTTACGGCTACCGTCTGTATTTTGGAGTCGGCAACTGCTTTGTCCAGAGCGGCATTGAAAGCCGGTAAAACGGCCACCCTTCACCTGAAAGTGGATACCGGAATGGGGCGGGTTGGCGTCAGTTACGGTGACGCCCTGAAGATGATGAAAGACATCGCAAAGCTTCCTGCGCTTAAAGCCACCGGCATTTATTCCCATTTGGCTACGGCCGATCAGGCGAATAAAGATTTTGCCAATCTACAAATCCAACGTTTTACCAAAGTTGTTGCCGAATTACGGGAAGCCGGCCTGCTTCCCGAAAAAGTCCATCTGGCCAACAGCGCAGCGATTATCGATTTGCCTGCTTCCTATTTTAATATGGTACGACCCGGAATTATGCTTTACGGAATGAAACCGTCGCCTGAGATGTCCCTCTCCGGGAAAGTGGATCTCCGTCCGGTCCTGTCGCTGAAGACGAAGGTGATCTTTGTCAAACGGGTTCCGGCGCAGACCGGAATCAGTTACGGCCATTGTTACCGGACGAAAAAGGAGACCACTATTGTGACCATACCTATCGGTTATGCGGATGGATGGTCCCGGAGACTGACCAATCGGGCGGAAGCAATCATCGGTGGAAAAAAATATCCGGTGGTCGGGGCGATATGCATGGATCAATGCATGATCGATGTCGGAGATGATCCGGTGGAGCTGGGAGCGCCCGTGACGCTCATCGGAAAGGACGGGGAAGCCCAAATCACCGCCGATTCCATCGCCGAAACATTAGGGACGATTAATTATGAAATCACGTGCATGCTGGGGAGTCGGGTCCCTAGGGTGTATAAATCATGAGAGAACGGTTGGTTGAGATCAAACTTCCTTGGTTGGCACCGGACGAACCGGTGGTCGAAGTTATCCGCTGGCTGGTGGAAGTAGGACAGACCATCGATATTGACCAGGACTTACTGGTGTTAGAAGTTGACGGGGAGGAATTTATATTGCCTTCCCCCATTGACGGTATAATCACCGAATTATGCGTGGAACCCGGCGAATATTTAAGCGAAGGCCAGGTCGTGGCCGTTGTTAAATTGACCTGAAAGAATCCGTCATAATTTGTCCACCCTCCGGCATATGTTTAGTTGGGGGTGGATTTTTATGTGGCGGAAATGGTTCGTTGCGGCGATATGCGTCATGGTGCTTGGCAGCTGTGTGTGGGGGGCTGCCTATCCCGTGGTTTATTTTGAAATGGAGGATCCAGTCGGCGATGATTACGGGTATGGAAGCTATCAGTACCCGACCAACATAGCCTTCCAACCGTATAAAGGCATATTCGATATTATCGGCTTTAAAGTATGGGCTGAAAAAGAAGGGATGGTTTATTTTGATACCCGGTTTGCAACTATCACCAATCCGTGGATGGCCCCGGAAGGATTTATCCATCAAAACCTGAGGATATATATTGATACCACACCCAAAGGGGGATGTGTCACACCGGTAAAGCGCGGTCCCAATGTGGTTTTTCATCCGAAATTCGGTTGGGAGGTTTGTCTGAAAGCGGTCGGCTGGAACAATAGTCAACTCATCACATTGGAAAACGGCGTGATAAAAATTCGTACGTTAAAAACGGAAGTGCTGGGTGACGGCCAGACCATTCGGGTATCGGTGCCGACGGAACGGATCGGCGTTCCCGGGAAGCACTGGAAGTATTATGTTTTGGTAGGGTCTTATGACGGATTTGGGGAGGATTTTTTCAGAAAAGTGACAGTCCAACCGGGAGCCTGGGTCATCGGCGGCGGTACGGGGGATGGCTTTGAACCCCGTATCATGGATATTTTAGCCCCAAAACGCGGAAAGCACCGGCAGGAGGCCCAATTAAAATCGTTCAGTGCGGAGATGAAAAAATTGGCGGAATTGTATCCGGTCGGGCCTGGAAACCAAGGAGGCCACGGGGTGCTCTGGTTGGGAATTTTGGCGGCGGCTCTGGCCGGTACCGGCGGATATGCGATTTACCGTAAGCCAAAAGGTTTAAGCTGGTTTTGGGTTAAAATCGTGAAAAACGGGAAAACTTCTGCATAAGAAGATGAGCATGGAAGACTCCTCATCCCATAGGATGGGGAGTTTGCATTTGATAAACGGGAATAAATCCGCATCAAGAATCAGGCTGATTTGGCCGAGGTTGACCATTGATCCAAATAGTGTTAAACTGATTTTATGCAAATTGATTCTGGAGGGACATTATGCATCCTTATGCGCAGTATGTAAATCCGTTCCTGGCGAAACAACTCCATCAGTTAAATATGGATAAAGTGTTTTGTGAAGGTTCCGGATGTGAATTAATCGATAAAGACGGAAATCGATACTTAGATTTTATCGCTTCATACGGAGCATTACCCTTTGGCTATAATCCTCCGGAAATATGGGATGCCATTATAACGGTCCGGGATCACCGGGAGCCCAGTTTCGTACAACCGTCCTATTTGGAAGCGGCCGGCCAGTTGGCTGAAGCTCTCGTGAAGGTGGCTCCTCCCGGATTGGAACGGGTTACATTTGCCAACAGCGGTGCCGAAGCAGTGGAAGCGGCATTAAAAATGGCCCGGTGTTATACAGGACGTCATGGTATTTTGACGACCAAAAACAGTTTCCATGGGAAAACCCTCGGAGCGTTGTCGGCGACGGGCAAAGATTCTTACCAAAAAGGATTCGGCGCGCCGGTGGAAGGGTTTGTCCGGATTGCATACGGTGATTTGGAAGAGTTGGAGCGGGCTTTTAAAGAAAAGCCGGATTATTATGCGGCGTTGATCGTGGAGCCGATTCAGGGAGAGGGAGGCATTATCATCCCGCCGCCGGGCTATCTCCGGGAAGCCCAGCGCATTTGCCATCAGTACGGGGCGGTTTTAATCGCCGACGAAGTTCAAACCGGACTGGGCCGGACCGGGAAGATGTTTGCCTGCGAACATGAAGGAATCACTCCCGATATCATGACCTTGGCCAAAGCTTTGGGCGGTGGGATAATCCCCATCGGTGCCGTTTTAGCCAAGCCGGAGGTCTATACGGAAGACTTTGCGTTGAAACATTCATCCACCTTTGCCGGGAATACGCTGGCTTGCCGGGTGGGCTTGAAAGTCTTGGAGATATTGACGCGCAATGACGGGCAACTGTTAAAGGAGATCGCAGATAACGGCGAATATTTGCTCAGCCGATTGAAAGCCATCCAAAGACGGTATTCGTCGGTTATTGCGGATGTTCGGGGCCGGGGCCTGATGCTCGGTTTGGAGTTGGGCGTGAACAAATACAATCTGCCCGACAGCCTGCTGGGAATTATGGCTGACCAGGAATTTTTGTCGCCGGTGGTCTCCAGCTATTTGTTGAACGTCGAAAAACTGCGGGTGGCTCCGACCTTAAACGGGGCAGCGGTGATCCGCTTGGAACCGCCGCTGATTATCAGTCGTCAACAATGCGAACAAGCCATGGATTCGGTGGAACGAATGGCTGCCCGTCTTGCCATGGGCAATACGGCATCGTTTTTATGCCATTTGGTAGGGGTAACACCTCCAAAGGTTACGGAGACCGTCATTACACCGAAACCGCCGCTTTTGCCGGCGGAAGATGATTCCGAAGGCCGGTTTGCCTTTTTGGTGCACCCGTTGTATCTGAAAAACTACACAGAATTCGATGAATCGTTGAGCTTCTTCACGGAAGAGCAATTGAACGATTTGGTCTGGCGCTGGAATGACTTGGTGGAACCTTTTGCCGTCAGTCAGACCCGGATAACTTCCAAAACCGGCCAACAGGCTTTTGGTGAGTTTATCTGTGTTTGCCGAACGTCGGAAGAATTGATGAATATGTCGCGGGAACAGGCGTTGAAAGAGCTGGCGGCAGCGGTCAAACTGGCAAAGGACCGCGGTGCCAAAATTGTCGGTTTAGGCGCATATACTTCGGTCGTCACCAGAGGCGGCAAAGATTTACGGCATTTGGGCGTAGCCTTGACCACCGGAAACAGTTATACGGTAGCGGCTGCCGTGGAGGCCACGTTGGAGGCGGCCCGTCAATTAGAGATACCGATTCAGCAGACCACAGCGGCGGTTGTCGGGGCCACCGGTTCCATCGGCAGAGCCTGTACGCTGCTTTTGGCTGAACAGGTGAATACGCTGATCCTCATCGGTAATCCCAACAATGAACATCACAGCCGGCGGCGGTTGATGAAAGTGACAGCCGAGATTTACCGGCATCTCAATCAAATGCCTTCCGGCGGCGGAGCCATTGTTCAATTTGTTAAACATCATCCGCGTGTCCCGGCTCCGGATGCCCCGTTGGAAGCCTACCAAGAATTTGCGGAAGAGATATTAGGTGAGAGCCCGGTGGTCTATACGGTGGATATCGAAGGGTATTTGCCCAGGGCAGATGTGGTGATCACGGCAACAAGCCAGGTGAACAGTTTAATCCGTCCCAGTATGTTGAAGTTTGGGGCCATCGTTTGTGACGTCGCCCGTCCGGCGGATGTCAGCGTGGAAGTGAAGGATGCCCGTCCCGACGTTTTGGTGATAGACGGCGGAGTGATCGCTGTCCCCGGTTTGCCGGATCTGGGCTGGAATTTTGGATTTGAAAAGGGACTGGCTTATGCGTGCATGTCGGAGACCATGATGTTGGCGTTGGAGCATGATTATCGCCACTACAGCTTGGGTGTGGATATCGATATCGATACGATTGACTATACCCGTCAGTTAGCCAAGAAACATGGCTTTAAATTGGCCGGATTCCGTAGTTTCGACAGGCCGTTGTCGAGGGAAGACTGGGAGTCGGTCCTTGCGGCGCGTCGCAAGTATAATGAACCGACTGCGGTCAGCCTCTAAATCCATAAGAAACGAAAGCACCTATTGTACCGGAAGTGAAACTTCCGGTTTTTTTATGTCCATTTTTAGGATCCCTTGGAAAATGGTTATATTTTTGGGGGGGTTGGTTAAAATAACTCCTGTATTTGGTCGGTGCGGAAACCGGCCCAATCTGAACAGGGGTGAAATGATGAGGACGTTGGTATTGAGTTGGGAGTTCCCGCCAAAAATTGTTGGCGGGATTGCCCGCCATGTTTATGATTTATCCCGGGCCATGGTGAAGCAAGGCGAAGATATTCACGTGATTACCTGTGGAGTCCAGGGGGCGCCGGAATACGAAAATGTGCACGGAATCAAGGTGTACCGGGTTCCCGCCAGCAATCCGGCAGCTCCGGACTTTTTAACCTGGGTTTTGCAATTGAATATTAACATGCTGGAACAGGCCAGCAAGCTCAAGATAGCCGGCCTGGATTTCGACCTGATTCATGTCCATGATTGGCTGGCGGCGTTTGCCGGGAAAAGTTTAAAACATGCCTGGCGAATTCCGCTGATTTCCACCATCCATGCGACAGAGTACGGCCGCAATAACGGGCTTCACAATCCGTTGCAGCGTTATATCAGCGATGTGGAATGGTGGCTTGGGTACGAGTCGTGGCGAATCATTTGCTGCAGCCAATATATGAAAAGCGAATTACAGCGCGTATTTCAAATTCCTGACGATAAACTCCAGGTGATCCCCAATGGGGTATATCCTGAAGAATTCAATCAAACCCGTATCGATCCGGAGTCCATTCGGTATAAATATGCGGCTCCGGATGAAAAAATCGTTTTTCACGTGGGTCGGATCGTCCCGGAAAAGGGGCTGGGCGTATTATTGGAGGCCATGCCTAAAGTATTGGCTTATGATTCCCGGGTGAAACTGGTGATCGCCGGTAAAGGGGCTTATCTGGATGAGCTGAGGCACCGTGCTTATCAGCTGGGGATTTATAACCGGATCTATTTTACCGGATATATCGATGACGATACCCGGAATGCGTTATATAAATGCGCCCAAGTAGCGGTCTTCCCCAGTCTTTATGAACCTTTCGGAATTGTGGCTTTGGAAGGAATGGCGGCCGGAACGCCGGTAGTGGTCAGCGATACTGGTGGGATGAGTGAAATCATCCAACACGGAGTCAACGGGCTGAAAGCGTATACCAACAATCCTACGTCATTGGCAGACAATATTATTTGGGCATTGGACCATCCTGACCATGCGCAAAAAATGAAAGCTCAAGCGTTGGAAGACATTCGAAACATCTACAATTGGGATCGGATCGCCGCCAAAACCATTGGTACCTATCAGCATGTGTTGGAAGAATTTAAACGTTCCAATTGGCAACCGGTGGTCCATGAGGAAATTTTGCGCGAAATCAAGATGTCGAAAATGAAAGACGACGGTGAGCAAGAGTATGATTTTCACCGCTATCAGGAGACGGTATTGAAGGAGGTATCCCATGAAAGCAGTTATTATGGCCGGAGGAAAAGGAACGAGACTCAGACCCTTAACTTGCAATAAGCCGAAACCGATGGTTCCCATTGCCAACCGCCCCATGATGGAACACATTGTTCATTTGTTGAAAAAGCACCATTTTGACGATGTCGTGGTCACCCTTTTTTATCTTGGCGAGTCCATAGAGAATTATTTCGGGGACGGTAGGGAATTCGGTTTGAAAATGCAATATTTTACCGAAGAGAAGCCTTTGGGGACGGCCGGTTCCGTCAAAAACGTCGCCGAATTTCTGGATGAAACCTTCTTGGTTATCAGCGGGGATGCGTTAACCGACATTAACCTGGAGGCGGCGGTCGCCTTTCATAAGGAGAAAGGGTCCATGGCGACATTGGTCTTGACCCGGGTCGACAATCCGCTGGAGTACGGGGTGGTCATCACCGACAGTGACGGCCGGATTCGGCGGTTTTTGGAGAAACCGGGATGGGGCGAAGTTTTCAGCGATACGGTGAATACGGGCATTTATGTCTTGGAACCGGAAGTCTTGAATTATTTTGACAAGGGACAAGTTTTCGATTTCAGCAAAGATTTATTCCCCTTGTTGCTCGGAAAAGGCGTGCCGATGTACGGCTATGTGGCAACCGGTTATTGGTCAGACATCGGCAATCTGGAACAATATCGGCAGGCCCATTATGATGTGTTAACCGGAAAGATTCGGGTTTGCATACCGGGGAAGGAAATCAAACCCGGCATCTGGGCCGGTGAAGGAGTGCAGATTGCTGCCGATGCATCCCTGGAAGCACCGCTTTTGTTGGGCGACTATTGCCGGATTGAAAGCGGGGCCCATGTTGGCGCTTTTACGGTGATAGGCAATTATGGATGCCTCCAGGAAGGTAGCAGCATCAAACGGAGCGTCTTATGGGATCACTGCTATCTGGGGCCCAACAGCGAAGTCAGGGGTGCCATCCTTTGTCACCATAATCATTTAAAAGGGAAAAACGCGGTTTTTGAAGGGGCGGTCTTGGGCGAAGGCGTTTCCCTCGGAGTGAAAAGCATTATTAAGCCGCAGGTCAAAGTGTGGCCGGACAAAGCCATTGACAGCGGAACAGTTTTGAATGAAAGTGTCATTTGGGCCAAAAAGTGTTCCCGGAGCTTATTCGGAAATGCCGGAATCAGCGGAACGATTAACCAAGAGATCACTCCGGAATTAACGGCCAAATATGGGGCGGTATTCGGGTCGCGGTTAAAACCTGGTTCGAGGATCGTGGTCAGCTCTGACAATTTCCGCGCGTCAAGGGTATTTAAACGGGCGTTGGTGGCCGGCGTATTGTCTGCCGGTGTCCATGTGTATGACCTCGGAACCATCCCCACACCGGTGGCCCGGTATGCCTTGGTGTCCTTAGGGGCACAGGGCGGTGTCCACCTGCGTATCGACGATCAGGATGCGGCAACGCTTTTAATCGAGTTCTTTGACGAACGTGGTTTAAATATCGATAAAAACAGCGAACGGGCCATGGAAAACAGTTTCCTGACCGAAGATTTTTTGCGGGCCAGCAGCGACAATATGGGCGAAATCACCTTTGTGCCCCAATTAATTGAGCCTTATCTCCAGGGCATGTTGAATGAAACAGCAGTGAAAGCCATTGCCCAACGGCGGTTTAAAATTGTGGCCTTGTATGAACCCGGAAGTCTCTCATTGGTACTGCCCACATTGTTCGACAAATTAGGGTGTGAAGTAATTCCCGGGGAATCCGTCCGGAAGGAGGAGGTTAACCGCCCCCATACGCTCCAGGAGTTGCTGGGCGCATTGAGCCGTGTAGCTGAGCAGGTCCGGCAGCATGGGGCCGATTTAGGGATTATCGTGGATCATAATGCGGAACGCCTCATTTTAGTCGATGAAAACGGAGAGCTTTTAAAAGAAGAACAATTTATGGCGCTTCTGGCTTATCATGTTTTCAAATATCAACCCGAAGCGTCCGTTCCGGTACCGGTGACGGCGCCCCATGTCATTGAAGCCTTGGCCAAGGAGTTCCGGGGCCGGGTGATCCGGACCAAGGCCAATCCCCGGTCGCTGATGGAACGGGAAGCGGAGGCGAAGCTGTTTCCGACGTTGTCCGGTGAAAGTTCTTATCATCCGCAGTTCGATGCGGTATTCAGTTTGGTTAAAATCATGGAATTGTTGGCTCGGGAAAATCTGACCCTGGCAGGAGCCAAGCTGTTGATTCCCGATGTGCCACGAAGGTACCGGGAGGTGGACTGCCCATGGGAGCAAAAAGGGAGGATTATGCGAAATCTTTTTGAGGAAAACAAAGGGCACCGAGTGGAGATGACCGACGGCCTGAAGGTCTACCATGATCAAGGCTGGGCGCTGGTGTTGCCCGATGCTGAAGAGCCGGTATTTCGGATTTATGCGGAAGCCAGCAGCCATGAGGAGGCCGATGCCCTGACGCAGATGTATATGAGTCGGATCCAGGAGTTGCAGTTAGAATAAAACATTTTTCCTAATAATACCGAAGATCCCTTTCTTGACTTCGGGATAGGCATGTGTTAAAATAATTCATGCGTTACCGAGAGCTCGGAGGAGTGTCCGAGTGGTTTAAGGAGGCGGTCTTGAAAACCGTTGTACCGCAAGGTACCGGGGGTTCGAATCCCTCCTCCTCCGCCAGTTGTTGCAACATTTGCGGTGAGAGGCGAGAGTACGAGCTCGATAGCCGCTTCGTTATTGAACGGTTTGACACCACGGAGAGATACCCAAGCAGGTTGAAGGGGACGGTTTGCTAAACCGTTAGTAGGAGAAATCCTAGCGAGGGTTCGAATCCCTCTCTCTCCGCCACTTCATTTATTCACTATGCGCCCGTAGCTCAGCGGATAGAGTATTTGACTACGAATCAAAGGGTCCCAGGTTCAAGTCCTGGCGGGCGCGCCATAAAAAACAAGTAACGTCGCATATTTGCGGCGTTTTTTTGTGTGCCGTGACAAAAAATCAAATGGTCAACCGTGACAAAACCGTGACAATCATTTTTCGCACACCCAGGAAGGCTACAATTTATATCTTTTCTCAAAAGAAAGAAACCCGCGGATACGCGGGTTTCTTTCTTTTGAGAAAAGTTCACTTTAGGAAGATTTTTTAGAGTCGCTGTTCAGTACATATTTTCGTATGAGAAAACCACTGACGATGCCGCCAATGGCTGCTGCCGAAGCGTGGACATAGTTTCCGGCGGTGCTTTGGATCATCAGGGGATTGTCGGCCAAACGGCCAAAGGTGTTAAATAATATGGATTCGGCGGTCATCGTCAGGAGCATGGCTTTATAAGGAAAATAGTCGGTTCCCCAAATTCTTGCACTGTAATATATGGCCAAACTCAGCCAATAATTAAAGCCAAAAGCCGCCAAAATCCCCAATATCCAGCTGGGTTCTTTCATCCACATCATGCTTAATGCCTCAAAAGCAGTTAAATTCGTAAAACCCAGTTGTTTCATGATCCAGGTGTAGCCTTCCCCAAAAGGCCATCCGACTAACGTAATGATGGTTGACATGAATACTTTATCGCGGCTCATTTCCAAATCCATTTTTCTAGATTTCCAGCTATAATATGTCCTTACCTTAACATGACTATACTCGGAATCTAGGCGTGAGAACCCTTTCCGAACATCTAAAAAAAGGAAAATTGATTTAAACCGAGAAAAAATAATTTGCCGTAAATAAATTAAAAGGAGCCGCTGGCATCGGAGGTAGGACGATGAAAGAGAGGAATTATGCCCTTCTGATTGGGATCGTTGTGACTGTCGCATTATTTTGTTTTTTTCAATGGAGAGTCAGCCAGGATTCTCAATTAACTGCGGAGTTTCAGACGTATGCCAAAGTGAAGAACGGAATGGCTATGGAAGAGGTGGAGGCTCTGCTGGGGCCGCCCCAGTCCGTCCGGAAATCTTCCATAAGCGCCGGGGGCGAAATGAGGATTTATGATATTTATAATCCCAAAATAAAAGGAAAATGGGATTTTAACGCCTATTTATATGTGGATTATGACTCAACGGGCCGGGTTATCCGGACTCGGATTAATGACTAGATATTTTTTTGGGAGTCTCGGAGAGGCATCGATGAGACAGGCAACGACTCCGGCAGGAGTCGTTTTTTGATTGAGGGGTTACGAGTATCCATGGAGGGAATCTCGAGAGTATTTTCCGCTGGGTAATGGGTATTCCGCTCGAAAAGCGAAGGCAGTTTTCGCTGAAAAATTGCAGCCTCAACCGGTTTATTAAAGTAAATGACTATTGGAAGCTGGATACATGGGGAGAAGTGTATTTTGATAGAGGGTGGTGCAGAAATCAATGACTGAAGTGGAGTTCAGAATGATATAAAAAAGATTCGAAGCAGGGGGATTGTTATGAAAAGAAATGGTAAAGTTTTTATTTTGGCATGGGTCATGGTATTTTTTACAATGACTTCTATTGCGTGGTTAAATACGGAGCCTTCTATTCGGGAACAGTCGGATAAGTCACTGACATATTTAACACCTTATTATGGCAGTGCCAAGATGAGTCTTTTTGATAATTCGGTAAAATGGGGATATATTGATAATTTTGGAAAAGTGAAAATTACTCCGCAATTTAATATGGCATATCCGTTTTCGGAGGGACTGGCTTTCGTAAAAACGGAAACAGAAGCGGGATTTATCGATGAAACTGGAAAATTTGTCATTAAATTGGATCCATCCGTATTCGTTCATTCACCTTTTTCAGAAGGACTAGTCGCTGTTTGTATGGATAAATGGGGATTTATGGACAGGAGCGGCAAATTTGTCATTGCTCCAAAATTTGATGAAGCAATAAAGTTTAGCGAAGGATTGGCCAGAGTGGCGATGAACGATAAATGGGGATATATCGATAAATCGGGGGAATATGTCATTAAGCCCCACTTTGATATGGCTTATGAGTTCCGGGAAGGTTTAGCGCTTGTTGAAAAAGACGGACTGTACGGATTTGTTGATAGATCCGGAAAGATGGTTGTAAAGAATAAATATACTGCTGCAGGCGATTTTGTTGAGGGACTTGCAGCCGTTAAATTAAGAGATAAATATGGTTTTATTAATAAGAATGCAGAAGTTGTTATTCAACCCCGATTTGATTGGGTAGGCTCATTTTTCGAAGGTATGGCTGCGGCCAGGGTGGAAGGGAAATATGGGTATATCAATAAAAAAGGCCAATTTGTAATACCTCCGATGTTTGATAATGCTTATCGATTTCTTAACGGCCTTGCTTATGTTAAAGTAAATGGAAAGTGGGGAGTTATTAATAAAGAGGGGCACTTCCTTATTGAATCTCAATTTGATAGGGTTGAAAGCGTAATGATCAATGGCATACCTTTTTCAGGCTGGTACCTTTCCAATATGACACGAGTTATCAAAGGAGACCAGGTTTATTATGTTAACGAAAAAGCACAAATATTTGAGATAAAGGATTAATATTTTTAGCATCGAGCTTTTAGCTCACCTTGGCCCTCTCTTAAAAGGAGAGGGATGATGGAGTGGAAATGAAGGCCTTTAATCTGGTGGGTAACTATGGGTGTTAAAAACATTTTAGTCGGACAAGTTAATCCGGTAAAAAAGATTTAGCAAAAGATTTTCGTAGAGAAATGACGCCTAAAGAAAAAATTCTTTGGCATTATTTGTGTTTAAGGTGAGGAAGGGGAAATGATGATGGAGATTCAAGGAAAGGTTAAACCCGATGGTATCGTTGGAAAACCGGTTATTGAAAAATCTACCGTAAGGCCTTGGGCGCGTTTTTTTGCGAGAACAGTGGACATTTTAACCTCAATATTAATAATTAAACTTATTCTTCTGTATATCGATCCTTGCGGGCTAATTGAAGCGAATTCCCCCGTTCATTTGGAATATGATTTTGCTGATGGTTATCATGTTGGTCGTTGAGCCATCCAAATATATTTCTTCCAAAGGACTTATGGAAAATGGTTATCGGCATCAGGGTATCGAAAAGTTCGGGGAAAAAATTTCATTGGGCCAGGCTTTCAATTGAAACAGGCTGGTTTGGTTATACGGCTTTGCCGTATGTTTGCTCATTATAAGAGTCATATCCATGTTGAGAACCTATCAAAAGTTAACCGATACTGGCACGACTTTATAGGATAGAAGATACGGATTCGCCATCGAACACTCAAAGATTAAAGGCTGGGCTTTATTTGCCAGCGTTCTGGGGGTTTTCCTCATTTCCGCTTATATCGGTTGATACGTATATGTTCATCCGGTCAGAGATAACTGTGACGTTGGCGGAATTCCGAAGGGGAGCATTGTTGCTCCCTTTTAAATACGTAACTGAAATAGGCCGGGTTTTCAAAGCCGCAGAGCTGAGCGATGCGGGAAATGGGCTCTGAGGTCCGGACCAAAAGTTCTTTGGCACGGTTGAGACGGATGTGATTGAGATAGGCATTGGGTGTTATGCCGAACGTCTCCGTAAAGATTCGGTGAAAATACGTAGGGCTCAGTTCCGTGACTTTGGCGATATCTTCAAGACAAATCCGGGCAGTGAAATTGTTGTGCAGGTGGTCGATGCACCGTTTCAGTCGTGCATAATGAGGAGAATTGGGAACAGGTTTACGATGCAGGGTAATATCCTGATAGATATCATGGAGCAGTCGTAAAATCAATGAACGGAGGATCACCGGCGAGAAGGGGTGATAGTTGATCCGTTCGGTAAAGATATGGTCGAAGACCGCCTGATAATGATCGGTGGCATCCGGGTGAAAGATGGTGGGAATCCCATCTAAAAAAGGACAGCTGTAATAAGGTTGAAATTGGGTTTGACGGTTAAAATCATAGGTTTCAATGGACTTTCCGGATGTGCCGGTGAGGTCAAAACAGATTAAATAACAACTATAGGGCATGATCCCTTGGGTGATCTGGCCGGGCCGGCGAAAGACGACATCTCCCGGCTGGAGAGGATATTCCTTTCCGTCCAGATACATGGCGCCTTCGCTGAAAATAATAAACTCCAATTCATAATCGTATACATAGCGTCTGTTCAGGCGATGGGTCTTCGGGAGTACCCCGTCGCGGTTAAAAATGGTTGCTTTCAGCAATGTCGGAGCAAAATCATGAACGTCAACGGGAATAACCGGCGGGGATAGCGGTTTCATGGTGAGACCTCCTTCGTCTTTTGTCTTGCGCACCATCTTATCATAAGATTTCGAAAGAATAAATAAGATTGCATATCGAAATTCGTAAAATTTAGTGATAGCATAAATGTCGAGAACATAACATTTCGAAAACGAGATGGGTGACAAGGAGGAGCGGGCATGACAAAAATTGTCAATCCGATATTGCGGGGTTTCCATCCGGACCCGTCGATTCTGCGGGTCGGCGATGATTATTACATTGCCACATCGACTTTTGAATGGTTTCCCGGGGTACAGATTTACCATTCCAAGGATTTGATTCATTGGAAGTTGGTGGCCCGTCCGTTAAATCGCATATCACAGTTGGATATGCGTGGCAACTTAAATTCCGGGGGCATCTGGGCGCCCTGCCTGACTTATGATAATGGCGTCTTTTATCTGGTTTATACGGATGTGAAGTCGAAAGGGACCATCTTTAAGGATACTCACAATTATTTGGTGACCGCCACTGATGTTTTGGGAGAATGGTCGGATCCGATTTACTTAAATTCAAGCGGCTTTGATCCCTCCCTTTTTCATGATGACGACGGCCGGAAATGGCTGGTGAATATGCTTTGTGATTACCGTAAAGGCCGGAACCGTTTTGCCGGGATCGTCTTGCAGGAATACTCTCCGAAAGAAAAACGGCTGGTAGGGCCGATTTACAATATTTTTAAAGGGACGGAATTAGGGAAGACCGAAGGGCCCCATCTTTATAAATGGTTCGGCAAATATTATCTGCTGACGGCGGAAGGTGGGACCGGCCTGGGGCATGCGGTGACGATGGCCCGGGCGGACAAGATTACCGGGCCATACGAAGTAGACCCGCAAAATCCTATTCTTACGGCTGCCAAGGATCCGACGTGGCCTTTACAACGGGCGGGCCATGCGGATATTGTGGAAACCCAAAACGGTGAATGGTATATGGTGCATCTTTGCGGCCGCCCCATTCCTACCCGGGGGCGCTGTGTATTGGGACGGGAGACGGCGCTTCAAAAGGTCTGTTGGACTCCGGATGGCTGGTTGCGGCTGGAGACCGGCGGCAATAAACCTCAAGTGGAAGTCCCTGGGCCAAATCTGCCGGAACATCCGTGGGAGCCGGAACCGGCTCGGGATGATTTTGACAGCCCTCAGCTGAATATCCATTTTCAAACGTTACGGGTTCCACTGGGGGAAGATTCCCTTTCATTGACTGAGCGCAAAGGATATTTGCGATTAAAAGGCCGGGAGTCACTGACGTCTAAATTCCATCAAAGCCTGGTGGCCCGAAGGCAGCAAGCCTTCTGCTATACTGCTTCCACCTGCGTCGAATTTGAACCGGAAACTTTTCAGCAGATGGCGGGATTGGTTTGTCTGTACGATACCCAAAACTTTTATTATCTTCGGATATCCCACGATGAAAAGTTGGGAAAATGTCTGGGAATCATTACGGCGCAGAACAACAATTTTGACCAACCGGTGGAGGATATTTCCATCGAAGGATGGCAACGTTGTTATCTCCGGGTAAAAGTGGATTATGATCGTTTACAGTTCTATTATTCGGCCGACGGATCGGAATGGCGGAAGATCGGGCCGGTCTGCGATGCCAGCACTTTATCGGATGAGTATTGTATGGAAGGGCAGTTTACCGGAGCTTTTGTCGGGTTGTGCTGCCAAGACCTTTCCGGCCGACGCAAACATGCCGACTTTGATTATTTCGAATATATTGAACGGGAATTGGAAGAGGAATAAGATATTAAATATTACCACATGAGAGCACAGGAAACTGTGCTCTTTTTATTTTGCCGGTTCATATTCGGTTTGGAAATGGCGAACCCTATGGATATCACTTGCTAAAGGGGAAGAAAATATGGGAAAAAACGAATCCGTATCCATCGTTCTCTGCGGCGAAGCGGGGCAGGGAATTCAAACCATTGAAGCGTTTTTAATTCGACTGTTTAAAGCGGCTGGGTATCCTGTCTTTGCTACAAAGGAGTATATGTCCCGGATCCGTGGCGGCAGCAATTCCACGGAAATTCGGGTGTCTTCCCGGCCGGTGGCGGCTTATGTGGATCGCATCGATCTTTTAATTCCTCTGGATGCTGATGCGCTGTCTCATCTGGAGAGGCGGATAACATCCAATACGATAATATTGGGCGAAGCTGCAAAAATTAAGCCTCCGGAGCATAGGCCGGTGATTGATATACCTTTTTCGCGAATTGCAGCGGAAATTGGAAATCCCATTTATGCCAACAGTGTGGCCGGCGGGGTGGTGGCCGGTTTGTTCGGATTGGATTTGGCGCTGGTCACAGAAGAAATAGAAGGTTTTTTTGGTGTTAAAAGTCCCGATATCATTCAGAAAAATAAAGAGGCGGCCGTCAAAGGGTTTCATTTGGGGAAAGAATTGCGCGAGACCGGGCGGGTAGTCTTTGAAATCCGTCCGGAAGCGGCGGTATCTGATGACATCATCGTCAGCGGATCGGAAGCGGTGGCTCTGGGCGCCCTTGCAGGAGGATGTAATTTCGTCGCCGCATATCCCATGTCGCCGGGTACGGGTGTACTGACAATTTTAGCACAACATGCCCGGGAGTTTGCCATCGTTGCGGAGCAGGCCGAAGACGAGATCAGCGCTGTAAATATGGCTTTAGGGGCTTGGTACGCCGGGGCGCGGGCGATGGTGACCACATCCGGTGGAGGGTTTGCGTTAATGACCGAAGGGATTAGCCTGGCGGGAATGATCGAATCGCCTTTGGTGGTCCATGTGGCCCAACGGCCGGGACCGGCCACAGGGTTGCCTACCCGGACGGAACAAGCCGACTTGGATCTGGTACTCTATGCCGGACATGGCGAGTTTCCCCGGATTATTTTGGCGCCGGGCAATCTCAGTGAGGCGTTTTACGTCGCTCAAAAGGCTTTTCAGTTGGCTGATGAGTACCAGGTGCCGGTCTTTGTCCTCACGGATCAGTTTTTGGTAGACACCTATTATAATGTTCCCAGGTTTGCTCTTGATCGGGTGTCCATAAAGCCGCAAATTGTGGAGACGACGCAGGATTACCGCCGTTATGTATTGGCTCCTGACGGGATTTCGCCCAGGGGGATTCCGGGGTATGGCACGGGGCTGGTCGGAGTCGACAGCGATGAACATGACGAGGCCGGCCATTTGACCGAAGATTTGGAATTGCGCGTTCGAATGCAGCAAAAACGCATGCGTAAACTGGAGGCAATCCGGAAAGCGGCCGACAGGCCAAAACTGATGGGCAACGAAGACTACCAAACGCTGGTCGTCGGGTGGGGCTCCTCCATGGAAGTGATCAAAGAGGCGTTGGCCGAGATTGACCGGCCGGAGCTCGCGGGGTTGCATTTTACCTGGGTTTATCCGCCGGCTCCGGAAGCGATTCATTATTTGAGACAGGCGGAACGCATCATTATGGTGGAAAACAATTCCACCGGACAATTTGGCAAGCTTCTTCATGCGGAGTTTGGAGTGGCGGTTGACCACAGGATTTTAAAATATAACGGATTGCCTTTCTCAGTAGAAGAGCTTGTTCGTGAAATTGTAACGATCTTGACAGAGGAGTGAAGATGATGGGTGTCGAACTTTATCAAAATAAAGTGACGGATATCAGCTGGTGCCCCGGTTGCGGTAATTTCGGCATATTGAAGCTTTTAAAAGAAACATTCCATGAACTGAATATTAAGCCTGAAGAACTGGTGATGGTCTCCGGAATCGGGCAGGCGGCCAAAACCCCTCATTATTTACGGTGCCATTTTTTCAATGGATTGCACGGGCGGGCATTACCGGCAGCCACTGCCATTAAGGCGGCCAACCCGACATTGACCGTCATCGCCGAAAGCGGTGACGGAGATATGTACGGCGAAGGGGGCAATCATTTTATCCATGCCATTCGCCGTAATCCGAACATTACCAATATTGTTCATAACAACATGGTATACGGATTGACCAAGGGACAGGCCTCCCCTACCAGCGAACGGGGGTTTAAAACCCCGGTCCAACTATACGGTGTGGCCAATGAACCGTTTAATCCGATTGCCGTTGCGTTGGCGCTGGATGCTTCCTTTGTCGCCCGGGCATATGTGGGCGATGCGACTCAGACCAAAGCCATTCTCAAACAGGCGATTACCCATCGCGGTTATGCGTTGGTGGATATACTCCAGCCCTGTGTCACTTTTAATAAACACAACACCTATCAGTGGTTTAGAGAACACACCTATTACCTGGAAGACGACTATGATCCGACCGATCGGGTGGCGGCTTTTGCCCGGGCTTTGGAAACCGAGAGGTTGCCATTGGGCGTTTTTTATATTCATCCGAAAGCAACCTTTGAAGACCATCTCAGCATGACAGACGGGCAGAATGAACCGTTGTTCCGCAAGGAACCGGATCTGGCTAAATTGACGGAGTTGCTAAGAACGAAACAATAGGCCACCGATGAGGTGGCCTTTTAAGGAGGAATGTATATGTATGCTGTTCAACAAATTGCGCCGCAGATCTATTGGGTAGGCGGCAATGACCGTCGGTTGGAACGCTTTGAGAACATGTTCCCACTGCCAAACGGGGTTGCATATAATTCCTATCTGATTATGGATGATAAGACAGTGCTGCTGGATACCGTGGATTCGTCGATCAGCGCTTTATTCCTGGAAAATGTGGCTCATGTTCTCAACGGGCGGCCGTTGGATTTTCTGGTGGTCAATCATATGGAACCGGATCATTGCGCCAATATCGAGCAATTGGTGCGGCGTTATCCGGAGGTCAAAATCGTCGGAAATCAAAAAACGTTTCAGTTTATCGAGCAATTTTATCAAATGCGGCTTCAACAGAATTTCCATTTGGTCCAGGAAGGAGACGAACTTCCGCTGGGCCGCCATACCCTTACGTTTTTTACAGCACCGATGGTACATTGGCCGGAAGTTATGTTCACCTATGAAAAGACGGAACGGATTTTATTCTCGGCGGATGCATTCGGATCTTTCGGGGCTCTCAACGGGAATTTGTTTAATGACCAGACGGATTTTGAAGGGTTTTATTTAGATGAAGCCCGGCGTTATTATACTAATATTGTCGGTAAATACGGAGCACAGGTTCAAGCAGCGTTTAAGAAATTAGCCGAGACTGAGATCCGTATGATTTGCCCGCTGCACGGGCCCGTATGGCGTTCTAATTTATCCTATATTTTGGACAAGTATCAACACTGGAGCCAATATCTCCCGGAAAAGAACGGGGTAGTGCTGGCTTATGCGTCCATGTACGGTAATACGGAAAATGTGGTCAACGTATTGGCATCCAAGCTTTCCGAGCGGGGCGTAACCGACATGCGGATATACGATGTATCGAAAACCCATCCATCGTATATCATCGCGGATGCCTGGAAATACAGCCATCTGGTGTTGGCTGCCCCCACATACAATATGGGATTGTATTATGCCATGGATTCCTTGATCCGGGAGATGGCAGCCTTACAGTTACAAAAACGCAAAGTGGCGTTGATCGCCAATTATACCTGGGCGCCTTCGGTTGCCGTCAAAGCGATGCAGACTCTGATTGGACAGATGAAAGAGATGGAGTTCATCGGAACGCCGTTTGAGATTAAATCAGCAATGAAACCCGAACAAGAAGCGGAATTGGATAAATTGGCCGATGCAATTTGTGCTTCAGGGGCCATTGAATGAGAAGAGGGATTCCTCAAGAAGGAATCCCTTAAAAACTTTTATGAATAACCCTAATTGTAGGAGGAATTTAGCCATTGGCAAGGAATTAATTAGTCAATAAATGTATAATAATTGTCAATTAGCAATATTTTTATAATAATATTGTTAAATTCGGCAATTATTAGCATGAATTTCATGGCATCCGTAGGAGGTATTGATTGATGAAACATTTAAGATGTTTAATTGCCAAGATCTTGCTGGGAGTTTTGCTCTTGGCTGTGGCCTTGGCCGGCGTATGGGCGGCTGCTGACGGATCCGCTATCCGTGTATATTTAGCCGGTGACTCTACAGTCAAGTCTTACGGCCCAAGCCGCGGCGAAGGTGGTTGGGGTGAGTTTATCCAATATTATTTCGACAGTAGTAAAGTAATGATCGTAAATAAGTCGGAAGGGGGCCGCAGTTCCCGCTCGTTTATTAACGAAGGTCGGTTGAAAAATATCATGGATGAAATCCGCCCCGGTGATTATCTGTTTATTCAGTTTGGCCACAATGATTGTGCCTATGATCCGGCCAATCGTCTGGAACGTTATACGCCGGTAGGTATTCCCGATGCCAACGGTATTTATCCGGTGACGCCCGGAACGCTGGTGGAGACTCCGGCCGAATTGATCAAGTCCAAACCGTTGCACGGGAAGACCTATTATGCCCACGACAGCGGTGGTACGTTCAAATGGTTCTTAAAACAATATATCGATGCGGCCCGGTCCAAAGGGGCTGTCCCGGTTTTGGTCACCCCGGTTTCCAGGATGTATTTCAGCGGAACGGTCATCAGAGATCATCATGATGACAATACCAGCCGCGGTAATGCATATGTTATTGCCGTCCAACAGTTGGCAACCGAGGAGAATGTCCTTTGCATCGATATGTTTGGGGTTACCAAGGCGGTGTATGAACGGATGGGAGAAGCGGAGGCTTCTAAGCTGCATTTTATGAAGAATAACGGCTCACTGGATAAAACCCATTACAATAAATACGGCGGATTTTATGTCGGCGGGTTGATGGCTGAGGAAATTAAGAAAGCTAATATCAGCATTTCTCCGTATGTTCTCGAAAAGCCTTCCCAAACGGTTTCACCGGAATCCGGGAAATAAGGATTTAAGCCAGCCATTGGTTAAGGGGTTTCCTATCAAGGGAACCCCTTTTTCATGTTTGAAAAGGAAAGTTTGGAGGAATGTCGAATCATCGGATGGATTGATATTTAGGAAGGCAGCCCAACTACCGATTATTTAAACGGGGAGAATGGTGATGCATTGTCGATGGTTTATCGTTTTAATTCTCATTGGGATGATGCTCGGCCTTTGGGGTGAACCGGCATCGGCTGCCGACCTGCCCGGCGCATCTTTGGCGGGACTCGTGGAAGAGTATTGGAATGATACCTGTTATATTTTGAGTGCTCCGGCCAGATGGGAGGGGCGGGACTGGCTGGGTGCGGGTTTGGTATTGAGTACCGCCCTGGCGTTATATGAATCGGATGAAGACATTCAACGCCATTTCCGGAACCATCGGAATTCGACCATGGACAATGTGTCCGATTTTGCTGAGAACTTCGGGGATGTCACTATGGTCTTGCCTGCACTGGCTTTGGCATACGGTTACGGGAAATATAGCGGCAATTCCGAACTTCAGACCGCCTCGCTGCTCAGCATCGAAAGTGTGGTTATCAGCAGCGGCTTTACCGTCGGTTTAAAAATGTTTACCCACCGTTCGCGGCCATATACCGGTGAAGGTCATGACAGATGGGACGGGATAAGCGGTTCGTTTTCCGATAAAAAACTGTCATTCCCTTCAGCTCATTCGGCAGCTGCTTTCGCTACGGCGACTGTCTTTGCTACGGTTTATAAGGATCGGCCCTGGGTACCTTATGTTGTGTACGGTTTGGCATCGATGACGGCATTATCGCGGATTTATGATGATAAGCATTGGGCTTCTGATGTTTTTGTGGGGTCGGTCATCGGTTGGTATTCGGCTAAACAGGTCCTGGCCCGACGACCTCAGTCGGAAAATAACCGGATAACGTGGATGCCTACCGTCGTTCCTGACGGAGTGGGGGTAATGTTTCGGTATCACTTTTAATATTGGCGGGATTTGTGATTTACGGCCGACAGGAATACCAACAAACAAGAAATTTATGGTTTTAAAAGAAGGTATTGGCAATACAAAAGCCGAAATATAATATAATATTCGGTGAATAAGATTTCTGAGGGGATGGCAGATTGAAACGGTATTTGTTGTTGATTACAGTCTTGTTGTTGGTGGGGGTTTGCACTCCGGTGTTGGCGGGAAGCTTGGATTTTACTTTGGAGAACCAGACCGGGATGGATTTTTTCGAAATCTATCTCTCGCCATATACTTCAGATGATTGGGAAGAGGAAATCCTTCAAGGCGATATCTTTTTGGACGGCGAATCCATCGATATCGTCTTCGAGGAACGGCCGGAAACGTATTGGGATTTGATGGTTACCGATGCTGACGGTAATACCTATATCTGGCGGAAATTTAACCTTAAAGAGATTAGCCGGATTACCCTATATTATGACGGAAAAGAAGTATGGGCGGAATATGAATAATTCCGTCCGATGCCCGAATAATAACGATAGGCAAGATTATTCGTAGGCAAATCAAGGTGGAAATTTAATCGTTACTGAGTGGTAATTCGAAATGATATGTTACGCTTATGTAAAGCTGTAAAAAAAGTTAAATAAATAATTAACCTGCATTTTCTTGTTATTTAATCCGTTTAAGATTACAATTGTTGCTTGTACAGGATTAAATATACAAATATGGAGGTTAATTGGAATGAAAAAATGGATTGTTGCATTACTTGTTGCCACTCTGTCGCTTCTGGCGATCACGGCATTCGCTGCTGAGAATGTGGTCGAGGTGATTCCGGATGGGTGGGATAGCCCTGTAAAAGATGTTCTTAGCAGTAATGGAATTGTATTAGAAAGCGTCAGCATCAAAGAGAAGACGTCTTATACTTTTTATGTATGGATTCCTAAAGGTTTATCATTAGAAAACGAAGCTTATTTTACAAAATTGGTCCAAGATGTTGCCAGTGCCCATAAATTCCAAAGTTTTCGGATGGAAGACACCAGTAACGAGATTTTTATTGACGTCGATTGCAAAGCAGGTAAAATCAATAGCGTCGTGTATAATAACAACAAGAATTATTTCGCCGACCTGAAAGCGTTAAAAGAGAAAGAAAAACAGTTTGCTGCAGCGATAATGAAAGCTGTGCCCGAATTAAACGAGTTGGCAAAAGAAGTAGAGAGACGTCAGGCCAAATTGGTCATTCGGATGGAACGGGAACCTCTGGCTGACGGTGCCGACAAATACGAGAAAGATTTCTACCTGATGGTTATCGCTCAAGATAAAGACGGTGTTGAATTTTATATTGATGAATGCCTGATCAGTAAGGACGGCAAGACCATCGTTTGGTATGATGCAAGCAGCGACAAATATGTGACGGCTGCCGAATGGAATGAAAAGATGAAGGCTAAGCCGTGGACGTTGGAATAGTCTTTCCGAAGGTTCAACCCGCCGGTGTTTTCCTGACCGGCGGGTTTTAGCTTTGTTACGGGACTCTGCGGGAAGGACGAGTTCATGTTAAATTTTTAAGTGGAAAGGAATTGGGAGAGGAATGGAGAAATTATCTTAATTATAAGTGAATACAGTTCATAGGATATAGGGAACGCCTATGCGAATTAAAGAGTTATTTTGCAAACGGAGGCCGGTTTTTTCGTTTGAAATTTTCCCGCCAAAACCGGATTATCCCATAGAAACCGTTTATGAAACCGTTGAGCGGTTGCATGGATTCCGGCCCGATTTTATCAGCGTTACATATGGGGCGGGAGGCTCTAATCGGGGGCGGACGGTCCGGATTGCGGAGCATATCAAGAAGACGTACCGGATTGAAACCATGGCGCATTTAACGTGTGTGGGGCATTCGCCTGCCGAGTTGGATCAGATTATTGGCCAGTTGAAGGAAGCCGGTATCGAAAATGTGTTGGCTTTACGGGGCGACCCTCCGCGCGACCGGCCCGATTTTGAATTTAAATCCGATCGGTATCGTTATGCCGGCCAATTGGTTCAACATCTCCGGAGATATGATCATTTTTGTATCGGCGCCGCTGCGTACCCGGAAGGGCATCCGGAGTGCGAAACGTGGGAAGAGGATTGGTTACACCTCCGGGATAAAGTCAATGCCGGAGTTGATTTTTTAGTAACCCAGTTGTTCTTCGACAACCGTATTTTTTATCATTTTAAAGAAAATCTGTTGCGTTTGGGCGTCAATATTCCGGTATCCGCAGGGATAATGCCTGTTTTAAACGTAAATCATATCAAAAGGATGGTATATTTGTCGGGAGCTTCCATCCCTGCGAAGTTATTGCTGTTGTTTGATAAATATGAAGATAAGCCCGAAGATTTTGAAAAGGCCGGTTTGGAATATGCCATCAACCAAATTAACGCGTTGATCCGAAACGGCGTGGAAGGGATTCATTTATATACCATGAACAAGGCGGAACAAACCCGGGTGATTATGGAAAACGTGGATTGGTCTGCTTCGCCGGAGGAAGAGTAGCGATGAAAAACAGTGATACCAATAAGGAGCTGAAAATGCTGGTCGGCCGGGCGGCTGCGGCTCTGATTCAGGACGGCATGGTGTGCGGTTTGGGAACCGGATCGACGGCAGCCTGTATGATTGAAGAACTGGGTCGCAGAGTCCGTGAGGAACGGTTGCAAATCGTCGGCGTACCGACCTCGTTCCAGTCCAGAATTTTATGCCGGAAATACGGCATTCCCACCCGGGATATTCAGGATTGTGCCGAATTGGATTTGGCCATTGACGGAGCGGATGAAGTGGACCCGCAGCTAAATCTGATAAAAGGCGGGGGAGCTGCCCATACTCGGGAAAAGATCGTCGCGGCGATGGCCAAAGAATTTATCGTGATTGTGGACCAATCAAAGCTGGTCAGCCGGTTGAATCAAAGTTTTCCTATACCGGTCGAAGTGGTGCCGGAGGCGCTCCGTTTTGTTCAAGACGTGATTGGCCGTTTGGGAGGAGAATGTCAGCTCAGAATGGGTTTGCGTAAAGATGGCCCGGTTATCACCGATAACGGCCAATTTGTGCTGGATGTTCAATTCCCGCCAACCGCTGATCTGCGGGAAATTGACCGGGTATTGCATCATACCCCGGGAGTGGTCGAGACCGGTCTGTTCTTTGATCTGGCCCGGAAGGTCTTGGTAGGCTATGCGGCTTCCTTTGAAGTGAAGACGTTGGTGAAATAAAGGTATGATTATCAAAAGATTGATTGATAATGATAAGATCGAGGTGTCTTTATGGCTGAATTGACAGACGGTAAAATCGTGCCGGTAGTTTTAGAAGAAGAGATGAAAAAATCCTTCCTCGATTATGCGATGAGCGTCATCGTTGACCGGGCGCTTCCCGACGTGCGGGACGGATTGAAACCGGTGCACCGACGCATTTTATATGGAATGTATGAGTCGGGGGCTACGCCGGACAAACCCTATCGCAAATCCGCCCGTATCGTCGGTGATGTTATGGGCCGGTACCATCCGCACGGCGACGCGGCCATCTATGATGCGATGGTACGGATGGCTCAGGACTTTTCTTATCGTATGATGCTGGTGGACGGTCATGGCAATTTCGGTTCAGTGGATGGGGATTCGGCTGCGGCCATGCGGTATACCGAGTCCCGGATGTCCAAGATTGCCATGGAAATGCTGGCGGATATCGATAAAAAGACGGTGGATTTTCGTCCCAACTTTGATGAAAGTTTGGAAGAACCGGTGGTTTTGCCGTCCCGTTTTCCGAATCTTTTGGTCAACGGTGCATCGGGGATTGCCGTGGGCATGGCCACCAATATCCCGCCGCATAATCTGGGAGAGGTTATCGACGGCGCGGTATTGTTAATTGATAACCCTGATGCGGATGATAAGGAATTAATGCGCGTGGTGAAAGGGCCCGATTTCCCCACCGGTGGGATTATCCTGGGGCGGGAGGGGATCCGTAACGCCTATACCACCGGCCGGGGTTCGATAAAAGTCCGAGCGAAGGCGGAGATTGAGGAGATGCCCGGCGGAAAAAGCCGGATTGTGGTAAAAGAGATTCCTTATCAAGTGAATAAAGCCCGTTTGGTGGAGCAAATCGCGGATCTGGTCCGGAATAAAGTCATCGACGGGATCACCGATCTCCGGGACGAATCAGACCGGACCGGAATGCGGATCGTGATTGAGCTGCGCCGGGATGTGAATCCCAATATTCTGCTGAACCAATTGTATAAACATACGATGATGCAGCAGAATTTTGGCGTGATTATGCTGGTGTTGGTGGACAATCAGCCGAAAGTGCTGTCTCTCCGTGAAATTCTCAAGCATTATCTGGACCATCAGCGGGATGTTTTAACCCGGCGGACCCAATTTGATCTGGAGAAAGCGGAAGCCCGGGCCCATATTCTTGAAGGCTTGAGAATTGCGTTAGATCATATTGACGCCGTGATCCAATTAATCCGCAATTCGCGGACGGTTGACATTGCCCGGGAAGGGTTAATGTCTAAGTTCGGGCTCAGCGAAAAGCAAGCCCAGGCCATTTTGGATATGCGGCTGCAACGTCTGACCGGTTTGGAACGGGACAAGATCGAAGAAGAATATGCCACCTTATTAAAAGAGATTGCATATTACAAAGACTTATTGTCAGACGTACACAAGATAATGATGGTTGTGAAAGAAGAATTGCTGGCCATCAAGGAAAAGTATAATGATCCGCGCCGGACGCAGATTACAGCCAATGATGAAGATTTTGCGGATGAGGACTTGATTGCGGATGAAGATATTGTGGTGACCATCACCCATATGGGTTACATTAAACGAATGCCGGTATCCACCTACCGTAATCAACGCCGGGGTGGCCGCGGCATCATGGGGATTACCACCAAAGAAGAGGACTTCGTGGAGCACCTGTTCGTCAGTTCCACCCATGAGAATATCTTGTTCTTTACCAACCGTGGCCGGGTTTATCAGTTGAAAGGCTATGAGATTCCGGAAGCTGGTCGGCAGGCCCGGGGGACGGCCATCATCAACCTAATTCAGGTGGAGTCGGGCGAGCGGGTGAATGCGGTCATTCCCATTAAAGAGTTTAAAGAAGAATGTAATCTGTTGATGGGGACCAAAAATGGTGTCGTTAAAAAGACGGCTTTAAATGAATTTGCTTCCATCCGTAAAGGCGGCCTCATTGCCATTAATCTGGACGAAAATGACGAATTAATCGATGTCAGCCTGACCGACGGGAAGCAGGAAGTGGTCATGGTTACCCGGCTGGGGCAAGCCATCCGTTTCCCTGAAACCGATGTCCGGCTGATGGGCCGTACCGCCCGTGGCGTACGCGGCATTACCTTGGATGAAGGGGACCAGGTTGTAGGGATGGAAATCGTTCGGGAATCCGCCGATTTATTGGTCATTTCCGAACAAGGCTTTGGGAAACGGACCGCACTTTCCGAATATCGGGTTCAGTCCCGCGGAGGTAAGGGCATTAAAACTATGAAACTGCGGGAGCGGAACGGGGTGATCGTGGGAGCAAAGGTGGTTTCCGAGAATGACGAATTGATGGTTATTACTGCGGAAGGCCTGATCTTGCGTACCAGTGTCCAGGATATTTCCAAGACCGGCCGGGATACCCAAGGGGTACGGATTATTCGGCTGGAGGAAAATGATCGGGTGGTGACGCTGGCCCGGGTTGTCGCGACGGATGATAAAGATGAAGAGGACGGTTCCGAAACGGACGAATAAAGCGCCTAGTGGCGCTTTTTTTACAGGGATAAATTACAGGCAAGCATCTGTCGAAGGTGGGAATATGAAACGGTTTGACCAGGGAAAGCTATGACCCTGACGGAACGAAGGAGTTCATTTAATGTTAACTTTGGCGGGGCTCTGAGAGGGGTTGCAGCTATTGCGTCAAGGGGTTAATTATTGTAAAATAAATTAAATTAAAAATTGGATGTTATTGCGGAGGTTGGTCAGATGGAGACAGGGACAGTGAAAGTCAAACGTGGCCTGGCTGAAATGCTCAAAGGCGGCGTTATTATGGATGTTACAACGGTTGAACAGGCGAAGATCGCTGAAGAAGCGGGTGCCGTTGCCGTTATGGCGCTGGAGCGGGTTCCGGCCGATATTCGGGCGGAAGGCGGCGTGGCTCGGATGTCTGACCCGGAAATGATTCTCAAGATTATGGATGCGGTTTCCATTCCGGTTATGGCTAAAGCCCGGATCGGCCATTTTGTGGAGGCTCAGATCCTGGAAGCCCTGGAAATCGACTATATTGATGAGAGCGAAGTTTTAACGCCTGCAGATGAGTTATATCATATTAATAAACATGCATTTAAAGTTCCGTTTGTTTGCGGTGCCCGTAATCTTGGCGAAGCGTTGCGTCGGATCGGCGAAGGTGCGGCCATGATTCGGACTAAAGGAGAAGCGGGAACCGGTGACGTGGTTGAAGCGGTTCGCCATATCCGTCAGGTTAACGAAGATATCCGCCGGGTAGTGTCGGCTTCTCCGGAAGAGTTAATGACCATTGCCAAAGAGTTGGGGGCTCCGTATGAACTGGTCTTAGAAGTGAAAGAGTTGGGCCGGTTGCCGGTGGTGAACTTTGCAGCCGGTGGAATTGCCACTCCGGCGGATGCGGCGTTGATGATGCAATTGGGCTGCGACGGTATTTTTGTCGGATCGGGAATTTTCAAATCGGATAATCCGTATAAACGGGCCAAAGCCATCGTCGAGGCGACCGCCCATTACAACGATGCCAAGTTGCTGGCCAAGGTTTCCGCCGGAATCGGGACGGCCATGCGCGGCATGAATGTCGGGGCGATGAAAGAAGAAGAAAAAATCGCCGGCCGTGGATGGTAAAGCGGTAGGGACCATCCATGTATGGCCCGTACGATATAGCAGGAGCAGTAGGGGTCACACATGTGTGACCCGTACAGTAAGGTGTAAGTCAGTATTAAGGAGATTTTCAAGATGAAAATTGGCGTTTTGGCCCTGCAGGGGGCGGTTCGGGAACATTGCCAAGCGATCCGGGCCTGCGGCGCAGAACCGGTTGAAATAAAATATGTTGATCAACTTCAAGAAATCGACGGGTTAATCATTCCCGGCGGAGAAAGCACGACTGTGGGAAAACTCATGGTCCGTCACGAGATGATTGAACCATTACAGCGGATGGGTGCGGAAGGCTTTCCCGTCTTCGGGACCTGTACCGGACTGATCTTATTGGCGAAAGATATTCATGGCAGCGATCAGCCGCGGCTTGGTTTAATGGATATGACGGTGGAGCGGAATGCTTTTGGCAGACAAATTGCCAGTTTTGAGATGGATTTATCCATTCCGGAGATTGGCGGGCCTGATTTTCATGCGATTTTTATCCGGGCGCCGTATATCAGCCGCGTAGGTCCGGGGGTTCGCGTCCTGGCCGAGTATGAGGGCAAGATCTTGATGGCTCGGGAAAACAATCTTTTGGCCGCGGCATTTCATCCTGAATTAACCGAAGATCTTCGGATTCACCGTTATTTTTTGGAGATCGTTTCCAATTATATAAAATAACAGCTATAAGCTCCGTCATTTTGGCGGAGTTTAAATTTTTTGTAAAAGGTCTTTCGAATGGGGGGAAAATACGGTATTATAGGAAGGTAGTGAACTATGTCCGCTCCATCGGAGATTTGGATATTATAAGTTTTTAAGAAGTATTCAAAAACAAGGGGGAACAGTAATGGCTAAAAAAGTCACGATTGACGGGAATACCGCCGCTGCCCACGTTGCGTATGCGTTTAGCGATGTTGCCGCCATCTATCCGATTACGCCTTCGTCGCCCATGGCTGAAGTGATTGACGAATGGGCTGCTAAAGGTCGTAAAAATCTTTTCGGACAGACTGTTCGGGTTGCAGAAATGCAATCTGAGGCCGGTGCTGCCGGTGCTGTCCATGGTTCATTGGCCGCCGGTGCGTTAACTTCGACCTTTACCGCATCCCAAGGGCTGCTGCTGATGATTCCGAATATGTATAAGATTGCCGGTGAGTTATTGCCCTGTGTGTTCCATGTATCGGCCCGGGCATTGGCAACGCATGCGTTGTCCATTTTTGGCGATCATTCGGATATCAATGCTACCCGTCAAACCGGTTTTGCTTTATTGGCTTCCGCTTCGGTTCAAGAGGTTATGGACCTTGCGTTGGTCGCTCATTTGGCTACCTTGGAAACCAGGGTGCCGTTCCTGCACTTCTTTGACGGGTTCCGGACCTCTCACGAAATTCAAAAAATCGAAGAAATCTCCTATGAAGATATGGCCAAATTGGTTGACTGGGATGCTGTCGCCAATTTCCACGCCCGTGCGCTCAATCCGGAACATCCACATCAAAAAGGTACGGCTCAGAACCCGGATATTTACTTCCAAGGCCGTGAAGCCTCCAATCCGTTCTATGCTGCTACGCCGGGCGTGGTTGCACGGATTATGGCCGAAGTGGGCAAGTTGACCGGCCGGAATTACAAACCCTTTGATTACGTCGGTGCGCCGGATGCTGAACGGATTATCATCTGCATGGGTTCGGGTTGTGAAACCGTTGAAGAGACCGTGAACTACCTGAATGCCAGAGGCGAAAAAGTTGGCTTGATCAAAGTACGGCTCTATCGTCCGTTCTCCGCTGAACACTTCCTGAGCGTCGTTCCGAAGACCGTTAAGAAAATTGCAGTACTCGATCGGACCAAAGAACCCGGTTCCTTGGGTGAGCCGTTGTATGAAGATGTATGTACCGTATTTATGGAACAAAAAGAGACTCCGACCATTGTCGGCGGCCGTTATGGCTTAGGTTCCAAAGAATTTACCCCGTCCATGGTGAAAGCGATCTTTGACAATCTGAAACTCGATCAACCGAAGAATCATTTCACCGTCGGAATTACCGATGATGTAACCTTTACTTCCTTGGAAGTGAAAGAGAAGATCGATGCCTCTCCGCAAGGCGTCCATCGTTGTCTCTTCTACGGGTTGGGATCTGACGGTACGGTCGGTGCCAACAAAAACTCCATCAAAATCATCGGCGATCATACGGATATGTATGCCCAAGGGTATTTCGTCTACGATTCCAAAAAATCCGGTGGTATTACCATATCCCACCTGCGTTTTGGAAAGACGCCGATTCAATCGCCGTATTTAATCGATACAGCAGACTTTGTAGCCTGTCACAATCCCTCTTATGTAACCCGTTATGATATGCTTGATGGGCTCAGAGAAGGCGGAAGCTTCTTACTGAATTCCCCCTGGAGCGCCGCAGAGATGGAAGAAAAACTGCCGGCATCCATGAAACAAACCATCGCGAAGAAGAAACTGAAATTCTATAATATTGACGCTGTGAAAATTGCGTCCGAAGTTGGTTTGGGTAACCGGATCAACGTGGTGATGCAAGCCGCATTCTTCAAGATCGCACAGGTCATTCCGGTGGAAGATGCCATCAACTATATTAAAGAAGCGATCAAAAAGACTTACGGCAAAAAAGGCGATAAGATCGTTAACATGAACATTGCTGCCGTGGACAGAGCCTTGGAAGCTTTGGAGGAAATCAACTATCCTGAATCCTGGGCAACCACGACCACCGGTGCGACTGTTGTGGAAGAAGACGTTCCGGATTTCGTGAAAAATATCATGAAACCGATGATGCGTCTGGAAGGCGACAAATTGCCGGTTAGCGCCTTTACTCCGGACGGGACCTTCCCGGTAGGTACCACCAAGTATGAAAAACGTGGAATTGCCATTAAGATTCCGGTATGGGATCCGGAAACCTGTATCCAATGTAATCAATGCGCATTTGTATGTCCACATGCCGCCATCCGGCCGTATCTCCATAAAGAAGGTACCGCCGGTATTCCGGAAACCTATAAGACCAAACCGGCGATCGGTAAAGAACTGGCCGGATACCACTTCCGTATGCAGGTTTCCCCGTTGGATTGTACCGGTTGCGGTAACTGTGTCGACATCTGCCCGGCGAAGGAGAAACCGTTGAAGATGGTTGCTCTGGAAGAAGCCGCTGAAGTCGAAAATGAAAACTATAAATTCGCCGAAGCCCTTCCCATCCCGGATGTGGCTATCAACAGCGAAACCGTTAAAGGCAGCCAATTCTTAAAACCGCTGTTTGAATTCTCCGGTGCTTGCGCCGGTTGCGGTGAAACGCCGTATGTTAAATTAATCACTCAGCTCTTTGGCGACCGTATGGTTATCGCCAATGCCACCGGTTGTTCCTCGATTTACGGCGGTAGCGCTCCGGCTAACCCCTACGGCGTTAATGAAAAAGGCCATGGTCCGGCTTGGGCCAACTCCTTGTTCGAAGATAACGCCGAGTTCGGTTACGGTATGAATTTGGCTTATACCCAACGGCGCAATCGCTTGGCCGACCTTATCAAACAGGCTATGGAAGCCGAGCTTTCCGCAGATTTGAAAGCTGCTTTTGCAGAATGGCTGGAAGGTAAAGATGATGCTGTGGCTTCCCGCAAAGCCGGCGATAAGATTAAAGAGTTGATCGATGCCGAAGCTGAGAAAGCTTCCGGTGAGCTGAAAGAAATTCTCAGCGACATTGCCGGTATGAAAGACCTTTACACCAAGAAATCCATCTGGATCTTCGGTGGTGACGGTTGGGCCTACGATATCGGTTACGGCGGGTTGGACCATGTGTTAGCTTCCGGTGAGGATGTTAACGTATTGGTATTGGATACCGAGGTCTATTCCAATACCGGCGGTCAATCCTCCAAAGCGACGCCCACCGGTGCCATTGCGAAATTTGCTGCTGCCGGTAAGAATGTGAAGAAGAAAGACCTGGGCTTGATGGCCATGGCTTACGGATATGTCTATGTTGCCAGTGTATCCATGGGCGCCAACAAGAATCAGTTGCTGAAAGCGATTTTGGAAGCAGAAAGATATAAAGGGCCGTCTCTGATTATTGCCTATGCTCCGTGTATCAACCATGGTATTAACATGGGCAAGAGCCAAGAGGAAGGCCGCCTGGCCGTGGAATCCGGTTACTGGCCGTTATACCGGTACAATCCGGATCTGGCGCTGGAAGGAAAGAATCCGTTCATCCTGGAATCCAAAGAACCGACCTACAACTTCAGAGACTTTATCATGGGTGAAGTCCGGTATTCTTCCTTGAGCAAACAGTTCCCCGAGCAGGCTGAAAAAATGTTTGAACGGGCTGAACAAGAAGCCAAAGCCCGGTATGAAATGTATAAACGGTTGGCTTCCAACTGAAAAATCGAATCGAATCCAAACGAAAGAAGCTGAGCAATCAGCTTCTTTTTTTATTAAAATTATCCAGTTTAGAGAAGTAACTGTAGGCAGATAATACAGGTAAAATCAACTATTAATCGGGATTATCCTGGGCGGAGGGTAAGATGTCGCGAAAAAGAAAATTGCCAAAAGTAGCTTATTTCTGCATGGAATACGGGCTGGAATCTTCATTTAAAATTTATGCCGGCGGTTTGGGAATCCTTGCGGGTGATTACTTAAAAGGCGCCCGGGATTATGATTATCCGATGGTTGGTATCGGTATCAAGTGGAAACAGGGATACGGTGACCAGATCATCGGAGAAGATGATTATCCTTTTGATGCGTACCATAATTATGAATATCCCTTTTTAGAAGATACCGGGGTTAAGGTAAAAGTAAGAATCAGAAACCGGGATATCCTTTGTAAAGTTTGGCGTACCGAAAAATTCGGAAATGTCCCTTTATATCTATTGGATACTGACTTGCCTGAGAACCCGGATCGTTGGATCACCGGTCAACTTTACGGAGGATTTGAAGAGGAACGGGTTGCTCAAGAGATGGTATTGGGCATCGGAGGGGTACGGGCGCTCCGGGAGTTAGGTATTTCGGTGGATGTCTATCATTTTAATGAAGGACATGCGGTTTTCGCCGGATTGGAATTAATACGCGAAAAGATGGAACGGGGTTTTTCTTTTGAGAAAGCTTTGGAAGACTGCCGCAGTAAAGTGGTATTCACCACGCATACGCCGGTACTTCAGGGAAATGAATCCCATTCGCTGGAGCGTTTAATGTATATGTGTGCCAATAACGGTTTAACCATGGACCAAATGGTTGAAATCGGCGGAGCCCCGTTTAATATGACCGTGGCTGCATTGCGTTTATCTCGGATCGCCAATGCCGTCGCTGAACTGCATAAGAAAACGGCCAATCAGATGTGGGCCCATATCGACCGGCGGGCGGAGATTATCGGGATTACCAACGCCATTCATCTCCCGTCATGGGTGGATGAACGGATTATCCAGGCCGCCACTTCAGACAATTTGGATAGATTATGGGAATATCACAAACAAAATAAAGAGAAACTTCTGAATTTCATCAAAGAACGAAATGGCGTTGAATTTGACCCTGATATTTTGACCATCGGTTTTGCCCGACGGGCGGTCCCCTATAAACGAAGCGATTTGATATTCAGGGATGAATCGGTTATCTTCCCTCTGCTGGAAGAGGGGAAGTTGCAGTTGGTCTTTTCCGGTAAGACCCATCCTTTGGACGATGGCAGCAAGGAGATTGTTGCCCGCATTGTCCGAATGTCCCGCCGTTTCCCGAAAGCCGTCACATTTTTGGAAAACTATGATATGACGATTGCAAAGCATATGACGCAAGGGGTTGACGTCTGGCTGAACAATCCCCGCCGGCCCATGGAAGCCAGCGGAACGTCGGGGATGAAAGCTGCGATGAACGGCGCTTTAAACTTTAGCATCTTGGACGGGTGGTGGCCTGAAGCCTGTGTTCACGGGGAGAACGGATGGCAGTTCGGAGACGGATTTGAAAGCTCCAATCCAGACCTTCAGGATTGGCACGATCTCCAGGCGTTGTATCGGGTACTCCAAAATGAAGTCATACCCACCTATTATGAAAACCGCTCCCGTTGGGTCAAAATGATGCAAAACAGCGTTTTAAGTACATATATCAATTTTGGAGTCGAACGAATGTTGGATGAATATTATACAAAGATGTATATAACTGAATGAACCGGGTAGAATTGATGTGGGAATGAGGCATGCGACTGGAGATTTCAAGGCGTGCCTCTTTTCATTTTAACTGGCTTGGGTTATAATGGTAAACATGAACGTTGAGCGTATCTGAATAAGGAGTGTCTCATATGTTAGATATTAAACTGGTTCGAACCCAACCGGAACAAGTGGTTGCCGGGCTCGCAAAACGGGGTTTTCAATTTCCGATGGAAACCTTTACGAAATTGGATGAAGAGCGCCGCAGAAAACTGGTTGAAGTCGAACAATTAAAGAATAAACGGAATACGGTTTCTAAAGAAGTTGGCCGGATTAAGGCCGCCGGCGGAGATGCTTCTGCCATTATCCAGGAGATGCAGCAGGTCGGAGAGGCCATTCAACAACTGGACAATGACATACGTCAGCTTGAGGATGAATTGAACCGGCTGATGCTGGAGATACCCAATATCCCTCATGAGAGCGTGCCGGTGGGGAAAGATGAAACTGAAAATAAGCTGATTCGTTCCTGGGGAGAACCTCGCCGTTTTGACTTTGAACCCAAATCCCACGATGAAATCGGCGTCGGTTTAGGCATTATGGATTTTGAACGGGCTGCGAAAATCAGCGGTGCCCGTTTTGTCGTCATGAAACATTGGGGTGCCAAATTAGAGCGGGCATTGGTCAATTTCATGTTGGATGTGCATACCAGTGAGCATGGTTATACCGAGGTTTTTCCTCCGTTTTTGGTGAATCGGGCTTCGATGACCGGCACGGGCCAATTGCCGAAGTTTGAAGAAGATATGTTCAAGGTTACGCCTGGGGACTATTACATGGTACCGACAGCGGAAGTGCCGGTCACCAATTTACACCGGGATGAGATCCTTTCAGCGGACCAACTGCCGATTTATTATGCGGCTTATACGGCATGCTTCCGGGCGGAAGCCGGGTCAGCTGGACGGGATACCAAAGGGATCATCCGTCAGCATCAGTTTAACAAAGTGGAACTGGTGAAGTTCTGTAAACCGGAAGAGTCCTATATGGAGCATGAGAAGCTGGTTAATGATGCCTGCAAAATTTTGGAGAAGCTTAAACTTCCTTACCGGGTGATGCTGTTATGTACCGGAGATCAAGGATTTTCGGCCGCCAAATGTTATGATGTGGAAGTTTGGCTGCCCAGCTTCAATACTTACCGTGAGATATCCAGTTGCAGCAATTTTGAGGACTTCCAGGCCCGGCGGGCCAATATCCGATATCGTCCGGCACCCGGAGCCAAACCGGAGTTCGTTCATACGCTCAATGGTTCAGGGTTGGCCGTTGGCCGTACCGTTGCCGCAATTCTCGAAAATTATCAAAATGAGGACGGCAGCGTGACAGTCCCGGAGGTTCTACGGGAATATATTGGGGTTGATGTAATTCGCTAAGCTAAGTAAAGATATAAAAGGGCCGTGAAGGCCCTTTATTTTCGGATATTAATAATGCCGATGTCTTTTTGAAACAGGATTTCGGTTTTAAATTCTTTCGATAAGTTTCGCAGATCTTGAATGACCCGTTCGGCATCTTTACCAAAACGGCGTTTAGTTTGGAAGTGGACTTGGTGATTGTCAACATTGACCGGATACAGTCTCGCCTGAATCAGCCCGTCCCGGGCGAAATCCACGGCTAAAATAATGCTATCCTTTACCCCTTGAGTACTGTAGGTTCCAAAGGCGAAATTTCCAAGGCTATATGCGATGAGGCCGCCCCGGTAAACCTGAAGGCCTTGAAGGACGTGAGGATGATGGCCGATAACCAGGCTTGCTCCGGCGTCAATGCATTGCTTGGCGTAATTTTTTTGATAGTCTTTGGGGTAATTCAGCATTTCGCTGCTCCAATGAAAGGAAACGACGACTATGTCCGCGGATTCTTTGGCGTGTTTAATGTCGGGGATGAAGTGTGCCGGATTGCCGTGGGCTGTGCCGGGCCGGTTGGGTTTTGCCCAGAATATGTCCGGAAAAGTTAATGAATAGGCAAGAAACGCGATTTTAACGCCGTTGGGCGTGACATACCAAGCGGCCTTCCTGGCTTCATCGCTGTTCATTCCGGCTCCGGTATATTGAATGTTTTTGCTTTTTAAGGCATCTATCGTATCTTGGAGCGCCAGCGGACCAAAGTCCATGATATGATTGTTTGCCAGGGTCATAATATCAAAACCGATGTTTTCCAGTGCATCAACGGTTTGCGGGTGGGCGCGGAGAATCCAGGTTTTATCCGTATAAGCACGGCCGCGTAATGAGAGAGGGATTTCTAAATTTCCCATGAGGACGTCGGCCTGTTCCAAGATGTCCCGGGTTCCTTTCCACGGATAAGAAGGGTCTTTCAGGATGAGCTCACCTAAAGTTTTGGGAAATCCGATATCTCCGACGGCCATCAAGGTTTCCGGACATTGGACCAATACTCCGGAAGAAGCAGCCGGTAATTCAGCAGCCCATCCGGTGACGACTGTCAGTAAAATCAAAAAAACAGTTAATCCCCAGCGCATTCCATTTTTCTCCTTATATCGACATTCGTGGGTTTGTTTTCGTTTTTTTCACTATCTCATATGTAGCGCAAACTGTCAAGATATGGAAACATGTGGAAGAGCGTCCATCATGAATAAATATCCATGGGAGAGTGAATATTAGAAGACGAGGTGATCAAGTGACTGAACCGTTGTCTATCATTGGTATCTTAGTTGAACGTCGGGCAGAACATGCTCCCGATCTTCAAGAAATCATTACCCGGCATGGAGAGAATATCCTTTGTAGAATGGGAATTCCAAGCCCGTCAAAGGATAATGGCCTAATTACCTTGGTTTATAAGGGCGACGAAAAACAGACCGAGGAATTCCAGCATGAATTGGAGGCTATGCCCGGCGTACATATTCAACGGATGAGTTTTCTAGAATAATAACCCCCGCCGGGGTTATTTGCTTATTTATCTGTCTAAAAGTTGGTTGGAATGAAAAATTATGAGCACAATATACTTGATAGGCTTTTTAGAGTCAATTCAGGATGACAAGTGAGGAAGTGACAGATGAAAACATTGATCACATGGCTTAAGGCAATGCGTGCTTCATTTTTTTTGGCTTCTATCGTTCCGGTTCTGGTAGGAGCCTGTTTGGCAGCCCGGGAAAACATTTACAGCTGGGATGCTTTGGTATATGCACTAATCATCGTGATGAGCAGCCATGCCGGCGCCAACATGTTGAATGATTATTATGATGCCTTGGGGAGCGATGCCATCAATCGCAATGTAACGCCGTTCAGCGGTGGAAGTCGATTGATTCAAAACGGTATCTTAAGTCGAAACAGCTATTTGCATGGTTCGTTGGTTGCCTTTGGAATGGCATTAATCCTGGCCGTTATACTGACTCTGGCACGTTGGAATTTTTATATTTTAGGTCTTACGATACTGGGGATCATGATTGGTATCTGTTACAGTGGGTGTTTTGTGGCGGGAATGGGGCGCGGATGGGGCGAAATAATGGTCGGTGCCGCATTTGGTCCGCTGTCCGTCATGGGAAGTTATTTACTACAAACCAATCATATCTCCTGGGAATCTTTTTTGGCCGGAATTCCGGTGGGCTTTTTAATTATGGGAGTTCTCATTCTCAATGAATTTCCTGATGTTCATGCGGACGGTGAGTGCGGAAAGCGAAATTGGATCGTATCCTTAGGGATCCAGAAGGGCGCTTTGGTTTACCTGGCTTCCGTCGTGATGGCATACCTGACATTATTGGCTTGTGTATTAACCCGAAAGCTTCCCGTCCATGCCCTTTATTCCTATTTAACCATACCCTTGGCCTGCTGGATCATGCTTCGGCTACGCCGTTATCGGGAGACAGTGCCGGAGATCATCCCGGCGCTGGCCGGAAATATAGGGTTACATGTCGTAACCGGCTTACTTATGTGTTATGGTTTATTGCGGTGAAAGCACCGCAATTTTTTATGAACCTCGCTGCTGGATGATGATTGGTAAAGGAGTTTGGGTCAAAGATAGCGAATATTCACATGACAGTGAATGAGGAGGAAATAATGGATTATCAAGCTCTATACCGACGTTGGCGGCCGCGGGGTTTTTCCGATTTTGTCGGACAGGCACATGTGGTCACCACATTGTCCAATGCGATTGCTACCGGTCGCATTGCCCATGCTTATTTATTTACCGGGCCTCGAGGAACCGGGAAAACCAGTACGGCCAAGATCTTTGCCAAAGCGCTCAATTGTGAATCTCCCCATGGGGTGGATCCGTGCGATCAATGTTCCGCGTGCCAGCGGATAAATGAAGGCGTTTTTTTGGATGTTTTAGAGATCGACGGCGCTTCCAACCGGGGTATTGACGAAATCCGGGATTTGCGGGAAAAAATCAAATTTACGCCGGCTGAGGGCAAATATAAAATCTATATCATCGACGAAGTTCATATGCTGACGATGGAAGCATTTAATGGCCTGCTCAAAACGTTGGAAGAACCGCCGCAATTTGTGGTATTCATTTTGGCTACTACTGAAGTCCATAAGTTGCCGTTGACCATTTTATCCCGTTGTCAGCGTTTTGACTTTAAACGGTTTACCATGGATGAAATCGTCGGCCGGTTAAAGACCATTCTGGCTGCTGAGAATGTCGATGCCGAGGAGAAGGCATTGCAGTTAATTGCCAAACATGCCGAAGGCGGAATGCGGGATGCCTTAAGCTTGCTGGAACAATGTATCGCTCATAGTGACGGACGGTTGGTCGAAGCGGATGTCCGGGCGATTTTAGGTTTGATCGATCAAGAAGAATTGGAGAAACTGGCTGAGGCGATAGAGAAAAGGGATACGAAGGCGGCTTTAAAATTATTGGATGACGTCTGCATGGACGGTAAGGATTTATTTCAGTTCGGCCAAAGCCTGGTGGAGTATTTCCGCGACCAATTGCTCGCCTCTCTGACTTCGGGAGGAAACCGTCGTTTCAGCGTGGATCAGTATATTGAGATCATTGAAACATTGGCAACGGCTACCAATGACGTAAAAAAGAGCTTCCAAAGCACGTTGCCGCTGGAATTGGCTTTGATTAAACTCACCACCGGCCAGAGGGCCGGCGATGTATTGGCCCGGCTGGAACGGTTGGAACAGATGGTCCGGAGCGGCCAAATTGCCGTCCATTCGGTTCCCCGCTCGGCCGAAGTCCCGCGGCCTTCGCAGACTCCTCCGGCTGCTGTGGCTTCTAAACCGGCTTCGACTGCAGTTGCTTCGGTTAATGCCAAACCATCCGGACCGCCTGTCAGTGGCGGAGGGGCCGCCGATATCCAGGATTTTGACTGGGAAGGGTTCCTTGAGAATGTGAAAAGCAGGAAGAGGACGGTTGCTGCATTAATTCAAGAGGGCAAGCCGGTAAAGTTTGACGGTTCCCAATTGATTGTGGAATTTCCGGCTAACTTAAAATTTCACCTTGAAAACCTGGCACTTCCACAAAACAAGGAACTGTTGGAGAATATTTTGTTGAATACTTACGGGCGTCCGGTTAAAATAGCATGTGTACCCCAAAGCGCACCGGAAAAACCGGAGCCGCCGTCCGGCGAAAAAACGGAGATACCGGATGCTTTAAAACAAGCGATGTCTTTGTTTGGGGGCAAAGCCGAACCGATTTAGTGTGAATGGAAATGGAATAAAGGAGGATATCAACGATGGTACCGAATATGCAACAAGCTATGAAACAGATTCAGAAAATGCAGGCTGAAATGGCCCGAATTCAGGAAGAACTGGCTAATAAGACCGTGACAGGGACAGCAGGCGGAGGCGCCGTTAAGATAGAGATCAGTGGCAAATTAGAGGTTAAACAAGTGTTTATCGACCCGGAAGTGGTGAATGCCGACGACGTGGAGATGTTGCAGGATCTGGTGGTAGCTGCGATGAATGAAGCGATTAAAAAGGCCCAGGATATGGCCAATGAAGATATGGCTAAGATTACCGGTCAACTGAAAATTCCGGGGATGCCGAATTTATTTTAATTCAGGGAGCAACCGATGTTATATCCCCATGCAATGACCCGTTTAATTCATGAGTTGTCCAAATTACCCGGCATTGGGCCTAAAACCGCCCAGCGGCTGGCTTTTTATATTTTGACGCTTTCTGAAGGCGAAGTCGGCAAAATTGCCGAAGCCATGCTGGAAGCCAAACATAAAATCGGATTTTGCGAGATTTGCGGGCAATTAAGCGAAAGTTCCGTCTGCCCGATTTGCGCCGATACCAACCGGAGCAACGGAATGCTTTGTGTGGTGGAAGAGCCGAAAGATGTTATTACACTGGAACGGACCCGGGTGTTTAAGGGACAATATCATGTGTTGGGGGGCGCCATATCTCCTCTGGAAGGCACCGGCCCTGACGATCTCCGGATTAAAGAATTGCTTTCCCGGCTTCAAACCGGTTCGTATACCGAGGTGGTGATTGCCACCGACCCCAATGTGGAAGGCGAAGCCACTGCTTTGTATTTGAGCAAGATTATCAAGCCGTTGGGTATCCGGGTAACCCGGCTGGCCAGGGGGCTTCCGGTCGGCGGCGATTTGGAATATACCGATGAAATAACTTTGAGTAAAGCTTTGGAAGGCCGGGTTGACATTTAATGTATAAATCTGCCTCATTTGGATCATACTGAAGGAAGAGCCGCTCCTTTCGGAACGGTGACATGTGAAATCAAATGAGGTGATGATGATGCGAAGTATTACCCGGCATCAGCCGCATAATTGGAGGGATTTTTTCAAAAAATTTCTTGCGGCGTTTCAGTGGGATAGTATTCAGTTTGGATACGTCAATGATAATTTGTTGGATTTGTTGGAAGAGGCGCGCCGGGAATGGACTTATGCCAAGATTTATTTTAATAATGTAACGGATCCGGACTTGATTGACCACGCCATTTATTATATGGGAGCCACTGAAAAGAAGTATACTTACTTATTGAAAAGAGCCCGGGAAATCGGGTTAAATGCGGAACGGTTTATTTACAGCGAGTCATCGTAGATTTTGCCGAAAGGCGGTCTAAAAGAAGACATCCCCAAATAGAATTTAGCGACTGGGGGTGTTTTTATGTTTTCAGGATTAATTTTTGTGTATATTACGGCTTTACTTTTGCTTTATCTTCTCGGGAAAAGTTTGTGGAAGCCGCTTTATTTTTTGTTCGGTGTCTTTTTTCAAGGCGCTCTGGGAGCGGCCGGGATTTATTTGTTTAATTTGTTGGCTCAATATGTTGCCCTGGAAATCCCATTGAACCCTTTTAATTCGTTGTTTGTAGGTTTTTTGGGAATTCCTGGGCTGATTGCGCTTTTAGCCGCTCGTTACCTAATTGAGCTGTAATTTTTGCATCGGGACATACACGAAGAGGTTCTGCTCCGAATAGAGTTAAAACAGATCATTTCCTAGCGGAGCGGAGGTATCGGGATGCATATCCGCTGTTGTTCCGGTTGCGGGAGGTTGGATGGTGAAGGGTTAAGGATTTTAGATATATCGCTTTGCGCTGATTGTGAGGCAGATGTCGTAGCCACCGAAGCGCATCATCGGAATTATCCGTACTGGGTCGGCGTTTTCCACAGAATATGGAATCATCTGGCCGATGATTTTGGCGAAAACAGGTAAATCGTGATGCCTGTTTTTATTTATATTTATATATAGGAGTCAGGACCAGTAGGAAGGGATGGAAGACAAATCTGGGATACTGGGTTCTAGGTGCTGGGTACTAGGTGATGGATCGCGATAGGAACACTATGCGCTCCTTCCAACATCCATACCCAGGACCTCGCCCCGTACCAGAGTTGTACTGTGTACAGTGCGCTATATCTTGAAACCAACGCCCTAAATTGAAATAAAAAAGGAAATACCATCAACGGTGTCGAATTTTTAAATACAATGAAAAACCAGGCAGAACGTTATTTAACCCCGTTTTTTTTCGAGCTTCTCCGTTACCTGGAACAAGGGAAGACGGGGTTTCATACTCCGGGGCACCGGGGCGGGATCAGCTGGGGAGATGGTTGGCAGCCGGAGGATTTGCTCCGTATCGACTTAACCGAGTTGTCCGGTCTGGATTGGGAACGGGCGAAAACCGACGCCGAAAGGTTGGCTGCTGAATTCTATCATGCTGATCAAAGTTTTTTTTTGGTCCAGGGGGCGACCCAAGGGTTGCATGCGTCCATGTTGGGTTGTTTTAACCCCGGAGATCGGGTATTCGTTGCCCGGAATTGTCATAGTTCAGTATATAACGGGTTAATTCTGGCGGATTTATATCCGATCTACATTGACATCGATTATGTTCCCGGCTGGGGACTGCCGGAAGGGGTCAATTTGGCTGCGCTGCAACAGGCGGTGAAAGACCATCCGGAAGCGAAAGGACTAATTTTGACCAACCCTACCTATCAAGGGATCGCTACCCGGGTCAATGCCATTCGGCAAGTCATCGGAGATCGCATTTTAATCATCGATGAAGCTCATGGCGGACATTTCGAATGGTGGGGGAAACCGGATTACAGTGCATTTATTGCAGCCGACCTTTGGATTCAGGGGACCCATAAATTTTTAGGGAGCCTGACGCAGACCGGTTTTCTACATATAAAGGGACCCCGGGTTGATCTGGGAAGAATCGCCCGGAGCTTGCAATGGATCTCCACTACCAGCCCTTCTTTTGTATTCATGGCTTCACTGGATTTAAACCGGGCCTATTTGGCAGGGGAAGGACGGACGCTGTTTAACCGGTCCTTGGAGCAAATGACGGAGTTGAAACGGAGCCTTGCCTCACTGCCGGGAATCCGGGTGTTGCAGGATGGAGATACGGCCCACGGGGAACGGATCGTCGATCCGTGGCGGTTGAGTTGTTCCTGGTTGGATGCCGGGTTGACCGGGTACGAGGTTGACCGGATGCTTCGGGAAGAGTACAATATTCAGGCTGAATACGCTGATTTCAATCAAGTCACTTTGTTGTGTCCGCCCTGGCAGCCGGTGGCGGATCTCCGGCAATTGGCTGAAGCCTTTCAACGGATGGCCTGTCGCATCACAGGGGAAAAACGGCGTTTTCCATTGGAATTTCGGATGCCGGTGGGCCCGGTGGAGATTGCTCCCAGGAAAATTGCGTTTGCGCAGACTCGGACGGTGACCCCGGAAATGGCGGTCGGCTGTATTGCTGCTGAAGTGATTGCCCCGTATCCGCCGGGAATTCCGCTGGTAGGGCCGGGGGAACGGATTACCGCGGAAATGATCAGCGTATTGCGGGACATTCAAACAGCCGGTGGGACAGTCCGGGGGATGAATGGACGGGGTGAAATAAAGATTAGCTGCATCGAGGGTAATGATGACTAAAGGTTATTTAATTACATTTGAGGGCTTGGATGGCTCCGGGAAGAGCACTCAGGCATTAAAATTAAAAGAGGAATTGTCCCAAAAAGGCTATTCTGTGATTCTGACCCGGGAACCGGGAGGTACGCCGTTGGCTGAGGAGATTCGCCGGGTTATCTTAACGCCGACCACGGAGCCGTTGGTGCCGATGGCCGAAATATTGCTTTATGCAGCATCCCGGGCTCAACACGTGGAGAGTTTAATCAAACCGGCGTTGGCCGAAGGCAAGATTGTCATCTCCGACCGTTTTATCGATTCCAGTATCGCATATCAAGGTTATGGTCTCGGCTGGGATGTGAAGGCGGTTCAAACCGTAAACCGGATGGCGGTGAACGGATTGATGCCCGATTTGACCTTTTTTATCGATGTGTCCGTCGAGAAAGCGTTGGAAAGGGTCAAAGGCCGTCAGCATAAGGCGGAAGCCGATCGAATCGAGTCCCGGGAGGTGCTTTTTCACCGGAAAGTCCGGGAAGGTTTTATTCAGCTGGCCCAGTCAGAACCCAGGTTTGTCCGGATCGCATCGGAGGAACGGTCCGTTGAAGCGATTCACCGAGAGGTCATGGAGATATTGAAGCAGAGGTTGAATATATAACGTTTGGGAAATCCGAACGGGGGTGTTGCATATGCGTATGATCATTGCAATGGTGCAGGATCAGGATGTGCATAAGTTATTGAAAGCATTGACGGAACATCATTATTCAGCGACTAAATTGGCAAGTACCGGGGGATTTTTGCGTCAGGGGAACACAACCTTGATGATCGGGGTTCCCGCCGAAAAAGTGGGCGAAGTGATGGAGATTATCAAAGAGACATGTCAGACCCGGAAGCAGTTAGTGACTCCGTTGGCTTCGGTGGGTCCGTCCATGAACAACTATATGCAGGCACCGGTCGAAGTGACGGTTGGTGGAGCCACGGTGTTTGTGCTTGAAGTAGCCGATTTTATCAAAATTTAAGATGATAACGGAGGAACAACGTTGAAGATCAAACCGGTAGACTCCACCATGATCAGCAGTTCGAAACAGTTGACGTCTCGAGGCGCCGATTCAGCGGCCGGATCGTTTGAAACGGTTTTAAAAGATTCGGTGATCGAGCAAAAAAAGCAAATATGTTCCGAGTTATTACAGAAGATCGATGCGCAAAGCCAGGAGTTGAAAAAACGGCCGACACCGGAAGGGATTAAACGTTATGTCGAATTGGTACGGTCTTTCATGAAGGAAGCCATTGGCCAGGCTTATTCCCTGGAGGAAGAGACATTGTGGGACCGCTTCGGGAACCGGAAGAATTATGTGATCGTTAAACGGATAAATGCTTCCCTTGAGGAATTGATCGACTCCGTCATCGATCAGGAAAAAAAACAACTCGACTTGGTGGGCAAGCTTGACGAGATCCGGGGTTTATTAATCGATTTATACTGGTAAGATGGGTGGCATGGGAGATATTGGAGAAAATCATTGGACACGGCGAAGTTGTTAAATCTTTGACCTCAGCGTTGGCTGCCGGAAGGGTTGGACATGCTTACCTGTGGTTGGGGCCTGCCGGAGTGGGAAAGAAAACGTTGGCTAAGGCCTTTGCCAAGCGGTTGCTTTGCGAAGAGGGCGGAATGGACGAAAACTGTAGCTGCCCTTCATGCCGCCGTTTTGACGGGGGTGTGCATCCGGATTTTATTGTTGTGGAGCCGGAGGGGAATACGCTTAAAATTGATCAGATCCGTCAGGTTCAGCACCATGCTTATTTGAGTCCGGTCATGGGGAAGCGCAAAATATATTTTTTCCCGGAAGCCGAAACATTGACGGATGTGGCTTCCAATAGTTTCTTAAAACTGTTGGAAGAAGCTCCGCCGGGGATCATATTTATGTTTGTGGCGGTTAGGGCCGACAGCATTTTGCCTACCATACGCTCCCGTTGCCAGGTTTATCATTTGTTCCCGGTTTCCATTGCGGAAATTGAGCAACGTCTTTTGGAATTGGGCTACAGCCCTGCCGAGGCACAGGAGCGCAGTGCGGCCAGTCAGGGTTTACCCGGTTTAGCCTTGGGAGAACCCGGGGATCATTCGGTTTCCTATATTCGGCCCATCGCTGAATTGATCCGTCTGGATTTGATTTCATTGTTTAAATTCGACGAAGAGTTGGAAAAGAAGGACCGGAAGGATATTTTAATGATTTTGCGGCAATGGGAGACGGAACTCCGCCAGGAATTGATTCGCTTGGACAATCCAGATTCCGTCCGCCGGGCCGCAGAGGCTCTGGGGAAAGTGGCGGAATTGTTGGTCATGTGTGAGTATAATGTCAATGTCCGGCTGTTGCTGGATGACTTTTTTATAACTATGAAAAGGCTTTATGCTTCATAATCCGGATTCCCGGGAGAATTTTTAAAAATAATAATTTTTATGGTTACCGAATCGTATATTTCAGGTACAATATAATTTAAGGCAGGGATAAATCATAGGATCATTTTGAAAGGAACGGATTGAATGGTTTTTAACGTGGTAGGAGTCCGCTTTAAACAAGCGGGTAAAATTTATTATTTTGATCCTCAATCGATCGAGGTGAAACCTGGGGATTATGTGATTGTGGAAACTGCCCGGGGCATTGAATTCGGGCAAGTGATGATTGGCCCCAAACAGGTGGGGGAAGATAAGGTGACGCTGCCGCTGAAAAATGTTCTGCGGATCGCGACTCCGGAAGACCATGTCCAACTCCAGGAAAACAAGGAAAAAGAGAAAAAAGCATTGGTCATTTGCCAGCAAAAGATCGAACAGCATAAATTGGATATGAAACTGATTGACGTGGAATATACGTTTGACCGGAGTAAGATTATTTTCTATTTTACCGCCGACGGGCGGGTGGACTTCCGGGAGTTGGTCAAGGATTTGGCTGCCGTTTTCCGGACCCGGATCGAGCTTCGGCAGATCGGTGTCCGCGATGAAGCGAAAATGATCGGTGGCCTCGGTCCTTGTGGCCGGCCCCTTTGTTGTGCTACATTTTTGGGCGATTTTGAACCGGTTTCGATTAAAATGGCCAAAGAGCAAAATTTGTCGCTCAATCCGGCTAAAATTTCCGGTATTTGTTCCCGGTTAATGTGTTGTTTGAAGTTTGAATCCTCCGGTTACCGTGATACCAAGGCGGATCTACCGTTGGTAGGCAGCAAAGTCCGGGTGGACGGAAGGGAAGGTAAGATTATCGAGACCAACCAGTTGAGAGAAACATTGGTGGTTCAGTTTGAAAGCGGTGAAAAGAGAGAAGTGCTCCTCTCTGAAGTGGAAGAGATCATTTTGGAGGATGAAGGGGTAGAAGAGAAACAACCGCAGGGGGAATAAGAGTTTTAAATAAACTGATGGGTTCAAAAAAGAACTCATCAGTTTATTTGTTTCAATTCTTATAATCTTCGTAGCTTTTTGATAGCCTAATTTTGTATTATGGCTTCTATACTAAGCATGAAAGAGTTAGATAAACCGCGTTCTTGAAAAGTGAAAATTTAGGGCTATTAAATTGTGATGTTAACAATAGCTGTGTTTTATGGCTGTTTTAACTTTCGTAATTTATCAGTGATAATAGGTGCAGTTAATGACATGACTAGGTTTTGGTAAATGTTAAAATATATTCTTCACGCATTCGTTTTGAGAGTGACTTTATATGGTCACCTTTAATAGGTAAATAACGTCTGTTATCCGGAATCTGACGTTTTTCCTCGTCTTTTAAATGAAATCCTGCTAAGCTTGCTGCTTTTTTTAATAATTCATGATTTGGGATAAAGTTTCCTTTTATTTCTGAATTTCCTATCACATATGATGCTATGCCGTTGTTTTTTAAAACCCGATATGATTCTGACAATTGTTTGCATAAATCGAAAAAATATTTTTGAATCATTAAAGTCGTTGTTTTGCTGATATTTTCTAAATTAAATTTTTTAAGTATATTTAGAAATTCAGTATTTAACTGAGTATCGAACGTTTTTTCGGTTCCGATTACTGATGAACGTATATCACGTAATTTAGGGATAGAATATCCAAACCAAACAAGAGAAAACTTATGTCCGCGCATATAATCTAGTGCATTTAAATAAGGTGGTGAAGTTACCACTATATCAATGTCAAAATCGTTTATAAAGTTTAAATTACGCGCATCACCTAAAAATGTTATTGAGTTTTTGTGTATTTTGGCCGAATTAAAGACACTAACCATATGATCTACAGATTTTGGAAGTGACTTTATTATATCAAAGTCATTACTGCAAATGACTTTATGTGGTCTACTATGAGCGGTGTCCCGTGCTAATGACGCTTTTGGTTCTTTGGTGATTATTAATCTACTTATAGCTACTAAAAGAAAATCTATAATATGTTTTTGAAAAGGTATAGGGTTTACAACAAGAAAATATGATAATAACCTTAGTTGAATAATTTGTTTTTCATCAAACCAAAATTTTATAAAATTAACAGTTTCGGGGTCGGAATCGATCCATGGGAGAGTAACTGTCTTGTTGGAAAAATCAGAAACTTTTTGTAGTAAGCAATCTAATCCATTGTAAATATTGTTTATTTCGACTTGGGTAGAAGCAACTCTTGAAATTAAGACCGCCAAAGGATCTAGATCTACGCCAATAGATTCTATTCCGGCACGGGCTGCAGTGATTAAGACCATCCCTGAACCAGTCATTGGGTCGAGAACTTTTTGTCCGCTATTTAAAGAAGAGATCTTTGACAAGGCGATCTCCGGAGCCATACGAGCTGGGAAAGGATGAATGTGTTTCATTTTGCTACACTCACTTCAAACATATTAATAACATATTCTAGTAAGCTTTTACTAGAGAATTTTTTTTCAATATCACCATCACTTCCACTTACACTATACATTTGCTTAAGTCTCCTTGTAACGGTGATTCTCTTTTGGATATCATGATCTAATTTTACAAGTTTTTTCATATCAGATTTTCCAAGAGTAACAATGCCATCAGATCCACATACAAGCACCATTAAGCAATCTCCATATTCTATTGCTAAATCATAGTATTGCTGGAGATGAGTATAATGGAAGGTGAAGGACCAAGGGCTTGTACGCTTGGATGCATATTTAGCATATAAGGGGATTTTATTATTGATTAAATATATCCCATTTATTTCGGTATTAAGTTTTCTTATTGTCAAACCAGAACTAATATTTTCAATAAGAGTTAGTAGAATTACACCATGGAATTTTGCTGTATCACTAATCATCTTGTATTCCTAATAAATCTTATTTTTTTACCATTAATTTTATAAACCAATCGTGCTTGGCCTTCGTTATTATAGAAAATTTTTAGATGATGTTTAGCATTCGGGCGATCACCGCGAGAAAACTCATTAGTTGAAAAGATTCCTTTAGTTCTTGTGATTGAACGTTTTTCTTCTTCTGAATAATGTGAACCACTTGAACCAAAAAGTGAAGGCTTGTGAAAACACACTTCTTCTCCTTTTTCAACTTCAATTTTAATATATTGGTAAACGTAGTCCGGAAAACAACCTGGATCGAGACTTTGCTTTAAATTTTGCAATCTTTCTAAAGTTGAAAGTTTTGGACTTCCCATTAAATCTAAATCTTTATTAAATTTAAACAAATTAAATCCCATCTCACCATTTTTGAAAACAACTGTAGAACGATCGATTGATGAGGATGAGGTAGGTGTCACTTTGTAATCTGAAAGCCAAACAGGGGCTCCCATACCTGATCTGATCGATTCAATTGCTAACCTATGAAAGATAAAGCATTTTAACCAATCATTAAAAAGTGTTTCCGGTATCCAAAGTTGGAAATAATTTTTATATTTACTTCTGTTTCCGAACATTCTAGCTCGTTGAATATATGTGTCTTGGGAAAGTTTGCCTTTAACTCCTCTAGTAAAATACATTGATAATAAATTATCGAATGTTACACCTCTAGAGATTATATTGCCTCCTACGCCAAAAGAAAAAAGACTTTTTGGATTAAGAATATCTGAAATGTTTAAATTTTTTTTTGTAGAGTTAATTTCCACAATTTGATTACGATTAATATTTCTTAGAACGAATTCAACAATATCGTTTGGGGAAGAAGCATTATACTCTGAAGCTATTGCCGAAAGACGTTTTACATAGGCGTTAAAATTTGATTCCCTCGGATCTGATAATATACCAATAGTCTTTTCTACAATTTTAAAATCTTCGCGATGCTCAATCGTTTTTCCACTTGTATGTACGAGCATTGTAAAATTTTGTTGATTTCCCATAAAATGTTGTTCTGCGACTCCACAAAGAAAATGAATTATTGCATCACGTAATTCAGTTTTTTCATTACCATGGCTTGAATCAAAAGTATGTAGTCTATATTGGACATTCCCGTCTGCAGGAAAGAAAAAGTTCTGACCAACATATGCTTTGTGTGCATCAAATTCGACCCATAATTCAGTATTATTGGAGAAGGTGTTGTTAAGGTCTAATCGTGCTGGAGTTGCTGTGACTCCAATGTATTTACCTCTTTTATCAAGCAATCTATGTATTAGTTGATTGATTTTGGTGATATCTCCACTATTTATTTTAGAGTTTGGTGAGGCATAATCCGCTTCGTCATCAATAATTACTAATTTTTGAACGAATCTCAAGGATTCGTTTAATTTCTCAAGATCACGAGCATTCTTTTTTGAAAAAATTACCCATTGTTTTCCCACTATTTTTTTTGGATCTGAAGGAAGCTCCGAAAATTGCTTGGGGGAGGGACTCAAACCAGCATTCCGAAATCTTGAAAGATTTTGGTCTAATAGATCGACACTATCTGTAAGTAAATTAATAATTACCTCGCATCCCATATCTAATAATTTTGCATTTAGGGCAATCATTAATTCGGTTTTACCACATTGAGGTTCACCAAATATTACAAAGGAAGAGTTGTCGCCGTAGTTAAATGAAGAAATGGTTTTTGATATGGCTTTTTCGATTGATGAGGTATCAAGGCCAAGTTGTCTTAAGGTTTCGAGCCTCTTTTCGTATTGGTTTATACCAACTTTTCCAACAATTTTACTCCAATCAATGTTATTTCCCATAATAACCTCCACAAATTTCTAATTATGTGTAAAAGTTATTGCTTCTTTGGCGTAAATGTTGAAAATTAATAAAATATTCTAGATAAGATGAAACATATCCTCCCCCAAATATGTAATTTCCCATTTGGAAACGTAATATCTTTCGTAAAATATATCTTTTTTCTACTCGAAAATTCTTTCACTAAGATATAAAGTCATAGTCTATGTGAAAGATATCTTCAAGGAATGTTTTGATTTACGGCTGTTGCGTTTACATAAAAAATCTCCGATATCCTCATAATAACTGCTTTTTACCAGAAGTTCCAAAATTCCGTCGCCGTCGGCATCGATAAGAAATTCGGTTCAAAGGTTACCGGAAGCATTTCTACATAGGGCTTATTAGTTACGATAATATCTTTTGCGATGAAAATATTTTCGACATAACCAAACTCCATCAGCATAACCTCAAATAAATATGCCGGATACGACGATTAGGATGATAGTTCTTAATAACTTTGAGATTATTTTGTGTAGAACCTGAAGCGTAGTTAGATAAAATGATTGAGTATAGTAACATCCTAGGTATTTCATAGATTTTAAGGCTTTTCTGTTTTGGTGATTTTTTCAAAATATACTCCTGGCTTACGGTTTTCCAGCAAAAGTGGCCCAATTTTTCCCCATATAGTGATTATTTTGGAGTTTTCTTTTTTGAACTGAAGTAAGATATCTCCTTTTTTATATGGCTCATACATATTTTCAGGTAAATAATCGAGAAATTCGAAACGAATCGAGTTTTCATCTCCAACAACCTGAGCTAAATTTCTTTCCAATGTTTGATATCCGTCGATGAATATCTTTGAAAGAAAACTGTTGTTTTCTTTATAAATGGATACACTGAAAAACATGTTTTGGAATGGAGGATTAAATTCCGAAAAAAAATAATCTCCAATCCAGTTTTCCAAAGAGTTATTTTCAGAAGAATTAATATTTGTAATTGTTGAAAAGGGAGCAAATATTTTTGGCTCAACGAGAGAAATAATGACAAAAAAGCAAATTATTGTGACTGAAGCAATGATTAGTAATTTCTTGTTTGGAATCATAATATTATCCTCCATTTTTATTTTGGTAGTTTACTGGCAATAATTCTTTCAATAAATCCTACGGCTTCCGCTTTTGTTATTCTTCCATCACCATCAACATCTAAAGCAGAATTTTGGGAATAAACTTTTCCATATGTTAGGTTGCCGCTAATAATTCTATCTGAATGAATCTTTGATGCCAAGTACAAATCACCGTTTTTACCAACGGCTATCGGCATAAAGGTAACCATATATGCATCTCCAATACTGTGTTCCCAGCATAAGGTTTATAATGCAAATAAACATAATTCAATTGCTTGACTGTACTCATTTCAGCCAAAGCTTTTGTTGTTGTTCCTAATTTATTAGCAGTAGGTTCCATAAATTGAATTAAACCAGTGGCGCCTGATGCATTATTACGGGCTGCAGGATCAAATCCTGATTCAAAGGCCATATTGATGTTTTTGAAAAGTTAGAATAATATGAAAGTTTATTCAATAATTTTTCGCTGTGTTATTTTACAGGTCTTCATATCGATTTTGGCAAAAGATTTTTCGCCGACAAAATACAGGATATCTTCGTGAGTGATCCGGTTATAATCGATTCTCATTCCGCGAGGAGAAACAATTTCTTTATCTATCTGAATGGTTTTTTGTTTTAAAGTTTTAAGTTAATTATTGTAATAACTCCGGTAAAATTAACTGTTTCTGGTGGATGATGGCGAATGATGAGCCATTGACCGTTAGAGGATAAATTAGAGAAGCCATTTTAAGTTTGAATGGTAGTCGTACGCCAAGTTGAAATATCAGTAATATAATTAATTTTTGTCTTCAAATTTTTTTTGATAAAACTTAAGCAAATTCCATTTTGTAAATCGGTCAAGGAAGATGGCAGTTTTTTCTCCCAGATGGTCTTATACGAATTTTTCATGGCTAAACGGGTTAAGTAAGAATCGGTTCCAAAATAAATATCAGTGTCATTATCTATCCAAATAAAACTTCCAAAACCATTGGAACGGGTTATTCGTTTGAGGATGCGGAGTGGATTTCTTTGCATTAAGATGGCAACATCATCACCTCCGCCCCGAGGCGGCATATAGGTTAGGATTAGCCATTTTTGATTTGGGCTTAAGGCATATTTATACGCTTCATAATCGATTAATTTTATGCCTATATCAATGACTTTCTTTTGATCTAACAAGTAAAAGAATAATCTTCCACTTTCGCCGTCAAAAGAACCGTTACTTAATATGGCAAGGTTATTATCAATGCCACAAACTTTGTAAATCTCTGTAGCTACAGGTAATTGAACGTGATGTTTGATGATTGTTCCGGTATGAAGGTTGAGAGTTTTGATGATGCCTTTGTCTGGAGCGGTATGGGTGAATGAAGGCATAAAATAGATAAGATCCGTTGTTGCGGCTTTTGGTCTTGAAAGCGATAATGCTAAGAAAAGGATTAAACAAAGTATTGTAATGATGGTTGATTTAAAATACAGGCTTTTTTTCATAAGTTTATCTCCTTTAAAAATAAAATGAATTATGAATTAAGAAATTATAAATTTTAATAGCTCCTTCCAGATCGACATGGATGATTTGTTCGATATTAGGAACATTGTTTTATCTTGTGCTCGCGCAAGATATCCTGAACAATTTTTCGATAGGCTTCATTATTGTTGCTGAGGATTTTGGTAGTCTGGGTAACGGGTTCCAATCACAGCTTATGGCGTAAAGTTCAGTGAGTCTGTATTTGGGATGATTGATTTTAATTTGGGGAGGTTCATATTCTATTTCGTTTTTTATCTTTTCTCCCACAGCGTTACCGATTTTTTCAGTTAGAGAATAGATTTGATATGTTTGTTTATTATCCAAGCGTTCAAACAGGTCGTCATATTCCCACCAGGTTCCGCCTCCATAGCCCCCGAGCAAATAGTCATTTACAACGATGGGGTGATATTTAATATTCTCGGTTGCATTGCAGGTAAAGTAGTTTGATGAGAAAGATAAAGTTAAAAAGAATGTCAATATTCTGCTTTTATTCATAATTTATTTCCCTTTCTGAGTATTTTCTTTGAAAACGCCACTTTGCCATATATAATTAAGAAATTTGGCTCTTTTATTGCCAAAATACTTATCAACTTCTTTTTGATCGTAGACTTTAAGAAGTTCGCTTCCGAATGTTGCATTTTTTGGTATAGTATCGGTTTTCTGAAAATGCCACCATTCGCAACTAAGATAATTTGTTTTCCAGTCATTTCTTGCAGATATCGGTTCCCAACCATGTTTTTTCATTATTTCTGTAATATCGATGAATCTGTCGGTAACCTTTTGTGAAATTATTCCAACATCTTTTTTCCAAATAACAGCCTCGAGGGTGCGCGTTTTTACAGCTTTATTGGTTGTTCTACAATAAACCCTCCACCTCGGATTGGCATCTGTGCCTCCTTCTCTTACAATTACATATGGATCTTTGTTTGGGTTTTGCATACCGTATCCTACAGCTAAGTCGACTGCGACACCAAAATAGTGTAAGCTAGTTGCTGATTGACCTTTTTCACCCCCCAAATTTAAAGGTCTTATACCTCCACCGCTTACAACCATTCCCCCTAATTCATTAATTTCTTTGACTGCATTGGCAAAACTGTTGGAGACATCACTTCTAATAATGACCTGATACGTTCCTTTAAATATTTTGATTCCGTCAATTTTTATCCATTTAAGTTTAATATCGCGAGTATGTGTATGTTGGTTGTTTGCAGACTGTGTCATTTTAGATTCCTTTATCTCCCTCCCCCTCGCACCCTTTGCATACTCACTCTCGATCCGGGCAATCGTTTCCCGATCCAGCTCACCGTAACCGGCAAACCGAAGGCTTGTTGGAACGCAGCAATGGCGTTTCGGGTATTTGGGCCGGGGAGACCGTCTGCGCCGGATGGGCCGATGTTAAACCCCATCGTTTTCAGACGGGTTTGATTGAGGCGAACAGGATCTAAAGGTGCCCCTTTCGCATAAGCATCAATCTCGGACTGGCGTTTTATAGAGACGAAACGTTCATAGGATACGGTGTACTTTGGGAGACTTTCTTTATCAATGGTTATCTTGTGCTCCAGTTTCGGTTTTGGTGCTTCAATTTTCGTTTCTTGTTTAGAGGCTTGGGTCGGGCGGGTCCATCCTTCGGCGGTGGCGTTTTCCAAAGCGATCATCGTCTCGGAGTCCAGGATACCGGTGGGGTTAAGGCCGCGGTCTTTCTGAAACTGTAAGATAGCCGCTTTCGTATATCTTCCGGCTATTCCGTCGATGCCATAATGGCCCAGATCGTATCCGGCCAGTTTAAGGGAGGCCTGGGCTGTGGCAATGTCGAGGTTGCCTTTGCCGTTCCATTCCGCCTCAACCAGCTGATTCCGCTGGATGAGCCGGTGTTGCTTTTCAAGGGACAGTTGCTTGGATACTTCCAGTGCTGTTTGTTTCCCCAAAGCTTCGATTTCAGATTTGGTCAATCCCTTTTGAGTGACAAGGTCCAGAGCTTTCATGGTCTCCAGATCGAGTTTCCCGGTGGGCTCCAATCCGGCTGCGTTTTGAAATTCGGTAAGTGCTTGAATAGTATGATGATCCATTTTACCGGTAATGCCGAGTCGTTTATCGTCTCCCAGCTTGTATCCTGCCATGAAAAGGCTGGCTTGGGCGCGGGAGATAACCTTATCGCCGCTGAAAGCGGTATTGGCTAAGTTGTTGCGGGCTGCCAGACGTTCGACGGCAGGCGACGACTTTATGAAGACAGGCAATGATGATAAAGGAGGAGTATAATCTTTCTCCGGCATGGTTTGGATTTTATCGATAAATACCTGATGCGGCCTGCTGTCGGCTTTGGGATTATGGGAAAGCTTGTCATACTGTTTCTCCCAAAAGTTTTTGGGCCCCGGCTCATTGGAGAATCGATGCGTACGGTTGTCTGACAGAGACATGCGGTTCACCTCGGATTGGGGTTATGTAATAATTTTCCTTTTATTCTTTTTTAGATTGCAAAAATCCTCCATAATTTATAAAATAATCCAGTCAAATTGTCTGACAAAACATCTTGACATTCATTTTAAGCTCTCGTATAATTTGTATAACATAATCAAAAAAACAAATGCGATGATGAGGCCCAGTAAGGATGGTAGGGTCCAAGAGAGCCGGTGGTCGGTGAAAACCGGCACCCAAACAGCCTGAAACTCTCCTCAGAGCAGCTTAGCCCAACGAAGTGCAGTTCCAGTAGGCAAAGCCGGGGGATCCGTAAAGGTTTCCTGCCCGTTACAGCGAAGACAGTTGACCATGATCTGCGTGATGATGGCGATTGTCCTGAGGCCGTATTTAACCATACGGTGAAGTTGGGTGGTACCACGAAATCAAACTTCGTCCCGAACATAGGGACGAAGTTTTTTTATTTTTTTAAGCCGAGTAGCCTGGATCTGTTGCACTTCGGATGTATTTGACAGGGTTGAATTGAAATACAACGATTGAAGGAGGTAACTGTGATGCGGAAAATTAGGATTTTTGACACCACTTTGCGGGACGGAGAGCAATCAGCCGGTATTAATTTGAATGTGGATGAAAAACTGATGATTGCCAGACAATTGGCCCGCCTTAATGTGGATGTGATTGAGGCCGGATTTGCCATCGCGTCGCCGGGGGATTTCGCCGGAATTCAGGCGATTGCCCGGGAGGTACGGGGAGTCACGGTCTGTTCTTTGGCCCGTGCCGTTAAAGGGGATATCGACCGGGCATGGGAGGCCTTGCGGGAAGCAGAAAATCCGTTAATCCATACCTTCATCGCCACGTCGGATATTCATATGAAATATAAGTTGAAAAAGGATCCGGACCAGGTGGTGGCAATGGCGGTTGAAGCGGTAAAGTACGCCCGGAGTCTTTGTCCCAACGTGGAGTTTTCCGCTGAGGATGCCACCCGGAGCGATTGGGATTTTCTATGCCGGATTTTCGGCGAAGTGATCAAGGCCGGCGCCACGGTGATCAATATCCCGGACACGGTGGGTTATGCCATACCCAGCGAATTCGGGAAGATGATCCGGTATATTAAGGAGAATACGCCGGGAATCGACAAGGTTCTCGTTTCGGTCCATTGCCACAACGATCTGGGGATGGCTGTATCCAATTCCCTTGCGGCCGTTGAAAACGGCGCCGATCAGGTGGAATGCACCATTAACGGATTGGGTGAACGGGCCGGAAATGCGGCGCTTGAGGAGATCGTCATGGCCATTAAGACCCGGGCTGAACATTTCCGGGCGGAAACCCGCGTCCATACGGAACAGATCTACCGTTCCAGCGTATTGGTGTCCACTTTAACCGGTAAACCTGTCCAACATAACAAAGCTATCGTCGGAGCCAATGCTTTTGCTCACGAATCCGGCATTCATCAGGACGGCATCCTGAAAAACCGGATGACCTATGAGATCATGACTCCGGAGTCGATTGGGCTCAGCCAAAGCCAATTGGTATTGGGTAAACATTCCGGACGGCATGCGGTGAAGAACCGGCTGGAGGAGATGGGCTACAATCTTTCTGAAGCCGAGATCGAAAGAACCTATCAACGCTTTATCGAGTTGGCCGATAAGAAAAAGGAAGTCACCGATTCCGATTTGGAAGCTTTGGTCCGGGGTCAGGTGGTGGATACCACGGAACTGTATGTCCTGGATTATCTCCATGTCAGTACCGGTAATTCCACCATTCCTACAGCCACTGTCCGCCTGAAGAAAGATGAGGAATTGATTCAGGAAGCCTCCTGCGGTGACGGTCCTATCGATGCCATTTATAAAGCCATTGACCGGATCGTCCAGATCCCGGTGGAATTGGCCGAATATAATATCAAAGCAGTCACTTCAGGTCAGGATGCTTTGGGTGAAGTTGTGGTGAAGGTGAAACAAAACGGCAACGCGTATGTGGGCCGGGGTGTATCCACCGACATCATCGAGGCCAGTACTTTGGCGTATATTCACGCCCTCAACAAAGTGATTCAAAATCTCAAGATAAAATCTGCTTCGTAAGTTCAAAAGAAAACCCGCCGTTTGGCGGGTTTTTTCTTACTTACATAACTGTAACCGTTTGAGAATTTCCACAATCATGCCGGTGCGGTTAAAGGGAGTGATGAAATAGAAACCGTCGACATAAGGGCGGATTTTTTCCGCAATTTCCACTGCGAGCTGAATGCCGATTTCCTGAGCTTCTTCCCTGCTCATGCCCTCACTGAAGCGCTCTACATGTTCGTCGGGGACGGTTACTCCGGAAAGTTCATTTTGGAGGAACAAGGCATTGCGCCTGTTGACTATCGGCATAATTCCGGCTAAGATTTTCACCCCGTCCGGTTTTTGGAGGGAGACAAAAGACGCACAGGCATCATTGTCAAATACCGGTTGCGTCAGAAAGAGGCTGGCGCCTAATGCTGCTTTTTTATACATCCGTTCGATTTCCAATGATCGGTTCCGTGCGTTTAAATTTAGCGCTGCAGCGATGGTGAAAGGGTTTTCTGGAAATATATCGCGATTGAGTTCGCTGATGAACCGGATTAGAGACAAGGAGTTCAAGTTGAAAACATGCTTAATGCCGTCTTCTTTTGCGCCGTCAGGAAGGGGGTCTCCGGTAACGGCCAGAACAGAGCGGATTCCTTCCATATGGGCGGCAAGAAGGGTCGACTTGATGGCGTTGATGTTTTTATCTCTGCAGCAAAGGTGCGGTAGAGTTTCAATCCCGATTTCCCGCCGGATTTTAGCGGCCATCGCTACCGAGTCCACCCGGGCTTTCCCCATCGGGGAATCGGCGATGGTCACCAGGTCGATGCCGACTTCTTTATAAACAATCGCACCGTTCAGAGTTTTCTGGACGGCGGTGTCAAAAGGCGGATCCAGTTCAGCGGCGATCAACAAATCCTTGGCTTCCGTCTTTAATGGGGCCGGTGGGGTAGCCTCTTTCGGGATAGCCCAAACGGTTTTCGGTTTGCCGGCGGTCATGGTTGCCGGATCCTGCAAAGCACGGGCCAACGCCTGTATATGCAGCGGTGTGGTTCCACAGCATCCCCCCAATATTTTGATGCCGTGCTCTTTAAGGCGGAGCATTTGGCCGGCAAAATATTCCGGGTTGTGGACGTAAACGGTACGTTCGTTGATGATCTCGGGATAACCGGCGTTGGGCAATGCAGCCACCCAATCATCCCCCCAGGCTGACTTCTCCAACAACCGGTTTAAATGGGCCGGACCGACGCCGCAGTTAAATCCGTATGCATCGACGAAGGGTATCTTCCGAATCTCGCGGATGATCTTGTCCAAACGAATGCCCTTCCGGGTGAACCCGTCGGCAGTGACGGTAAATTGGGCGAGGATAAAAGCTTCCGGCAGCCGGGATTTGATATAACCGGTGATTTCCGGGAGATAATCTATGTCGCTGAAGGTTTCAAAATTGAATATGGTCAGGCCTTCGTCGATGAAAGTATCCACCAGGAAACGGTATTCATCCAAGACGTCAAGTTCGGCTGCACCCGATTGGGGAATCGGGCCGATATTGGCGGCAATGAAGCAATCCCGATCCTTTACGGCGGATCGGGCATGCAAAACGGCCTGAATCAAGATAGGTTTCAGTTGTTCCCGGGTTAGGTTTAATGTTACTGAATTGGCTGCGAAGGTATTGGTCCGAATTAACCTGGCACCGGCATGAATATATTCCATGTGCATTTGCCGAATTCGGTCCGGGCGGTCCAAGTTGGCCAGCTCGCAATAACGAGTGCTGTCACCGGTGAGTTCCGAATAATATGTTCCGGTTGCTCCGTCCGTGATCAAAATATGGTTCTTTAAATAGTCGCGGATCAATGGTTTCACCTATCGTTTTCTTATTAAACAAGGCTTAAAGGTCTTTTTCAAACAGTTCCGTACTGTGAATGGTGAGAATCGAACCGTCTTTGGCCAAATAATCCCCGTCGATATATCCTGAACCGTTAATAAAGGGCGGTATCGCATCGGGTTTCTTTTGGAGAGCCGCTTCCAACGCCAGCAGCGCATAAGGTTCGACGGTATCGATATTCGCATATTCATAGCCGGGGTTGGAGAAGAAGTATCCGTCCCGAAACCGGTTTTGGACCAGGTTGTCCCCGATTATACGGGCTAATTCCAGATATCCCGGATGGGACGTTTGCTTATAAATATCCAGAATTGCAAATAACGCATAAGGATCATCGCACGAGGTATCAAGGTTCAGTTCCATGCCTTTTCCCGGAGTCTGCCCGATGTCGCCCAGATGATTGGCACGTGCGATGCCGCGGGCGGTTTCCCATAAGCGTTCGTCGCCGGTGGCCAGGAAGCCGCGGGCATATGCTACGAAGAAATGGTTAGCCGAAAACGGTTTTAAAATGTCACCGGCGTTTCCGTAGTAACCATCCCGTTTCAGTTGATAACCGGTGAGATCGGTTCCGTCGGCAAACAACGGTCTAAACTGATTGGATTCGGGGATATAGGCATATTGGGCATAAGCGGCCATTCCTTCCCGGACCCATTGGATAAGATCGGCGCCTGCTTCGTTGAGTGTGGGGGCGATCTCCAGAAGCATCAGAGCGTTTTCTGAGTATAACGCTTTGGCTTCCCGTTCTAAAAGTAGGTTGCCTTCCAGGGCGATATCCCCGAATTCCGGCCCGAATTGGCGTTTGGCCCGGTCTCCGAAACAGGAGCGGGTGTCGGAATCGTCATCGGTGTGGGCCACTTTTTTCGCCTGGGTGAACAGATAAGCGCCCAGTTTGGTACGGGGATGGCGGGCTTTGGCATATTGCTCCCGTAAACGTTTAGCCCAGAGCAGTCCTCCGGTATCGCCGGTTAACCGGAAGAGGGAAAGCCCGGCGTAAATCAGATCGTTTCCTGCACTTAAAAAGGACAGCCCCGTGGTCTCCTGGAAAGAGGGCGGATTGGCAAAAGAGTGGTTCCACAGCTCTCCGGGTTCCAGACCATATCGGCCGTGGCGACTGATTTCAAGGATGTCCCATCGGCAGACATGAGCATTCCAAAAGGCTTTAAGGAAAGCAACGGTCGCTTGGGGATTGATTTCATACATGAACGAATAATATGGAAAGACATTTTTCAATTCATGGACATATTCCTTTTCGCTGGGGCCCACAACTTCCCAGGTTTTAAGGTCGACGAAGCGGTGGCCGCCCCAGAAAAGGAGGCCGTATTGGTCTTGATAATGACGGAAATAGTGGCGGATGATGGCGACCGCTCTTTTTTTATATTGAGGGTCGTCGGTTAAGTGGGTTAAAGCCGTTAAAACCCTTAGGAAATTTTGCTGGCAAGCCAAATTGGATATGACAGCCGTGGAGCCGTCCGGAAATTTCCAGGTTAAATGTTCTCCGGAGGTCCGATGAATGCCGTCGGCCAACAGGGGAATGGGGTTTTGATGATAACGGTCGGAACCGTTGCGCAAGACATTGTCCACAAATTGCCGGACAGCTTCCACCCGTTGTTTGTCAGAAGGTTTATTCATGGTATTCAAATGTTTCATCCCCATTATGATTAATCTAATTTCATTCTAATAAAAAAGAAGGGAAAAGGCTATGAAATTTATCTGAATTTTTTGGATTTTCAGAATTCGGCCTGATGGGATATAACGGGCTGATTTTTGGAAACCTATGTATTAATGATGAGGAGGGGGATAAAAAGATGAGTCAATTGAACGTAGGCGTCATTGGGACAGGCTTGGCCTGGGAGAGGCTTCACTATCCGGCGTTTGCCGAGTTGTCAGCTGAGTATCGGATTGCAGCTTTGTGCGATATTGATCGGGATAAAGCGGTCCGTTGGGCCAACCGGCTGGGACTGGATCCGGAACGGGACGTTTTTACGGATTTTCGGGTCATGGTGGAACGGGATGATTTGGATGTCATCGATATTTTGGTGCCTATCGCTTTAAATCATTCCGTAGCGGAAGTCGTGGCCCGTTCCCGCAAAGCGATAATTTTGGAAAAACCGATGGGTGCCACATTGGAACAGGCACAGGCGACGTTGGAGCTTCCCAGACAATATGGGATCCAAATGATGATCGCCGAAAATTTCAGATACAGCGAAGAGTACAATATATTACGCGAATTAGTCCTCCAAAAAAAGGTGGGCGATCCGGTCTTTTTCGTCCAACACGGAACCAGTTGCTTCCCTTGCGATATGCGCAAAGATACGTTTTCCGCCACGGAATGGCGGCAGCATCCCTCCTATCCCGGCGGAGATATTTTAGATGCGGCCATTCATGATCTGGCAGGACTCCGGCATATATTTGGAGGGATCAAATATTTACAAGCCTTTGGAGTCCCGCAGAAGGACGATTTCAGTCCTTATGCGGTGGTGACTGTCAATATACACTTTATTAACGGTGTGATTGGGACGTTCTCCTACTACCCGGCCGGCCAGGAACCTCAACATCCTCTGATTGGCCTGCGTATCTTTGGGACCCGGGGCATGATTTATCTGGAGAATACGGAATGCGGAGTTGTCAATGTATTTTACAATGACGGCGGGCATGAGATGGTACCTTTCCGCCCGATGCGCGGCTATTATAACGAGCTGCTCAATTTCTATCATGCCTATTACCGTCAGGAAGAGCTGAAAGTTACTCCGGATGTGGAAATCGGGGATGTAAAGACGGTCTTTGCCATCTTGCAATCCATTACCGATCAAGATGTGGTTATCGTGGATCGTGTTCCCCGGTTTACATTGGTCTGAGATCGCGGAAAATTCACAAGGAAATTACCGGCCGGCGCCGAATTATTGTTGGAAAATGTTTACGTAAAGGAGGGTGCGCATTGGCGAATACCATTCAATTGGATCTGGCCAAAACTGCACCGTTTGTCGGGAAAAACGAATTGCAGCTGATAGCGCCCCAGGTAGCCGACGCCCACCGGATGTTGGTGGAGAAAAGCGGTGCCGGCAGTAATTTTTTGGGGTGGGTGGATCTTCCGTTAAATTATGATCGGGAAGAATTCAGGCGGATTCAGGCAACCGCCAAAGAAATCAGGGAAACGTATCAGGCATTGGTAGTCGTCGGAATCGGCGGGTCTTACTTGGGGGCCCGGGCTGCGCTGGAGCTTTTAAATCATTCGTTTTATAATCATTTGTCCGGGGAAAAGCGGAAAGGGCCAGAAATTTACTACTTGGGCCAGACCATCAGTCCGACCTATACGGCAGAGCTTTTAGAGCTGTTGGAGGAGAAAGATTTTGCCGTCAATGTTATCTCCAAGTCGGGAACGACCACGGAACCGGCCATTGCCTTTCGTTTGCTCAAACAATTGTTGGTCAAAAAATACGGAGCGGAGGGCGCCAAAAAACGGATTTACGTCACCACCGACCGGGCCAAAGGCGCTTTGAAGCAAATGGCTGTCGCCGAAGGATACCCTCAATTTGTGATCCCGGATGACGTGGGAGGGCGGTATTCGGTATTGACTGCGGTCGGGTTGTTGCCCATCGCTGCCGGTGGGATCGACATTGAGGCGATGATGACCGGGGCAGCCGAAGCCTGCCAGGAGTATCGGGTGGCCCAAATGGACGGCAATTCGGCCTATCAATATGCGGCTGTGCGGAATATTTTATACCGTAAAGGAAAGCTGGTCGAGATTTTGGTCAATTATGAACCGGGCCTGCACTATTTCGCCGAATGGTGGAAGCAGCTGTTCGGCGAAAGCGAGGGCAAAGATCATAAAGGGATTTTCCCGGCGGCCGTCGATTTCTCCACGGATCTCCATTCCATGGGCCAGTATATCCAGGAAGGCCGGCGCGACATCTTTGAGAGCGTCCTTTGGGTGGAAAAGAGCCGGAAGTCGGTTGTCATTCCAAATGACCCGGATAATGTGGACGGCTTGAACTTCTTATCCGGTCGGACCATGGATTTTGTCAATGAAAAAGCTTTTGAAGGGACATTGTTGGCCCATCATGACGGCCAAGTTCCGAATGTGGTGATCCGGATTCCGGAGATTTCGCCTTACTATTTTGGGAAAATGGTCTATTTCTTCGAATTGGCCTGTGGTTTAAGCGGATACCTTAATGCGGTTAATCCCTTTGACCAACCCGGCGTTGAGGCGTACAAGAAAAATATGTTTGCACTGTTGGGTAAGCCAGGGTATGAAGAGGAAAAGGCCAGGTTGGAGAAAAGGCTGTAAATCAGTTGACAGTTGAACAGTGTACAGTGACAGTTTTGATTATGCTAGTGACAGTTTTGATTATGCTTAGGACTGGTTCACGGTTCACAGTGCTCAATACTAATTAAACTTCCTTGAAGAGGTAGTCAAATTAAAAAAATAACCCACGGTTGGTCAGGTTACCACCCGTGGGTTTTTTACTTCACCTTTAGGGAAGGAAGGACGGACTGAAATGTAATTTTAGCTGTTAAAAAGACTACATAATCTGCATGAAACCCTGTCTACGTCATCTGCAAACTATACTCACGTCTTATGTCTACGTTTTGTACTGTGCACTGTGAACTGTGTATTCTGGAAATCATAGTATCTTACTTAAAAACTGTTTCGTCCGTTCGTTTTTGGGGGTGCTGAATATGGCTTGGGGAGTGCCTTCTTCTAAAATTTGGCCATCGTCCATAAATAACACCCGTTTGGCCACTTCCCGTGCAAACCCCATTTCGTGGGTGACAACGACCATGGTCATGCCTTCGTGGGCCAGGTCTTTCATGACATCCAGGACTTCCTGAATCATTTCCGGATCTAAAGCGGATGTCGGTTCGTCGAAAAGAAGAGCTTTCGGCTTCATGGCCAGGGCTCTGGCGATAGCGATCCGTTGTTGTTGCCCTCCCGAGAGTTGTTCGGGGTAAGCGTCGGCTTTATGGCGCAATCCTACCCGCTCCAATAGTTTGTATGCCCGGTCCTGGGCCTCTTCGGTGGAAAGGCCCCGGACTTTAACGGGTGCAATGGTGATGTTCTCCAAGGCGGTAAGGTGAGGGAAGAGATTGAACCGTTGGAAGACCATGCCGACTTCGGCGCGGACCTCGTTGACGTTAATCCGGCTGTGATCGGTGACGTCGATGTTTTCAATATAGATATGGCCTTCAGAAGGCTTTTCCAACAGATTGATGCAACGTAAGAAAGTGCTTTTGCCGGAACCGCTGGGGCCGATGATGCAGACCACTTCGCCTTGTTGGATTTCCGTGCTGATGCCTTTCAATACGTGAAGATGCCGGTAACGTTTGTGTAAATTGACGACTTTAATCACTGGTCTTCAGTCTCCTTTCGAGATACGCGACGAGTCGGGTAAAGGGAAGGGTCATGATCAGAAAGATAAGGCCCACTTCGATCCAGGTTTCCGTTGGCCGGTAAGTACGGGTAATAATGACTTGGGCCCGCCGAACCAATTCTTCCATACCGATAACGGAGACCAGTGACGAATCCTTAAGCATAGCGATGAACTCATTGCCCAAAGGAGGAATGACTCGTTTTAATGCCTGCGGTAAAATGATAAACCGCATGGCCTGGCGGTACGTCATTCCCAGGGAACGGGCAGCCTCCATTTGGCCAACGTCTATAGATTGAATCCCGGCCCGGATAATTTCAGCTACATACGCGCCGCTGTTAATACTCAATGCCAGCAATGCGGAGACGAAGGGGTTAATGGGAACCGGATTGCCCGTACCCAATAAGTGGCCGATGATAGGCGGGGTGCCGAAGTGAATCATAAAGATTTGGACCAAGAGCGGAGTCCCGCGGGTAAAATCTACATAGATACCAGCTATCGTATTGAGCAATTTATTATGAACCACTCGGAAAATGCCGGTAAAAGTTCCGATAATAATTCCGTTAAACACGGCGATAATGGTTAAAAATAAAGTCATCCCTGCAGCCTTTAACAAAGTAGGCAGGTACAGCCACATATAATAGTACCAGGTCTCGGGGATGGGGATAAACACGTTGTTTTTGCCGGGTTTAACGGTGACTTTCTTCGGAATCGACTTTTTATAGAGAGGCGGTTTTCTCAAGACCAGCTCAATTTCTTGACCGGGCTGGAGGTTTTCCAATGTCAAAGGCGTCTGTTGGTCGAGTTTTTGGCCGTTTAAGTAAATATCGGCGCCTTCCGGATCGGAGGTAATGGTTAACGTCGTTATTTCGGAAACCGGTTCGCATAATACCGTCCCGGAAACGGCCAGGCATAAAAGGAAAGCGACGACGAAAATCAGAGTTACTTTTAGTTTCACGGTGTTACCTCTTTGCAATAAAAATTGATCTATGGGATGGAGCTAAAATAAAGCATGATAATCAAGGATTCCCCCTCTTGAACTCAAGAGGGGGAATGGGAAATCACCAATAATAAGTTATGAAATCACATTAGTTCGCAGATTTGTATTTGGCCATCAGTTCATCATATTTGCCGTTGCTTTTCAGGGTATCGATGGCGTTATTGATCTTTTCCAGCAGTTTGTCGTTGCCTTTTTTCACGCCGATTCCGTAACTTTCGGATTCAGCCCCGTCAATTTCGATAACCTTTAAGCCGGAAATATTTTTAACGGTGTCATAAGCGACCAGATCATCCATAACCACTGCATCGGAGTTGTTGTTGATCAAGTCTTGGACCGCCAAAGGATTATTGTCGAAACGTTTCATTTTCGCATCTTTAATATTGCTGGCGTAAAGATCGCCGGTGGTTCCGTTAAGCACGGCAATGGTCTTGCCGACCAGATCTTCCGGACCGTTAATGGTGGTATTGTCCTCTTTAATGACGATGGCCTGACGGGTGGAGAAATACGGCTGTGAAAAGTCGATTTGTTTCAGGCGGTCTTCGGTAATGGTCATGGCTGAAATTAAACAGTCATAGTTGCCGTTCATCAGACCGGGAATGAGGCCGTCCCAAGCGACGTTCTTCAATTCCAGCTTCATGTCGAGTTCGTCGGCGATCATTTGGATCAATTCCACGTCAAAACCGGCAAAATTTCCGTCCTTATCGATGTACTCAAAGGGGGCATAGGCAGCCTCCGTACCGACTCTTAAAACGGCCTGGGATTTGTTACAGCCTGCACCGACAGCGATAAGCAGGGTTAAGGATAGGATGAGCGCTAAATATTTCTTCATTATGACACCTCCGAATATTGTGTTTAAGATATTCATGCGCTTGAGATATTACAATTATATAACATCATTTTTCGGATGCCAATAATAATATAAGTTCATATTGCTGAACAAATCGGGGCATGGTATAATTTGTAGAAAAGCAATGAAGGAGCATGAGAATCGTAGTCGTTTCCGCGGTTTTCAGCAGTAGTTGTACCGGAGTGACAAGAGAGAGCAGGTGGAAGGTGTAAACCTGTCGAATCCGGTGGCAGCGAATTACTCTCCGGAGCTGACGGCGGAATTTTCAGTATGCCGATTCGGGAACGCCCGTTAACGCGTGAAGAGGAGTGCCGGGAACATGGATTGCGGCGCTTAAAGTAAGGTGGTACCACGAAGACTTTCGTCCTTATACGGGATAAAGTCTTTTTTTATTATAAGGAGGAGAATAGGATGTCAGTTATCGATGTTTTGAGAGAACGGGGGTTTATCCAACAGACAACCCACCAAGAACCTCTATATGAACTGTTAGAAAAGGAGAAAGTCACCTTTTATGTAGGATTTGATCCGACGGCCGACAGTCTGCATATTGGTCATATGCTTCCGATCATGGCCATGCATCATATGCAGGAAGCCGGGCACCGGCCTATCGCCATTCTGGGAGGCGGTACGGCGATGATCGGTGACCCCAGCGGACGGACGGATATGCGAAAAATGTTGACTGAAGAACAGATTGACTATAATGCGTCTCGCTTTAAAGGGCAGCTCTCCCGGTTTATCGATTTCAGTGACGGTAAGGCACTGATGATCAACAACGCCGAATGGCTGCGCAATTTGAATTACATTGAGTTTCTTCGGGAAGTGGGGTCCCAATTTTCCGTCAATCGGATGCTGACGGCGGAGTGTTATAAGTCCCGGATGGAAAAAGGGTTGACGTTCATCGAGTTTAACTATATGTTGCTGCAATCCTATGATTTTTTGATGCTTTACCGGAAATACGGATGTAAACTGCAAATGGGCGGCGATGACCAATGGTCCAATATTCTTGCCGGGGCTGATCTGATTCGCCGATTGGAACGGGGAGAAGCCTTTGGTATTACCTTCCCGCTGCTTACGACCAGTTCCGGAAAGAAGATGGGCAAAACCGAGGCCGGCGCCGTTTGGCTCGATCCCGAAAAGACCAGTCCCTATGACTTTTATCAATATTGGCGGAATACGGACGACCGGGATGTGGAGCGTTTCTTGGCCCTCTATACGTTCTTGCCCATGGATGAGGTGCGTCGTTTAGGGGCTTTAAAAGACCGGGAAATCAATGAGGCCAAAAAAGTCCTGGCTTATGAAGTGACCCGGTTGACCCACGGCGAAGAGGCGGCGAAAGAGGCGCAAAAGGCTGCCGAAGCTTTATTTGGAGCGTCGGGCGACGAAAGTGCGGTGCCTGCAATAACCCTCGACCGGAATGCCGTAATATCCGGGGTTCCCATCGCCGATCTGTTGGTCTCTGCCGGTTTGGCACCTTCCAAAAGCGAAGCCCGGCGGTTGATCGCTCAAGGCGGTATTACGTTGAACGACCAAAAAGTAACGGATATCAACCAAACGGTGACCGTGGAGGATTTCCCGGAAAATCAGGCCTTGATAAAAAAGGGGAAAAAACAATTCCAACGGGTGGTTCTGCAATAAAGGAGATTCCAAACAGCGGAGAAAACTTCTTCGCTGTTTTTGGTTAGGCTATCAATTAATTTAAAGAGAAAAACAGGGTGAATAGTATGAAGCAAATCATTGTGACTGCCGCTGTCATCGAAAAGGATGGCCGGTTTTTAATGGCCCAACGGCGGCTGCAGGATTCCGAAGGCGGAAAGTGGGAATTTCCCGGAGGCAAAGTAGAATGGGGGGAGGAGCCGCGGCAGAGCCTTTACAGGGAATTACAAGAAGAACTGGGGGTAAAGGCGGAGATTGGCTCTCTGTTGGAAACCGTCTCGGAAGTTAAAGGAAGCATGCATTTGATATTACTCTATTTTAAGTGCCGCATCGTGGAAGGGGAGCCGAAAGCCGTCGATTGCCAGGCGGTGTCATGGTGGGCACCGGATGAGATTGACCGCCTTCCCAAACCTCCCGCTGACAAACGGTTTTGGTCCGGTTATCGTTTCCGGCCGCCTGTCAAATGAGCCTTAGGAACTAGAAAAAAAACTAATTTATAATGTTGCAAAATCCGATATAATAGATATAAATATGTAGAATCGTCATTCAATTCTGAAGCAGGACGGTAGCAGTCAATGTTTTTGGCGGGAGGACGCCCGGATGGTCTATACCATATTAATTTTACTTGCTATATTGAACATCATCTTGTTTCTCCGCAACCGCTCATTTGTGGTCCGGATTGTAGAGTTGAAAAACTGGGTTCAGAAAATTTTAAGCGGAACTTCCTTGGAATTACAGCCAGATCCGCATCATGACGATTTGGCTGAACTTCGCCAGTCTTTTATTGACATGTACACCCGGATGGAAGAAAGTCGGCGTGAAATCGAGACCAATTACCGGAAATTGCAACTGTCCAGTCTAAGCTTGGAGGAAAAATATGCTCAGGCTTATACGTTGCAATTGATCCAGGAAGAAATCGCCCGTGAACTCGACAGTAATCAGTTGATGAAAAAAACCTTGGACATCCTTCTCGGGGTATTCGGCAGTAAACGGTGTACTATTTATATGGTGGATGAACAGAAGGAAGTGTTGGAGCTTAAGGCCAATTCGGGATTTGCAGTCGCTCCTGAACTTGAAAAAATTATTCCGTTGGATGCTAACCATTTGGTAGCCCGGGCTTGCCGTGAGCGCATGGTGTTCACCGACGCGGATGAAGCGATGGCCCAGGGAAAGACCAGCGGTAATATTGCCATTCCCCTGAGCGGTCGCCACAATTGCCTGGGCGTGATGGTGATGGAAAATGAATTGGTTCGCATTGCCAATCAGGATCTTGTCGATTTTGCCAAACTGATTGCCCAGGAATTAAGTCTGTCTCTGGAAAATGCGTATTTATATGATAAAATGCGGCGAATGGCCACTCACGATGCATTAACCGGTGTTTATAACCGGATGTTCCTGATGAATTATATTTCGGAATTGTTTGCATCCCATCCGCGAACTGTTTCGGTTATTATCTTCGATTTGGATCATTTCAAGGCGATCAATGATCGCTACGGGCATCTGGTCGGGGATATGGTTCTCAAGGAAACGGCACAGGTGGCCGGCGAAATGTTGCCGACCGGAATTTTGGCCCGGTACGGCGGGGAAGAATTCGTGGTGGTCCTTCCGGAAGTGCCGGTGAATGAAGCGGTCCGTTTTGCAGATAGCCTGCGCCATGCCGTTTTTGAACATCATTATCGCACCGATGACGGGCGAATGGTGGTGGTGACCCTCAGCGGCGGGGTGGCCGGTTATCCGGAGAACGCCGATTCGTTTGAAGGTTTGTTGCAAAAAGCGGATGAAGCTCTGTATTATGCCAAGAACAGTGGCCGTAACCGGATTTGCTTAGCCGACAAGGCCTGACAACGGGCTTGCGCCGATTGATTTTCCGGATATTTATACAACAGGAAATCCTTACTTGGAATGTCTGAAGTTGATGAAGTGTTACAAGAAGCGCCGAAAGGCGCTTTTTATTGTATGAGTTGACATAAACTTTACAATACAAACGGATATTTTGTGAAAAACGTGACGAATAATGTATAAATATTCATTAATTTTGATAGATTTAACATGAATGCAATATACAATGGCAACATTGTTGACATGGAATGACGATTTTGATAATATTTTGAGTATTAAAAGTATATTGTGATTGATGGCGGATTAAAGGAGGGGATTGTATGCTTAAAAATCGGTTATTATTGGCAGGCATTATTTTAGTACTTGTCTTTTCTCTGATCAGCGGATGTAATGAAAGCAAGACCATTAAGATCGGTACGATTCAGCCGATTAGCGGCCAGGTTTCCGCATACGGAATTCAAACCCGGGACGCCATTGCCATGGCTATCGAAGAGATCAATGCCAACGGTGGAGTTCTCGGCAAAAAGTTGGAATTGATCGTGGAAGATGATGAAGCCAGTCCCGAAAAGACGACCAATGCTTTTAAGAAACTGACGGCCAAAGACAAAGTGGTGGCGATCATCGGAGCGTTGACCAGTAAGTGTACCTTGGCCATTACCAAAAAGGCTCAGGCAAAAAAGGTGGTTTTGATCACTTCTTCTTCCACCAATGATACGGTGACCGATGCCGGAGAGTTCATTTTCAGGGCATGTTACAACGATTCGTTCCAGGGCCAGGTGAACGCCAAGTTCGCTTATGAAACCCTGAAAGCCAGAAGAGCGGCTATTCTTTATGATATTACCAATGATTATTCCAAAGGCTTGATGAGCAATTTTAAAGCCAAATTTGAAGAACTCGGCGGCCAGATCGTGGCTATCGAATCATACAGCACCGGCGATAAAGATTTCAATGCCCAATTGACCAAAATCAAGGCGAGCCAACCGGAAGTATTGTTTATCCCCGATTATTACAGCACTATCTCTCTCATTGCGAAACAGGTTCGGGGCCAAGGCATGACTATCCCAATGATGGGCGGCGACGGTTGGGATGAAATCACCAACAATGCCGGGGACGAAGTCATCGGCTGTTACTACAGTAACCATTATTCGCCGGATTCGGACGACGAGGATGTAAAAGCATTCGTCACCAAGTTCCGCGAGAAGTATAACATCACTCCGAACGCATTGGCAGCACTTGGCTATGATGCCGCTTATATTTTGGCCGATGCCATCGAAAAAGCAGGCAGCCTGGATCCTGTGAAAATTCAACAGGCGATGATGGAAACCGATAAGAAGATGGTGACCGGTTATATTCGTTTCAATGAAAAGCGGAATCCGGTCAAGTCCGCGGTTATGCTCAAAGTGGTCAAAGGGGCGGACGGGAAATTGACCACGGAATACGCAGGTACTGTTAACCCGTAATCAAAGAATCAAACTTTATTGGATGCTGGAGTAATGGTATAATTGGAATGGAATGATAATGGGAGAATCTTGTTATTCTCCCATTATTGTTGAAATACGCTGGACCCCCGTTTCCGGAAAAGATGTTTGAATGAATGAGGTGGGCTTATGGGATTTTTACATGAATTTTTACAGCAAATGGTGAACGGGCTATCGCTGGGAAGCATTTATGCTTTGCTTGCATTGGGGTACACCATGGTTTACGGCATCGTTAAACTGATTAACTTTGCCCACGGAGATATTCTGATGCTCGGAGCGTTCGGAGGCTTCTTTGTTTTGGCAGCATATGGCGTCACCCCGCTGACGTTTGTCTTGGCATTATTGGTAGGGATGATCGTTTGCGCGGTGGTCGGTATCGTCATTGAAAAGACCTGTTATAAACCGTTGCGGAATGCGCCGCGGATCAATGCGTTGATCACGGCCATCGGGGTATCGATTTTTATTGAAAACGGGGCCCGGGTGGTCAAGGTGATCGGCCCCAACCCTAAAGAGTTTCCCACGTTTAAAACGGTGAACTTTCCTATTGGCGATGTCAATATCAGCCAGATTCAAATCATCGTTTTTGTGGTATCCATCGCTTTAATGTTTTTATTGACTTATATCGTGAATCATACCAAACTTGGAAAAGCCATGCGGGCGGTTTCTTTTGACCGTCCGGCAGCCTATTTAATGGGAATCAATGTGGATTGGATCATTTCGTTTACTTTTGCTTTAGGTTCGGCTTTGGCTGCGGCGGCAGGAATTCTTTTTGCCAGCGCTTATCCCCAGGTTGAACCGTATATGGGGATTATTCCCGGGTTAAAAGCGTTTGTCGCTGCAGTGCTTGGGGGTATCGGCAGCATTCCCGGCGCCATGTTGGGCGGATTTATCATGGGGATTGCCGAAACGTTGACGAAAGGATTTATCTCTTCACAATTGGCGGATGCCATCGCTTTCGGAATTCTCATTTTGATATTGGTGGTTAAGCCTTCGGGTATTCTCGGTAAAAATGTCAGTGAGAAGGTGTAATTGCATGAAGAAGAATATTGCAAATGGATTGACGCTTGCGGCGATTGCCGTTGTATTCACCGGTATCTTGGCGGCGTTGGTATACATTGGAGTGATCGATGAATATACCGCCCAAATTTTAACGTTGGCAGGCATTAATGTTATTGTGGCTCTCAGCTTAAATTTAATTTCCGGATTTACCGGCCAATTGGCGCTGGGGCATGCCGGTTTTATGGCGGTCGGCGCATATACCACAGCGGTATGTATCATGAAATTCAATTTCCCGATGCTTTTGGCCATTCTGACCAGCGGTTTGGTGACAGCCGTCTTTGGTTTGATCATCGGTTTTCCGACTTTGCGGCTTCGCGGAGACTATTTGGCCATTGTCACTCTGGGGTTTGGAGAGATTATCCGCGTGATCATGATCAATCTGGAACAAATTACGGGAGGGGCAGCCGGCTTGAAAGGGATTCCTTCATTTACGGAGGATATATTACTCGCGCCGGCTCTTTCCATGCTCTGGGTTTTCTCCGTGATGATTATCACCATCATTTTGATGAGTAATTTGATTAAGTCTTCTTACGGTCGGGCAGTACTTTCGGTGCGGGAAGATGAGATCGCTGCCAATTCCATGGGAATCAACGTGTTTTATTATAAAATGTATGCCTTTACCATTTCGGCTTTTATCGCCGGAGTCGGCGGTGGTTTGTATGCCCCGTTCTTCGGATATCTCAATCCGACCATGTTTAATTTCCTGAAATCCGTTGATTTCTTGGTTATTGTGGTTTTGGGCGGTATGGGAAGCATTACCGGAACGGTTATTGCCGGATTCGTCCTCACTTACTTGCAGGAATTCTTGCGGTTTTTACGGGATTACCGCTTGGTGATCTACCCATTGTTGCTGATTTTCATTATGTTATTCCGTCCCAGCGGACTGATGGGCAACCGGGAAATATCGATTTTGGCATTGTGGCAACGGCTGTTTAAATCGGATAGAACCCAATCGAAGGTTGATAAGGCAGGTGAACGGCAATGACAGTATTACGGGCGAAAGATATTTCCATTCTGTTTGGCGGATTGAAGGCGGTTTCAAATTTCAATATGACACTTGAGGAAGGGGAACTGCTGGGGCTCATCGGGCCAAACGGCGCCGGGAAAACCACTGTGTTTAACATGCTTACCGGAGTGTATCACCCGACCAGCGGAGAGATAGAGTTTACTGACAAAAACGGCAAGGTACAAAACATTACCCATATGAAACCCTTTCAAATTACACAAATGGGGATGGCCAGGACCTTCCAAAATATTCGTCTGTTTAAAGATTTGACGGTGTTGGATAACATCCGCATCGCTTACCATTTTAATGTGAAATATAAATCGGCGGACGCCGTTTTCCGGACGCCGGCCTTTTTTAAGGAAGAAGCCGAGATTACCCGGAAGGCCGTCGCACTGTTGGAGATCTTTAATTTAGAACATAAACAGGCAGAACTGGCTAAAAACCTGCCTTATGGCGAACAACGGAAGTTAGAGATTGCCCGGGCCCTGGCAACCGGACCTAAATTATTGCTGTTGGATGAGCCGGCTGCGGGGATGAATCCCCAAGAGACCCAAGACTTGATGAAACTGATCCGTTTTATCCGGGAGAAATTCAACCTGACGATTTTGCTGATTGAACATGATATGAATTTGGTCATGGGTATTTGCGAGCGGATTATCGTATTGGACTACGGTCAGACCATTGCTGAAGGTACGCCGGATCAAGTCAGTAAAGATCCCCTGGTAATGAAGGCATATCTTGGAGAGGGGGTCGATCTTCATGCTTAAAGTTCGGGGACTTAATGTTTATTATGGAAACATCCATGCGCTGCACGACTGTAGTTTTGAGGTGAATGAGGGAGAAATCGTCACGTTAATCGGAGCCAACGGTGCCGGGAAAACCACGACGATGCACAGTATTTCGGGATTGATTCCGATTCATTCGGGAGAGATTGAGTTTTTAGGCCAATCGTTAAAAGGCGTGCCGGCCAATAAAATCGTGGAAATGGGGTTGGCCCAGGTTCCGGAAGGCCGCCGGATTTTCGCTAATTTGACGGTTATGGAAAACTTGGAGATGGGCGCTTATATCCGCCGTGACAAACAGGGCATCAAACAAGATTATGAAATGATTTTCTCCAAGTTTCCCCGTTTAAAGGAACGGTATCGTCAAGTGGCCGGGACCTTGAGCGGTGGAGAACAACAGATGCTGGCGATGGCTCGGACGCTGATGTCCCGGCCCAGGCTGATGTTGTTGGATGAGCCGTCCATGGGCTTGGCACCGTTGCTGGTTAAAGAGATCTTTGCCATTATTCAGGAGATTAACCGAACCGGTACTACAATTTTGCTGGTGGAACAAAACGCCAATATGGCGCTGGCCATTGCCAACCGAGCCTATGTATTGGAGACCGGTAAAATCGTTTTATCCGGAGATGCCAAAGAGCTGGCTGCCAGTGAAGCCGTGCGAAAAGCATATTTGGGCGGCTGATGGGTAGCGGAAGAAGATGAAAAATCCCGGAATGAACCCGGGATTCTTTTATTTCGGTAAAGCGGAGATGAACATAAAAAAACAGCCGCTGACAGCGGCCGGTTGGAAAGGAAAAGTGGTTAGAAGGGAAGGAATTTTAAATGAAAAAGTGAGTTGATGCCTTTAGTAATTCCTTAATTGTAGTATAAAAAAAGTAAGGGTTAAAATAAACTCCATTTGGGTTACGGTTCAGTGAACAAATGGTTACACTGTCATCTCCATGGAGGAATTGACAAGGATTGCTTGAAGAAAAGATTGTAAAAAGATATAATGAACCCAAAAGATCGCCACAGATTTGGAGGAGGATTCGGAAATGGGAGAACGGGTTTACAATTTTTATCCCGGGCCGGCGACATTGCCGTATGAAGTGTTGGAAGAGGCCAGCCAGAGCTTTTTGGATTTTAATCATAAGGGAATGTCCTTGTTGGAGATGAGCCATCGGGGCAAGGATTATGAAGCGATCCAAAATGAGACGGAAAGTCTGATGAAAGAACTTCTTGATATGCCTGACCATTACCGGGTATTGTTTATGGGCGGCGGAGCCAGCACCCAGTTTGCGTTGGTACCGATGAACTTTTTGAAACCGGGCACGGAGGCTGATTATATTGTTACCGGCAGCTTTGCAAAGAAGGCTTACGAGGAAGCGGCCAAAATCGGGAAGGCAAATATCGCGGCCAGCACCAAAGGAAGCAATTTTGACCGGCTGCCGGCGAAGGAAGAAATTAAACTCAGCGCTTCTCCGGTATATGTCCACTTGACGTCCAACAATACGATTTACGGGACCCAATGGCAGGAGTTGCCGTCTTTTGGCGGTGTGCCGCTGGTTGCGGATATGTCCAGTGATATCATGTCCCGCCGCTTTGACGTCAGCCAATTTTCCTTGATATATGCCGGTGCCCAGAAAAATCTCGGCCCGGCCGGCGTTACCGTTGTCATTATCGATCCGGGCCTTTTGGAGAAAGCCAATACGGATTTGCCGGTGATTATGCAATATAAGACATTTGTGGAGAATGATTCGCTTTACAATACGCCGCCGGTTTACGCCATCTACATGGTCAACCTGGTATTGAAATGGATTAAGAAAAACGGCGGTTTGGCCGCGATGGAACGCCGGAACCAGGAGAAAGCCAAGTATATTTATGATGTGTTGGACCAATATCCTGAATTTTATAAAGGCCATGCCCAAAAGGAATACCGTTCATTGATGAATGTTACCTTCCGTCTACCCAGCGAGGAATTGGAAGCGACTTTTGTGGCGGAAGGCGCCAAAAACGGGTTGGTGGGATTGAAAGGCCATCGGTCCGTCGGCGGAATCCGGGCTTCGATTTACAATGCCATGCCGGTGGAAGGTTGTAAGGCCCTGGCGGAGTTCATGAAGGAGTTCGTGAAGAAGAACGGTTAAACTGAATGGATGAAAGTGAAAAATTTTACAAGAGGCTGTCAAAGCCTCTTTTTTCTTTTAAAAAATCTCATAATTGGGGGGTGAACGTTCAAAACTAAGACAAAGAAGGAGAAGGGGTTGACGGATAATCACGAAATGCTTTCCGAACAAATCCATCATAAACTGCAGGAGGATCAAGGTTTAGGCGCCTATGACCTGAAAGTCAGGGTTTATCAGGACGGCGTGGTCCAAGTTCAGGGCATTGTGGACGTTTTGGAAGAAAAAATCCGTGCAGAACAGTTGATTAGTAGTTTTCCCGAGGTTAAGAAAGTCGAAAACGATATTACCGTTTGCACGGACGGTGGCATTGACGACGAGGATGTGGCGTTTGAAGTCAGCGAGGAATTGCGGGCCAATCCGGAGGTGCCTGATTCGGTAGGCGTCCGGGTAGTCGGTGGCGAAGTGCAGCTGGTCGGCAGCGTATCTAACTATAATGAGGCGGAGGAAGCGCTGGAAACGGCGGCCAAAGCCCGGGGCGTCCGGGAAGTCAGCAGTTTATTGAAGATGGCGGAAACTGTTGATGATGTGACCTTGACCGATCAAATTCAATCGGCGTTAACCGATAAACTGGAAACTATCCCCGGCCGAATCCGGGTGAGAGTGGAAGACGGTGTGGTTACTCTGACCGGTAATACTCCCGGGGAAGTGGCTCTGGAAGCCGTGAATATCGCCGGGAGCATTAATGGCGTGAAACGCGTCATCAATCAGATCGATCCGTGCCAGCCGAATCCTGCGGACTATGTGAAGCTGGAGGATTAAAGTTCTGCGTTTTTTCGAGGTAATTCCGTGCATGATGTAGCAGGCGGTTTTTCTCATTGTATTCCGGATTTTCCAGCACAATATCGGTTAAGTATGACAGGATCTTTCCGATGAGGGGCCCTGGCGCTAATTGAAAGGCTTCGATCAAATCCTGGCCTTTGATGGCCAGTTTTTTTGCGCCTTGGGATAAGGCTTCGGTTCTCAACAGCATGATGCGTTCATAGAGTTCGTTCCAGGCTTGCCAGGTTTGCCGGGTAATATGGCCGGTACCGACGATATCCGCCCGCCTTAGTTCCAGCAGATCGGGGACGGTTTCGGCTCCGACATTGTGGATCAGACGACGAACGGCAGCGTCACCGGCATGGGGCGGTAATTGAAACATATGCCATTCGATCAAATGGCTGACCGTATGGATGAAGGCTTTGGAGTAACGCAAACGGCTGAGGATTTTCCGGCTCAGTTCGGCTCCCAGACGTTCATGATAATAATAGTGAACTCCGGTTTCATTCCGTTGATAGACCAGAGGTTTCGCCACATCATGGAGTAAAGCGGCCCAACGAAGCTCCAAACGGGGCTGGATGGCGGCGACGGTCTCTAAAAGATGGTGCCACAGATTGGGATAGAGTGTACTCTGTCTAAACTGCCGGACGTTAAGTTCCGGGATGACTTGGGTGAGCAAGCCGGATTTTTCCAACAGATCCAATGCGGACCGGACATGGGGTCCGACCAACAGTTTGCTTAACTCGTCACGGATCCGTTCAGCGCTAAGCCTCTGAGCCCATTCCGGACGGACTGCCCGGAGGGTTTTGGCATCGGGGCGGAGATCCATGGTGGCTAAAAAACGGAAGAAACGGAACATCCGCAGTCCGTCTTCTGCAAAGCGCTTCTCCGGCTCTCCGACGGTTTGAAGCCGACGACGGTAAAGATCCCGTCGGCCGTTATAAGGGTCGACGAGGCGTTGGGAGCGGAAGTCGTAGGCCATGGCGTTGATGGTAAAGTCCCGCCGGGATAAATCGGTTAAAATATCGCGGGAAAACAGGATATGGTCCGGACGCCGACCGTCGCTGTACGCCATATCTTGACGCATCGTGGTAATCTCCACAGCATGGTCTTGGTGGCAGACGGTGATGGTGCCGAATTGTTTTCCCGTGGGATAGGTTTTGGGGAAAAGGGTCTCCACGGTGTCCGGCAGGGCATCGGTGGTGAGATCCCAGTCGTGGGGGGATATGCCGAGTAACAGGTCCCGGACCGCACCCCCCACCAAATAAGCTTGGTAACCATGGTTCAGGAGAATATGGGCGCAATCCGTCAACCACTGGGGAATTTGTCTGAAGTTTAACGTCTCGGTCGTATTGAGGGATATGTGGTATTGTCCGGACTTCACCGTATCACTCCCTGTATACTGGATGATGACTTTATTTTACCATAGTTCGCCGGTTCTCCGGAGTTTCCGGAGAATTTTTTTCATTTTTTAAGCATATGGTGATCAGAGGCGAGGAGGGGATCATACTGTCTGTCAAACCCATGGTTTATATGCTTTTGTTCATGCTGATGGGATTGGCTCCCGTCGTATGGTTCCGGCACCTGAATGAAGGGGCGGGAGCGGCGAGGACGCTGCCTGTGGTTTTGGTATCCCAAACCGAGCGAAAAATGTACCGGCTGGATCTGGAGGATTATCTGGTGGGGGTTTTGGCTGCCGAAATGCCGGCCCGTTTTGAGCTGGAAGCCCTAAAGGCTCAGGCTGTGGCTGCACGGACGGTGGCGCTGGGCCGGATGAAACGGTTCGGGGGAAGGGGGAGCAGGTATCATCAGGATGCCGACTTTTCCGATGACCCCAATGAAAGCCAGGCCTGGCTCAGTCCGAAACAACTTCGTACCAAGTGGAACTATTGGGAGTATGGCTCGTTTTACCGGAAAATAAGGCGGGCGGTGGCGGAGACTCGGGGTATCGTCATGGTCTATAACGGGAAACCGATTGATGCGGTATTTCATTCCACCTGCGGTGTAGGAACCGAGGCTGCCGTTAATGTATGGAAACATGACGTTCCTTATTTGCAGCGGGTTCCATGCGGGGTGGACAGCCATTCCCCCCGGTACAAGCAACAACTTTTCTTCAGATGGGATGATGTGGCCAGACGGCTGCGAATTTCAGTGGCGGAGGCCCGCACCCTTAAAATTGCGGAAATGACCCAAAGCGGCCGGGTGCTTCGTTTGGCCTGCGGTTCCCGGTACATTGACGGCCAGGAGTTTCGCAAAGTGTTTCAATTGAATTCTAATGCGGTCCGGCTTGAAAAAACTCCGGCTGGACTGCGGATGGAAGTGACCGGTTATGGGCATGGCGTTGGCATGTGTCAATACGGAGCCGACGGTTTGGCCAAACGGGGATGGAAATATCAGCAAATATTGGCCCATTATTATCAAGGGATTGGGTTCCGTAAAATTAAATACTAATTACGGATAAAATTTCCTGAAACGGTAAAGACTAGACTCGGGGTGATCATATGAAAAAAAGATCGCGTCGAGTCTGGTTAAATATGAAAGTCGGCATGCAAAAACGATGGCTGGGTGTTAAAAAAACAGCCGCCCGGATGTGGAAGGCAACGTCCCCGTTGCTGAAAGGGAAGTATTGGATTGCATATATTCTCTCTTTTACCTTGGGGTTTTATCTTTTTGGGCCTGCCCGGGGTTATGAACGTCTGAAAGAATGGCGGCCGGATGTTAACCAGCCAACTGGGGTTGAAAGTATCGAGGCATTAAAGAAAGAAATCGACGCATTAAAAAACGATTTGCGTAAAATGCAATCCCAAGATGAAGTCCAGGAATTTAGGTTTGATCCGAAAGAATTCCGGAGTCCTCTGGCCGGCGAGGTTATTAAACCCTTTGAATGGGTGAATTCGGGCGGTTCGTGGAAACTCCATGCCGGGGTGGATATTGCGGCGCCGCCCGGAAGCAAAGTAGCGGCTGCGGCCGACGGAACGGCGGTCAAAGTCGAAGAGTTAGTTGACGGCAGTTTCAGTGTACGTATCGATCACGGCAACGGATGGGTCAGCCTTTATTCCAATTTATCCCGAGTGATGATTCGGGAAGGCGATAGAGTGGCGCGCGGCTTTGTGCTTGGGACAAGCGGCGTTTCAGGCTGTAATTCCGAAGAGCCCTGCATTCATTTTGCCATCTATCGCGATAATCAACCGGTAAATCCTGAAGAATGGATTTCGGGAGGGTCTGTCTTAGTGGAGTAATCCGGATACCGGCTGTATCCGGCGGTTGTGATAACAAACATAATTCCCCTGCCCAAACCATATATATGTAATAAAAAAACCGGGGGGCGGGGGGATGAAGGATTATATTCAAAAACGCGTGTTGGACTTGAGCCATTTCATAGCCGATCATAATGCCACGGTAAGGCAAGCCGCCAAACATTTTGGCGTGAGCAAAAGTACGGTTCATAAGGATGTTACCGAGCGACTGCCGGATCTTAACCGGGATCTGGCGGAGCTGGTCAAAAGGGTGTTGGAGATCAACAAAGCGGAACGCCACATCCGTGGCGGAGAAGCAACCCGAAAAAAATATCAAATCAAGAAAGGATTTCATACCCAAAAAGGAGGATATTCAAAAAAGGCATAGAAAAATAGTTAGGGCAAGGAAAATTATGGGTTTGTCAGGGGGGCGGAGGCTTGAATTGGCATAATTTTGTGACCGATATCGGGATCGATCTTGGTACGGCGAGCGTGCTTGTATATGTGAAAAACAAAGGCATTGTGATTCGCGAGCCCTCCGTTGTCGCTCTTCAGAAAGACAGCAATAAAGTATTGGCCGTCGGAGAAGAAGCGCGTCAGATGATCGGGCGTACTCCCGGCAATATTGTTGCGGTACGTCCTTTGAAGGACGGAGTCATTGCCGATTATGACGTGACTGAAATTATGCTGAAATATTTCATCGAGAAAGTATCTCCGAAACCCCGTTTGTTCCGGCCGCAAATCGTGGTTTGCGTCCCATCCGGTGTAACCAGCGTGGAAAAGAGGGCGGTTTTGGAAGCGGCGATGCAGGCCGGAGCGAAGAAAACCTATTTGGTGGAAGAGCCCATGGCTGCCGCTATCGGTGCCGGGCTTAATATCACCGAAGCCAGCGGCAATATGGTGGTGGATATCGGCGGCGGAACCACGGATATCGCCATTATTTCCTTGGGCGGGATCGTCGTCAGCGAGTCGCTTCGTGTGGGTGGAGACAAGTTTGACGAAGCGATCATTCGGTATATCAAAAAAATGTACAATATGATGGTCGGCGAACGGACTGCGGAAGACATTAAAATTCAGATCGGGTCTGCCTATCCGGACGGAGAGGGAAAATCCATGGAGATTCGGGGCAGGGATTTGGTGACCGGTTTGCCGCGGACCATCAAGTTTACGTCGCTGGATACTTTCCAGGCCTTATCGGAACCGATTACCACGATTGTGGACGGGATTAAGTCAGTCCTTGAAAGAACACCTCCGGAACTGGCTTCTGACATTGTGGACAAAGGCATAGTATTGACCGGCGGCGGGTCGTTGCTTCACGGTTTTACGCGTTTGTTGGCGGAAGAGACGGGGATTCCCATTCATCTGGCCGAAGATCCTTTGTCCTGTGTGGCGTTGGGGACTGGAAGAATATTGGAGGATATCGGCTTAACCAGCATTAAGCATAATTTAATTGTCGGCAGCCGTTCCATGTAATGTCGTATGAAAGGTTTAAGTTTCAAAAAGTGAAAAAGTAAAGCCGGTCAGCGGACCGGTTTATTATTTTTTGATATAAAATATGCTATAATGAGTTAAAATCGTTTCATTGGATCGTTTGATATTTACAGATAGCATTTCAGAAAGCGGTTAAAGAGATCATGACAAATCATCGGATGAGTTTGCCCCGGACGTTGAACCGGAAAATATTGCGGGCGATTCGGGAATTTGATTTAATTCATCCCGGAGATCGGGTGTTGGTTGGTTTTTCCGGGGGCAAAGACAGTGCATTTTTACTGTATGCCTTGGCCATCTTTCGGAAACATCGGATTATCCCTTTTGAATTGGCGGCGCTTACTTTGGATATGGGTTTTGAACGCCCGATGGACGAAATGCCTCTCCGGCAGTATGCCGAGCGGCTGGAAGTCCCGTTATATACGGTAAAAACGGAGATCGCCAAATATGCGTTCAGCGATGATAATCCTGAACCGCCGTGTGCCACCTGTTCTTTCTTGCGGCGGGGAGCGATGAATCGTTTTGCCAAAGAGAACGGGTATAACGTGGTGGCGTTGGCCCACCATCAAGACGATGCGGTGGAAACTTTTTTGATGAGCATCATCTATTCCGGGCAGATCAAAACTTTTTTACCCCGGACGGATCTTTCCCGTTCCGGACTCAGAGTGATACGGCCTTTGGTTTATGTCCGGGAATATGAGATTCGAAAAGCGTTGTCCCTCATTAATTATCAGCCGTTGCCCAGCCCGTGTCCGATAGACGGCCACACGAAACGTGCGGAGATGAAGGAGCTTATCCGGAAATTATCCCGATCCGACCGGCGGGTTTTCAATAATCTGGCTTCTGCCATCCGTGAAGGAAGGACTATGGAACTTTGGCCGCCGGAAAGGCATGCGGGGGATTGACCGGCTGAAAATTTGTATGATATAATACAAGAAATTAACAGTACGCCAATAACGTTGAAGAGGAAAAGTACATTCAACGAAGTAATGACAGCGAGCCCGGGACGGTGAAAGCGGGTTTACGGAGTTGTTTGGAAGTTCGCCTCGGAGTTGCCTGCTGAACCCGTCCGACGACGGCATTAGGTAAGGCCGGATTCTCCCACCGTTATCCGGGGAGCAGCCATCACCTGTCGGGTTTGTCCGCAGGTCGCGGTTGAAAGTGGACCGTAAGGTCAATTTGAGTGGTACCACGGAAGTCACCTTTCGTCTCATACGAGGCGAAAGGTTTTTTTATTGAAGGGGGGCGGATGACTTCTTTAGCCAAGATTATAACGAAAAAAGGCGGAATCAATCTGCAACCAAACTGAATGAAGGAGGAAAAAACCATGTGGAATCCGGAAATGGAACTGATGTCTCGGAGTGAATTGCAAAAATTACAAAGCCAACGGCTGAAAAATACGGTAGAGCGGGTTTATCATAATGTTCCGTTTTATAAGAAGAAGTTCGATGAGGCGGGGATCAAGCCGGAACACATTCAAAGCGTGGCTGACTTGGCTCGGCTGCCGTTTACCACAAAGCAGGATTTACGGGATAATTATCCGTTTAATCTGTTTGCCGTGCCTCAGGATGAGGTGGTTCGGATCCATGCTTCGTCCGGAACGACCGGGAAGATGACCGTGGTCGGTTATACCCGGCACGATATTAATATTTGGGCTGAATTGATGGCTCGGACTTTCGGGTGCGGTGGAGTCACCCATAAAGACATTATTCAGGTAGCCTATGGGTACGGTTTGTTTACGGGCGGCCTGGGAGCCCATTACGGTGCGGAGAAGATAGGGGCGACGGTGGTCCCGATTTCCGGAGGGAACACCAAACGCCAGTTGCAAATTATGGCGGATTTTGGGACGACCGTATTGGCCTGTACGCCTTCTTATGCGCTGTATATGGCGGAAACGGCGCCTGAAGCCGGGATCCAGTTGTCCGATTTGAAGCTGCGGGTCGGCTTTTTCGGCGCCGAGCCGTGGTCCAACAACATGCGGAAAGAGATTGAGGCCAAATGGAACATTAAAGCGTTTGACATTTACGGCTTGAGCGAGATTATCGGGCCGGGCGTATCCAGCGAGTGTATGCAGCAGGACGGCCTCCATGTTTGGGAAGACCATTTCTTGGTGGAAGTGATCGATCCGAATACCGGAGAGGTACTGCCGGACGGCGAAAAAGGGGAGTTGGTATTCACCTGCATTACCAAGGAAGCGCTGCCTCTCATCCGTTACCGGACCCGGGATATCAGCATTATCACCCATGAACCTTGTGCTTGCGGACGGACGCATGCCCGGATGCACCGGGTGATGGGCCGGACCGATGACATGCTCATCATCCGCGGCGTCAATGTATTCCCGTCCCAGATTGAAAGCGTGCTTTTGGAAATCGGCGAGACCGAACCCCATTATCAATTAATCGTCGACCGGGAAGGCAACCTGGACGATTTGGAGATTTGGGTGGAAGTTTCCGAACGGCTTTTCTCGGACGAAGTTCGCAAACTGGAGCAGCTTGAAAGCTATATCCGGCGCGAAATCCAAAGCACTCTGGGAATTTCGGCCAAAGTGAAACTGGTGGAGCCGAAGACCATCGCCCGCAGCGAAGGAAAGGCCAAACGGATCATCGATCGCCGTGATGTCTACAAGCAATCATAAATTGTTGGATGTTGTCCAAAGAAAGCAGGATTTTCGAAAGCCCGTACGGAATCATTAATTACATAAGGAAATAGATGGGAGGAAGCGGAATGAAAGTTAAACAGTTATCCGTTTTTCTTGAAAATAAATCGGGCCGTTTAGCCACTGTGACGAAGGTCTTAGGGGATCATCAGATTAACATTCGGGCCCTCTCCATCGCAGATACGACGGATTTTGGCATTTTACGGTTGATCGTCGATCAGCCCGACAAGGCCAGCCAGGTCTTGAAGGAAAATGATTTTACGGTGAGCGAGACAGATGTGATCGCCGTCCAAATGAGCGATAAACCCGGCGGCTTGGCGGCAGTCCTCAAAGTGCTGGAGGATATCAAGATAAATATCGAGTATATGTACGCCTTTGTCGGCCGTACCGATGCCGATGCCGTGGTGGTCTTCCGGGTGGAGGATATCGACCGGGCTGTCGAATTGCTCCAGAAAGCCGGAGTGAAATTGCTCTGCGCCGAAGAGGTTTATGCGTTTTAACCCCGTGAATTGAGGCAAAAGATTTGCCTCAATTTTTTATTATGGACGGCGGCAGATTAGAAACGGTGCAAAGCGTAAATAATGAAGGAAGCGGAGAATTCCTGCAAATTGACAATCCATAAGGGTTATGATAAGTTAGAACTGAGTTTTGGTAAATGGCGGCGTGGCGCCTGTTTGTCAGCGAACTGTGGTTACCGGCAGAAAAGATTCGATCATGCAAAGGAGGAAAAAGAATGGTTTCATTAACCAAGCTGGGCAAAGGACAGGGAATTCCGGATAATGAAGTGATGGAGATGTTGGAAGCATCCTTGGAGGGAAGACGAGAGACGCTAAAAAAGGTGTTAATATTGCCGCCGGACTTCACTCGGATGCACTCTTATGCCGGCCGGATTACGGCCATGTACTACAAGCTTTTAACCCCTTCCTGTCAGGTGGATATTATGCCGGCTTTGGGCACGCATGATCCGATGACCCGGGAAGAATGTTTGGAGTTTTTCGGGCCTGAGGTTCCGTATGAGTCGATTGTGGTCCACAATTGGCGGAATGATGTCGTTAAAGTCGGAGAGGTTCCGGGAGACTATGTGCGTGAGGTTTCCGGGGGTCTGCTGGACTACAGCATCAATGTGGAAGTGAACAAGCGGTTGTTGGATAAATCCTATGATCTGATCATTTCTGTCGGTCAGATCGTGCCTCATGAAGTGATCGGGATGGCTAATTATAATAAAAATATCTTTGTCGGATGCGGCGGCAAAGACACCATCAATAAATCCCACTTCTTAGGCGCAGTATACGGCATGGAACAGATTATGGGGCGGGCGGATACCCCGGTCCGTAAAGTCTTCAATTATGCGGAAGAACATTATTTGCAGGATATTCCGTTGATTTATGTCATGACCGTCACTACCGTGAAAACCGGAGAGGTCAATCTGGAAGGTTTGTTTATCGGTCGGGAGTACCGTCTTTTTGAAGAAGCGGTTAAATTGAGCCAGCAAAAGAACTTGACGTTCTTGGACAAACCTTTGAAAAAAGTCGTGGTTTATCTGGACGAGAGAGAATTTAAAAGCACCTGGCTGGGAAATAAGTCGGTTTACCGTACCCGGATGGCCATTGCCGACGACGGCGAACTCATTGTTTTGGCTCCCGGTGTGAGAAAGTTCGGAGAAGATGAGGGGATTGACCGGTTGATCCGGAAATACGGGTATGTCGGAAAGATGAAGATTTTGGAGTATTACAAACAAAACCAGGACCTTCAGGAGAACCTGTCGGCAGCGGCCCATTTGATCCACGGTTCTTCGGACGGACGGTTTAAGATTACCTATGCGGTTGAAAACCTGACCCGCGAGGAAGTGGAGGGTGTCAATTTCAACTATATGCCTCTTGAGGAAGCCTATCGGAAATATGATCCCGCCAAGTTAAAAGACGGGTTTAATACGCTTTCCGACGGAGAAGAAATCTTCTTCATCAGCAATCCGGCCATCGGCTTGTGGGCTGATAAAGCCAAGTTCCAATAATCATACCAGCGGGAGATGGCGATGGAATATTCCCCAGATGTTCTTAAAGCGCTCCAACCGGAGCATCCTTTTTTTATAGGTTTCGATTCGGACGGTTGCATCTTCGACACAATGGACATCAAGCAGAAAGAATGCTTTTGTCCGGTGAATATTAGATGCTGGGGCCTGCAGCCTATTGCAAAATATGTCCGGGAGACCGTGGAGTTTGTCAATCTCCATTCCAAATGGCGGGGGTCCAACCGGTTTACCGCCCTGCTCAAAGTATTTGAATTGTTGGCGGAGAGGGAGGAAGTGAAAGCCCGGGGTTTTAAACTTCCGGATCTGGAGCCTTTGCGCCGTTGGGTCGATTCCGGTGTCCCTTTGGGTAATGCTTCTTTGGAAGAGACCGTTCGTCAAACCGGTGACCCGGTATTGAAACGAACATTGGCGTGGAGCCTTGCCGTCAATCAGGCCATTGCGGAACTGGTTCACGGAATCCCGCCGTTTCCTTTCGTGCGCGAAAGCTTGGAGAAGGTGTATCCGCAGGCGGACGTGATCTGTGTGTCTCAGACTCCTGCCGAAGCTCTGGAACGGGAATGGGAAGAACATGACTTGGTCAAATATGTCCGGGTTATTGCCGGGCAGGAATACGGCAGCAAAGTCGACCATTTAAAACTGGCTGCTGTCGGGAAATACCCGCCGGACCGAATTTTATTGGTGGGCGATGCCTTGGGAGATTTGCAGGCCGCCAAAATGGCAGGGGTTTTGTTCTATCCGATTAATCCCGGCCGTGAGGAAGAGTCTTGGCAACGTTTTTACGAAGAAGCATCGGACAAGTTTTTTAACGGAGAATACCACGGAGCCTATGAAGCGGGTTTAATCCGGGAGTTTGAGCGGTTATTGCCGGAGATACCTCCTTGGCAGCGTAAATAAACGTTACATTTGAATGAATGGATTGGGCGATGAAAGACTTTATTACATTAGGAATCGAATCATCATGCGACGATACATCCGTGGCGGTGGTCGCCAACGGCACGCAAGTTTTGAGCAATCTTATATCCTCACAGCTTGATGAGCATGCCAAGTTCGGCGGAGTGGTACCGGAACTGGCAGCCCGCTGTCATTTGGAAAGTCTGGTGCCGCTGTACCGGCGGGCCTTGAAGGAAGCGGGTATTACGTTGGATCACGTGGATTTGGTGGCGGTGACATATGGGCCCGGCCTGGTAGGGAGTCTGCTGGTCGGGCTCTCCTTTGCCAAAGGGTTGGCTCTTTCCCGAGGGCTGCCTCTGGTGGGCGTAAACCATATTGAAGGCCATATCTATGCGAATTTACTGGAGCACCCGGAAATCCAGCCGCCTTTGCTGTGCCTGACCGTTTCCGGAGGGCATACAGATTTGCTTTATATTAAAGAATGGGGAGAGTATCGGATTTTAGGACGAACCTTGGATGATGCGGCCGGGGAAGCTTTTGACAAGGTAGCCCGCGTGTTGGGTTTGGGGTATCCCGGGGGCCCGATCATCGACCGGTTGGCCAGAGAAGGGGTGCCGGATATCGATTTTCCGCAGGTGAAAACCTTATCCGATCCGGAATCGTATCATTTTTCCTTCAGCGGGCTGAAGACAGCGGTAATCAACTGGATTCACCGGCAGAAGCAGGCCGGGAAAGAGGTGGACGTGCCCAGGGTCGCAGCCAGTTTTCAGGCGAATCTTGTAAACCAGTTGGTCCGTCAGTTGGAAAAAGCTGTCCGGGCGTATCCGGTTCGGGCTGTGTTGCTATCGGGCGGTGTAGCCTCCAATTCGCTGCTACGGGAGCGTTGTGGGGAGCTTACCCGTAGGGAGGGATTGCCGCTGTATTATCCGAGTCCGCGGCTTTGTACCGACAATGCTGCGATGATCGCTGCCGCTGGGTATTTTAACTATCGTTCCCGGGGGAAAAGCCCTCTCGGGATCACAGCTGACCCCAATTTAAAACTGTAGGCTGTGGATAACTTTGGCCCGTTTCGGCAAACCATTGAGATGAAAAGGACGGTTATATACAGGTTAATTTGTGGATAAATTGTGGAATTTGTGAAAAATTCAGAAATATTCGGTAAATAGGCATTCTTTCTTGTGGATAACTTGTGAATAATGTGGAAACTTGTTGGGAGCGTAAGATGAATTGGGCTGATTTTTCCCAAGCGGATTTGGAACGCTGGTGCCCGTCCCGGATTTTAGAGCGGGGACAAGCCTGTTATCACGAGGGACATTTGTTGAAAGCGTGCCGTTTTGAAAATGTGTTGGCCGGAAAATTTCAGGGTGGGAGCGGTATTTATGAAGCCGTGCTTCGCTTGGAGGAAGGCAAGGCTTTATGGGAGTGCAACTGTCCCTATCCTGATTTTTGTAAACATTTGGCTGCTTTGGCATATGCCTGGCTGAACAACCCGGCGATGTTTGAAGTGTTAGACGGCTTGTACCGGCAGGTTGTGGATGATACCGTCATGCGGGAACGGGTGATGCACGAACTGGTGGCCAAGGGCCCTTTTCGTTTTCTCGATGTTTGCCGGGGGCAATCCGAGCACGGTTTTGCATCCAACCGGGTTATTTTGAATATCGTCCGCAGCCTGTTTAAATACCCTCAGTTAAAAATGGGGGATGTGGAGAACCTTTGGGAACGCCTTCAGGGGCTTGTCCCATTGTTGGAGGGGGAGATAGCGAAGGGTGAACCCGGGGTCCTTACTCCGTTAAAAGAAGTGTGGGAGGCATTAGTGGCCGCCTATCGGGATTCATTGGACCCCGGACTCAAGGAGTTGCTTTTGCAACAATTGCAATTGCAGCGGGCGCTGCCCCGCTTTTTCCCGACAGAGCGGCTTCAACCGTTTCTCCAAAGGTTAATCTCCGGATATTTTGATACGTTCTTATGGGAATTGGGAGAAGCGATCCGCCCGGTATTACGGGAGTATCTTGAAGCCAATCCCCGATGGCTTGCTCCGGTTTTGGAGGCGTTGAACGGCCGAGAAGGTTATCTTCATTGGATTCGCGGTTATGAGCTGTCGGAGGCTGTCCCCGCTTTGCACGGCCAATTGCCGGTGATTGCCGAACGGTTACAGTTGTCGCGGGAAGGCCGGTTGTGGTTAATCGACCGTTGGGCGGCGGAACGCCCGGCGGAAGCCTATCGTTTAGCCAAGAGGAGCCTGGCGGAGTGCAGAGGGAAAGAACGATGGCCGTTTCGGGACCGTCTCATCGAGATGCACCGGTTACGGTTGGAACTGAAACAGGCTGCGGCACTGAGCTATGTCCAATTGACGGAATCCCTCGATTTTGAAGAATATGTACGGTTAAAGCATTTGCTGCAAGATTATCCCGAGGATTTTCAGGGCTATTTGCGGCGGTTGGCCTGTGAACTCCGGCAACGGAAAGCGTGGCTTTTGCTTGGACGAATCATGATGGATGCCGGACGGTACCGGGATTTTATGGGTTTTCTCCCGGAAGTCCTGGCGGATAAAGATGCTCTGTTCGGGATGGTTGATGTGTTGGCTGACTGGAAGGAACCGGCAATTCTCGGATATCCCATCTATCCGGCTGTCCTGTTGGCGGCTGTGGACGGGAGTCCGCGGCGCCAAGCGAACCCAATATTACGGGCCATAGCCGCCTATAAAAAACTTTGCCTCCGTAATGGCAACAGAGACTTATGGGAAGCCTTCGTCTCTGAGGCAAAAAGCCGCTTGGACGGGAGGATCCTTGGACGTTGGGGGGCGTTGTTGGAATGATGTCAAGGAAGATGTCGGAGGAGAACAAAGATCGTCTGGAACTGGGTGGTTCGGCCATCGTGTTCGAGGTCCGGGGCGACGTAGGAGAACGGGTTCAGCGCCTTCGGGAAAAATTTGATCCGGTATTGGCCAATGAGATTCCGGTGGAGATTACGGTGGCCGGTTCGTCGGGCGTGGGCCCCATCGCCTTCGGCCAAGACGGAGAAACCGTTTTAAATGAATTGGGCCGCATTGCTCGGCGGTTGAAGCCTTTTGAGGCCTGGCTGGGGCGGGTTATCCGTTTTCCCGGCACCGATATTTTTGTCTTTGAGGTATTGCCCCGGGAACCTTTCGAACTGTTCTACCGCTGGCTTTCGGATTCATCCATCGTCTTTGAGCCCATCGTCAATCCGTTTTTCCCCCATTGTTCGCTGCATATTTGGGGCCCGGTCGGTCCGGAACTGGCGGCTGAGATGTTGCGGCAAAGAATCAAGGGTTCCTTTCGGGTGGACTCGTTTGCGGTCTACCAGCGGATAGGCGAAAAAACGGTCGGACTGGCGGAGCGCTTTCCGTTAACGGGGCCATGAAAATGTCGGTTAGGGCAATAATCGGATTGACGTAAAGGATAAGTCGTTATATAATTTAATTTAAATCAAATATTAATATTTCTTGCGGATGAAAAGGAAGAACCGTTAACGGCTGAAAAAGAGAGGAGGGCATTGGCTGAAAGCTCTCCAGTACGTGACGGATGGATGTTGGATGGCATCCAACATCAGACCACCTTGGACGCTCCGGCGAAGGCGGTTAAGCCGCATAAGTCGGCGTGTGGCAGCGATAATGCCGATCCGAGCGGGCATTCCGCAATGAATGCCAACAAGGGTGGAACCGCGGTAGATACCGCCCCTTTTTGAAGGGGCGGTTTTTTTAGTTATATGGATTGGAGGAAGAACGATGAAAGTAACATTTCCGGATCAAAGTGTCCGAGAATATCCGGACGGGAGTACGGCCTTGCAAATCGCCGAATCTATCAGCCCGCGTCTGGCCAAAGAGGCCGTTGCTGCTAAAGTGAACGGTGAGTTAAAGGATGTGACTGCTCCATTATCCGGTGAGGTTGCCTTGGAATTGATTAAGCCGGAAAATCCGGAAGCCTTGGAGATACTCCGGCATACAGCCTCACATATAATGGCCCAGGCGGTGTTACGGTTGTTTCCCGGGGCTAAATTGGCCATTGGGCCGGCCATCGATACGGGGTTTTACTATGATTTCGATTTGCCGGAAAGTCTGAAACCGGAGGACTTGGAGAAGATCGAAGCAGAGATGGCTAAGATCGTCAAAGAAGATTTGGCGGTTAAACGGTTTTATATGAGCAAACAGGAAGCCTTGGAGTACTACCGGCAGAAAGGTGAAAAATACAAAGTAGAATTGGTGGAGGGCTTGGAGGACGGTTCCATCTCCTTCTATCAGCAGGGAGAGTTTGTCGATCTGTGCCGTGGTCCTCATTTGCCGAGCACCGGTCGGCTCAAAGCATTTAAGCTGATGTCTGTTGCAGGGGCGTATTGGCGGGGGGATTCCAATCGGGAGATGCTGCAACGGATTTACGGGACGGCCTTCTTCAGCAAGAAAGAGCTGGACGAATATTTGCAGCGCCTGGAAGAAGCAAAAAAACGGGATCATCGGAAATTGGGAAAAGAATTGGATTTATTCGATATTTTGGATGAGGGGCCCGGTTTTCCGTTCTTCATGCCGAAAGGAATGGTCCTTCGCAATATTCTCGAGGATTTTTGGCGGCAGGAACATAGAAAACGGGGGTATCAGGAGATTAAAACGCCGATTATCCTCAACGAGGACTTGTGGCACCGGTCGGGGCATTGGGACCACTATCAGGAAAATATGTATTTTGTCAAAATCGACGAGGGTAATTTCGCCATCAAACCCATGAACTGCCCTGGCGGGATGTTGGTCTATAAACGCAGGCTCCATTCTTATCGGGATCTGCCGCAACGGATGGCGGAATTGGGTTTGGTTCACCGCCATGAACTGTCCGGCGCTTTACACGGCCTGATGCGGGTCCGTTGCTTCACCCAGGATGATGCCCACATTTTTATGACACCGGACCAGATCAAAGATGAAGTCTTGGGAGTCATCAGCCTGATTGACGACTTCTACAAGGTATTCGGCTTCAAATACCATGTGGAGCTTTCTACCCGGCCGGAAAATTCCATGGGTACCGATGAACAGTGGGAAAATGCCACCGAAGCATTGCGGAATGCCTTGGAAAGCAGGGGGATGGCCTATAAAGTCAACGAAGGCGACGGGGCCTTTTATGGGCCGAAAATCGACTTCCATCTGGAAGATTCCATCGGGCGGACCTGGCAATGCGGTACCATTCAATTGGATTTCCAAATGCCGGAGCGCTTCGATCTGACCTATATCGGCCCGGACGGCGAAAAACATCGGCCGGTCATGATTCACCGGGTGGTTTTCGGCAGCATCGAACGGTTTATCGCTATCCTGACGGAGCATTATGCCGGGGCCTTCCCCGTGTGGCTGGCGCCGGTCCAGGTGAAGTTACTGCCCATCAGCGAAGATCAACTTCCTTATGTCCAGGAGGTTCAAAAGCGGCTGGAAGAAGCCGGCCTCCGGGTGGAAGTGGATGCTCGGAATGAGAAGATCGGTTATCGGATTCGGGAGGCACAACTCCAAAAAATCCCCTATATGCTGGTGGTTGGGGAGAAAGAAGTCCAGACAAAAGCCGTGGCGGTCCGCTCCCGGAAAGAAGGAGACTTGGGCGTGCAAAGTATGGATACGTTTATCCAAAAGATATTGGACGAAGTGAAAAATTATCAGTAATGGACGGATGAAGGCTGCTCTTACGGGCAGCCTTAAATTTTAAAAAAGAAATATTTTTCCCTCTAGGTAAAAAAAGGAGACATGACGAAATAATAATTAGGGAATAGCCAATCTTTAGATCAGCCGAAGAAATGATGATGTGGAGGGATGAAGGTGATTGTACAAGAACGGATGTCCCGTAATCCGGTAACGATTACGGAAACCACGCCGATTTTGGAAGCCGGGGAGTTAATGCGGAAGCACAATTTCGCCCGTCTGCCCGTGGTCCGGGATGGCAAAGTGGTGGGAATTATCACTCGGGAAGACCTCCTGAAGGTCAGTCCGTCGGCGGCGACAACCTTAAGCGTTTGGGAGCTGAATTATGTCTTATCCAAACTGTTGGTGAAAGAAGCCATGACGAGAGAGGTTGTCACGATTGAGCCCGAAGCCACCTTGGAGGAAGCGGCTCTATTGATGCGTACTAAGGGCATCGGGGCTTTGCCTGTGGTGAAAGACGGGAAATTGGTCGGGATTATTACGGAATCCGACATTTTTGACGCATTTATCGATCTGATGGGTTTGAAAGAAACCGGAACCCGCTTAACCTTGGACTTGGAGAACCGGATCGGCGTCGTTGCCGAAGTGACCGAGATCCTTAAGGAACAAGGAATCAATATCATCTCCATGGCTCTATTCAACCGGGAAAACAAAAGCGGCGAACTGGTATTGCGGCTGGATCGGAAAGATTGCGGAGATTTGGTGGATTTATTGAACAGAAAAGGATATAAAGTGGTTCATGTAGCCACGTGGGCATGAATAATTTGCGTTAAGTTCTAACCGGGACCGGACCAATCATAAAAATTAGGAGTATCCAATACTTAGCCATTCATGCAGGGGGTTTGGCGGATGTCGGATTCGGCACGGGCGAGTATGGTTCTGATTGGTCTGGTGTTGATTTTCCTCTTTTTGTTTAGCACGCCTTCCGGCGGTGCGGTTTTCCCCGAAAACCGGACGGAATGGCTGGAACGGTTCCGGATTGTGCCGAAAGAAACTCGTCGGCCCAAGTTGGTGACTGTTCCTGAACTATCCTTGCCGGTGGCGAAGGAAAAGCCGGAAACTCCGCTGCCGTCGGCCCCTGTAGTGAGAGGGGTGTACCTGACGTCCTGGAAGGCAGGAAATGCCCGTTTTGTCGACGAGTTGCTCCAATTCGTTGAAACAGCCGGGATCAATGCCGTTGTCGTCGACGTAAAGGATGATAGCGGCCGCGTCAGTTTTGTCAGCGAAGCCGGAGGCGAGGCGTCTTTGGCCAAGTTTGACCCCCGGGAGCTGTTGGAACGTTTCAGGGCGAAGGGGATTTATCCTATCGCCCGAATTGTGGTATTTAAAGACCCTTTTTTGGCCAAGTACAGTCCGGAACTGGCGGTGAGGCACTCCCGGGGCGGACTGTGGCAAGACCGGAAGGGTCTTTATTGGGTCGATCCGTATAATACCAGGGTTTGGGATTATAACATCGCCATTGCCAAGGAAGCGGCCAAGCTGGGGTTTGCCGAGATTCAATTTGATTATGTGCGGTTTACCAGTGACGGCCCGGTTTCCGAATGCCGCTATCCTTCCCAGGACGGGCGGACCAAGACGGAAGTGATCTGCGGTTTTTTACGGCAGGCAGGACGGGAACTCCGGCCTTTGGGAGTGAAGATTTCGGCCGATGTGTTCGGTTTAACCTGCTCGGTCCGGGACGACCTGGGGATCGGGCAACAATTGGAAAAGATAGCCGCGGAGGTGGACGTCATCTGCCCGATGGTCTATCCTTCCCATTTTTATGCCGGTCAGTATCGGATTGCCGATCCGGACCGGGCCCCGTATCAAACGGTTCGTCGCAGTTTGGAGGATGCCAAACGGCGTTTGGAAGCCTCCAACTTTTCAACCGTTATCCGCCCCTGGCTTCAGGATTTTTCATTAAGAAGCAGGTATGGGAGGGGGGAGATTCAAGCACAAATCCGTGCAGTCCGAGATGCGGGATTGGATCAATGGATTTTTTGGAATCCTTCCAATGACTACCGGATCGATAAGTATCATGACGGGTAAGAAGGACGGAACCGGACAGTCTGTTTTTTTGGTTTTTAGAAAAAATTGTTTGTATTTTTGTGAATAGTCTGATATAATAATTCAGTCCGTATAAATTACGGCCTCTTTTTCCTCAAACGGCGAACCCGATTGAGGAATTAGCAGCATTTATGCAGGGAGGGAAACTCATGAAAACGTATTTAGCCAAACCTGGTGAGGTTCAGCGTAAATGGTATGTCATTGATGCTGAAGGCAAAGTATTGGGCCGTTTGGCCTCACAGGTCGCCGCCATTTTACGTGGCAAGCACAAACCCGAATTTACGCCGAATGTCGATTGTGGTGATCATGTTATCATCATCAACGCCGACAAAGTCCTTTTGACCGGCAAGAAAGATGAAAACAAGATTCATTACAGACATTCATTGTATCCTGGCGGGTTGAAAGAGATCAAGTACAGCCACTTGTTGAAGACCAAACCGGAGTATGCGATCTCCAGAACCATTTGGGGCATGCTTCCTCATAATCGCTTAGGTCGCAAAATGATTACCAAATTAAGAGTTTATCGGGGCAGCGAACATCCGCATGCGGCACAGCGTCCTGAAAAACTTGAGATTGAGGCCTAAGAAAGGAGGAAATAGAAAATGCCGAGAGCTAAAAAGACAACGAAGTCAGTCTATTATGGAACCGGCCGCAGAAAATGTTCTGTAGCTAAGGTGAGATTGGTTGCCGGTCAAGGCAATATATTGGTGAACGGGAAACCGGTTGCTGATTATTTCGGCCGTAAAGTCTTGGAACTGACGGTGAGACAGCCGTTGGCCCTGATTAACGGCGAAGATAAATACGATGTTTTGGCCAGCGTTCATGGTGGTGGCAAATCCGGACAGGCCGGTGCCATCCGGCATGGAATCGCACGGGCATTACTTAAGGTGGACGAAGAGTTCCGCTCTCCGTTGAAGAAGGCCGGATATCTCACCCGGGATCCGCGTATGAAAGAACGGCGTAAATATGGTTTGAAGAAAGCGCGTAAAGCTCCGCAATTCTCAAAACGTTAATTATCGAAACACGGCCGATGGCCGTGTTTTTTATATATTTAAGGCCAATGGGGGGAGAGGTTTGGAACGGATGCTCATGGTTGCCGGCGGGCCGTTGTCAACCGACCATTTATACCAAGAGATTAAGGATTATCCGGGACGGATCATGGCTGTGGATTCCGGGGCGGTCCCGTTGTTGAGGATGGGGGTCAAACCGGATGTTTTATTGGGGGATTTTGATTCTTTGCCTGCGGCGGATCTGGAAAAGTTGATGCGGGACGGGGTCCGGTTCATCCGATTTCCGTCTGAGAAAGACCAAACGGATCTGGAATTGGCCTTGGAATGGGCAGCAGGCCAGGGGATCCGCGAGGTCCGGGTTTGGGGCGCTTTGGGAGGCCGCCTTGATCATACTTTAGCCAACGTGGGGCTCTTGTTGAAAGGCGCCCGGCTGGGGCTTACGGTATGGCTGGTGGATCCCTGCCATGAAGTTCGGGTATTTGAAAAGTATTTGCGTCTGAAGGCCAGGCCCGGCTGGGCAGTATCGTTAATTCCGTTGTTTACGGCGACAGGGGTCTTAACCCGAGGATTAAAATATCCGTTAAACCGGGAAACCTTACATTTCAGCGAAGGCCGGGGAATTCATAATTGTTTTGCCGCCGATGAAGCGGAGATATCGGTGGAAGAAGGGATGGTGCTGCTGGTTCATTTTGCGGAAATGTTGGATCAAACTGCGGATGATGTCCGCTAAACCATTCTTTTTTGTCATGTAAAAAAAGGGACTCCCATTTGACTGAAATCGGATAAACTGTATATAATAATAGGGAATTCGTAATGAAGCTTTAGTTTTGATGAAATTTCAGGTTTTTCGGAAAAGTCTTTGGGGGTGGATGAATGGCGCAGGCCAAACGAGTTATGGTGAGTATGCCTGACAGTCTCCTCCAAGAGGTGGATCGGTTTGTCCGCCGGGAAACGGGAAACCGCAGTGCGTTCGTTCGTGAAGCCGTTTTATTGTTAATGGATCAACGAATGAGAAAAGAACGCCTTGAACGCTGCCGTATCGGGTACGAGAGAACCGGAAAATTGAATTTGGAATTGGCTGAAGACGGATTTGACGGGGATTCCTCCGATTTTGAAATCTATGAAGAATATTTGATGGAGAGGGAATAAGAGTGTGATCCGTCGGGGTGATATTTACTACGCCAATTTAAATCCGGTTGTCGGCTCCGAACAAGGCGGTCAAAGACCGGTACTGGTCATTCAAAATGATATTGGAAACACCTATAGTCCAACCACTATCGTTGCAGCCATCACTTCAAAAATTAAACGCGCCAAACTACCCACTCATATTGAGATCAGCGCTGCCCGTTACCGATTGGAGAAAGATTCGGTAATCCTCTTGGAACAATTGCGGACCATCGACAAACAACGGTTAAAAGAGAAGATCGATCATTTGGACGATGAAATTATGGCAAAGATTAATGAAGCCATCGAAATCAGCGTGGGTTTGAAAGACCTCCATTGAACCGGGCCTGTGAAAAAGCGAATAGGCCCGGTTTTTTTGGCCGGTCCAGCGCGATGCCTTGACCGTATTCCGGTTGATATGATAATCTTGAAACAAACGGCATAAGGGTTGGAGCGAATGAAGGAATTGTACATAGCGACAGACATGGAAATGATCCGTTTGGGAGAACGCCTGGGAAATAAGCTGAGAACGGGAGATCTCCTTTTTTTATTTGGCGATTTGGGCGCCGGAAAAACTACGTTAACTAAAGGGATTGCAGCAGGCCTGGGCGTGGAGGAGCCGGTGACCAGTCCGACTTTTCAATTGAAAAAAACGTATTATGGAGAGAATATTGTCCTCAACCATTTGGATTTATATCGGCTGGAGAGCCCCATGGAACTGGAGATTCTGGAGCCTGACGCATTGCTGGACGAAGGCGTCACGGTGGTGGAATGGGGAAAACTTTTAAAAGACAGGCTCCAAACGGACTGTCTGGAGATTAGAATAACTCTGGAGACGGAGACCGGCGGCAGAAAAGTGACGATGATACCATTCGGGGACCGTTATTGCCGGTTACTGGAGGAATTGAAATTATGCTGATTTTGGGGATTGATACGGCAACGCCGTGGGGAACCGTGGCGCTCTGCCGGGATGAAGACGTCCTGTTTGAAGTCTCCCTTCGCAAATTGAAAGGCGGCGGAGAGTATCTCTTGGCTTTGCTAGAGCAATTGATGGAGACATCCGGTGTCAGTTTTAAGGAGATCGACCTGATCGCGGCCGGTACCGGCCCCGGATCGTATACCGGTATCCGGGTAGGTCTTGCGGTCGTATCCGGTCTGGCGGAAGGATTGCAGGTGCCGGTGTGTCCTTTGAGTACTCTGGAGATCATCGCTGAAAACTGCCGGAAAGCCTCCCGGTGGATCGTTCCTGTCATCGATGCCCGTCGGGCGGAAGTGTATACCGCATTGTATGAAGCGACGCCCGAAGGTTTACGAGAAGTCCGGCTTCCGGCTGCCCGCCCGGTGGAGGAATGGGCCCGGTCGTTGTCGGAAATTCCGGAACTCATGGTATGCGGGGATGGAAGTAAGGAATATATTGACATCTGGAACGGGTATAATAATGTCACGATCGCCCCGGCGTATTGGGATCGGCCGCTGGGAAGCATGGCGGCACAGTGTGCCCGGCGGGCTTGGAAATCCGGTTCCGAACCGGGATATGTTCTGAAACCATCCTATCTGAAACGCGTTGAAGCCGAAATCCGATTGGAGGAAGCAAAGGATGGTAGACGTCCGAATCTTGCCGATGACACTGGAGGACGTGGAGTCGGTCGTTGAAATTGAGGAGAGTTCGTTCCCGGTCCCATGGTCCAAAAACTCTTTTATCTATGAATTGCTCGAAAATGAGCGAGCTGTTTATTTGGTGGCCAAGGATGTCATGGAACGGGTTTTGGGCTATGTGGGCCTGTGGGTGGTCTTTGAGGAAGGACATATCACCAATCTGGCCGTGCATCCTTTATATCGCCGACAGGGTGTGGCCCGGGCATTGTTGGAAGGCCTGATCGAAGCGGTTCGCCCTCTGGGTATCCAACATCTGACTTTAGAAGTCCGGGCTTCTAACCGGCCGGCTCAGCAACTTTATGAAAAAATGGGGTTTGTGCAGGTGGGGATTCGCCGCAAATATTACCTGGACAACAATGAAGATGCATTTATCATGTGGAAGGGCCCCATTTGATCTTCGGGGCTGAACGAGTGACCGCGCAGCCGCTTAAAACGTTAAAATTTTTTTAAAAAATTTTTGCAATGTAGTAGGAATTGGACGGGCGGTTGTGCAATTATATATACAACAAAGTTTTCATTACTGACATAAATGATAAGGGGTGGCGAGATGATTGAATCCTCAACTGCAAAAAAAACCATGACCATGGTGGAACAAGACTTGCTCAAAATGGGGAATCTGGTCGAAGAGACAATGCGGAATGCCATTAAAGCCCTGCGTGAACAGAATGTCGATTTGGCCAGATTGGTGATTGAAAAAGATGATTTAATCGATAATCTCCAAATTGTCATTGAGGAAGAAATCGAACAGATGGTATCGAAAACCCCTCAGGTCGGGTTTGACTTGCGGCGCGATTTTACAACGATTAAGATCGTCAATGACCTGGAGCGGATTGGCGATTATGCAACCAACATCGCTCAAGTGGTTCTGGAATTGAAGAACGATAAATACATAAAACCGTTGGTCCATATTCCGAAGTTGGCCGTGCTTGCCATGAATATGGTCTCAACGGTTTTAAAAGCTTTTGTAGAGAGAAATGCGGACCTTGCCGAAGCGGTTTGCCGGAAAGATGAAGAAGTCGACAATATTTACGAAGAGATTCAGGAGGAATTGATCGGGATTTTGGCGGAAGATCTTTCCCCCCAAGTGGCGTTCCAAGCATCGCGGTTTTTGCTCATCGCCGAATGGTTGGAACGGACCGCCGATCATGCCACTAATATCGGTGAAGAGACCATTTACATCGTTACCGGAAAACGGGTTAAGTATTAAGATGAAAGAGAAGGATTATATCATCCAAAGAAGCCGCAAGGCTTCTTTTTTTGTCCGATTAAAGCAGGTATATTCGTTGCCGGGGAGTCATACACATTAGCAGTATGTAAAGTATTGAGGGAGTTGGATGGAGAGTGCCTGTGGCGATGAAATCCATGTTGCTGAAAATCGCAGTCGTGGGTATATTGATTGGCATGCCGGTGATGGTCAAGGCCAATCATGAACGGGCGGCGGTCTACTGCCGGGACGGAGAGCGTTTCGTCATCGAGAATGCTTTGGAAACCTCTCAGGCCGGCGCAGCGGAATCCAGCGATTTAATCGTCATTGAAGTAAACCGTTTCCGGCTCACGTTATACCGTAACGGCGAAGTCTTTAAACGGTATCCGGTGGCGGTAGGTGCTCCGGAGACGCCCAGCCCGGTGGGAGAATGGAAAGTGATACATAAAGGGGGCAAGTGGGGCGGTGGGTTTGGGGACCGTTGGATCGGCCTTAATGTGCCGTGGGGGATTTACGGGATCCATGGTACCAACAAACCCGGTTCCATCGGGTCCCGAAGCAGCCATGGTTGCATCCGGATGTATAACCGGCAGGTAAAAGAGCTCTACAGCCTGATCAGACTGGGTACTCCGGTCCATATTATCGGACCTTTGCCCAAGGTGTCGCTGCGAAAAGAATACCGGCGTAAATATACAGGTAAAGACGTAGTACGAATCCAATTTGCCATGCGGGAGGCAGGGTTTGATCAGGGACCGGCGGACGGCCGCTTCGGCCCGGCGATGGAAGAGGCCGTCAAGCGGCTGGAAACGTATTACGGTTTACCTGTTGACGGCATTCTTGGCCTGGATGAACAGTATATTTTAGGGCTGCGTTGAAACGGGGTGAGGCGATGATTGTCGTTTACCGACGGACAGGGGTTATTCTTTTATTGATCGCCATGTTCGCTATCGGGTTTTTGGGCGCCTTTGTTTATCAACGGTCCAGGGTAAAAATCGGGGAACACTATATCCGGATCAATCCTACGGCGAAAATCAATCCGGAAAAGCAATACCGGTTGCGGTTGTGGGATTACCGGCTCCCGTTGGATTCCGGGGATGGCTATACCCGTTATCTACGGAAAGCGGTCCGTGATTTTCAGCAAAAGTTTCCCAATATCCGAGTGGAAATTAAGTTCTTGGATTTATTAAACGGTGAAAAGGAGCTGAGGCAGGCGCTTGTCCGAAATGAAGCTCCGGATGTTTATGCTTCCTTCTATTCCGTCCCTGATTTTTATTACTTGCGGCAGATTCCGGTGGGCCCGTTTTTGACCAAAGAAAAGAAGGAGCGGTTTCATCAACGGGCGGCGGCGTTATATTCCGTTGACGGAGTCCTTTGTTCTTTTCCACGCTGGACTTCGGTGAATGTTTGGGTAGGTAATCGAAAATGGTTGGAAAACGCCGACTTGAATATTGAAAAATTGCAACGCTACGGTTGGGATTGGAACGACCTGCAAAAACTGGGGACACGGCTGCCGAAAGGCGTTTACGCGCTGGCCGGATATCCGATAAATGATGGCTTCCTCCAGACGCTTCGGGAGTCGGGAAAACGGACGCCCGAGGTAAAAGCCTTATTGGAGTTGGTGGCCGGTATGGCGAAAGGGGGTAAAATTCCGGCGAAACTGGAGCATCAGCCGATTGCCGGGTTTTTGGAAGGAAAAGTGGCCTGTTTGGCGGGGATTCGACCCTTAACTTATCGAAAGATAATGCAAAACATGGCTGGCGGTCAATATGGCGTCCAGCCGGTGGTTTTGCCTGTTCCCAGGCTGCCCGGATTTGAGGAAATCCAGGTGGTGGACGGCGGGGCGATCCATGTCTACCGCAACAAATATACCCGGGGAGATGATCATGTTGCGGCAGCCATGGCTTTAGGATATTTTTTAAGCACTTATCAGGATATGACACCCTGGAATGCCTTGGGCGTATTGCCCGGAAGGCGGGATGAAACGGCAGTCGTCGATGAGCTTCAGATGGTCATCGATGCGGCGTTAAGCCGTTCCCGTCTGCTGAAACGTCAGGAGAACGAAGGGTTTGAGCTTATAAAGGATTTGTTTGAAGGAAAGGCCTCGACGGAAACGGTTATCGAAGGAATGAACTTATAATCCGCGAAGATTATTTCTGAATTTTTAGCCAGCGTATGGGCTGGTTTTTTTATTAATTCCGTTTTACGGTGAACTAAAGGATAAAAACGGAAGGAAAAGAACGGTAATTTGTCGAAATGAATATGACCATAAAAAAGGATGGAGGTTGCCATGGAGGCTGAAAAAATTTTAATTGCCGAAGCGGATCCCAGGACGGCGGAGTTAGCATCGATCAAATTGTCCAATGCCGGATATGTGATGCTCACGGCTTCCAACGGCAAACTGGCCCTTGAAAAAGCCGAAGCCAATCTTCCCAGTTTGTTCCTGGTGGGACTGGGCCTTCCGGACGTGGACGGATTGGAAGTATGTTATCACTTAAAAAACAACCCGCGGTTTGGAGGGGTTCCGGTTATTCTGATTGCCGATGCCCAGTTTGATCGGTCAACGCTTGAGGCCGGCCGCATTCAGGTGGATGATGTACTGACCAAGCCGTTTGCTCCAAAAGTGCTTCTGGCTAAAGTCAATAAGCATTTAACGAATTATCGGTTATTAAAATATATCAATCCATTGACGCTGCTTCCCGGAAAAGTCCATTTGAAAAATAAGATTAACACCCTTATCGATTACAGTGAACATTTTGAAGTTGTTTTTGTGGATTTAAAAGATTTTGGGGTTTATAATAAGATCTATGGATATGAAGCAGGTGATCGCGTCATCCTTTATATGGTGGATATCCTCAAAAAGATGATCGCCGAAAGCGGCGTTCCGGGATTGGAACTTTACCACTTGGGCGGCGATGATTTTGCCATCTTATCAAGGGAAATCATTCCGGAAATCTTTTATCAGGAGGTTATCGAACTCTTCCGTCTCGGGATCGGGACGTATTATACTGATGAAGATCGGCTTCGCGGCGGCATTGTTTATACCAACCGTCGGGGATTGCTGGAGCAAAGCCCCTTGATGACCATCGATCTCGCCGTGGTCGGCAATTTCAAACGCCATTTCGGAGATTGGCTGGAAGTGGAAGCCGTCGGCGAAGAATTGCTGAAGTATGCCAAAACCCTTCCCGGCTGTCATTGGGTGAAAGACCGGAGGGCAGGATAGTGTAATTTTTATAAATTTCGGGAAACCTAGAATCAGGAGAGAATATATGCCCGATTTTCCGACGACATTAACTGCGATTAAAGCGATTCTTGCCAAATATAAATTGGCCCCTTTAAAAAGTTTGGGGCAAAACTTTTTATTTGACCATAATACGCTGGAGAAAATAGTGAATGCCGGATCGGTAACTGATGAGGATCTGGTATTGGAGATCGGGCCGGGGCTGGGCGCATTGACATGGCGTTTGGCGGAGAAAGCCCGGCACGTGGTAGCGGTTGAATATGATCGGGGTTTATATGGGATTTTGCAGGATTTATTCGTGGATGTACCGAATGTGACTTTATTGAATGCCGATTTTTTGCAAGTGGATCCGGCCCGTTTGCTTCAACCGTGGGAAGAAAGGGTTTTGCAGTTTAAAGTCATTGCCAATCTTCCCTATTATATAACCACGCCGCTCATTTTTAAACTGGTGGAGTCCGGCGTTCCCTGGACTACCATGGTTTTTTTGGTCCAAAAGGAAGTGGCGGATCGGATATGTGCGGGTCCCGGCGGCAAAGAATACGGGACCCTCTCTGTGATGCTGAACTATTATGGGAAGGCCGAACAAATCGGGAATGTGTCCAAAAATGTTTTTTATCCGGCGCCGCAGGTAAATTCGGCCATCGTTCGGATTACTCCCGATTGGCAACGGTTCGATCCGGAAGTTTATGCTTGTTTGCAACGGGTGGTGCAGGCTGCTTTCGGCCAACGTCGGAAAACATTGTTAAATGCTTTCGGAGTGTTGGCGGAGGATTTCGGAGGAAAAGAATCTTTGGCTGATTTCCTGGAATCGGTCGGCATTGATCCGAAACGGCGCGGTGAAACATTGACGGTTACTGAATTTTTGACGGTAGCCGAAGGTTTACGTTCGAGAAAGCAAAGGGATACACGATGATATTTATCAGTCCGACCAAAGGCAAGATGACGCTTGAACAAGTGAGTCGTGATTTAGCCGGGTTTGTCCAAGCAAACCCGGAATCCAGTTTCAAATTGATTGTCGGCACTGATTCTCAGATAAGGGAAGAAGTATGCTATGTTACGGCCATTATTATCCTGCGCGAGGGTAAGGGTGGCCGTTTCTATTATGCCAAAGAGTATGAAGGGATAAAGCCCAGTTTGAAAGAACGCATTTTCTATGAGGCTTCGAAAAGCCTTCAAATTGCCGCCGAACTCACTCGCTATCTGGCCGTTACTGAAGTTGCCAGTTTGGATGTGGAGATCCATTTGGATGTTGGCGTGCACGGCAAAACCAAGGATATTATCCGGGAAGTGGTGGGGATGGTCACCGGAAGTGGTTTCGATGCTAAAATTAAGCCGATGGCGTACGGTGCCTCAAAAGTTGCAGATAAATATACCAAATAGATAATATATATTGACAAGACCAGCTATTCTCGAGTATAATATTTGGCTTGACATTTTTGGACAAGAATGCTATAATTTTATTCATTGAGAGAAGAAAGAAGGTGAGGCTGTGAGAGAGGTCGGAGCTTTGGAAAGAATCCGTGAGGATTTGGATTTGTTTGTGGGAAAACCCATTAAAATAAAAGCCAACCGAGGCCGGAAAAAGGTTTTCGAGGTTGAAGGGATCCTGGAACAAACATATCCGAAAGTTTTTGTTGTTTCTTTCAAGGAACGGCAGATTGAACGGAGAATATCATACAGCTATGCCGATTTACTAACTCAAGCCGTTGAACTTTCCGTTGGGGATAATCGCATTGGCTTGAATAAACCGGAGACCACCGGATAAGTTGAACCCGTCATCAGCGAATGACGGGTTTTTTTAGCCCTTTAACCAAGTGCTTCATTCAGGTAAAATATTCGATGGATGCCTGAGGGAAATATTTGCGGATGAGGGCTGGAATATATTCTTTCAACCGGGTATAGTCGGCCTCGTCGTACATATATTTGACCAGCCCGTATTGGCCGTATTTGCGGCGGCGCTTGGTTTCGTCCAGGTCCAGGCCGGTTCCGGGGAATCGTTCCAAAATGACATTTTTGGCGCGTTGTGTGAACCGGTGGGTAATCAATTCGAACGTCAGGCCCGGAGGGACAGGCTGCAGACTGTGGACCAATGTGGAGAATAAATCCTCATATCCGTCCCGGTAACCCGGGTAAACGAACAGCGGAGCAATGATGAAACCCAAAGGATATCCGGCTTTGGCCATTTGGTTGGCAGCGGCAATCCGCTCTTCCAACGAAGAGGTATTATGCTCAAAACGGCGAATGATTTCTTCTGTGTTCAAGCTGAAGCGAAATTTGGTCCGTCCTTGATGGTCTAGGTGCAGTAGCGGCTCTACGTAGGCAAACTTGGTTACCACCCGCAATTTGCCCGCGGATTGCCTGCCGAAGAAAGCGACGGCCCTGGCAAGGGAACCGGTAATATGTTCTACGGCCAAGGGATCGGAGGTACTGGCTGCTTCGAAAGTGGTCGTTGCCGGAAGCCTGGAGTCGATGGTTTTCCGGACTTTTTCGAGGATCTCGTCGACATTGACATATACCCGGATATAGGGTTTTTTGCCGAGGTGGGTTTGGAGATAGCAATATTCGCATCCTCCCGGACAGCCGGTGCTCAGGGAAAATTCAAAATCCGCCGATGGTTTGCAGGGGTCCAGTTTTAGGCTGCGTTTGACGCCGACCACCAGCGTTTGTTTGGCCTCTCTGTAGCTTTGTTGAGGATTGTTGCCGGGGATGCCGGTAACCCGGTTGTGGGAGCCGATGATGCGTATCTCCACATCCCGGGATTCGAAGTATTTAACGATTTTTTCGCCGAGCGGGTATTGTAACGCTTCTTCTTCAAAGAGAACTCGTTTGGGTTGGAACGCCTTCATGGGATTTGCCTTTCTTGGGTTATAGACATATATTTTCCCCTTCTTTAAATAATATTAAGGAAAGTAATGCATTGGCGGAGGAGACATGAATACAGACTGGCAAGAGAAAGCCGGTATTGTTTTGGCAGGGATCAAACAATATCGGGATTATCCAATGTCCGAATTGACGACTTTTAAAATCGGAGGCCCGGCGGATTTATTGGTGGAGCCGGCGGATGTCGGCCAATTGGCGAAGGTGCTGGAGTTTTGCCGGGATTTTTCTGTGCCCTGGATGCTGTTGGGGCTGGGGTCCAATTTGTTGGTGAGAGATAAAGGCATCCGCGGTGTAGTTATTAAGTTGGCCGGAGAATTTTTAACATGGGAGAGGGACGGCGGGACAGTCCGGGCCGGAGCCGGCGTGACGTTGGGGGATTTGTCCCGGGAAACGGCCAGGGCGGGGCTTACCGGCTTGGAATTTGCCTGCGGTATACCGGGGACTGTGGGTGGTGCCGTTTATATGAATGCCGGGGCGTACGACGGGGAAATGAGCCAAGTGCTTCAGCGGGTTCAGGCATACAGTTTGGAACATGGGCTATGCTGGTATTCCAAAGACCAACTGGAGCTTGGGTATAGAAAAAGTCGGTTTCAATCCCGGCCGGAGATCATTGTCCGGGCCGAAATGAGCCTGACTTCCGCCGACCCCGCTGCATGCCTGGAGAAAATTGCCGACCTTACGTTCAGGCGGGAAAGCAAGCAGCCGTTGGAAATGCCTAGTGCCGGCAGCGTCTTTCGTCGGCCGGAAGGTCATTATGTAGGCCCGCTGATCGAAAAGGCCGGTTTAAAGGGATATAGCATCGGCGGAGCCCAGGTGTCACCGAAACATGCTGGGTTTATCGTGAATACCGGCGGAGCGACGGCCGACAATGTGCTCTGCCTCATTGCCCATATTCAACGGGAGATCCAATCCAGATTTGGGGTTGAGCTGGTGCCGGAGATTAAAGTAGTCGGGGAGGAATAGTTTCCCGAGAAGGTTTTTAAGGGGATATGCCGAAATAAAGCAAAATAGGATAGAAAAAACATAAGGAAGATTCAGCATGAAATGGATCCGATTGATTTTACCCGGTTTATTCGTGTTGGCGGTCTCCGCTGCCGGGTTGGCCGGGGAAACGGGCAACGCCCAATCTGAACCTACGGTGATCGTTTCCGATGTGGCAGGCACTGAAAGCAGGATGTTGCCTGCCAATATCGACGTGTGGTCGTTGGATTGGTCGCCGGACGGGAAAGCGGTGGTTTTTTCAGGTAAAATGCAGGGTGAACCTGCGTCGAAGATGCGCATTTGGTATTGGCAGTTGGAACCGGCTCAAACTCCGAAGTTGTTAACCAATACGGAAGGATTGATCGACAGTTCTCCCCGTTGGTCTCCGGACGGCAGCCAGCTGGTGATGACGCGTCGGACGTTCAATAATACCAGTAATATAATTTCGTCCATTTGGCTGAAAGATATCCAAAGCGGTGCCGGACGGCAACTGACGGCCGGGCCGCAGGACCGGGATCCGGCCTGGTCTCCGGATGGCAGTCAAATCGTATTTACCCGGGATCAAGGGCCTTATCAATCACGGTTGATGATCGTCGGGGTGAACGACAAAGAAGTCAGGATGTTGGCCGGAAACGGCCAGGAAATACTGCAGACGCCCTGGTGGGGCGTTGACGGGAAAATCTATTATACGCGTTTTATTCCCCGCCCCAAAAGCGTGACGGTGAACGGACAAACTTATCAAGTGATGGATTATGGGCCGGGAAGTATTTGGGCCATCGATCCGGTGAGCCAAACGACTGAGCCGGTGGTGCAGGACCGTTACGACAACCGGTTGCCGGTGTTGTCGCCGGATGGCACGAAACTGGCTTTCGTTTCGGATCGGTGCATTTCCAAAGAAGGAAACGGCAAGTTTGACCGGGGCAGCCTTTATATCAAAGACATGGCCACCGGCCAAGTGACCTATGTCGTCAATAAAGTGGGCCTCAACGGCGGCTCTTTAAGCTGGAGCCCGGACGGGAAAAAACTGGCGTTCTTTACGTTCCGGAGCATCCGTCCGGCGATATGGGTGATCAATGTGCCGTGAAGGTGTTGAGTGAAGACAAAAATTATAAAAAATGAAACAAAACCCGCTGCGGCGGGTTTGAGTTTTTTGATAAATTTTTTATCTGTGAAAATTTGGGATCGGTTTAGAAGGGTGAGTTTTAACCGCTCCGGTCGGGAAATGCCCGGAATTTTGCCTGAATGAGTTTTCGATTAGCAGGAAAACTAAAATAAGTAGAGAAATAAACCCAAATAGACTTTTTAATAGGCTTTTTTTATGTTATAATTTTTTTCTTGAGTTTATGATTTTAGGTTAAATCGGTAAATTTGTTATTCATTACCGGTTTTCAGGGGGGAGATCGGGGGAAACCACGATTGTCCCTTGTTTGAGTTTAATGAGGTGATTGTGTGTTTCAGCCGATTCAATCCAGCACGATAGTGCAACAGATCATCGATAAAATTACCCAGTCATTGATTAAGGGAGAACTCAAGCCGGGCGACCGGTTGCCTCCGGAACCGGAGTTGGCAGTCCAGCTGGGAGTGAGCCGTACGTCGTTGCGGGAAGCCCTGAAGACATTAGGCGGACTTGGGGTACTGGTGGCCAAGAAGCGGGGAGGAACCTTCGTTGCAACGTCGGCTTCCCAGTTTATGCTGGATCCGTTGATTTTTGGATTAATTATCGAGAAGGGGTCCAAAGATGAGTTGTTCGAACTCCGGGTCCTGTTAGAAGTGGACTCCGTCGAACTGGTGATTAAGAAAGCCACTCAGGCCGAGCTGAATATATTGGCGAAGGAATTGGATGAATTTGAACAAAAGATGGCCGAAGGCGATCTGGAGCTGTTGGGAGAGTTGGATTTCCAATTTCACCTCCGGTTGCTGGAATTGACCAAAAACCCCACGTTTATTCGGATCGTTAAGATGGTGATGCATCTCTTTGCCTATCCCATTAAAAAGACGGTGCAGCAGGTCGGGCCGGAATATGTTCTCGAAAATCACCGGGCGTTGTTCCGGGCTATTTGTGACCGGGATTTGCTCCGGGCGAAGGAGCATATCGTCAAATCTTTCGAAACGTCCCGGGAATACTTATAATAGAAGCCCGCGGTTTTGCGGAAGTTGTGTAATGACGGCAGCAGCGAAAAAGGAGGCGTAAATGCCTCCTTCGGTTTTTATCTGCGGTATTTTTCGCTTTGATATTTACAACTGGGATTCCAGAATATCCATTCTTGCAAACCTGCGTCGTTGACGGCTTTGATCTGGGCCTGAATCTGAGCCCGGCCGTAAGGGTTGCCCAGGCTGAAGTCCTGAAGCCAGGGACGCAACTGGGTGGTTGTAATGCCGGCCTCTTCCAACCGTTTTTTGGCGTCGACAAGACTGCGGTAAACCGTTTCATACGGTTGCAGATCGGGATTTTTCAGGCCGAAATTTCCCGGAATGTAGTGGGAGGGATAGACCATCGGGCATACGATATCCACGCTCTCGGCAATTTTCTCGAAACGTTGCCCGATGCCCAGATCTGCGTCAGCGCTGGTGGTTAGACCGAAAATGTCCGCGGAGACCGGAACCTGGTAAGGTTCCAATTTCTTTCGGGTATATTGGAGAAATTCTTTGATGACGTCTTCGGGGGCCTGACCGTTGTCAAAAGGGTAAACGCAGTCTTTCACATTGCCGTCGCTGGTGAAACGGACATAATCATATTGAATCTCCTGGAAGCCCAAAGCGATGGCTTCTTTGGAGATATCTACGATATAATCCCAGTATTCTTTATTATAGGGATCGACCCAGTGGAGTCCTTTGCGGTCGGTCCACAAGCCACCGTTTTTATTTTTAACTGCCCATTCCGGTTTTTGATTGGCCATAAAGGGATCTTTGAAGACGACGATCCGGGCAATGGGATAGATTCGATTTTCTTTCAATACAGAAAACATCTTTTGGGGATCGCGGATTTTACGTTCAAACGCCTTCACTTGATTGACCAGCGGAACGGATGAACTGTAGCTCAAAGTTCCGGTATCGTCTTTCACGTCGATGACCAGGGCATTGACTTCGGTTTCATTGATAAATTGAACAATCCGGGGAAACCATTTTTCCGAACCTGCCACCCATCCGGTGGCATACACGCCTTTCACATGTTCCGGTTTGTCCCAGGGAACTTTGGCAATGGCCGGTTCAGTTTCAGTTGCGGCCGGTGTCGGGTGAGAAGACGGCTCGGTAATGGCTTTTTGCGGAGGAAGGGCGGGTTGGGCCACGGCGGTTTCTTGGGAAGAATGTTTGGCGTTTGGCGCTTTGGCATAGATGATCCATGCGAATAAAACGATAAACGGAAGGGGAATAAGCAGCCAATGTTTTTTCATAATAAATAATCACCCTATATCTTGAAGTTCTTCCTTTTATTCGCTTATAAAAAAGAATTTCCTTTATTGAAATAAAGGAAAAACGCAGTTTTAAAGGTTTTTTAATGATTGTCTCAATGGACGGGCGTTCATTTTTTCCTTGCCGGAGGATGACGGAAAGCCTTATAATTAAGACGCTAATGCAGTTTGATGGGTGGGAGGGTCAAACCACTGAAAAAGATTTTAATTGTGTATACCAACAGCGGTGCCGGCCATCGGCGGGCCGCGGAGGCCTTGTATCGGGTGGTTGGGGAGATTTTTCCCGCAGCGGCTGCCAAGATCGTTGATACGTTGGACTATGCAACCCCTCTTTTTAGGAGAACGTATCCTCAGACATATCTGACCATGGTGAACCGTTTTCCCTGGTTGTGGGGATGGATGTACCATCTGACCGATATGAGGGTTGTGGACCGGGTTTCCCGGTATTTTCGCCGGATCGTCAACGGCTGGCATTGTAGGGCTTTTGAAGAATTGGTCTTGACGGAAAAACCGGATGTGGTGATAACCACCCATTTCCTTCCCAATGAAATCATTTCTCATTTAAAGAAAGAACAGCGGATTTGTCCGGTTCTGGTCACATGCATCACTGATTTCTATCCGCATGCCATGTGGCTGGATTCTGGCGTTGATCTTTATATTACGCCGGATGTTACATTGACGCCGGATTTAAACCGGCTCGGAATCCCATCTGAAAAAATCCGGCCTTTGGGAATCCCCATCGATCCGGTGTTTGCCGCGAAACCCGATCGGGCCGAACTCTTGGCCCGCCTTGGTTTGTTGCCGGACCGCTTTACCGTGCTGATCACCAGCGGCGGCTTTGGTGTAGGGCCGGTTGAAGAGCTGGTGGAGGAGGTTTTAAAGATCGCCCGCCCATATCAGTTGTTGGTGGTTTGCGGTAATAATCCGCAACTGCAGGCAGCCGTCTCCCGGCGGGTGAACGGAACGCCTCATCATGTCCGGGTTTACGGATTTGTCGACAACATGCATGAATTGATGGAAACCGCGGATGTTATCATTACCAAATCCGGAGGGCTGACGACGACGGAAGCCATGGCCAAACAGTTGCCGATGATCGTCCTATATCCCATTCCCGGCCAGGAATTGAGCAATTGTCGATTTATTGTCGGCCAGGGGGCGGGATGGCAGGTTCAAAACCCGAGAGAAGCCCGGGAGCAAATCGAAAACTTAATGGAACATCCCGAACAGCTTCGGGCGGTGAAGGAAAATGCGGGACGGTTGGGCCGGCCTCAGGCAGCCCGGGAAATATTGAAGTATATTGCTGAACGTTGGGGGTTAGGGGGAGAATATGGAACTCGATAAAGTGATTGCCCGGTTGAACGAACTCTATCACCGGTCGAAGGTTTCGCCGTTGTCAGAGGAAGAACTGGAGGAGCGGGACAGGCTGCGCCGGGTTTACTTGGATGCCATCCGGGGACAGGTAAAAGCGCAATTGGATCGGATAAAAATTGTCGATGTGAAAGACGTTGATGATCATGAGCACCAGGAAGGCTGTAGCTGCGGATGCGGCCACGGTCACCATCATCATTAAATCTTTTGACGGGAGGTTGGAACTTTTGGCGGTATAGTCCGTTTAATAAATAATACAACCTCCTCCTTTTGATATATACGGCTTGCCAAAATACCGCTTAAAAAGCGGTATTTTTGGTAAAGTGGCCGGAGTGGATGGTTACCGAAAACGATTGAAGGGTTTCGCCCGAAGCGTCATACGTAAATTGGGCTCGGACGGCCTTCCCTTGAAGGATATGGACAAGCCAGTAGCGGGTATCGGGCCACATGGCATCAAAGGGGAGCCGGTCGGTGGGAACCCAGACGGGTTTGATTTCTGCGGATTCACGGAGTTCGCCTTCCCAACGGGAGGTGGTAAACAAATGAAGTATGAGGTTGCTGGTGAGTTCGTCGGCGAAGAAAAAGGTAATGTGGCCGACAGGGATTAAATGCTTCGGGTCCGCTTGGATACCGGTTTCTTCGTAAAGTTCCCGGGCAGCGGCATCCCGGAGGGTTTCGCCGGGTAGTACTTTACCGCCGATGGTGGTCAATTTGTCCCGGCCGAAACCGGACTTTTTCCAACCCAGCAATATGTGACGGTTTTCAGGGTGAATCAGGATGACGTTGGCTGCGGTAATCATCAGTCTCTCCTCTGGAAAAGCGAGTCCGGACCGGAAGTCAGCGTCTGGTAGAGCAAGGTGGGAGGTTCCTCTCGGACGACGGAAGCCGTCAATCCCAAATCCGCGATAAGTTTTTCCAGTTCGGACTGGTGAAATTTAGCTTCTTCGAGAGTGGCTGCGGTTTTTTCCAGCTCCACCAGAAGAGGCCAGCGTAAAATCGGACAATGCATCAGTTTCAGGTGAATTTGGAGGGGTTCGTAAAAGCCGGAACGGTTGTTTCCGCTGAATTCCATAAAGGGACGATGATTGAGACGGATCAGTTCATCGATGACCGCTGCCGTATCGGCATGGTGCGGTTTTCCGCCCAGTAAGCGGAGGATATGGCTGTCAGCGATTCCACAGGTGATCTCTTCATCGAGTTCTTCGCGGATGTTCGCAAAATTCCCTTGGTCCGGTCCTTTCCAGCCGAGGAAGGTTTGGGTTATTCCATTACTCCGCCGGATGACGCCGATGCGGAGGCCTTGGTCTTTTAGAAACAGGAAATGCCCATAATAAATGGTTGTCCACGAATTTTCCCGGATAAGGGATTCTTTCAGGAAAGGGATGGCGGCGAAAGCCTCCTCGACCGTTGGAAATTGGACGCGCGTTTCGACTTCAAGTGAGATTCCGGCCATGATATACTCCTTGGAAATATAGTTTACTTAAATATTGTAATGGATTCCATCGCCGGATTCCAGGAGAAATTCTTCCGGCTGACAGTTTGGGAGAGATATCTTTTAATATGAACAAAACAGGGGGAAGAACATGCAATGCGGTAAGTGCGGGGCCTTATTCGAAGGGGACGGCCCATTTTGCCCGAACTGCCGGCCGGTAGTCAGGGTGCTCACTCCGGAAGAGCGGGAAAGTTTTAAGGGAATAACGATAGAAGATACGGAATTTCGAAGTCACGGCGGGCAAAACCGTTCGGAAACGGGACGGCGCGTTTATATGAAGCGGATTCATCTGGGAACCGGAAGCCTTCTGGAGCGTATTGCTTGGGGTCTGGTTATCGTCGGCCTGATCATGGTGGCTTTGCCTCTGTTATTTTTTATTTTGGGAGCGGTCTTCCTGGGTTGGATGTTATCCCGTGCGTTCAGAAGGTATCGTTGAATTTTAGGATAAAAGATAAACCGTCCGGTGTTCCGGACGGTTTTCGTTGTGTTCTTTTATAACGTTTTAAGAATATCCCGGACTTGTGCTCCCATTTCTTTGGTTCCGACCAAACGGCATCCCGGAAATGCAATATCCGGGGTGCGGTAACCTTCTTCCAATACCCGGCGGACGGCGGTTTCAACCTGATCGGCTGCCTCGTTCATATTGAAACTGAAACGGAGCATCAATGCAACGCTGAGAATGGTGGCTAACGGATTGGCTTTGTTTTGGCCGGCAATATCCGGCGCGGAACCGTGAGCCGGTTCGTACAACGCTACGTTTCCTCCCAAGCTGGCCGATGCCAGCATTCCGAGGGAACCGCCGAGCATGGAAGCCTGATCGGTCAAGATGTCTCCGAACATGTTTTCAGTGACGATGACGTCGAACTGTTTCGGCCAACGTACCAGTTGCATCGCACAATTATCGACATACATATGGGTTAAGGTCACATCCGGATAGTCGGCGGCGACGGCTGTTACTGTTTCCCGCCATAACCTGGAACTCTCGAGGACGTTGGCTTTATCGACGGAAGTCAGACGTTTGCTTCGTTTTTGAGCGGCTTCAAAAGCCAGGCGGGCAATGCGTTCGATCTCCCGGGTGGTATAGACCAAGGTATCGACGGCTTCGTAGCCACCATCTGCCAACGGACGCCGTTCTTTGGGCCCGAAATACAGCCCGCCGGTGAGTTCCCGGAAGGTTAAAATGTTGACGCCCTGAATCACTTCGGGTTTTAGGGTGGAGCTGTCGATGAGACAGTCATAGACGGTCACCGGGCGAAGATTGGCATAAAGCCCCAGTTCTTTGCGGAGGGGCAGCAATGCGGCCCGTTCTGGCCGAAGTTCCGGAGGCAGTTGGTCCATGGCCGGGCTACCTACGGCTCCCAGGAGAACCGCATGGGAACTTTTGCAAAGGTCCAATGTTTCCTGGGGCAGGGGATGGCCGTATTTTTGATAGGCATCTTCGCTGATGAGGCCATGGGTAAATTCGAACGGAGTGTTAAATTTTTCGGCGATAATCTCCAGCACGGCAACGGCTTCGGGCACAATCTCCCGCCCGATGCCGTCTCCGGGCAATACGGCGATTTTATACATGAAGGGCTCCTTTCTTCTATCGAAAGTTTCCTTTTTTGGGTTCACAGTGCACAGTATAATTCTGGTGTGGGGTTCGAGGTCCTGGGTTCTGGGTTATGGGTGTTGGAAGGAACGCGCGGCGTTCCTACGGCGACCTAGTACCTAGCACCCAGTATCCTAAATTATTGCATATTCATCTTCTTTTTCACATACTCGATCAAGCCGCCGGATTGAATTAATTCCTGCATAAACGGGGGGAAGGGGGCGGCTTGATAGGTTTGGCCGGTGGTCAGGTCAGTGATTTGACCGTTGGATAAATTGACCTGGATTTCATGGCCTTCGGCAATGGTGCTGCTGGCTTCGGGAGATTCCAAAATGGGCAGGCCGATATTGATGGCATTTCGGTAGAATATCCGGGCAAAGGAAGCGGCGATGACGCAGCTTACCCCGGCAGCTTTAATGGCAATCGGCGCATGTTCCCGGGAGCTGCCGCACCCGAAGTTTTTGCCGGCGACGATGATATCGCCGGGCTGTACTTTTCCGGCAAAGGTGGGATCCGCATCTTCCATACAATGCAAAGCCAATTCCTTGGGCTCACTGGTATTTAAATATCGCGCCGGAATAATCAGATCCGTATCCACATCGTTTCCAAAGCGCCATACTTTCCCTTTCAGTTGACTCATTGTACACCGACCTCCTCTGGTCCTGCAATTTTACCGAGAATGGCCGAAGCAGCGGTAACAGCCGGCCCGGCCAGATAGACTTCGCTTTCAGGGTGGCCCATCCGCCCGACAAAGTTGCGGTTGGTGGTGGCGATGGCCCGTTCGCCTTTGGCCAGGATCCCCATATGTCCGCCCAGGCAAGGTCCGCAGGTCGGCGTGGAGATGGCGGCGCCGGCATCGAGGAAGATATCGAAAAGCCCTTCGTGCATGGCTTGTCGCCAAACAGCCTGAGTGCCGGGGATGATGATCAGGCGGACGTTAGGATTGACTTTTTTGCCTTTAAGGACATATGCCGCTTCCCGCAAGTCTTCAATCCGGCCGTTGGTGCAGGAACCGATGATGGCCTGGTCGATGGATACATGGCCGCATTGGGAAAGAGGACGGGTATTCTCCGGCAGGTGCGGGAAGGCCACTTGGGGCTCCAGCTTGGAAACGTCCCACTCGTAGGTTTGGACATATTTGGCATCCGGATCGCTTTGATAGACAGTGAAATTGCGTTTGTCACGGCCTTTCACATATTCCAGCGTCTTTTCGTCAACGGCAAAAATGCCGTTTTTACCGCCGGCTTCAATAGCCATGTTGGCCATGGTGAAACGCCCGTCCATCGAAAGTTCGGCAACGGCTTCCCCGGTGAATTCCATGGAGCGGTACAATGCGCCGTCGACTCCGATTTGTCCGATGGTGTAGAGAATCAGATCTTTTCCGCCTACCCAACGGGGAAGTTTTCCGTAATAAATGAATTTGATGCTTTCCGGCACTTTGAACCAGGCTTCTCCGGAAGCCATGGCGGCTGCCATGTCGGTGCTTCCGATACCGGTGGAGAAAGCACCCAGTGCGCCGTAAGTGCACGTATGGGAGTCAGCGCCGATGACCAGATCGCCGGGGAGGACTAAGCCTTTCTCCGGCAACAGACAATGTTCGACGCCCATTTCGCCGACTTCAAAATAGTTGACAATACCGTATTTACGCGCAAATTCGCGAAGAATTTTGGCCTGTTCGGCAGATTTGATATCTTTATTCGGAGTGAAATGGTCTGGGACCAATGCGATTTTTTCGTTGTCAAAGACCCGGTCGACTCCGATTTTGGCGAATTCTTTGATGGCAACCGGCGCGGTGATATCGTTGCCCAGAACCATGTCCACTTTAGCGCTGATTAATTCCCCCGGTTCGACCCCTGTCTTTCCGGCGTGGGCTGCCAGGATTTTTTCCGTCATCGTTAAGCCCATTTCAATCACCTCGTCTGATATTTTTGAATGTCTCTAAAACTTTCATCGACATATGTGTATGCAATAATAATTGGAAAGAAAATACCAGGAATCCTCTAATAAATTGGTATTATTGTCAGACATATAAATATATTTGAATTAAAAAATATTATATACGCCGTTTTGGAAAAGATCAAGCAAAAATTTGAATGAAAGGGAAGCATGGCGTACCGAATCGATGACAAAATCTTGGATCAGGCTGTTTTGGGAGGATATTCATAGGGGATGTCGAAGTAATGTTAAATTATAACAGCATTAGTTTATGTAATTCATGATGGGGGTGACAGGCGTGATCCAGTTTCAAGGGGTAACGAAGATATATAATAATGGCGTGACTGCCTTGCAAAATATCAATATTGAAATCGAAAAAGGCGAATTTGCTTTCTTGGTGGGGCCCAGCGGCGCCGGGAAGTCCACCTTTATGAAACTGATTATTCGCAAAGAGTTTCCCACCAGCGGACAGGTACTGGTGGGCCATAAAAATATTGCGAAAATGAAAGCGGGAGAGGTTTCTCTGTTGCGGAGGAATGTCGGGTTTATCTTTCAAGATTTTAAATTGCTGCCACATAAAACCGTATTTGAAAACGTTTCCTTCGCTCTGGAAGTCATCGAGGCTTCAAAGCGTGAAATCAACAGGCAGGTTCCTGCGGTGCTGGAATTGGTGGGGTTGAAAGATAAGGCCAACATCTTCCCGTCGGAATTGTCCGGCGGCGAACAACAGCGGGTTTCGTTGGCCCGGGCTATCGTAAATCGGCCCCATTTATTGTTGGCCGATGAACCCACCGGCAATTTGGATCCGGAGACTTCTTGGGGACTTATGGACCTGCTGCTGGAGATCAACAAGCGGGGGACCACCGTGATCATGTCAACCCACAATAAGAACATTGTCGATAAATTGCGGCGGCGGGTCATTGCGCTCGACGGCGGCCGGATGGTTCGCGATGAGCAAAAGGGAGGTTACGGATTTGAAGATTAAAACGTTTTGGTATTTCACCAAAGAGGCATCAACAGGTTTGGTCCGTAACGGTTTGATGACCTTGACTGCTGTGATCACCATCACGCTGGCATTAATCATCTTGGGCAGTTTCTATATTGTCGTCACCAATGTGAACCATTTTACCGAAATGGCCAAAGGCGTCCTGGAAATCCGGGTATATTTGAAGGAAGGCGCCGATGCGGTTTCTCTGCAAAACCGGATGCTGGCTTTTGACGGCGTTAAAGAAGTGAAGTTTGTGTCGAAAACCGAGGCAGCCAATTGGCTCGGAAAAACGTTGGGCATCAATGAACTCCGTAATTATTTGGCAACGGACAATCCCTTGCCGGATATGATCAATATTAAACTGGAAGATAATGTGGAATTAAAGGAACTTACCGCCAGGTTGGAATCTTTGCCCGGTATTGACGAGGTTGAATACGGGAAGGATTTTGTCGAGTCCATGTTATTGGTGATTCAGGTGATCTGGATTATCGGCATAAGTCTCATTGCCATCGTCGGCCTGGTCGTTTTATATATTATCGTGAATACCATCCGGCTAACGGTCTTTGCCCGCCGCAAAGAGATCGAAATTATGAAACTGGTGGGGGCGACGGACTGGTTCATTCGCTGGCCGTTTATGCTGGAAGGAATTATGTTGGGGTTGAGTGGCGCCATTTTGGCCACCATTTTGATTTCCAAGGGATATCATTTATTAATCGCTTATGTCAAAGAATTGGCTCCGTTCATTCCGCTCTTAGGAGAGCATATGATAAACAGCGGCTTGTTTTGGCTGGTTACCTTGGTGGGGCTGGCCTTCGGGGCTATCGGCAGTTTGATGTCGATTAAGAAATTTTTAAAGGTATAAATCTAAACCGGATGATGGGCGGTTGGTAAAGGAATATAGGCCTATCTAATGTTTCGGCTTTCAATGGAGGGATAGAGTATGGAGAAAAAATCTGCTTTTTTTTCCATCCTTTTAGGTATCAGTTTGTGTTTGGGTTTAACCCATGTGCCGGGTTATGCGGCGGACAATACGAATGATATCCAAAAGAAGATCGTTCAAAAACAGAAACAACTAAATCAGATTAAACTGAAAGAAAAATCGGTTTTAAAAGATTTGCTTTCTACGCAGAAAGAGTTGGATAAGATCAGTACCAACCTAAACCGCTTAAATAGCCAGGTCGGTGCGACGGAAAAGCGGATCGCCATGGTTCAAAATGAACTTAACCAGGCTGAAAAGGAGCTGAATGAAATTCAAAATGAAATTTCCAGCCAACGGGAAGTTCTGAATCAGCGGTTGGTGGCTATATATAAATATGGGTATCAAAGTTATTTGGAGATTTTGTTTAAATCCAAAGATTTTGCGGAGTTTATCACCAGGTTTGAATTGATTGGCAATTTTGTACATAGAGATCTGACGATGTTAAAGACGTTGCAGCAACAGATGAGGCAGATCGCGGCGAAGAAGAAAGAGATCGCTGAGAAACAAATGGAGCTGCAGCGGGAGAAGAAAATTTATACCAAACTGCAAAATCAGACCAAAGACCAGCATAACCTGTGGGCCTCCCGGGTGAAATTGCAACGCCAACAATTGGCGGCAATTCAAAACGACCGCAAAAAGCTGGAAGAAGCCCTGGATGAACTGGAACGGACCTCCAGGGAGATGGAAGCCAAAATACGGAATCTTCAAAATAACAGCAGGGAGAGACTGGGCACCGGCTCCATGACGTGGCCGTTGACCATAAAGGGCCGGATTTCTTCCTATTTCGGATATCGTGTGCATCCAATTTTAAAGAAGAAAAAATATCATTCAGGAGTGGATATTGCGGCTCCCCGAGGAACTCCCATTTTGGCGGCGGATGACGGGATCGTCATTTTCAGCAGCACCAACGGCGGGTACGGCAAGATGGTCACCATTGACCACGGTGCGGGCATTTCAACGGTGTATGCCCATTGCGATGTATTGTTGGTCAGTGTGAACCAAAAGGTGACCAAAGGGCAGCGCATAGCGTTGGTTGGCACCACCGGTCTGAGCACCGGGCCTCACCTCCATTTTGAAGTCCGGAAAAACGGGACGCCTACCGATCCCTTGAGTTATCTGTAAAAGGAGCGGTTAATGTGTTCAAAAAGCCTCAACTGAGGTGGATAGGTTTTTTTCTCCTTCTGTTTGTCGCGGCTTCCGCATTGACCGGGTGGTTTCAGAGCAATCTCCGGAAAGGGCGATATAAAGATTTTTGGACGGCGGTTTATGTCATCGGCGCGGTCAAACTCCATTATTATAAGCCGGTCAGTTTGATTCAATTGACCGAAACCTATTTAAAAAAGGGAAACATCGCCGATACATTGGCAAGCTTGGGCGATCCCTACACCCGGTTTTTAGGGAAAGAGGAATATGCCGAACTGCAAAAGGATACTAAAGGGGTTTTTGGGGGCATCGGAATCTATCTCATCGCCAAAGAGGAGGAATTGCTGATTTCTTCCGTGGTACCCGGTTCTCCCAGCGAAAAAGCAGGATTGCAACAAGGCGACCGGATTATAGCGGTGGATAACGATTCCGTGAAAAAGCTGGGAACGGAAGTGGCCATCGCCAGGATCCGGGGAGAAGTCGGAACGAAAGTGGCATTGCGGATTGCCCGGGGCGAAGGGGGTAACCGGCACGAATTTGACGTGACCATTACCCGGGATCATATCCGGATTTCAACGGTGGAACTGAAATTGAAAGATGACCCGATTTTGGGGAAATATGCCCATTTAAAAATCACCCAATTTGCGGAGACCACAGCGAAGGATCTGGTCGAAAAAGTAAAGGAAATCGCCAAATCACCGGCGAAAGGGGTTATCTTGGATTTGCGGCAAAATCCCGGCGGCGCATTGGATGCGGCCGTGGAAGTGGCCGGGACCTTCCTGCCGGATGACACTCCGATTTTGCATGTAATGCGCAAGGGATACATCAAACAAACCTATAAAGCCCGGCCTGGCTTCCGTCTTACGGAAATGCCCATGGTGGTATTGGTCGACAGTTGGAGCGCCAGTGCTTCCGAAATTGTGGCGGGAGCCTTGAAAGACCAAAAACGGGCTTATTTAATCGGGACCCATACGTTCGGGAAAGACCTGATTCAAGAGGTTCAAGGGTTGCCCGACGGTACCGGAGTGACGATTACCATTGCCAGTTATCTGACCTCCGGCCGGGTAAATATCCATAAAAAAGGGGTTTTACCCCATCGGGTGGTGGAGATACCCGGGGCGATGGAACAATTAATGAAAAAGGCGGATACGCAACCGTTCTTTAAAATGCAAGAATTACAGGAGAAAGAAGCGATAAAGTGGTTAAGGGAAGCGGTTGTCAAAGATCTGAAGCTGGCGGGATGATCCGTAAAATCATCCGGAAATTGGGGAAAACAGGTGTGACGGTGCGGCCGTTACCTCCGGCGGTGCGCTCGGCCTGTTTTTTTTACGGAGCATTTCTGGTCTTGATGATCCTTTGCTCCGTGACCACCGGCGTCCATCTGGAGACAGCGGCTGCCGGTGAAACGACCTGGACGCCGGAACAGTTGATGCAGGTGTCAGAGGCGTTCCGGAAAAGTTGGCATCAGACGTTGAAGGATCACGGATTCGGCTCGGATATCATCGAGCGGAAGGAAACGGTAAGGCTTAACGAAAAGACATTGGTTTCTTCGCAGACCATCGTCTGGGTAGACTTTCTCGAACAGATTATCCTGACAGAAGCTGCGGACGAAAAAAACCTGGTCAGCATGGGGCTGGCTTTGAAGCAGACGGTTCATCGCTCGGGACTGGAAATTCAGGATATTAAATGGGGATATCGGGAGCGCCGTTTGTGGCTGCGGATGGTGGCGGGCGGCTCCTGGCGGGCGGCTGACCGCACCGGGACGGTCCGGATCGGAGAAATCACTATGATTCAGCCGTTAACCAAACCTGCTTCCAAACCTTTCGATTGGCAAGGCCTGATTCCGGAAGCACCGCCCAAGCTCCCGGAGGGTGAGCCCGGTGAACCGGAAAGGCCGAAGGCGGGAGACTCCAAAGAAAAACCCGCTTCCGAAGGAAAAGGCAATCTATCGATGGCGCCCTTGGGAATGCCGCTGCCCAAACCGGTTATTCCCTCCGTTACGGACCTGCCGTTGGTTAAACGCAAAGCCCGGGTCGGTATCATCATTGATGACGTGGGATATGTGAAAGGCCCGGCCGATAAAATGTTGGAAGTGCCGGCTCCCTTAACCTGGGCCTTTCTGCCGATGAGCCCTTATGGGAAACTGTATGTAGACGCCGCCCGTAAAAAGGGCTTTGAGATTATGTTACATTTGCCGTTGGAGGCGCTGGATCCGTCGGAAAATCCAGGGCCGGGAGTGATCCGGCGGGACTGGACTGAAGAAGAGATCCTGCGGCAGTTGGATCTCAATCTCAGCTCGGTGCCGAGCGCCCGCGGCGTTAATAATCATATGGGTTCGGCCGGCACCAGTGATCCAAGGCTGATGGATATTATCATGGCCGAGTTGAAACGGAGAAACTTATATTTTATCGACAGTTATACCAGCAACCGGTCTGTGGCGAAAGAAGCGGCCCGGAAGCATCAGGTTCCTTTCGCCCAACGGCATATTTTTATCGACCATGATAGCAGCTATGAAGCCAAGATAAAAGCGTTGCAAGAGGTGATCCGGATCGCGCTCCGGGACGGCGAAGCCATTGCCATCGGTCATGTTCGGGAAGGGACCGCGGAAGCCATCATGGAGATGCTTCCCGAATTTACCAAAGCGGGCATTGAAATTGTCCCTGTATCGGAATTGGTGCGTTGAGGGAAATTATCATAAATAAGAAAGTGCAATGAACCGGGCTGTTGCCCGGTTCTGTTTTGCAGAAACGATAAAAACATAATAAAATTAGGATAATCTTTGGTGAATGATTCGTTAAATAAAAAGGGATCAGCCATTGATTGTCGAATATATGTTCGGTTAAAGACGGATATTGTGGGGGTGAAACGATGGGACAGCTGTTTCGGTTGCATTCCGAATACCAGCCGTGCGGGGACCAACCGCAGGCCATTGAAAAACTGGTCAAGGGGATCGAAGCCGGAATGCGGGATCAGGTGTTATTGGGAGTCACCGGTTCCGGAAAAACGTATACCATGGCCCAAGTGATTCAGCGCGTCCAAAAACCCACCCTGGTTTTAGCGCATAATAAGACGTTAGCAGCCCAGTTATATAGCGAATTCAAAGAGTTTTTCCCGGAAAACGCGGTGGAATATTTTGTGAGCTACTATGATTATTATCAACCGGAAGCGTATGTGCCGCAGACCGATTTATATATCGAAAAAGATGCAAGCATCAACGATGAAATCGACCGGCTCCGCCATGCGGCCACGTCGTCCCTGTTGCAACGGAAAGACGTCATCATCGTCGCCAGTGTCTCCTGCATTTACGGCTTGGGGTCGCCGGAGGATTATGAAGCGCTGACGCTATCGATTAAGTCCGGGGACTTTAGGGAACGGAATCAGATATTGCGCCGTTTGGTCGGTATCCAATACAGCCGGAACGATGTGGGATTTACCCGGGGGACCTTCCGGGTGCGGGGCGATGTCATCGAGATCATCCCGGCGTACGGCGAGAATATTATCCGAATTGACCTTTTTGGCGACGAGGTGGAGAAGATCCGGGAAGTGGATGCACTGACCGGCGAGGTCCTGCAGGAACTGGAAGAAGTGAAGATTTACCCGGCAACTCACTATATTACTTCGGAAGAGAAGATGAAACGGGCCATTCAGCAGATTGAGGAAGAATTGGAAGAGCGTTTGGCCGAGTTGCGCCGGGACGGTTTGTTGCTGGAGGCCCAACGTCTTGAGCAGCGAACCCGGTTCGACTTGGAGATGATGGCTGAAGTTGGGTATTGTCAGGGCATAGAGAACTATTCCCGTTATTTGAGCGGGAGGGAGCCCGGCGAAGCCCCGGCCACCTTATTTGATTATTTTCCCAAAGATTTCTTAATGTTTATCGACGAGTCCCACGTCACCATTCCCCAGGTGGGCGGGATGTATGCCGGAGACCGGTCCCGGAAAGAGACATTGGTGAAATATGGGTTCCGGCTGCCGTCGGCATTGGATAACCGTCCCCTGCGCTTTAATGAATTTGAGGAACGGATTCATCAGGTCATCTATGTATCGGCGACACCGGGTCCTTATGAAATGCAACGGGCCCAGCAGGTGGTGGAACAGATTATCCGTCCCACTGGGCTCGTGGATCCGGAGATTTCGGTACGGCCAGTCAAAGGCCAGGTGGACGACTTGATCGAAGAGATTCGGGTCCGGGTGGAACGGGACGAGCGGGTACTGGTTACCACCCTCACTAAGAAGATGGCGGAGGACTTGACCGAGTATCTTAAAGAGATGGGCATCAAAGTCCGGTATTTGCATTCGGAAGTGGAGACCTTGGAGCGGGTGGCCATCCTGCGGGAGCTGCGGCTGGGCGTCTTTGACGTGCTGGTTGGGATCAACCTGTTGCGGGAAGGCTTGGATTTGCCCGAGGTTTCGCTGGTTGCCATCCTGGATGCTGACAAAGAAGGTTTTCTCCGTTCCGAGACGTCTCTGATTCAAACCATTGGACGGGCGGCACGACATGTGGACGGTAAAGTGATCATGTACGCGGACACCATTACCGATTCCATGCGACGGGCCATCCGGGAGACGGAACGGCGGCGGGAGATCCAGTTGCGGTATAACCGGGAGCACGGAATTACGCCGGAGTCGGTGAAGAAAGCGATTCGGGATTTGATCCAAGCTGAACAGGCCGCGGAAGAAAAAGTGGAATATGAACTGAAACGTCAGCCCAAGCTGAGTCCGGAAGAGATCCGGAACACCATCGACGAACTGGAAAAAGCAATGTTGAAAGCAGCCAGCGAATTGGAGTTTGAGCGGGCCGCCGAACTTCGGGATGAAATTCGTCATTGGGAGAAAGTTTTGGAGAGCATGGGAGGTAGTCATGGCGGTTGATTTCATACGCATTAAGGGCGCCAGGGTGCATAACCTGAAGAATATCGATTTGGAGATCCCCCGGGACCAGTTGGTGGTCTTCACCGGCCTGTCTGGGTCGGGCAAATCGTCTTTGGCTTTTGATACCATTTATGCTGAAGGGCAGCGGCGTTATGTGGAGTCCCTTTCCGCTTACGCCCGGATGTTTCTGGGGCAGATGGACAAGCCGGACGTGGACTATATTGAAGGTTTGTCTCCGGCCATTTCCATCGATCAGAAAACCACCAGCCATAATCCGCGGTCGACGGTGGGAACCGTGACGGAGATCTACGACTATTTGCGGCTTTTGTATGCGCGGATAGGCCATCCTTACTGTCCCCACTGTAAACAGCCCATTGCCATGCAGACCGTGGAGCAGATCGTCGATCATGTGCTTCGTTTCCCGGAGGGGACCAAATTTCAGGTATTGGCTCCGGTGGTTCGGCGGCGTAAAGGTGAATATGAAAAATTGTTTGAGGATTTGCGGCGGGACGGCTATGTCCGGGTCCGGGTCGACGGCGAAATCCGGGATTTAAGCGAATCCATCGTGTTGGAGCGGTATAAGCAACATACCATCGACGTGGTGGTGGACCGGTTGGTGGTGAAGGAAGGCATCCAACAGCGGTTGGCCGATTCGGTAGAATTGGCATTGAAGCTTGCCAAGGGGTTGGTGGGCATTGTCACCACCGACGGCCAGGAGTTCGTGTTCAGTGAAAAATTTGCCTGTCCGGATTGCGGCTTCAGTTTTGAAGAGCTGACACCACGGATGTTCTCTTTCAACAGCCCTTACGGGGCATGCCCCGATTGTTTGGGATTGGGGTTCAAGATGGAGATCGACCCTGAGCGGATCGTGGATAAAGAGCGTTCTCTCAATCAGGGGGCTTTCAAGTTTTGGAGCTCGGACCAGGACTCCTGGTCACTGCAGTATCTTCTGGCTGTGGCCAAACATTACAACATTAACCCGGACATTCCTCTGAAGGAGCTGAGCCCGGAGCAGTTGGATATTTTGCTCTACGGAACCCGGGGTGAGAAGATCGAAATCAATTATCAAGGCCATAACCGGGAGATGCGTCAGGTGACGGCTTTCGAAGGGGTTGCCCGCAACCTGGAGCGGCGTTTTCATGAAACCAGTTCCGAGTTTATGCGGCGGGAGATTCAACGGTTTATGATCATGAAACCGTGCGCTTCATGTAAAGGGACCCGGTTAAAGCCGGAGAGTCTTTCCATCTATATCCAAGACCGGAATATCAGCGAATTTACCCGGATGTCCATTGTGGAAGCCATGGAATTCCTCAATAACTTGAAGCTGACGGAGCGGGAAGAAGCCATCGCCCGTCAGATTCTTAAGGAATTAAAAGCCAGGCTTGGATTTTTGGTGAATGTGGGCTTGGATTATCTGACCTTAGATCGGGCGTCGGCGACGCTTTCCGGCGGTGAGGCCCAACGGATCCGTTTGGCGACCCAAATAGGTTCGTCGTTGGTTGGCGTGGTCTATATTCTTGACGAGCCCAGCATCGGCCTGCATCAGCGGGATAACCGGCGTTTGCTGGATGCGTTGAAGGGTTTGCGCGATTTGGGTAATACCGTCATCGTGGTGGAACATGATGAAGAGATGATTCGGGAAGCCGATTTTTTGGTGGACATTGGTCCCGGTGCCGGGGTTCACGGCGGCGAAGTGGTGGCTGCCGGGACTCTGGAAGATATTATGAATGAACCCCGTTCCGTTACCGGCCTTTATATGTCCGGGAAAAGGGAGATTGCCGTGCCGAAACGGCGACGGAAACCCAACGGAAAATACCTGGAGATCAAGGGAGCGCGTCAGCATAATTTGAAAAACATCGATGTCCGAATTCCCTTAGGGGTGTTTACCTGCATAACGGGGGTTTCCGGTTCGGGGAAGAGCACGTTGATCAATGAAATTCTCTATCCGGTGGTGGCCACCAAGCTGAACAATGCTACCACGTTACAGCCGGGCGACCATGATGAGATCATCGGTTTGGAACATTTGGACAAGGTGATCGATATTAACCAGGCACCTATCGGCCGGACTCCCCGATCCAACCCGGCGACTTATACCGGCGTTTTTGATCCCATTCGCCAGTTGTTTGCGGAGACTCCGGAGGCTAAAATGCGGGGGTATACGGCCAGCCGTTTCTCATTCAACGTCAAGGGCGGTCGTTGCGAAGCCTGCACCGGCGACGGGATCATCAAGATTGAAATGCATTTCCTGCCCGACGTTTACGTGCCATGCGAAGTATGCAAAGGGAAACGATATAACCGGGAGACGCTGGAGGTCAAATATAAAGGGAAAACCATCGCCGACGTCTTGGAGATGACGGTTGAAGAAGGGTTGGCATTTTTTGAAAATATTCCGAGGATTAAACGGAAATTGCAGGCTTTGCATGATGTAGGACTGGACTATATCAAATTGGGCCAACCGGCGACCACCCTTTCCGGCGGCGAGGCCCAACGGGTGAAATTAGCCACTGAACTTGCACGGAAATCCACAGGCAAGACGCTGTATATTCTGGACGAGCCGACCACGGGGCTTCATTTTGCCGATGTGGAAAAGCTTTTGGAGATGTTGCAGCGCCTGGTGAATGAAGGCGATACGGTGCTGGTGATCGAGCATAATTTGGATGTGATCAAGACGGCCGATTATATTATCGACCTGGGCCCGGAAGGCGGCAATCGCGGCGGAACGGTGGTGGCCTGCGGAACGCCGGAAGAGGTGGCGGCCAATCCCCATTCCTATACGGGAGCTTTTTTGAAACCCATATTAAGGCAGAAGAAGAAAGCGGTCCAAAAAGAGACGGCACCGGTATGAACGGCCAAGCCATGATAAGAAGGCAACCCGTAAAAATGTGGGTTGCTTTTTGGTTAACTGTGATTTTTGGCCTTGGAAGGCGGGGGATCTTTGATGACCAATGTCCGGAGACTGAGGGCGGCCAGGGGTTGTTGAAACATAATGGCGAAGACCACCGGAATCGCCGTGATTTCCGGGAAGTAGTTCAAGGCCATCACCAACCCGGCGGTAATATTCCGCATGCCGACGGTATAGATGAACGTATTAATCAGGTCCGTGGATAACCGCATGATTTTTCCGGTAAAATAGCCCAACAGGTAGCCGGAACAACTGATGCTGAAGGTGACGGCCATGACCAAAGGGATGGCCGACTGCAGCAGGTGGAGGGAGTTCCAGGCGGCAGCCATGTTGGTGGCGATGACCATGGCTAACAGGATCTTGGTGCTGGGCCCTGTGAAAAAACTGACTTTACGCTTGATCTGTCCTCCCGTCAGGTCGTGGAGGGTGACTCCGATGACGGTGGGGATGACGATCATCAGAAGCAATCCATGCATAAGGTCTTTGACATCAAAATGGACGCTGGTCCCGACGGTGACCAGAATTACCAGGGGGACGATAAGGGGCGACAGTACCGTGTTTAAAATGACTGCTGTCAGCGAGATGGCTGGGTTTCCTTTGGAAATATTCACCCAGATGGTGGAGGCGACGCCAATGGGTATGGCCGTACCCAGGATAACTCCGGCGCGCAATTCGGGGTAGTTGGGCAGGAAGATCCCTGTAATGATCGTGGCCAGTGTCGGTAAAAACACATGCAGGCAGAAGAATATGACCATATATAACCCGGGCTGCCGAAAGGCTTTGATAAAATCGCGGTAGCTGGATCCCAAAGCAATGCTGAGGGTCATATAGGCGAAGGCATAGGGGACGAAGGGCTTAAAGGCGATGATCTGGTCATGCAAAAGGGCGCCTAAAATAATGCCTGATCCGACCACAAAGATCATCCGCTCTTCCAACAAACGGTTGAGACGAATTCCTTTTCGCATTATAATCCAAGGTTTCATGGTTGCTCCTTTGGTGGCGTTATTTGACCGGAATTTGAAGGATAAGCTATAATAAAAACAATTATACCATTCGAGATTTATACGATTAAACCTTCAAATTTTGAAGATTTGTAAAAAAATAAGGAAGTTTGTTCAATGGTTACTTCGGAAGATTTGAAAATTTTGCCGGATAAACCCGGTGTTTACCTGATGAAAGATGCGGACGGGAATGTGCTTTACGTCGGAAAAGCTGTCTCATTGAAAAACCGGGTCCGTTCGTATTTTCAGAGTTCGCGGAATTTGAGCTTGCGAATCCAATCCATGGTGAAGCAGGTGGATCGGGTTGAGTATATTACCACGGACAGCGAAGTGGAAGCCCTGGTCCTCGAATGTAACCTGATCAAAGAGAAACGACCTAAATACAATATCCGACTTCGGGACGACAAACAATACCCTTGGGTCAAAGTAACGCTGCAGGAGACCTACCCTCAGGTATATATCACCCGTTCGTTGAAGCAGGACGGCAGTAAATATTACGGTCCGTATACCAATGTGACGGCGCTTCGGGATACCGTAAAACTATTACGGCAGATTTTTCCTTTGCGGGACTGCCGCTATGATCTGGATCGGGAGCGGGTGCCCCGGCCCTGTTTGAATTATCACATCAAACGGTGTTTGGCGCCCTGTGCCGGGATGGTGAGTTCAGTCACTTACCGGGAGATGATCCGCCAGGTCTGTCTGTTTCTTGAAGGCCGTCAGGGGGAACTGGCTGAACGGTTGAAACGGGAGATGGAAGAGGCGGCCGAAAAGCGGGAATACGAAAAAGCGGCCGTATTACGGGATCGTTTGCGCCATGTCCAGGCCATTATGGAGAAACAAAAGGTAGTCTCGGAAACTCCCGAAGATCTGGACGTTTTCGGTATTGCCCAGGATCGGGCCGGTTCCGTGGTTCAGGTTTTCCAGGTACGGGAAGGGAAACTGGTGGGACGGGAGTATTTTATATTGCCTGAAGGCGAAGAGTCGTCTCTATCCGAAGTGTTGGAAGAGTTTATCACCCGCTATTACGACGGGTCCGCCTTTATCCCCAAAGAAATATTGCTCCCCGTCGATCTGGAAGGCAGGGAATCCATCGCCGAATGGCTGGGCAGACAGCGGGGAAGCAAGGTTAAACTGCGGATACCGAAAAAAGGCGACAAGTTGCAATTGGTGGAGATGGCCCGGGAAAACGCAGGAATATTGCTGGAACAGGAACGCAACCGAGAGAAACAGCGGCAAAATTACGTCACGGAAATCCTGGAGGAATTGCAGAACGTTTTGGAAATGAACCGGATACCCCAACGGATTGAAGGCTTTGATATTTCCAATATTCAAGGGACGGATGCGGTGGCGTCGATGGTGGTCTTCGAAGACGGTATGCCCAAAGGCAGTGATTACCGACGCTTCAAAATCCGAACCGTCGAAGGACCTAATGATTTCGCCATGATGCAGGAGGCGGTCCGACGGCGTTTCCGCAAGGGGCTGGAAGAACGGCAACATGTGGCCACGGAGAACGGGAAGTTTGCCAAGTTTCCGGATTTGCTGTTGATAGATGGAGGAAAGGGGCAGCTGTCTGCGGTGATGGAAGTGTTGGAGGAATTGGGTCTGACGCATTTGTATGTCATCGGACTGGCCAAGCAGGAAGAGGAGATTTTTCTGCCCCATCGGGAGGAGCCCATCCGTCTATCCAGGCGATCCCAGGCCTTAATGTTATTACAGCGGGTGCGGGATGAAGCCCACCGTTTTGCCGTCACGTATCATAAATCGTTGCGGACGAAGCGGACGTTATCCTCAGGGCTGGACGACGTCCCGGGGATTGGGCCCAAGAAAAAGCAGGCATTGATGAAACGCTTTGGTTCCCTGAAGCGGATCCGGGAGGCCTCCGTGGAAGAATTGATGCAAGTCCCCGGCATCTCTCAAGAGTTGGCTGAAGCGGTTAAAGAACATTTGTCTTAGGGAGATAAGGAGGTAGGCGGATGGCGACGGACTATGGCGCCGGTGAAGCATATCAAGGGTTCGCACGGGTATATGATGAAATGATGGCTTCCCGCGATTATAGGGTATGGGCGGATTATGTTGCAGATTTGGCGGGAGATTACGGCGTACGGCCCCCGGTAATTTGTTGGATCTGGCCTGTGGCACCGGGAGTTTCCTAAAGGAAATGGCCCAACGGGGCTGGATGGTTACCGGTTTAGATCAGTCTGTCGCTATGCTGGGGATAGCCCGGGAAAAACTTTAGGAAGCCCGCATTCCGGTGCGGTTTTATGAAGGGGATATACGGGATTTCCGTTTGGATGAACAATTTCCGCTCATTACCTGCTTGTGCGACAGTCTCATTTATCTGGTGGAGCCGGAGGGACTGCGGAAGGCATTGGTGCGGATCAAAAACCATTTGGCGCCAGGGGGCCTATTTATCGCTGATTTGAACACCGAGTACAAATACAGAGAGATATTGGGAACCGGATCTTTTGCCGAAACATTTCCCAACTCGGCGTATATCTGGGAAAATATTTACGATCCGGAAACCCGAATGAACCGGATGGAGATCGACTTCTTTGTCCGGGAGAAAGGGGATCTGTTCCGGCATATTCCCGAGGTCCATCTGCAACGGTATTACGCGCCGGAAGAGATTGTGGCCTTTGTCCATGACGCCGGATTTACCGAGGTGGATTTGTGGGAAGCATTTACCAAAAATTCGCTGAACGCCATGTCCGGGGAGGAATTGTTACGGATGGAGGAGTCCCGCGCCGTTCCGGAAGACGGGAATCCGTATGCGATAGGCCGGATGTTTTTGGTGGCCCGGTAATAGATAGGTGGACGTTAAAAAGGCGCCCTGATGAGGGCGCCTTTTCATTATTCGTTGAACCGCATTAAGCGGCTTTCGGGAGAAACACTGAAACGTTGAAGGCTTGTTTTTCGCCGATGATTTCGATTCTCCCTTTAAGTTCGGGTTTGAGTTTTCCGCCGTAATTGATGATGTATTCGATGATGACATCCCGCATGAAGAGGGAGGAATCATACTTATCGGTGGCGTTTTTGAACATCTCATAGCCGTCCCCACCGCTGGCCGTGAACGAATTGGTGGCAATCCGATAGGTACGGTTGGGATCGATGGGTTGTCCGTTGATCAGAATGTTTTCGCATTTTCCGGTGTTGTAGTTGATGGTGAATTTCACGCCTTCGGAAACTTGCGGGAAACCGCCTTTGCCCTGCGGAATGGTGGCAATAAAATCAAAGAGGGCTTGGACGTCGGTCCCTTTCAGGCTAACGACTACCAGAGAGTTGTCGAAGGGGCATACCTCATAGATATGTCTCTTGGTAATGGGCCCTGCCGGCAGGCTGGTACGGATTCCGCCGCTGTTTTGAATGGCGAAATCCACGTTAAGATGTCTGACTCCCCAGAGGGTGGCGTCAGCGACCAGGTTTCCGATGGCGGTCTCTTTTTTACGGACATCTTGTTGCGGGAAGATGTCTTCCGCTTCGCCGATGACTTTGGACAATTCTTCGTTAACCCGTTCCGCATAAGGTTGCAACAGGGCAAGCAAAGCGGGATCTTCAGGGATTTCCTGGGTAAGATATTTCAGTTCTTTGGTTCCGTCGGCATTGGTAACCTGGTTACGGACATTGATGGGAATGGCTTCCCAAGTGAATCCGGTCACTTTTTTGTTGGAAATGGTTAAGACGCCTTTGCCTAAATAAATACCCCATTGATACGCTTGGACGATGGGCACGTTATTGACGTAGATCGGTTCATCGAGTTTAGTATGGCTATGGCCGTCAACGATCAGGTCGATGTCTGGGACGTATTTGGCCAGCCGTTTGGAGCCTTTTTCGGCATCTTCGTAAATGCCCAGATGGACCAGGGCAATGACGATATCGGCTTTTTTCCGCAATTCCGGGACCAATTTTTGGGCAACGGCGACTTCATCTTCGATGGTCACATATTTGAGGACTTCCGGGTTGCTAATGGTTTCCGTTTCTTTGGTGGTTAAACCGAAGATAGCGACTTTAAATCCTTTAAATTGCTTAATGATATACGGATGGTTCAGGTATTTCCCGTCTTTGGTTTTGACGTTGGCTGAGATGAACGGAGGTTTAATGGAGTTGATTTGCTTTTTCAACAAATCAAAGGAATGGTCAAATTCATGGTTTCCAAGGGCAATCGCATCATACTCAAGATAAGCCATGCCCTTCAGATCGGGTTCGGCTTTGAAAAAGTTGGACTCCGGCCGACCGGTATTGAAATCTCCGGCGTCCAAAAGGAGAACATTGGGATGGGTCGCACGGATTTGTTTAACCAAGGTGGCACGGGCCGGTAAACCACCGACACCGTCGATCATATTATCGGTAAATTTCAAAGGATGGCCGTGGGTGTCGTTGGTGTGCAGGACGACTAATTCCTGGGTAGCGGTTTCGGCAGCAAAGAGAGTACTGCAAGCGAGCAAAAGCAACAATGCAATTCCGATGAGAGACGAAAGTCTTTTCCTCATGCAAATGCCTCCTTTAATTATAGGTATTGTTAATGCCCGTAGGCCTGTCCATTATAAAAAATGGGCACAATACCAATATTTACTTTCATTATACTTTAGAAAAAGTGAGTGGTCAAAGCCTTAAATTTAGTTTTTTGTGGAAGTGCAAATCCAATATGGCTGGCCAAGCAAATCTTGTTTCGGAAAGCCGGGTATTAAGAAGAGAGCGGTAAGGGATGCTATAAACGATTTTATCTGTAAATTTATTTATCAAAGGCGGGAAGGCGGTAGCAATGAGAAAAGGATTATTAAGAAAAGGATTAATCATGTTAATACTGGTGATGGTTTGTTTGAATGCCGGCTGCAATACACGGGAAGAATCCAACTTCCGAAGTATGGTGACGCGGTATCGCCGTCCTCCGAGAATAACGGTATTTTTCAAGGAGACCGGCGAGAAGAAACAGATGGATATCGAAGAGTATTTAGTGGGCGTCGTCGCCGGAGAAATGAAACCCAACTGGCCGGAGAATGCCTATGCGGCCCAAGCCATTATCGCTCGTACCTTTACCATGGAGTTCCTGTCCCGCGGCGGAACCCGGAAACTGCATGGGACGGATATTTCTACCGATGAAAAGGAAGCCCAGGCTTATAATGCGAAAAATATCACTCCGACCATCCGGAAAGCGGTGACCAAAACTAAAGGGTTGGTTCTTACCTATAAAAACCGGTATATCAAAGGATGGTATTCGGCCAGCTGCGGCGGCCAAACGGCCTATGCCCAGGAAGGCCTGGGGTATAAAGGGCCGGAACCTCCTTATGTCAGTTCGGTGAAGACGGACGAAGAGAAGTATATGCCGAAAGAGGAGTTCTACTGGGAGGCAGTTCTGACCAGCGATGAAATTAATGCAGCTTTGGAAAAATTGAATAAACCAAATTTGGGTCAGATAAAAGAGATGAAAGTTTTAAAACGGGGCCGGACCCATCGCGCCGTGTTGTTGCGGTTTACCGGGGAGAAGGGTTCGGTGGACGTGGTGGGCGCCGATTTCCGGGTACAATACGGGCCGGAAAAGATACGCTCCATCTGGATCTCTGACGAGATCGTGACCACAGAGAAGGGGATCAAAATAAAAGGTCGGGGCTTTGGCCATGGTGTGGGACTGTCCCAATGGGGCGCTTATGCCTATGCCAAACAGAACTGGAGCCCGGAGAAGATTGTGAAACATTTCTATCCGAAAGCCACGTTGACAAAGATTTGGTAGCGGGTTCGGATTGTTAGTTCATAGTTCACAGTTCACGGCGAATGAAGGCACTGGGCGCCAGATTCTAGGTACTGGGTTAAGGAGGGAACGCAATCTACGTTTCTTTCAAAACCTAGTATGGAACCCATTGCCCAGAATCCGTGCCATGTGACTTATCCGGTTGCTTTAACGACTTCTAACCCACCGATGTCCGGAATATGATGAATCAAAAGGAGGAGTCGGTGTGGAAGCGCAAGTCAAATCCGGTCATGAACTGATGCATCATGTGAATATGAGCGGGCGCCGGTTGTTGGGCGTCGAGGGCGTAACCAATCTGGACAGTTATGATCAGGAACGGGTGGTTTTGGAGACCAGTTCCGGCGTATTGGAGATTAGGGGAGAACAGCTCCATATTCAGCAGTTAAATCTGGAGCAGGGGAAAGTGATGATCGAAGGGACGGTCAATGCGTTGATTTACGCTGATGACAACCTGGCGAAAAAGGGGAAAGGGTTTTTCAGTAAATTAGCTAAGTAACGAATCCGGGGAATTTTGGGATCCGGAGGAGGGATGGCAGGAATTTTCGGCCACTCCGCGAATTTTAACTGCATGACTTAGCGGATTGGAGATATCGATGCCACCCAAAACCCGAAGCAGAAAAAGTAAACGTCATACCGGTGTCTTGCAGCGTTTTTTTTCGCATATGCTCCGGTTTGTCCTCAGTCCTGTCATTATTCTCTGGGATACATTTCGTCACAGACGAAATTTGGATCCGTCATGGGCCTTTTCGTTGTTGTTGCTCATTACGGTGATGCTTGCTTTGGCGGGGTTGAGCTTTTGGGTGGCCGGGGGGCCCACGGAGAGGGCTATGGTGGTTTTAAGCAATGTCCATCTGCAGCCCCAGCAACTGACCGGCGATGTGCAGCCCATCATTCATGAGATTAACCGCTATGCCCTCAAAGCCAAGCTCGACCCGATGCTGATTTTTGCGATTATTAAAACGGAAAGCAATTTCAATCCCCGGGCGGTTTCCAAAGCCGGTGCGCGGGGATTGATGCAGATTATGCCGGCGGTTTGGCGGCAATACAGCAAATCCCAATGTACCGGCACGCACAGCAATCTCAAAGTGTGTTCGGATGAGTGTATTTATCAGATACGCCCCAATATTGAAGTGGGCATCAAATATTTTCGGGTGCTGTTGGATCGTTATGACGGCCGGATCGATTTGGCCTTGGAAGCTTATAATGCGGGCCTTTCCAATGTTCAATCCGAAGCGGAGCCCAAATTTGCCGAGACACGGGGCTATATTCAAAAAATTTTAAAATACTGGCAGGAAATGCGCCAGAAAGCCGTTGCAGCCCAACTGCAGGCCGCGCTGTATATGCACCGGGGCATCAAATGGCTGTTGGGGATCACTTTCCTCATGTGGCTGATTTTCTTTGGCTGGATCAATCGGAAATTGCTGAAATGAGCTGCGCCGATCAGATCGATGTTTTAAAACCTCCTGTTTGCGCATATGGTTGAATTATAACAGGAGGGAGATGGATGGATTTTGTGCATTCCCAGCTAAGTTCCTGTCTGCTTCTCCTCCTCACCGGAATGGTGTTAGGAGGTTTTTTCGATTTATACCGGGTATTCCGGGGGATGGTCAAAGCGAGAGAGTGGATGACGTACAGCGGGGATCTGTTGTTCTGGGTTGTGGCGACGGTCCTGTTGCTCCCCCTTCTATATTGGAGCACGTGGCTGGAATTACGGTTTTATGTGTGGGTATCGCTGGCTGCCGGACTCATCGGATATTATGCTTTTTTCAGCCGGGCGCTGATTCTGGTGTGGATTAAATTGTGGCGGTTTTGTTTTTGGTGGCCGCGGCAGCTCCGATGGGGCTTTACCTTTATGACCCGCTCCGGGAGAAATATAGCCCGGCGGTTTCGGTGGCGGCGAAACGAAAAAAAACAGGGGGATAAATCCCCCTGATCGTTTGAATCCAATTTACTTTTGAATCCGATTAGCGCCCGATGAACATCTGGGTAAAGATTTTCCCATAGACGCTACCAGAGGCGATGCCGATACCGATTTCCGTGAATTTCGGATTGAGAATGTTGGCCCGGTGGCCTTCGCTGTTCATCAGATTTTGATGGGCCGCTTCCGTAGTTTGGGCACCGGCGATATTTTCACCGGCTGTACTGTATGTGATTCCGGCATTCTTCATCATCTGGAACGGTGACCCGTAGGTCGGGGATGTATGGCTGAAATAGTTGTTGGCGACCATGTCCTGGCTTTTTTGCCGGGCTAAAGCGGTCAGTTGGGAATTGACGGATAACGGAGCCAGTCCTTGACCCATTCGGGCCTGATTAACCAAACTGACCATTTTGGATTCTTCAGCGGCCAAACCGGTGGAAGGCATGGAAGTCGACGGGCTGGAGGGCGTCGTCGGCGTCGTGGCCGAAGGCGTTGAGGGGGTGGTGCTCGGCGTTGTGGGTTTGGCCGGGATGGTTACAGAGGGTGTGGACGTGGACGGTGTTTGATAGTAATAATAGATGGTCCGTCCTGTATAATTGGAATATACTGTCGTTTTTGTTGAATACTTGGTGGAATAAACGGTAGCCGCGAAGGCCGGAACCATACAGGAAACGAGTAAACTTACGGTGACTGTCAACGAAGCGAAAATCTTATGCAATCGTTTCATAGCGGTCTCTCCTTTCGGTTTTCAAGTAATCTTCCAATTATCCCCCAGTTTTCCATTCCCTCAACTTTTTGGATAACCAAGATTTCGTTGGCAGCAGGACAAACCCTTTAGGAAAGTTCAGCCAATAGGGGAGAAACGCGTGTCAGTAAAGGAAAAAGGGCAAAGCACAACAAACCGTTTGCCGTAGGGCAAACGGTTTTCAATATGTCTTTCGTTTGGAAAGCGCATATCATGTACTATGCTTAAGAAATAAATGAAGAGAGGATAGCAGATGGAAACGAAAGAATTGGAGGCAATCTTCCAAAAATATCTGGGTATTCCTTACCGCCATGGCGGCAGGGATATGAACGGAGTGGACTGCCTGGGGTTGGTTTACTTGATTTACCGGGACTGCGGCATCGAAATCCCGGACAATGACGGCCGGGAATATACGAAAGACTGGTATAAGGTCGAGCCGGACCGGTATCTGAAAGGCATTCGCCGCTATGGCAAGGAAGTTCCTCTGGACTCTTTAAAACCATTGGATCTTGTGTATTTTAAAATGGGGCGGGCAGTGACACATACCGGGATCATGGTGGATGAAAAATCTTTCATTCATGTATTGGAGGGGACCCGGGTCCATATCAGTAGGTTAAATTTTAAATGGGAGCGGCGCTTGGCCGGAGCCAGGAGGTTTATTGAGGCAGATGTCGAAAGGAAAGAAAGTTAAATCAATAAACAAGTGAGGTTAATGTTGATGCGATGGTTGGCAGTTATCATTGGAGGCGGTTTGGGTTCTGTCTGCCGATTTGGCCTATCGGCTTTAATTTACCGTTTTTGCGGAGAGAGTATGGCTTGGGGAACCTTGGGAGTCAATCTGTTCGGCTGCTGGCTTATAGGGGTAATAACCGGCTTGATTGAGATAGGGATACTGCCTGAGCCGGTTCGGTTTTTCGCGATCGCCGGTTTTTTAGGGGGATTTACCACATTTTCGTCCTATGCCTGGGAGAGTGTCCGTTATATGCAGGACGGGATGATCATCCGGGCGTTGGGAAATGTGCTTTTGAATAATATTGGTGGATTGTTGCTGGCTATAGCCGGTTGGGCGGTGGTTCGGAAACTGTTGTTTTCTTAATTTGTGCCAACAGCCCCATGTTTTGTTCCAAAGGGTATATATCGTTTAACCTGCGGGATTCATACTTTATACCAGACAGTAAGTCATCAGGGAATTTGGGAGTGAAAGGAGAGAACGTTATGGGCAAAAAGTGCAAATCCTGGGGTGACGGTAATTTCTCGTGGATCATTCTCCTGATATTGCTCTTCATTTTCGGTGGAATTTTTTAAGTCTGCCTAAACCGACCGTTGTTTGTCGCGATCCCGAAAAATTCAACGTTTCATCGCGAGACAGTTTCAGCTGTCTCGCTAATTGTTCTTAGCCAGCCCGTCGGCTGGTTTTTTGTTGGGCAATTATTGCCGGAAAAAAGAAAAACTCCCGCAATCGGGAGTTATTCATTCTAGTGGAGCTGGCGATGGGATTTGAACCCGCAACCTGCGGTTTACGATACCGCTGCTCTGCCGTTGAGCTACGCCAGCATATCGAGAAAACTTGGAGCGGGTGACGGGATTCGAACCCGCGGTCCTCGGCTTGGGAAGCCGATGCTCTACCACTGAGCCACACCCGCATCGCACATAATATTATAACTAAATACCCTTTAAATTGCAATAATCATTATTTTGGAAAATTATCGGGCCAAGAATTGTTAAAAAATAAAAAAGGATGGAATAAATGAAGGAATTTCATGGACAGGGTCGAATAACAATGGCATAATAAAATCTGGAGGTGTCCCAATGAGCTACAAAATTAACGATGACTGCATCAGCTGCGGTGCTTGTCAGCCGGAATGCCCTGTCGAAGCCATCAGCGAAGGGTCTGACAAATACGTTATCGATGCCGGAAAATGCATCGACTGTGGCGCATGTGCCAATGTCTGCCCGGTGAACGCTCCGCAACCTGAATGATAAAATCCCCCTCGAAAGAGGGGTTTTTTATAGGATTGGCGGAGATACAAATTCCGGTTCGTCGATGGCTTTTTCCTCCAAGAATTCGATCAACGAACGGTTCACGATCTCGGAGAGGGTTTGCCGTTCATAAAAGGCAAACTGTTTCAGTTTAGTGTAAACCTCCGGATGGATTCGGATATGGAGATCTTTTTTTGGAGTTGATTGTTGCGCCATACTATGATTATAACCTCGGAAGGCCGTAAATATGTTGGTAATTTTGGGCATGATAAACCTGTCGCATACTTTATGTGACAGGTTTTATTGATATTATCGGAGGGAAAAAATGGCACAAAAACGTCGGAAGCAAAAGCCTAAAAAACCCCATGCGTTGTTACGGCTGACCGTGGGAATGGCGCTGTTGGCCGGTTTTGCCTTAATGTTCTTCGTTTTTTTCAATCCGTGGGTTTGGCGGCTGGACCTTAAAAAAGAACTGGAAAAAAGCAAGGTGGCAACCACCGTATATGACCGGGATAATCAGCCGGTGGTTAATCTCTACGCCAAAACCAGGCTGTGGGTTTCTTCGGGAAATATTCCGGATGCGTTGAAAAATGCCTTCATTGCCACAGAGGATATCCGGTTTACTAAGCACAAGGGCATTGATGTCCGGGGCATCTTAAGAGCTTTGTATCAAGATTTGAAGGCTGGTAAGAAAGTCCAGGGCGGGAGCACCATCACCCAACAATTGGTGAAAAACCTGTTTTTTACCCATCAAAAACAGTTTACGCGGAAAATATGGGAGATGGCCTATGCCATCCGTATTGAACAGCAATACAGTAAGGAGCAGATTTTAGAATTTTATTTAAACAGTATTTACCTGGGGCACGGCAGCTGGGGCGTTGATGCGGCCTCCCGGGTATATTTCGGGAAGTCCGTATCGGAACTGACGACAGCGGAATGTGCCATGATCGCCGGCCTGGCCAAAAGTCCCGAATATTATTCCCCGTACCGTCATCCCGGTGCGGCATTGAAACGCAGGAATTTAGTGTTGAAGCTGATGCGTACGTATGACTATTTAACGGAATCGGCCTATCAGGCGGCGCTTAAAGAACCCCTTAAGACTCTGGAAAAGCCGGGGACATCCTATACCGGAGCGTATTTTGTAGATTATATTTTGGAAACGCTGAAAAAAGAGATGTCCCTGTCGGAAGATGAATTACGATCCGGCGGGTATAAAATTTATACAACCATGGACCGCCGGGTGCAACAGGCGGCGGAAGGGGCCTTTACAGATCTGGCGGAAGCCGGTCCGGACCGTTTTGGCGTGATGCAGCCCCAAGGAGCGTTGGTGGCCATCGATCCACATAACGGCGAGATTTTGGCCATGGTGGGCGGCCGGCGGTATTCGGCAGCCCAGACCAACCGAAGTTTTCAGATTTACCGCCAACCCGGTTCGGCCGTCAAGCCCTTTGTTTTTGCGGCGGCTTTGGAAAACGGGTATACCCCCGATACCAAGCTGGAGGATAAGCCCCTCGAAATTTGGGTCAATGATCAGCTGTGGCAGCCTCAAAACTATGACGATCAATATCGGGGCTGGGTGACGCTTCGGGAAGCCCTGGAGGAATCCATCAATACCATCGCCATTCAACTGGTGCAGCAATTGGGTGTGGCCACGGTCTTCGAGATGGCGGAACGGATGGGGTTGAAAAGTTTGGTCCGGGAAGGCGCCAAGAACGATATGGGCCTGGCGCCGTTGGCCTTGGGCGGGCTGACCCGCGGCGTGACGGTGCTGGAGCTGACGGCGGCTTACGGGGCATTCGCCAATGAAGGGATATACAATCGCCCTTACGGCGTTCAGCGGGTGTATGACGCCAAAGGCCGGCTGGTGTATCAAAATAAGCCGGAACAGAGAGAGGTGCTCCGGCCGGAGATCGCCAGGACGCTGACGGCCATGATGGCAGGGGTCATCGAACGGGGCACGGGGATCCGGGCTAAACCGGTGACTAATGCAGCCGGGAAAACCGGAACCTCCAACCGGAATACCAACGGTTGGTTCATCGGGTATAATTCCAATATTTTAGCCGGGGTCTGGATAGGGAATGATCAGGCCTCTGAACCGCTGATGGCTAACGGAGTTTCATTGGGAAGTGGCACGGCAGCGGCCATCTGGGGCGAATTTTTACGGAAAAGCGGGCGAGATGAGGCTGAATTTCGGCCAGACTGGACAGAAAAATGAAGATTTGGGTCATGGTAATGGACCAGGCGGCCCCGCTGACGCCCAATAACGGGACAAATGCGAAAAACAATGTGGTTTTAAGGCCGATGGCCCAGAGACTGAGCAGGAGAATTTTATCGGAGTCGCCGGCAGCGCTTAAGACAGTCAGGTTCAGCATACCCAGGCTCACAAATGGCAATCCCAAGACCAGGACGCGGATGAGATATACCGGTCGGAGCGTATGGAAAAGGGTATTGCTTAAGAAGGCCGCTTGAGAGTAGATGATGATTAAACCGATGGCGCTCATGGCCAACGCGGCGCCATAGTAACGGATGAGCTTGGTTTTGAAGGATTGGGGATTTGGGCCTTTTAGCGAAGCGCTGACTTGTGGGGAGAGCACCGTGGCTAAGGGTGCCAGAAAAATCAAGGGGAAATAGGCCACCGGTGCGGCCATCCCGTTTAAGATGCCGAACCATTGGGTGCTTTCGGTCGTCGTATGATAAACCCCAACCAGCAGCCGGGGAATGATGGCGGATTCAGCGGCTGCGCCGGTGCTGACGATGATTTGATTGAGCAGTAAGGGCCAAGCATAATTGAGAATCTCAATTTTGGGAAGACAGCCGGCAGGGAGGAGCGGTGACCGGTCCGGGATGGTTTCTGTCCGGCGATACGCCCACAGTGTGATAAAACAGACCAATTCGCCGATGGTTAAGCCGATGATAGGATAATGGTAACCGGCCAAAGGAAAATGGGCGGTGAGAAAAATCAGGGCGAAAACGGTGAAGCCAATTTCCGCTATTTGTTCGGTAATTTCGGAAACGGCAGTGGGGGCCATCCGGGAAAAGCCTTGATAATACCCGCGCAAGACGGCTGAAAGAGCTGAAAAGGGGATGGCGACGGTTAATACCATTAAGCTGAATTTAACCCGGGATTCAACGAATATCACCTTGCTTAAGAAGGGAGCGACGAACAATAGGGAGCCGCTGGCGATGAGCGAACCTGTCGTAACCACCCGGAGGGCCCACTTTTTCAGGACGGCAATGCTTTGAAGGTCGCCGACGGCGTAATATTCGGCAACCCATTTGGTCAAGGCCATGGGCAAACCGATGGCGGCGATGCTGCTGAGCAGGCGGTATACCGGATAGGCCATCTGGAAAATACCCAGGCCTTCGGCGCCAATTTTCCGAGCCAGCCAAATTCGGTAAACGGTGCCCATCAGTTGGATAAGCAACCCCGATCCCAGCAGGTAGATGAAGTTTTGCAAGTTGGGACGCGCTTTCAAAAAATACCCCTCCAGTTGATTAATATGGAGGGGTATTCCGGTTTATGCGCTTTTCCTAAAGTTAGGGCGGTTACATGGCGAGGACCGTATTCCAATAATGGAGGTCCACCGGGATGCCGTGCTCCAGGTTATCGGCACGGGTCTGCATCATGCGCTGGCCGGGATAAAAGACGGATTCCCCTGCTTGATTCAAGTCGTCCAGCGTCTGTTCGATGGAACGCAAAATAGCGTCCGTGCCGGACATGGCGCCAGGGTTAAACGCCAAAAATACTTGAGACAACCCAATTTCACTGGGGAGTTTGCCCACTTCATATGTGGAATTACCATTGCTTAAAAAGACGGCGATGAGGTCGAGAACCAAAGAGAGTCCGGATCCTTTCCAGTAGCCGATGGGGATCAGCCGTTGGGTTTCCAAGATAGCCCGAGGGTCTTTGGTCAGTCGGCCTTCATTGTCAAAACCGCCGTCCACCGGCAACATTTTGCCTTGGTTGGCGTATTGTTCCAGTTTGCCGTAGGAAAACATGGAAGCGGCCATATCCAGCAATATGGGGCCTTTCGGATGGGGGACGGCAAAAACGATAGGGTTGTTGCCAATTTGCGGTTTGGTGCCTCCCCAGGCGGGCATATTGGGTGTGGTATTGGTCCAACAGATACCAATGCAGCCGGCTTCGACGGCTTGCAGGCCATAGGTGCCTGCTCGCATCCAATGGTTAGTATGGCGGATGGCCACGCAGCCGACGCCGTGTTCTTTAGCGATGGCCACGGCCCGGTTCATGCAAAACCAGGCATTAAGATTGCCGGGACCCATCCGGCCGTCCCAGCGTTCCAGGACGCCGGTTTTTTCGACGAAGACGGGTTCGGCGTGTATATCAATGTACCCTTGATCAATGTAAGAAATAAAACGGGGGAAACGGTTTAATCCGTGGGAATATACGCCGTCTCTGCTGGCTTCGGCAAAGAGCCGGGCGCACAGCGCGGCACGTTCCGGAGTAAATCCCTTTTTTAAGAGAACTCGGTTGAACTGATTTTGCATTTCTTCGAATGGTACACGCATGGGGAAACCTCCTTTGGTTGTCTTCCCCATAGTATTAGCTATTGAATCGCAGATCACCTCCTTTGGGCTTTTTGCATACTATGCATAAAAAGGCAGGTAAAGGGAGGGGTTTGTGTTGAAAAAAACCTGGTTTATCCTGCTGCTGATTTTAGTGATGATCAGCGGCACAGCGTGCAATCAATCTCGGGATGTGGATAAGGTCCGTCTTTCGGAAGTGGTCCGGTCGGTCTTTTATGCGCCCCAATATGTGGCCATCAGCCAAGGCTTCTTTAAGGAGTACGGGATCGACATTGAGCTTTCCACCGCCTGGGGAGCGGACAAAGGTGCGGCGGCTCTGGTCTCCGGCAGTGTGGATATTGGCTTTTTCGGTCCGGAGGCAGCCGTCTATGTTTATAACCAGGGGGCTAAAAACTATTTAGTGGCCTTTGCCCAGTTGACCAAAGGCGACGGCTCCTTTTTCATGGTCCGGCAGCCGATGCCCGAATTTAAATGGGAGGATGTGAAAGGAAAGTCGATTATCGGCGGCCGTAAGGGCGGCGTCCCTCAGATGGTGATGGAGTATGTCTTGCGGAAACACGGGATCGATCCGTTTAAAGACGTCAATATGATTCAAAACATCCAATTTACGGCCACCGCAGGGGCGTTTCAAAGCGGAACCGGCGACTTTATTCAATTGTTTGAACCGACGGTGTCGGTCTTGGAGAAAGAAGGCGTCGGTTATGTGGTGGCATCCTTCCGGGTGGCCGGAGGGGTGGTTCCTTATACGGCATATCATGCCCGGGCGGACTTCATCAAAAAACATCCGGATCTGATTCAACGGTTCACCAATGCCATCTATAAAGGGCAGATCTGGGTCCAGAACCATTCGGCGGAAGAGATCGCCGAAGCCATTAAGAGTTTCTTCCCGGATATCGAGATGGAGATCCTGGTCAAAGCGATGAAACGGTATCAGGCCCAGGATACCTGGTCTCAAAATCCCATCATGACCAAAGCTGCATTCGAGCATTTGCAACAGATTATTGAAGAAGCCGGTGAGCTGGAAAAACGGGTTCCGTACGAGAAGATGGTGAATACCGAATTCGCGGTGAAGGCCATCCAAATCGTCCAACCATAGGAAGCAGGTGGTGATGGGTGGATAAAGTCACATTGGTCGGTGTTTACATGACCTATGTTAATAAATCCGGAGAAATTCCGGCACTTGCCGATGTCCATCTGAACGTTAAAGCGGAGGAATTCGTTTCGCTTCTGGGACCCAGCGGTTGCGGCAAGAGTACCGTTTTGTCATTGATTGCAGGGATGCTTCGTCCGACCAGGGGGCAGATTCTGATTGACGGTGAACCGGTGGCTGGGACGTCGCCGAAAGTCGGCTATATGTTGCAACATGATCATTTGTTGGAATGGCGTAATATCCGACACAACGTCTATCTTGGACTGGAAGTGCGCGGCTTGGCCGATAAAGAGCATTGCCGTCATGCCGATGAGCTTCTTATCCGTTATGGGTTGGGCGGATTCATGAACCGTTATCCTTCGGAACTTTCCGGCGGAATGCGCCAGCGGGCTGCGTTGGCCCGCACCCTGGCGCTGGAACCGGAGGTGGTGCTTTTGGATGAGCCGTTTTCGGCCTTGGATTACCAAACGCGCCTGTTATTGGAGGAGGAAGTGGCCACCATTTTAAAACAAGAGCGTAAAACGGTGATATTGGTCACGCATGATATCGCCGAAGCCATCGCCATGTCGGACCGGATTATCGTCCTGTCGGCCCGGCCCGGTACAGTCAAAGCGGAGTATACCATCAAACTGAGCGGCAAAAACGATTCTCCCTTTGCGGCGCGGCAGGCGCCGGAGTTCCGGGAATATTTCAGAGAGATCTGGAGCGTATTGGAGGAAAGCCATGCAGCAGCCCGTTAAGAAAAACGTCCGTTTTTATTCCCGTTGGTTCCGGCGGGGAGCGGTCTCCGAGGCCCACGGCGAGTACCTGGAGCGAATACGGAAACGAGAAATGTTAATCGTCAGCAATCAGGTGCTTATTGGCCTGATGTTCCTGGTCTTTTGGGAAGTCGGAGCCCGGGTGGGATGGATCGATCCGTTTATCACCAGCCAGCCTTCGAAAGTGGTGGATACTATCGTCGGTTTGTTCCATTCCGGTAAATTATGGATTCATATTTGGACGACGGTCTGGGAGACCACGGTAGGCTTTATCCTGGGAACAGTGGGCGGTTCGTTGATTGCCGTCTTGTTATGGTGGTCCAAATGGGTGGCGGATATTTTAGAGCCGTATATCGTGATCTTGAATAGTGTACCGAAAGTAGCTTTAGGACCGGTGTTCATCGTCTGGCTCGGCAGCGGCACGCCGGCGATTTTAATGATGGCTTTGTCTATTTCGGTGATCGTCACGGTAATGATGGTCTTTAACGGATTCAATGAGGTCAATCCGGATACCATCAAATTGATGCAGAGTTTTGGGGCGACGCGGCAACAGATTTTAACGAAGGTGGTATTGCCGGCGACTTTTCCCACGATGATTGCGGCGTTAAAAGTGAATTTGGGCCTCTCCCTGGTGGGAACCATCGTTGGTGAATTTCTGGTGTCCAAAGAAGGCCTTGGATATTTAATCGTCTACGGAGGCCAGGTTTTTAACATGAGTCTGGTGATGGCCAGCGTTATTATCCTCTGTATCGTGGCGGCATTGCTGTATTATGCCGTGACTGTCCTGGAAAAACGGCTGATTCATTGGAAATGACGATTTCGGCCTGAAAATTTGACCCGGCGCGGGGCCGGGTTTTTCTTTTGCAATTTTTTTATGAAAATTACGTTACAAGATGATAGTGACTTATAAAAAAGTCTATACTGATATTGTTGAAGTTCGGTTCTGTTTCCAGAAATTATCGGGAATGACAATGGAACGGACTGGCTAACCGGGATTGACTGTGGTACGTTTAAATAGACTCCTTATCATTTATTATTATGGAGATGATTTATCCATTGAAACGTAAATTGATAATAATTTTCTTAATATTCGTCCTGGGGGCCACGGTGGTTTACGGGGCCACATTACCGAAAAATATGCGGCAGAAACTGGAGAATATCCGGACAGCGTCGTCGGTGTATGACCGTAACGGCAAACTCATCGGCAATCTTTATTACTATCGCCGCATCTGGACGCCTATCTCCAAAATTTCTCCGTTACTTCAAAAGGCGGTCGTTTCCATTGAAGATGCCCGTTTTTATAAACATAACGGTATCGATCTTAAGGGAATAGCCAGGGCGGCGGTTCATAATCTAATCCCCGGCGGAGCCATGGAGGGCGGAAGCACCATCACCCAACAGTTGGCAAAAATCTCCTTGTTATCGTCGGAGCGGACCGTTTCCCGTAAAGTGCAAGATATTACTTTGGCGCTTCAAATTGAACAAACCTATAGCAAACAAGAGATCTTGGAGCTTTATCTCAACAGCGTTTATTTGGCCCACGGTAATGTGGGGGTTGAGGCGGCTTCCAGGTATTTCTTTAATAAATCTGCCGCTGATCTGAATCTGAGCGAAGCGGCATTGATTGCCGGAATGATTCGAAGTCCGGAAAACTATTCGCCGTTAAAAAATATGGCTACGGCCAAAAAACGCCGCGACCTGGTTCTCAAGAAAATGGCCGAATATAAGTATATTACCCAGGCTCAGGCCAAAGCGGCCATGGCCACTGGCATTAAAATCGTTAAACAAAACAATAATGCGACGGTCGGAGGGTATTTCCTGGATTATGTCAAAGAGCAACTGATAAAGCAAGGTTTCACCGAAGAGCAGTTGCGTTTTGGCGGTTATAAAATTTATACCACTTTGGATTTAAATGCCCAAAAAGCTGCGGAACAAACCATGGCGGCTCAACTGCCGAAGATTGCGTCGGCCAAGATTCAGCCTCAGGGCGCATTGGTCTCATTGGATGTCAAATCCGGAGAAATCCTGGCGATGGTCGGCGGCAGGAGTTATGCCGGCAGCCAGTATAACCGGGCGGTCAAGTCATACCGTCAGCCCGGTTCGGCAGTGAAACCTTTCGTTTATGCTACAGCCCTGGAAAAAGGGTATACGGCGGCATCCATCATTGAGGACAAACCCTTATCCATCGTGTTGGAGAACGGGACCGAATGGTCGCCCGAAAATTATGACCGGACATATCGGGGGCCCATTTCGTTGCGGGTGGCTTTGCGGCATTCCGTGAATACGGTGGCAGTCCAACTGCTGCAGGATATAGGTCCGCAGACGGTCGCCGAACAGATGGAGCGGATGGGCATCACCAGTTTGGTAAAGAAAGGTGCAGTGAATGATATCAATTTGGCTCCGTTGGCGCTGGGCGGTTTGACCAAAGGCGTCACTCCGCTGGAATTGGCTGCAGCCTATCTGCCTTTCCCCAATTTAGGCGTCTATGTGGAACCGACGGCCGTCCGGAAAGTGGTGGATCGAAACGGCAAGACGGTGAAAAAGTATACGGCGAAGAAGAGAGCCGTACTTTCCGCTGAAACGTCATATATTATGACTATGCTGATGAAAGACGTGGTTGAGCAGGGGACCGGTCAGCGGGCTAAACTTTCCCAATATCCGGTGGCCGGCAAGACCGGTACGTCCAGCGATTATACCAATGCTTGGTTTGTAGGGTACACACCGCAGGTCGTGACGGCGGTCTGGATCGGAAATGACCGGCAGGATATGCCAATGAAATATAAAGAACGGACCATTGGCAGCGCGACAGCGGCACAATTGTGGGGCGCATATATGAAGTCGGCCATGGCCGGGCGTCAGGTGGTGGACTTCATTCAACCGCCGGGCATTGTTTGGGCGGATGTGGACCCCAAAACGGGCCTGGTGGTTCCGGGGATTTTCAACCGGGACACCTATCAGGAAGTATTCAACGCGAAAAACATTCCGGCCAGCAACTCATATAAGATTTGGAACTGGTTCTTCCCGGAAAAACAAGCGCCGGAAGACGAAAGTGGCAAGAAACCCGGAGCGCCGGATCCGTCCACACCCGATGTGGAACAGTTTTAATGCAAAGGGGTGAACCGGCATTGCGTCTGGAACGGTTGTTGGCCAATATGGGCTGCGGGACCCGGAAAGAAGTAAAATTGCTCATTAAATCCGGGAAAGTGGCCGTGAACGGAAAAATCCTGCGGGATCCCGGGGCCCAGGTCATTCCGGGGCAGGATCAGATCGTCTGTAACGGGCAAGCGGTGGAGTACCGGAAGTATATCTATCTGATGATGAATAAGCCGGCCGGGGTTATTTCAGCGACGGAAGATGCGAAAGACCGGACCGTCTTGGATCTGTTGGATCCCCAATACCGTCATAAAGGGATTTTTCCGGTGGGGCGTTTGGATAAGGACACGGAAGGATTATTGTTATTGACCAATGACGGCCCTTTGGGGCATCGGCTGTTGTCACCGAAAAAGAAGGTGTTCAAGACGTATTATGCCCGTGTCCAAGGGCAGGTCACCGCGGCGGACCGGGAAGCCTTCCGCAACGGCATCGTTTTGGATGACGGCTACCGGACGCTTCCCGGCGATCTGAATATTTTGTCGGAAGGACCGATATCCGAGGTGGAAGTGATGATCTGCGAGGGGAAGTATCATCAGGTGAAACGGATGTTTTTGGCCTTGGGAAAGCAGGTCCTCTATTTAAAACGGGTGGCCATGGGAGATTTGGTTTTGGATCCCCGGCTGCGACCGGGAGAATACCGTGAGCTGGAGTCGGAAGAGATACAGCGGTTAACCGCTGTGACAGAATAACAATAAAAATGAAACGGAAGGCGCTTGCCTTCCGTTTTTATAACGCAGTCTCCCCGGTTTCACCAGTGCGGATGCGGATCACTTCGTCGACAGTGGAGACGAATATCTTTCCGTCACCGATTTCGCCGGTTCGGGCATTGTCAATGATGGTCTTGATGATCAGAGGAGCTTCGGCATCCTGGGTGACAACTTCCAGTTTGATTTTGGGAATCAGATCGACTTTATACTTTTCACCCCGCCATTGTTGAACGATGCCTTTTTGTTTGCCGTGGCCTTCGATTTCGGAGATCATCAGGCCTGCATAACCCACTTTTTCCAGGGCCGTACGGACATCATCCAGTTTTTCGGGGCGGATTACCGCGATGATGTGTTTCATCTTTATTTCCCTCCTTCAAATACGCTTTTCGCAGAAGTCGCGACAGCGATGGTTTCGCCGTTTCCGTTTTGTAATGCGGAAAATACGGGTTTACGGCTTAAAAATTCAGGATAGGCGCTGTTGCCGTGTTCTCCGATATCCAAGCCTTGAATTTCTTCATGAAGGCTGACCCGGATACCGATGGTGTGTTTCAGGATGAGCCAGGTGATCATGGATGCCGTGAATGTAAAGATACCTGTGGCAATGATACCGACGAGCTGAGCGCCGAGTAAGGTAAATCCGCCGCCGAAGAAGAGACCGTTTCCGGTGGCTACGCCGGTAATGCCGTCTTGAGCAAAGAGGCCTACGGCGATGGTACCGAAGATACCGTTGACTAAATGGACGGAGATGGCGCCGACCGGATCGTCGATTTTCAAACGGTCAAAGCCGATGACGGAGAAGACCACTAAGGCACCGCCGATACATCCGATGATTAAAGCGCTGGGTACACTGACAAATGCGCATCCGGCGGTGATGGCTACCAGGCCGGCCAAACAGCCGTTGATGGTCATGCCTAAGTCAGGTTTACCCAGGAGAAGCCAGGAAACTATAGTGGAACTGAGGGTTCCGGCAATGGCTCCGGTGTTGGTGGTCATTAAGATGTGCGCAATGGCATTGGGATCGGCGGCCATGGTGGAACCAGGGTTAAACCCGAACCAACCCAGCCAGAGGACGAAAGCGCCAAGTGTGGCAATGGTAAGGTTATGGCCGGGGATGGGATTGATTTTTCCGTCGTTGCCGTATTTGCCAAAGCGGGGGCCCAAAGCGATGGCGCCGGCTAAGGCAGCCCAACCGCCGACGGAGTGGACGGTGGTGGAGCCGGCGAAATCGAACATACCCAATTGGCCTAACCAGCCGCCGCCCCAGATCCAGTGACCGACGATGGGATAGATGAAAGTCGCCATGATGAATGAGAACAGAATAAAAGCAAGGTATTTGATACGTTCAGCCACGGCACCGGATACGATGGTCCCGGCAGTACCACAGAAGACCAATTGGAAGAAGAATTTGGCCATGAGCGGAACTCCTGCCCAGGAGATGGCGGTATAGACGCCACGGTAAGCATCTCCGGTGGCCGGGGAGTTGTCGGCGCCGCTTACGAAGAACAACCCTTTAAGACCGATGAACGGGTTGCCGTCTCCCCACATCAGCCCCCAGCCCAAGATGAGGAAGCCCAAGGATGATACGGCGAAGACGATGAAGTTTTTTGACAGGATGTTGACACAGTTCTTGGCCCTGGCAAAACCGGCTTCGACCATTGCAAAGCCTGTGTTCATGAAGAAAACCAGCATTGCTGCTAGGGCAACCCAGAGTGTGTCCAGAATGACTTGAGTTTCCATAATGATTACCTCCTTTTAAATTTCCTCTTATAAGGTTTTTGGATTTTATGAAAAAATAATAACACAAACCTGACATAACATCAACAATAAATTAGTAATTAAAGGATTTTTAACAAAAATTAGCCCATATACATAACACAAATATAACAATCCGGGGCCGGCCAAGCGATATTCTGGATTTGAAGGTTCCTGCCGTGGTAATATAGTGGCATGGAAGGAAATGATTCCGAAAAAGGAGCGATAAGATGATTCGGTGTATTGCCATTGACCTCGATGATACGTTATTACGAACGGATTTAACCATTGCCGGTCCGGATCGGGAAGCCATCTCCCGGGCGGTGGCCAAAGGGATCAAAGTACTGCTGGCTTCGGGGCGGATGGTCCAGTCGATGAAACCTTATGCCGAAGAGCTTGGGCTGGATGTGCCGTTAATCGCATATAACGGGGCTATTGTGCAGGAGGCGGTATCCGGGGAGATCCTGTATCACCGGCCGGTTCCCCGGCAGGAAGCATTGGATGTGTTGACGGTGTTTCGCCAAAGCGGTGTTCATTTAAATGTATATGTGAATGATCAGTTATATATGGATCAATTGACGCCTTGGGGTCAGCGGTATGCAGCCAACGCGCGGGTGGAAACCCATGTGGCGGACTTGGCGGAGTTATTAAAGGAACATCCTTCCCATAAACTGTTGGGCGTCGGGGAAGTTGACCGGATCGATGCTTTACAGGAACAGTTGCAATCTCAATTTGGCGATAAGCTGTATTTTGTCAAATCCAAACCCACGTATTTGGAGATATTGGCGCCGGAGGTTTCCAAAGGCCGGGCGTTGCAAGAATTGGTTGCCGCATGGGGGTTCTCCCGGGAAGAGGTGATGGCCATCGGGGATGCGCCTAATGATTTATCGATGATTACATGGGCCGGAACCGGGGTTGCCATCGGCAATGCTTCGGAGGTTGTGAAAAAAGCGGCAGATTTTGTGGTGGCGGATCATGATCATTGCGGCGTTGCCGAGGCCATCCGGCGGGCTGTTGGAATATAAAAAAGAGCTGATTCAGCTCTTTTGTTTTTATGTGAAATTTATTATAAGAATTTGTTTTCGGATGTGATGGAAGCCGGGTCCACCGATTGGTTGAGAAAGCGGGCCACGGTTTGGACGTCCTGTGCCGGGGCCGGTGGTGCCGGCATATAAAACATCCGCTGTTGGGCATATTCGCTGATTCGCTGCTGGGTTTGTTCGCATTGCGCCCGCATTTGCAGCAAAGCTTGGCGAAGTTGCGGGTTGCTGGTTTCGGTGGCGGCCTGGGTAAACATGACTGCGCCGGTCTTGGCGATCTCCAGTGCGTCCAGCGTCATTTCGCGTTCGGTATACATTCATAAACCTCCTTTACATTAAATATGACATGAGCGTGCGGACGTTGGCTGCCGCAGTCAAGGCGCATTCGTTAAAAAAGCCGGCCAATTGGGGATCGCTGCAATTGTTGGCGTAAAGCTTGAATTTTTTGGCAGTCAAATCTTCATTGGCAATCAGCTGTTTTAAGGTATTCAATTCCATTTGGGTAATATTGGCCACGCAATCACCTCCTCTGTTTTCCTGCTAATTACATTTCCCGACTTCGTATGGGTTTATACGTCATTTGAAAAGGGAGGAAATATTCATAATCCGGTTAGGAATTCAATAAAGATTAAATAGACGAGCAATATTATTGCGTTTGCAACGGCCGCTGAAACGTTTGAATATCAGGGGAAATGGGATTTTCATTAAAATTGTATGGTGGTCGCGTTAAGGATCGCGGCAGGAAATTGAAGAAAAATGTCGAATAAAAATTAACAACATAACAGAAAAAACGCGTTTGAAGTGGCGCTGTACCGGACGGGGGTGATATTTGAGGACGTTGATATGTTGGAGGGGGTTGTCAGATTAAGCTTGGGGAAACTTTGATCACGTTTGTGATTGATAAAGTTATAAAAAATAAGGAGGCTTTATTTTTATGGCTAAAGTAGTATTTGAACACGTGTATAAACGCTTTAGCGGCGGAGTCGTTGCAGTCAGCGACATGAACCTTGAGATTAAAGACAAAGAGTTCGTGGTATTCGTTGGTCCGTCCGGTTGCGGTAAAACCACCTCGTTGCGGATGATTGCCGGTTTGGAGGAAATTTCCGAAGGTAACATCTATATCGGGGACACCTGTGTGAACAACGTTGCTCCGAAGGACAGAGACATCGCCATGGTTTTCCAAAACTATGCTCTCTATCCTCATATGGACGTTTACAACAACATGGCTTTCGGGTTGAAACTTCGTAAATTCCCGAAAAGCGAGATCGATCGCCGCGTTAAGGAAGCTGCAAAGATTCTCGGCATCGAAAACCTGTTGGACCGGAAGCCGAAAGCTCTCTCCGGTGGTCAGAGACAGCGGGTTGCCTTGGGACGCGCCATCGTCCGCGAACCGAAAGTCTTCTTGATGGACGAACCGCTCTCCAACTTGGACGCTAAACTCCGGGTTCAAACCCGTGCCGAGATCAGTAAATTACACAATCGTCTCCAAACCACCATCATTTATGTTACCCACGACCAAGTCGAAGCCATGACCATGGGCGATCGGATCGTGGTTATGAGAGACGGTATCATTCAACAAGTGGGTGCGCCGCTCGAAATCTACGATCATCCGAACAATGTGTTCGTTGCCGGATTTATCGGTACTCCGCCGATGAACTTCCTGGACGGCGTGGTCAAAGACGACAACGGTAAGCTGGTTGTGGACTTCGATGTCTTCAAAGTCCGGATTCCGGAAGGCAAATTCAAGAATGTCCGTCAATATCTCAATAAACCGGTCATCTTCGGTATCCGTCCCGAATCCATTATGGAAGCCGAATACGTCCAGGCTGCTGAGGAAGATATCGTTGTTGCCACCGTTGATGTATCCGAGTTGATGGGTTCCGAAATTTACCTCTATATGTCTGTCGGTAATCACTCCTTCATCGCTCGGGTGGATTCGCATTCCAAAGCCAGAGACGGCGAACAACATCGGGTGGTATTCGATACCAACAAAATGCATCTCTTCGACAAAGAAACCGAAAAAGCAATCCTCTAATCAATCAAGGCCCCGTCAAACGGGGCCTTTTAAATTTGTCCGCTACTTTAATTACGGTCGACTTCATGATATAATTTAACATATTTGACAATGATTTGTTCCGGTCATTGGGATAACGATTCCATGGAACGGATGGCTGTTTCCGAAGCCGGATAGAGCAGCGGTTTTTCAATGCATTGTGATAATCCGCGGCTGATGATGTCGGCCATTTTCATCACCAAGTTTAAACGGGTATTCTGCAATACCATATACTCCATAAATCCTCCCACATTGACGATGCCGATAACCTGGAGGTCACCGACGGGCGGTAAGTCCTTGTTAACTCCCGTACCCGGCTGGAGCGGGCCTTCCTTGATGCTAATAAATCCTACGCTTTCCGAACGCCCCAAACACGCATCGATTGCAATAACGAACGGGTCACGGTATTTTCTGGAAATAACTTGAATAGTTTCTTGAAGATTCACGGCATGCACCGGCTTATCCAGTGTGCCGTAGACCATGTCGGGGTTGATGCCGCGCTCGATCAATTTGGAACCGGTAAGAGGCCCCAGACTGTCGCCGGTGGAGCGATCCGTGCCGATGCAGAGAATCACCAGTTCTTGAGTGGGTCGATACAGGAGCGATAAATAAAGATTCATTTGATTGGCAAAAGTAGAGACGGCTAAGGGTTGATCCACATGGATTTTGGCGTTGGCGACGGAAGATCCCTTTTCGTCTTTTGATTTATTCAACGGATTCCACATTCGATTTCCCCCTGTATTCAGTCGTTGGCAAAGGATTTGCCCATTTCAGGAATAAAGATGGTACAATTCCAAGTAGTTTATTATATGTATTTATTTAACAGGTTATTCAAAGGTAAGGTCAAAGGGTTGGAGGGTTGAGCGTGCAATTGTTTCGGGATTGTCTGAATAAATTGGCGGCCGGAAACAAAAACGGGTATTTGCTCAGTATTATCGTTGGCAGCGGATTGTTTTTAGCGGTGGTAACCGGTATTCTCCTGATGGGGGGGAAGGTTTTAAACGGAGTGCGGGTCGGCGGAGTAGAGGTGGGCGGCCTTCGGACTCAGGTTGCCAGCCAAAAGTTAGCTGAACATTTTGATCCGTTGTTAACCAAGAAAGTTGTTTTGAGTTACAACAACCGTAGTTTTAGCGTCGTTCTCAATGCTTTGGGCATCCATCCCGATTATCAACGGTCTGCGGTCAATGCGTATCGTATCGGCCGCCGCGGTGATCTTTGGAACCGGATCCGGGAACGGTTCCGAGTTTACCGTCACGGAGCCGATCTTCCGTTGAGTTTTAACCACAATGAGCAGGCTCTGGATTCCTTTTATCGCATTTTGGAGGCCAGTTTTGCGGTGGAGCCGGTCCGGACCGTCGTCTATGTGGATGCCGCCGGAAAGGTGAGTTACACCCAGAGTAAAGACGGGAAAGCCATCGACCGGGCCCGGTTGACCCGGATGTTGGAAGAGGCCTTGGTCCGTCCGGAAGTGAATTTCATTGAAATCCCGGTCAATGTGGTGAAACCCTGGCTTTCCGAAGCGGACGTGGAACGGTGGGGTTTAAATACGGTATTGGGGATGTACAGCACCCGGTTTAACCCGACCTTAACCGACCGGGTCCATAATCTGAAGGTGGCTTCCAATGCCATCAATAACGTTATCCTTTATCCCGGTCAGAATTTTTCCTTTAATACCTGGGTCGGCCCACGGCTGTCCGAAACCGGATATAAGGAGGCTCCGGTGGTCGTTGAGGGGGAATTGGTTCCCGGTATCGGCGGGGGTGTCTGCCAAGTCACATCGACTCTGTATAATGCGGTTTTACTGGCCAATATGAAGGTCGTTACCCGTTATAACCACTCGATCCCCATCACATATGTGCCCATGGGCCGGGATGCAACGGTGGTTTATGGCGGATTGGATTTTATCTTTGAAAACAATTTAAAGACTCCGGTGCTGTTGGTGGCGATGGTGGAGGCTTCGACGCTGCGGGTGGCGGTGTTAGGGAAAAAGCAGGGATGGAAAGAGGTGTTTCTGGAGACCGAGGTTTTGGAGAAGTACCCTTACAAAACCAAGGAAGAATATGATCCGTCGCTGGGAGAAGAGGAGCGGGTCAAAGTCCAGGACGGCCGGGATGGGTTTAAAGTGGCGTTATATCGGACGGTGACATATGAAGGCGGCAGGCTGGATAGACAGTTGGTGAACACCAGCGTCTATCCCTCCAGGGCTGAAAAATATAAAACCGGAAAACACCCGGGTAAAAAGGAAAAATCTTCCTGAATCCGATAATCCGATATTTATCCGGTATCCTACTCGATGCGGCTGAAGGTTGTCTTGACAACACTTTTTGGGCTAAGCTATAATAAATTATAATAATGTCTGGTTTAAAGCAAGCAATATGATTATCACTTATTGTTTGATGGCAATCGGACGTTTATCGACTTAAAGAGGAGGATTTTTCGGAGTATGGCATTAGAGGTCGGCCAGATCGTAGAAGGTAAGGTGACCGGGATTACCAATTTTGGGGCTTTTATCGAGTTGACAACCGGTCAGACCGGGTTGGTCCACATTTCGGAGGTTGCGGACAAATATGTGAAGAGCGTTAATGATTACCTCAAGGAAGGAGATCTGGTCAAAGTAAAGGTTTTGACTCTGGATAAAGGCAAAATCGGTCTTTCGATCAGGCAAGCTCAAGCCGGTTCGGACCGTTCCGTGAATAACGGCCCGAAACAAAGTCGGCAGTCGTTCGAAGATAAGCTTGCTAAATTTATTAAAGATTCCGATGAAAGACAAACCGATATCCGTCGTAGCATCGAATCCAAACGGGGTGGCCGCGGTGGCGGCAGATCCTACTACAATATTTAAATGGTAATGATCAGGCCGGCGAAAAGCCGGCCTTGTTTTTAGAGGAGTGTCGGTTGTGATGAAACGTACTCATTTTTTCGCTTATTTGTCCCGGATGAAATATATCCGGCGGTGGGGCTTGATGCGGAATACCCGGACGGAGAATATCCAGGAGCATAGTTTGGAGGTTGCCATTATTGCCCATGCCTTGGCCATTATCCGCAACCGTCTGTACGGTGGAAATTTGAATCCGGAACGGGTGATGGTTTTGGCGGCTTTTCATGAAATTAGCGAAGTGATCACCGGTGATTTGGCCACACCGATTAAATATTTCAATCCAGAGATCAAAAATGCCTATTCAGGCATTGAACAGGTGGCCCGGGAACGGTTGTTCAATATGCTCCCTCCGGAGCTGCAACCGGACTATGCTGATGTGATTCTTGAGAAGAGCCCGGATGACGCCGACCATTGGAAGGTGGTTAAAGCCGCCGATAAGCTATGTGCCTATCTCAAATGCCTCGAAGAGCTGAAAGCGGGTAACCGGGAGTTTGAAAAAGCCGAAATGTCCATCCGGAAACAGTTGGAGGCGATGGATCAACCGGAGGTCGCGTATTTTATGGAGGTATTTCTCCCCAGTTACCGGTTGACCTTGGATGAGCTGAATTAACCGGTTTATAAGGCAAAGACATGTTTGCCGATACGCTGGATGATTTTGCGGGTCCAGACGTAGGAACCGGCGCCGACTTTGGCGGGGTTGAAGAAGAAGAGAGCGCCACCGGAAGGGTCCCAGCCGTTGAGGCAGTCCTGTGCTGCTTTTCTGGCTGTGGCCGTGGGAGGTTTATTGATGGTGCCGTTGGCCACGGATTCGAAGGCTTTAGGCTGGTAGATCACACCGGCCAGGGTGTTCGGAAACTTGGGACTTTGAATCCGGTTTAAGATGACAGCGCCTACGGCCACTTGCCCGATATAGGGTTCGGCTTCAGCTTCGGCACGGATCACCCGGGCCAGCAACTGAATGTCGATAGTTTTCTGGTTAACGGGTCCGGCTGCGGCCCATGACTTTTTGATAAAGGGCATGGGCGCGAACAACACGGCGGCTGCCACGGCCAGTAAGATATACCGTTGGTGTTTTTTGCGGAATAGTTTCATTGCGTCACTTCCCCCATGGATTGCTGTCTTTAGCATTTCATTCAGGACGAAGATTCATACGGGGAAAGTGGTGGTCCATCGCTTAAAAGGATTTCGCGTAACCGACGTCCGGAGCGTCGGATGGATTTAATTTGGAGAAGATCTTGGTTAACGTCTGTTGGGTGGGAAGGACGATAAACTGGATGCGGACGTCCATGGTCGGCAACACATATTCGAAATGGACCAGGAAATAGTCGACTGTATAGATTTTGGATGAATAAAACAGCGTTCGGCTGAGGTCGTTGATGAGAGTGGGCGGCGCCAGATACCAGTTCATCCCGGTTTTGTCCGTCATGGCCCTCCAAAACGCATTGGAAACGATATTCACCAGTTCGGTGAGGACCGAAAGTTCGATCCGGTTAAAGCGTTTACCGTATTTAAAGCGTTTGTGCCCTAACATCTTATCGATGAGCATTTTGGCATCCCGTTCGGCGAAGAAAGTATAAATTTCCCCGGTTATTTCTCCGGAATAGCGGAGATGAAAGCCGAGATGGTCCCGGTAAAAGAGGTTGATGCGGTCAATCAGCACCGGCAGCGTTAATAGGGATAGGCAATTGAGGTTGATGTCCACATCGGACCCTAAGAATTGCCGTAAGGAATTGAGGGAGGTCAAAGCCCCATGTTGGGCAATCTCGTACAACCGTTTAATCTCCCGGGGTGGCGGATAAAGGTGATCCTGTCCTACCGGTTCGCTTTGTTCGATAGCGATGTTTTGCATGGATAACGCTCCTTACCGTGATTTTAATGATATATTATTCAAAATTCTGGAATCAGCTTTTGAATCCTTTCTCGAGAAGTCGCAGAATGTATCGGAAATTAGCCAAAAACAACGATGGGAGTGCTAGATGCCATTAAATCTTTTGAAAAAATCTTTCGGGTGAATTTGAAAATAGGATAATGGTTATGAAAAAGCGGAAACAAGCCGGAAATCGTCCGGATTTCATGAAAGTGCATCAATTATTAACTCAATCTCTTGGGGAAGCGGATAAGCTCCATCAATCCAGCCCGTTGGCGCATTGCCGAACTTCTCTGGAAATCTTGGTGGCTACCATGCTGACCCAGGCTACTTCCGACCGGAATGCCTTGACGGCATGGCACCGGTTTCAGAAAGCTTATCCTCGGCTGGAATTGGCGGTTGAGGCGGGAGCTGACGCGTTGGCGGAAGTGATCCGGCCGGCGGGGATGGCGGCACAGCGGAGCCGGGCGATCTTAGCTGTATTAAATAAAGTTAGAGAAGATTTCGGAGATTATTCCCTGGACAATCTGGCGGATGATCCGGAGCGGGCCTGGCAATACCTGACGGCGTTGCCGGGCGTCGGCCCGAAGACAGCGGCATGTACTATGTTATTTGGTTTTCACCATCCTTTTTTCCCGGTGGATGTCCATATTGAGCGGATTGTGAAACGGATGGGATGGGTTCAGCCCAAAATGCCTCCTGCGGAAATTCAGGCAGTGATAGGCCCGATGATACCTGCCCATATTGTAGCTGATCTCCATATTCTTCTGTTGAACCTGGGACGGAAATACTGCCGTCCCACCCGTCCGGATTGTGCTCATTGTCCGCTGTCCGGAAAATGTCCCGGCGCCGAGTTTGCATAATGTAACTTTTGTGATACAATAAGAGAGCCGCAAGGCTCTTTTTTTATTGCATTCAACCATCAATCAAAGGGAAAGGAGGCGGCTATGATGAAGGTTTTGCGAAAAAGGGCTGGGATCGTAGTGACATGGGGTGCCGTGCTTATGCTGGGTGCCGGCCTGGCAGCGTATCCGGGACAAGTATCCGGAGATGGGACGCTCACGGCTCAAAGCAAAGCGGAATTGGTGGCGGAAACCCAGGCGTTGATTGACGAGATTGAAGCGTTGGAAACGACGGAAGGGACGAGAGAAGCTGCCGGATACCGGATCTATTCGGCGGAGACCACCGGAAAACTGTGGAACCTGTACCGGGAAGCCCAACAGCGGGTCAATCTGTTGAACACGGGAAAAGTCGATACCGGCGATGGGATCGATGATTACCTGTTGATGGCGGAGCGTTTGGAAAACCCCTATCAAGTCCAACAGGTCCGGGAAGCCATGAATGATTTGCTGGAACGTATTCCGGAAGAATTTTTCAAAGATTACCGGATCTTTTTGGCGCCTTTGGCCGTCTCCGGAGTGAGCGGCCAGGGAGGGGCCGGATTCAGCCTGATTTATGCCATACCTGATACATTCCAGCCCACAGAAGCAGAGCTGCGGGTGACGCTTTACCATGAAGCCGGACATCATGTTCAGTTGGGCCGGATGTCGGCAGAGACCCGGCGCGGGAAAGCGCTTTGGGAGGAATACCACAGGTTCCGCGGCGGAAGCTGGAAAGGGGCGGGCCAGGCCAATACAGTGGCCTGGAGTGAGTCCAGCGAGGAAACCTTTGCCGAGGATTTCCGGATGATCTTTGGAGCAGACCAACCCTATTTTGGGGATATGGCTTTGGGAGATCCTCGGAATGATCCGGAAGTAGCATCCCGGTTCGAACGGTTTGTGTTGCAATTGGCGGAGGAAAAAACCCAGGATTATCAATCTCCCTGGGTCCCGCGGGGTTTTGCGTTTTGGCAATATCAGCCGGTGATTATTATGGGTTTGTGGCTGGGTTTGGCAGGATTGTTCGGGATTGGACGGAGAGAAGCGCGCGAAAGGACTTCCCATATTTCCGTAGAGGCATGAAGGGACGATATGGACTTCATGCCTTTATGGCTTCATCAATTGACTCCGAAAGATGATTGTTGTATACTATTTATCAGCATTGTATAGTAGAATGACTGGAGGAATGGACGTATGAAATTTATTAAAACCATCAGCCAAGGGAAATTAGGGGAAACGGCCAAGACCGGCGGTTGTGGCGAATGCAAAAATTCGTGCCAATCTGCATGTAAGACTTCCTGCACTGTCGGCAATCAAGTCTGCCAGAAATAAACGGATACATAGCATCGGTAGTTACGATAAACGACAGACAGTTAGGTAGCCATGGCATCATGGCTATAATTTTTATCCGTAGGTTTAAAGGAGCGTCATATGAGTAATTGGCATTCGTTTCAGGCGTTAGGCCGGTTTTTTTTATTTGATGTTTTATCCAATTCATTATTTGAAATCAATGAGACCGTCCATCGCTATCTTCAGGGGCAACCAATTGCCGAGGAGTACCGGAAGGATGTGAAGGCGGATTTGGACGAATTACGGCAGATGGGGTATTTAAAGGATGAACCCGAAGCCGAAGTGACGTTGGAACGGGAAGCAACGCTAAAAGCGTTATGCCTTCATATTTCCCATGACTGCAATCTGCGCTGCCGGTATTGCTTTGCCGGAACCGGACCCTTCGGTGGTGCCCGGGAACAGATGAGCTTTGAGGTGGGGAAAGCCGCCATTGATATGCTGTTGGCCCAATCAGGCAACCGGCGCCAGCTGGAGGTGGACTTTTTCGGCGGCGAACCCTTGTTAAACTGGGACGTGGTGAAACAGGTCGTCGAGTACGGGGAGAAGATTGCTCCCCGGTATGGAAAGGATATTCATTTTACTTTAACCACCAACGGGGTCGCATTGACGCCCGAGATCCGGGAATATCTCAATCAAAAGCAAATTGCGGTGGTATTATCCTTAGATGGTCGGCCGGAGGTAAATGACCGGATGCGGGGCGCCTGTTATGCGCGGATTGTCCCCAATTATCTGGCCTTAGTTAAAGAACGGGGAAATCAAAATTACTACGTTCGTGGGACGTTTACCAAGCACAACCTGGATTTCACCGAAGACGTCAAGCATATGTACTCGCTGGGATTTCGGGAACTGTCGGTGGAACCGGTGGTTTCCGATGAAGGAGATTATCGGTTGACTGAGGAAGACCTGCCCCGGATCAAAGCTGAATATGACCGTTTGGCTGAGTATTATCTTGAGAAACGGCTGGGCGATGATCCCTTTACCTTCTTCCATTTTGAGGTGAGTCTGGATCACGGGCCTTGTCTCCCCAAACGCTTGACCGGATGCGGGGCAGGATTTGACTATTTTGCCGTGACCCCCAGCGGGGACTTGTATCCCTGCCATCAGTTTGTGGGCCGGACTGCCTTTAAAATGGGCAATGTCTTCGAAGGGATTCAAAACGAGGCGCTGCGCCAGGAATTTGGCTCCGCCACGCTGTATAAGAAAGAAGGCTGTGCCCAGTGCTGGAGCAGGTTTTATTGCAGCGGCGGTTGCCACGCCAACGCGGAGGCCCTCAACGGTTCGATTTACAAACCGGATCATTTAGGTTGTGAGTTGCAACGGAAACGGTTGGAATGTGCGCTGGCATTGAAAGGCATTTTGATGCAGGACGCTGAAGCGAATAAATGATAACGAAAAAGGGGCGAACGGTATTCGCCCCTTGTTTTATTTCCTGAATGCTTCGAACATTTTTTGCCGGTTGGCAAATTTGACGTTCTGAACGATCCATTCCCGCATGGCCTGGCCTTCGGGGGTGGATTGGGGATAAGAGATGAAATCCAGCTTAATTCCTAAGTTCTGGCTGACTTTGAGGGCTAAAATCGGCCAGATGACGCCGATATCCGCGATTACCGGGATACTGCCGGGGAGACGGGAGAAACCGGACATCTCCATCCGGAAGGGAACGCCGGTGAGCTTGGTTTTGGGCAAACCTTTAGCGATGGCCTCCTGGACGATATTGGATTCCCGTTGTTTCTTCCAAGCCAGTTCCAGATTGGGGTCCAGATCGATCCGGACCAAGGTTTTGTTGGCTAAGCTGTAAGTATAATATCCTTCCCAATCGGCCCAGACGCCATGGCCGGTATACCGTTCAAAGGGGCCGTCGTGAATCTCCTGGGTCAAGGCCACGGCGGATTCGATGATCATGGATGCGGACCCCAAGAGTTTGGCGATGCGCATGGTCCGTTCAGTGACAGAGATGGAGTCGGCCACCGCCAGTCCGACCGCTCCTCCGCCGATGAGCTGAGGGACACTGACCAGGACCGGGACGTTGCGGCGGTAACCGGCGCCCAGCATGGTCATGGGGTCGGCACCGGCGCCGGCCACGGTCTCAAAGGGGAGGCCGTTGGCTTTAGCCAGGGCTTCGATCTCCCGGGCCAGTCTTTCGGTGCGTAAACCCAAGGGATAGGCCATGTTTCCTGCGGCTTTGGTGATGGTGTTGCCCTCAGTTTCCAGGATGCGTTTCATGAGTTCCCGGTCGACAGGCATTTCGGCTTCTAGCTCTTTGAGTTCTTCTTCGGTCATAATGGAGGACTCAAAGAGCAGGTCCAGAGGAAGTTTGTCTTCAGCAAAGCCGATTTTTCTGCCGTCGACCCGGTGGACTTTCTCCAGGGAGCCGGAGAGTTCATGGTTGACTACAGCCGACGAGGTAGTTACTCCGTCGATGATCCCTTTATGGATCAACTCGGCGATGAGAGTGGTGACTCCTTCGTGGATATTGGGGCCGCTTCCGGTGACGACCACGATCTTTTCGCCGGCCTTTTTGATTTCAGTCATTTTTGCGACAATTTCGTCAACTTTGGCTTGAAGTTCAGGTGATAATGCCTGATATAATTCGTTGATCTTATCAGTATTTACCATATGGGTTTCCTCCCTCGATTAGGTTGATAGCTAATTGTAAATTGCGCTGGGTTGAGCCCTGTTGTGAAAGAATAGCCTCCCGGGCTGCCTGGCCTTTTTGGGCCAGTTGATCCGACTGTTGTAACAATTCGACAACCTGACGGGCAAGGCTCTCCGGATCCTGGACTTCATAACCGGCGCCGGCCTTTTCCAAAAGGGCTTTGGCATCGAGAAAATCATCCATGGAAGGCCCGTAAAGAACCACTTTGCCCCAAGCTGCAGGTTCCAATGGGTTTTGGCCGCCTAAGGGCACCAGGCTGGCGCCGCAAAAGGCGAGGGTCGCCAAAGAATACACCTTGGAGAGTTCTCCGATGGTGTTGAGAATGATCACTTTTTGGTTGTCGACGACGGTTTCCGGCGTAATATCGGTCCGCAATAATGGCTTGAACCCATAGCGTTCGACGATCCGGCAGATCTCGGCTGCCCGCTGGATATGGCGGGGAGCGATGAGCAGGATCAAGTCGGGAAAAGCCCGGCGTATTTTTTGATAAGCCTCTAAGATCAGCTCTTCTTCGCCTTCTCGGGTGCTCCCGGCGATGAGCAGCAGTTCTTCGCCGGTCAGGTTTAAAATCCCCTTGCTCACTTCGCGAAATTCAGGTTTGGCCTGGTCGATGAGGCGGTCGTATTTAATATTGCCGTTAATCTGGATCCGTTCAGCCGGTGCGCCGATGGAAATGAGCCGTTCGGCGTCATCGGGCAGGATGACGCTGAGTTTGTCGTAATTGGACAGCACTTTCCCTAAAAAGCCGCGAAACTTTTGATAGGAGCTCACGGAACGTTTGGAGATCCGGCCGTTAATCATTAGGATACGGCTGCCGCTTTGGCGGGCATAGCGGATCAGGTTCGGCCAAATCTCGGTTTCGGCGGTGATCAAAAGGGTCGGGCGGATCTGCCGTACCGCCCGGCGGGCGGTCCAGAAAAGGTCAAAAGGCGCTAAAAAATGGCGGTCGGCTTCCGGGAGATTTTCCCGGGCAAAGGTTAATCCGCTTTGGGTCATGGTGGATACGCCGATCCAAGCCTGAGGATAGGTCTCCCGCAATTTCCGAATGAAAGGGATAATAGCACTGATCTCACCGACAGAGGCGGCATGAATCCAGATGCGGGGCGTTTGTGTTTCGGATGGCAGGAAATCCGGGGGATAATGGCCCAGACGCCAATTGGATGCCGTAAGGTTTTCCGTTGCTTTCTTTTTTTTGAGAAAAAATAAAAGCAACAGCGGGGTTAATAATGTTAGGAACAGATTGTACAGAAAATACATCATTTTCACCGTTTCATAAATTGTTCCCCAAAAATTCGCCGTTATTTCTTAACTTTCCTTCTTTAGATACATAAAAAACGGAAAATTTTATCACGATGCGGAAAATTCGGAAGAATGATTGGGAGTTGTACCCGATGGATGAAATTGGGTATAATCGGGATGGAGGTATAGCGTATGTAGGGAACGCACATGTGTATTCCGTACAATTATTTGAGTTACATTGTGGGTTCAGGTTATAGGAGTCAAGGGATAGTTCCGGGTTTCAAGATTAAGTGCACAGTACGCAGTTCACGGTGCATAGTTAAGGTTTGAGATTTGCCTTTAATCCATATTAACGGTCATCTGATTAACATATTTATCTTCTTTACTCTGTTTTCTTTATTCTGAAATTAAATCGAAGCAAGAAAGGGATTAAATTTATGAAGATAGCAGCTGAGAAGCCTGTACAGGTTGGACAAACTGTTGCGATAACCATCGATAATTACGGCCATGAAGGAGAAGGGGTGGGCCGTGTTGACGGCTTTGCCGTTTTTATCCCGGGGGCGCTCAAAGGGGAGCACGTCCGCATCAAAATCACGGAAGTACGGAAGAATTTCGCCCGGGGCGAAATGGTGGAATTATTGAAGCCGGTCGTGGAACGGATTAAACCGCCCTGTCCCGTGTATCACCAGTGCGGCGGTTGCCAGTTGCAACATATGAATTATCAAGCGCAATTGGCGTTAAAACGCCAGCAGGTGGTGGATGCCGTCGAACGGATCGGCGGTCTGTCGGGAGTCACGGTCCGTCCGGTGTTGGGAATGAAGGATCCGTGGTATTACCGGAATAAGGTGCAATATCCTTTCGGCATGGACGGGGATCGGATCGTCATGGGATTCTACAAAAAGGGAACCCACCAGATCGTCGATCTCGACAGTTGTCAGCTTCAGCCGATGGTGACCAATTGGGTGGCAGCCAAAGTCCGGGAATTGGCAGCCAAATATCAGGTTCCGATATACGACGAGCAGACGGGAACCGGTTTACTCCGTCATCTGCTCATTAAAAAAGGATTTAAAACCGGGGAGATGATGGTGGTGCTGGTCACCAACGGCCCGGATTTCCCGGATGGGCCGAAGATAGCGGCAGAATTGATGAGTGCTTTTCCCAACGTGAAAAGCGTGGTTCAAAATATCAACACCAACCGGGGCAACGTGATCCTGGGGCGGGAGACCCGGGTTATCGCCGGAGAACCGACGATCAATGATATTCTGGACGGTTTGAAGTTTAAAATCTCAGCCCGTTCCTTTTTCCAGGTTAATCCGGAACAAGCCGAGGTGTTATATCACAAAGCCGTGGAATATGCCGGACTGACCGGAACGGAGACGGTGCTGGATGCGTATTGCGGGGTCGGCAGTTTAACCTTATTTTTAGCGCGGCAAGCGAAAGAGGTCTATGGGATTGAAGTGGTGCCTGAGGCCATTCGGGATGCCGAAGCCAATGCTGCGTTGAATCAGATACAGAATGCCCGTTTTCTAGTAGGCGAGACCGAAAAAGTCCTGCCGGAACTGGTGAAGCAGGGGATCCACTTTGATGTGGGGGTGGTGGATCCGCCCCGATCCGGCTGTGAACGGTCGGTATTGGAAAGTTTCGCGGCTAACGGGGTAGGGCGGATTGTCTATGTGAGTTGCAATCCCAGTACTCTGGCCAGAGACTTGAAGATATTGACGGAACTGGGTTACGAGGTCCGGGAGATTCAGCCGGTGGATATGTTCCCCCAGACGTATCATGTGGAGTGCGTGACATTGATGTCAAAGGTTGAGAAATAAAAAACTGAAAAGCTTGTAAATAAAGGGTTTCCAGACATTTAGTTTTTCTCGAGGCCGATCTGCTGGATGTGGCAATGTCAGGAAACCCTTATTTTTATTGTTTGCGGGAACATATCAACCGTCGCGAAAATTAATAGTTGAGTTACCAGATTAGATAACCCCCTTTTTTATAGGGGGTTGAGGATACAGGATGGACGTTTTAACATTGATTATAATTGGCTTGAATTTTCTTATAAAATGTGAAAATGTGCGTATGTATTACCTCATAGTTATATTATGTTATTTCTTGGGTTCGAGTATAGCACAGTTTTCACTGGTTAGATTAAGGTCAAAACCTATAGCAGTCTGGACTTCTTGTTTAATTGAAGCTTTATCGATATCTGCATAAAAGGGTATTTGGGAAAAATTTATTTTTTAAAGTTCCAGACAAATAAAATTAAAACACCTATACTTAATGAATTAATATCAATTTTTAGAACTTTAGCAATATCCTTTATAACTCGCCAGTATTCTGTGCGAATATTTGGAAACACTAAGCATACAATAAACGGTTTAATAAGCTTTATATTAATTCCATATCTAGAAACTAATACAGCAATATCATCTAGTATTGCTGCGCATCAGTATTAATAGATGCAATTTTCTGGCAAATTGTGGCCATTTGCTTCTCAGATTCTTTAAGCATTTGCCCAATATGTTTTGCTTTCAACAGGTTCTGAATTTGATTTATATGTAATGAATATGTTTCCTCTGTAAAATCTTCTTTTTCGACTAAATTAATATCAAAATTGACTACTGCACATTTACTTGTTAAATAAATTGCACCTACTGGACATCTAGAAGCACATAAACCGCAATTAATACATTGTTTTTCATTAATTGATGGAGTCAAACTTTCTTTATCCAGTGTTAATGTCAATCAAATTTTAGGCCAGTTACCGGTCTAAAATTAGGCCACCTAGACGTTAAAAAATTAGTCTTCCTTTGCCTGTCTCGAAAGAGCTTGCTTAAACCTGTAACTTTCACCGTTAATGTTCAGTATGTGTGCATTATGGGTTAGGCGGTCAAGCAAGGCGGCCGTCATTTGTTCATCACCTAACACCTCAGTCCATTTTGGAAATTCTAAGTTAGTAGTTATGATCAGGCTGCCTCTCTCATACCGGGAGGAGCAAAACTGAAAAAGCAGTTCGGCTCCTACTTTACTGAAAGGCACGTAACCTAATTCATCAAGAATTACTAAATGCGGCGCCAACCACTGTTTCTCAAGCTTATTGAGACGGTACTCCTGTTGTGCCGCAAGCAATTCGTTAATCAAACCGGCTGCCGTATAGAATTTTACCCTCATACCCTGCCGGCAGGCCTCATAACCGAGCGCAATCGCAATGTGGGTTTTGCCTACTCCGGAATTGCCGATTAAAATGACGTTTTCTCTTTTTCGAATATATTCTCCCTGCATAAGCTTCAAAACTCTCGGTTTGTTTAGTGATGGAATGGCCAGAAAATCAAAGTTTTCAAGTGTTTTGATTACCGGAAAGGTTGCCTGTCGGATTCCTCTCTGAATCCGGTTGTTTTCACGCTGGTGCACTTCCTGCTCTAGTACGCACAGTAAGTATTCTTCATAATCCAGGTTGTTGTCTGCTGCTTCTCTTGCCAGGGATTCATAGGTTTTTGCCGCTTGAGGCATTTTAAGTTTTTTCAAGTAAGCTTCAATAAGCATTTTATTGACCGCCATTATTGTCTACCTCCTGACATGAGAACACTGTATTTACTAAGATCAGGAGGTATTACAACAACCTCGGGGATGTTCTGAAGCTTGTCCTTGCTAATTGGAGCCATTTTAGGTCTTTCTGAGAAAAGTAGCTGCCCCAATATGTTCAATACACCGTCATAGCTGTATACATTGTATGTCATAGCTATTTCAACGGCTTCTGTCACTAATGCCGGGGGATAATCCCTATGCAGCATAAGTATCTTTACAAATTCCTTGTTACCTTTATGACTTCTGGCATTTAAGTTCCGGCGATACTGCTCATAAACGGGTGCTAATAGCTGAGGCTTATATACTTTTGTATTGTCTAATGCACGGGACTTTTGCAGCAGTAATTCTAGATAATGATCAAGCTTTATTTGCTCCTGGTATCGCCCGTATATTCTTGGGTGGCTCGCTATTATTGTTCCTTTGAATAGTATTTTTACTTCATCCGCAGTGGCTTTTACAGTAACTTTCTCCCCCACATATATCGTGGGAACAGAGTATCGGTTTGTTTCAAACTGCACCATGGAATAGCGGTTTACCTTTGCTTCTTTATACCTTGCTCCATCAAACCTTACTGCCGGTAATGGTCTCAAGGCTGCCTTTTCCGCCTCCCATTTCGGATTGCTTTCCAAAAGCTTAATACATTCGTTATGCAGATATTCATTCAGTTCCTCAAAAGAATCTACTTCAGGATAGGGAACGAAAAACTTGCGGACAGCCTCCTTACCTGCATTCTCTACACCGCCTTTATCGCTCCCTTTTGCCGGCCGACAAAAGGTGGATGCATAAAGGTAATGGGTGCGTAAGGCCATGAATTGCTCCTGTTCTTCTCGGTTGCTGCCTTCAAGTATTTTCTTTACGGCCGTTTTAAGGTTATCGTATGCTATTTTGTACGGTACTCCATTCATAAACTCAAAGCATTTAATATGCCCATCAAAGAAGGCTTCTTGTTTCTCAAAAGGATATGCTCTTACATAAAAACCGCCTGAGCCTCTCAGCTTCATTACAAATATGTGTGCTTTGGTTTCTTTGCCTCTAAGATAGAAATATGCTTCTGTCCAGTCTACTTCTGCATAGGTTCCCAATTCAAATTCCAGTGGTAAGAAAGCCTCTCTTTGTTTTCTGTATTCTTTTCTTAAGTAATCCATTACTGTATTGTATCCGCCTGTGAAGCCTTCTTTTTTAAGTATCTCAAATATTTTTGTCCCTGTATGGCGTTGTTTGCGGTGTCTGGTTTTATCATCTTCTATTATCTGTTTGATCATTGGTATGTACGGCCCTAATACCGGATGCGTTCTTTCCTTTGTCAACTTGTACTTAGGTGGTTTTGGTTCCTCCAGCGAAATATATTTTGAGATTGTATCCCTATGTATCCCAGTCCTCCTGTTAATTTCCCTGATACTTAAGCCTTCCATGAAGTACATTTTTCTGATATCCTCTAATTGAGCCATCTTAATCATATCCTTTCCTCCTGTACGATAGTGTCTGTTCAACAAAATCATACAGGAAATTTGATTAAGGTGGCCTATTTTTTTGCCGGTATATGGTACATTTTTAGAGTAGCATTAACACATGAGATTGCTGAGGTTGGACATACATTATCGTTCACATCCACAGGGAAAGTATTAAAATACTTGCTTTGTGGTGTTATTTCTTCTGGTAAGTATTTCATACAATAAGGAGTTACACAGCTAATACAGCAAGCACTGCATGATGATTGCGTTCTTTTCAAAATCGAAGGTTTATTGGGTACATGTAATATCTCTAATATTCGTTCATCAGATTTCATTAATAATATAGATTGTTTGTAATTCTTTTGATTAAGAATTTTCGACATTTATTAAACCCTCCATCTTTCTGATTTCTTGTGGGTCGATATATGCGCTACCGCGTAGAGTTTTTATAGCCATTATCAACAGCGATTTAAAATCTATGATTCCGATTTAAATATTTACCTCTGCACGATCATGAAGCATATGATAGCCAACTGCTAAACTAACTGTATCCCAATCCGTATTATAAGTCTTGCTAGATAAGAGGATTATTTTATTTTCTAGTGCCTGGCGCACAGCTTTTATAGAAATATATTCTTCTTCCGAAGGGGATTTTATTTCAATGGGTATTGTAAAGTCATCGTCAATTGCAATTGCGTCCCATCTTTCGTAGTTTATGCCTGCTCTTGTGGCAGTACAATTAAATCCTAATATAAAAAATAAATCAGCAATTAATGGATAAAACACAGGTTGAGTTGCATAGTGCATTTATTTGCCACCGAATGAAAGAAGAAGCATGACTCGAAATGAAGAATTAGGGTATATTTCTAAGCAAATTCGAAGAATGGCAAAACAATATAATTTTATTGCTATTGTGGGTAGCCAGCTCAACTGAAAAGTTGAGGAGCGAGCTGACAAAACTCCAACCTTAGCGGACTTAAGAGATTCGGGCGAATTGGAACAGGATGTGGACTTAATAGGTCTGCTTTGGCTTCACAAAGACATTGATAAACCAGTAAATATTTTGGAAATAAACCTTGCAAAAAATAAAAATGGCTTACAGGACCCACGAAAGTAGCATTTATCCCACGATATTCTCGAATTGTGGACTTGTCTTCTTTTGAATTAATTGAGGAGACAGAGAGACCCAAGCGTTCAAGAGCTTGTTGTTCTCTATCAGATACAACCTGAAGAGTTTGAAGGAATTGGCGTTTTTAACTAAATCAAAAAGGGAGGTAATAGTAATAGGTAAACAAAGTCGGAACAAAGGCAAGCGTGGCGAGCGTGGGGTTGTTCAGCTGCTGAAGCAGGCGGGGTTCGAAGCCAGGCGGACGGCGCCGTTGCAGGCTGATCAGGACGCCGTGGATGCGGATGTGTTGCTTGATGAGAGGTTCAGGGTTGAAGTGAAGCGGCGCAAAGATGGTTTTAGGCAGTTGTATGGCTGGCTGCAGGACGCTGATTTTCTCTTTATTCGAGCTGATCGAAAAGATTATATTGTTGCAATGTCTTTATAGACATTTCTTGATTTGTATAAAGAGAGCAAGGAAGTGAGGTATGAAAAAAATGAAGATAGACTTAAATGCGCTCAATAGTAGCATAAAAAGGTGTATTGTAATGGAAATGTATTTAGCAATTAAGAGTGACAACTATATTCGAGTTGAAGAAATAGCGAAAAAAGCAAAGCAACTGACAAAATTAGAAAGAATAGCAAAACATTAAAGTCCGCACTCAAAAAGATTAGGTGGGCGATTTTATTTGAGGAAGTGATGTTGGCGTGCTCAAAAAGAGTCCGAGCATACCTGCAGACTGGCAGATGCGACAACTTATCGAGAAGCTGTTTGCCCAGTTTGCAATACCAGATTCGTAAGTAAGTATCGAGGTAAAAAAGAGAGTTGGACGGTGTATTGTTCGTCACAATGTTGCAACGATTTGAAACGAAGATAGGAGTTTCGCAATTGTGAAATTTGTGGGTAAAAGTTCTATATTGTTCGTGCCCATATCGACATAGTAGCAAAAACAGTTGTGAAACTTTACTTAACATAGGGGTAAAAGTTTTAAGACAAATTTGAGTGAGTTTTGAAGAGGAGGGGTTTGATGAAAGAGATTAATTTTTTTGAGGATGCTATTGATTATATAGATGCAAAATTAAAAAATTGATGGTAGACAAGCAACGGGACTATGGTTCTGGAAATATTCTTAGTTTTGGAGAGTTTGGCGTTTTAGTAAGACTTTATGACAAAATGGAGCGATTAAAGAACCTTCTGACCAAAAACAAAGAACCCAAAAATGAAGCGATAGAAGAGACTTGGATGGACATTGCGAACTATGCAAAAATAGCTCTTATGTTAAGAATGGGGATTTTTGAGCTCCTGTTGAGAGAGGATTTGCAAGAAAAAGATGAGAAAGGTTTTGCTGTGTACTTGGCAGAGCCTATTTCAGATTTGTCTATTAAAGAAGCATCAGCATGGCGGGAGGAGGCGTCAAAGCGGCTTGAGGCGGCAGGGATAGTGGAAGATATAAAAAAAGCGATATTATTATTGTAGATTTGCGGCAAGAAGTAAAACTTGTGGGAACGGCTATGGAAATGGCTTATGCAAAGGCATGGAGAAAGAGGATATTTATTTTTGGCGACGCTTATAGAGCGCTATTGGATTAAATATCATGTTGAAAGTTTTTTTGTGAATCTTGATGATGCTCTTGAGGCAATAAAAAAGGATGCGCAAGCTCCGCCTGATCGAAAATTATTCAGTTATTATGATTAGTGGCTCAATAATTGGTTTGGCACAATCATAACCAGAAACTGATAAATTCAAAATTAACCACCACAATGAGATAAAAATATGGTATTATATAGTTAGTCATAAAATGAGGGAGGGGTGGTTGTGCCAAACGAGAAAACCTTAACTGATCAATTTGTGCGAAAACAATTAGAGAAAATAAAAGTTAAATTCACTGAACAAGGTTCAGATAATCCACTTCTTAACGAAGCGTTGAAAAATGCAAGTAAAACAGGTAGTGGAGCAGGGAAGCCTGAATTTGTTTTTGTATATGAAAAATTAGGCTTAGTAGTTGTTATTGAAGATAAAAAAGATAATAGCTTGTTAGAGGAATTAACAGAAGAAGGGGAATTAGATCTAAGAGTAGGCCCTAATTCTGCTGTATCTAAATTTGCCGTCAATGGTGCTGTTCATTATGCCAAACATATTGTAGAAAAGTCTCATTTTAAAAATGTCATAGCGATTGGTGTTACAGGGACAGAGAGAAATCACCTAATACAACCATATTATGTGTCTGATAAGGGTATAAAGAAACTAGCGCCGCTTGAAACATTAGTGAATTTATCTGAAGAACATATAGAAGAATATTATCACATTCATGTGTTAGGAGAGAAATCAAAAGAAGAAAAATTAATTGAGGACTTAAATATTACAGCGAAAAAATTACACGAAGACCTAAGAAATTATGGGCAATTGAAGGAAGAAGAAAAACCTCTTGTGGTGTCAGGTATATTGTTAGCACTTGAGGATGATTATTTTGACCCTGAAGGTTTGATGGGAAAGAAAAAACCTACTGATGGAGCCAAAATACTAGAATCTATAAGCAATTACCTTGATAGCACCAATATAACACCTGATGAAAAAAAGAAAGTAATTTTAAGTCAGTTTCAGTTTATCAAAGACCGTGTTATTTTAAACGAAATTAACCAATTTTTGGGTATGACACCACTTAAATATTTTGCTCTAGAAATCAAAAATAAGGTTAGACACGGGTTTAAACAAAATATTGATTACGATATTTTAGGTAAGTTTTATTCAGAATTTATAAGATATTCAGGCGGTGATGGCAAAGGTCTTGGTATTGTTTTAACACCGTCCCATGTTACGCAGTTATTTGCAAAGTTGTTGGATGTCCAACCTAATGATGTAGTTTTGGATATATGTGCTGGTACAGGCGGCTTTCTTATTTCTGCAATGAACGAAATGATTAGAAAAGCGAAAACTAAAAAAGAGATTGAAGACATTAAACAGAATCGTCTTCATGGAGTAGAAATTAGGGAAGATTTATATACCATAGCAACAACCAATATGATTCTTCGTGGAGATGGAAAGTCAAACCTTAGAAGAGAAGATTATTCCCGTATAAGCATGGATGTTTATAAAGAAATTGGCGCTACTGTTGGAATGCTTAATCCTCCATATTCTCAGGCCAAAAATAAACAAACCCAACACTTGGCAGAAATTAATTTTATAATCGGGTTGTTAGATAGGTTAGCTCCTGGAGGACGTGGAGCAGCTATAGTTCCTCAGAGTGTGATGATAGGTAAATCAGACTACGAAAAAGAAAAAAAGAAAGAGCTGTTAAAGAGACACACGCTTGAAGCAGTCATCACTATGCCTAGGGAAACTTTTTATCCGACGGGAACTAATCCAGTTATCGCCATATTTACTGCACATGTTCCACATAATTTTTCTAAACGTGTTAAATTTATAAACTTTCAAGATGACGGTTTTGTTAAGCATAAGACCTTGGGTAGGATACCAACGGAAATTACAAAAGATAAAATAGAATATTTGCTGGATGTTTATTTTGATAGAGTAGATGCACCTAGTAGTTTTATGATTAAATCAGAAATAAAGGAAGACGACGAATGGTTACATGCATTTTATTACTTTAATGACGAAATACCATCAGAAGATATGTTTAAAAGAAAATTATCTGACTACCTGACTTTCAAATTTGATCAAATTGTACGTGGCAGAGATTATTTATTCAAAGAGGATGGTGCTGAAAATGAATAAATTATCTCTAACAGATAGAGAATGGAAGGAGTTTGTAATAGAAGATATATTTGAGGTAAAGAGAGGAACACGGTATGTAAAATCAAAACAAAAACCAGGGGATTATCCTTATATTTCATCTACAGCATTTAACAATGGAGTTGATAATTTTACAGTTCCTACAAAAAGAAATAAATTATACAAAGGATTTGTGGGGATAAATAATAGTGGTAGCGTTGGAGTTGCCTTTTATCACCCATATGAAGCAGTTGTCTCTGATCATGTAACAATGCTTAAAAATGAATACATAACTAATATGTATATAGGCCTTTTTATAGCAACTGTATTAGAAAGTTGTAATCAAAATAGATATTCATTTAATTACGAGATGAACAATAATAGATTAAAAAGGTCAAAAATTATATTACCTGTTAACTCAGAAGGTAGCCCTGATTATGAGTTCATGGAAGCATACATGAAACAAATTGAAAAAACTATAGATTGCTCTTTGTTAAAGGAATTAGATAGCAAAGCAGAAAAATATAATACGTTAACACTTGATAATATAACGTGGAAAGAATATACGATAGAAGATGCTTTTGAATCTGTTGAATCCTCACCATATTCGTGGGATTATAATGCGCTTGATGAAAAAGTAAAAAAAGAGAAAGAAATTCCATATGTAACTCGGACATCAAGGAATAATGGAGTTTCAAGTTTTATAAAAGATTTAACTGATGAAGGATTCCCACCGATTGAGGGCAATTGTCTAACTATAGGTTTAGATACAGGGACAGTAAACTACCAACCGGGACCGTTTTATACCGGCCAGAACATTCATATAGTTAGACATAGCAAATTTAACAAACACAATGCGTTGTTTATAATCCCTCTAATAGAACAATCTTTAGAAAAATTCGGCTGGGGAGGATTCAGCGCAACCCTGGGGAGATTCAGAAAAACAAAGATTATGTTACCTTCAAATGATGATGGTATTGATTGGGGTTTTATGGAGAGATACATAAAGTCTTTACCTCATGCAGAATTATTATAAATCAATGAAATACTTATTAACGGCCAACAAGGCCGTTTTTTTATACGGCTCTTTGTCAAGTGTTGGGGTATGATGTGTTTGAATCATGCTAAATTACTTGGCTTAGAGCCTTTTTAACATTTATCTTTAAAACACCTATTTTTGAGCATGACAAATAAACCTCGTGCCAGTCATATTTATTTTTATTTAATTACAAGAATGTAA